>Ga0208872_1000102_pt1 | contig 85017 bp, 80 predicted proteins | sample CryBogCBH12Aug08_FD_185508 | JGI IMG/M metagenome (GOLD analysis project Ga0208872, IMG submission 185508) | Freshwater microbial communities from Crystal Bog, Wisconsin, USA - CBH12Aug08 (SPAdes) | ecosystem: Environmental > Aquatic > Freshwater > Lake | place: Crystal Bog, Wisconsin, USA...
GTTTTCTCTGCTTTTGCTGTTACTCTAAAACGTATTCATATTAGATTGATAGCAGAAGGGTATATTATAAAAGATGGGAAAATAACAAAGTCTGAAAGACTTATAGCCTATGAACAAGACAACAAGCCTAATCGAAAAAATAGGTAATCAATATGAAAATTGCTACATAGCATATACCCGCAAAAGTACTGATGATGCTGATAATCAGAAAAATTCTATTGAGTATCAGGAACAGGAAATATTGAGGGATATAACAAGGCAAGGAATACAGATTGCATCTTTAACCATAGATGAATTTTGCACCAATGGATTTATTAATGAGCATCATTCCGGTTTCAAGGAAGATTCAGATTTTCATACAAATTCTGACGGTACTATTTCTATTTCAGTTGACCGTCCTAAGTTTCTGTTGCTTGTAAATCTACTTCAACAAAAGAAATTTAAAGGGGTTATCTCTCTTTGTTGGGACAGATTTAGCCGAAATGAGGCTGACGATATGTTGACTAAGAAATTAATCAAACAGGGTATAGATGTTAGATTTGTGCAGGTCAAATATGATGCTAGTAGTTCCGGTGCTTTGCACATGGATATAGACGGAATGTTTTCCCGCCACTATTCACGTACCATAAGTGAGAAAGTAAGAAACACTAATAAAAAATTACGTGGTGAGGGTAAATGTATCTATAATCCACCGCTTGGTTATTTAAGTGAGGGTTCTGACAGTAAACCATTTGACCCTGAACGTGCACCCATTGTAAAGCGTATTTTTGAGCTATATGCTACTGGTGAATGGAGTTTTAGCACTTTGGCACAATGGGCTAATAGAAACGGTTTAACTACAAAAGCATGTAGAAGGAAGCGTACCAAAGCTGAAAAATTGCAGGGCTTACAATTATCCGAAATTCCTAAATCAACTCGGAGTATTACAGAGGCTAGTATTTTTAATATGCTTAGCAATCCCTTCTATATTGGGAAAATTAGGCACAATGGGGAAATACTTGATAGTAAAGTACACCAACCGCTAATTGACCTTGCCACATATTACAAAGTACAAGCTACCCTTAAAAGAAAAACAGTTTCGGTACATTATCCCAACTTTGAATTTTATACATATCGGGGTTTGGTTAAATGTGGCTTATGTGGTCGTGCTTATTCTCCCTATACTCAAAAAGGGATTTCATACTACCGTTCTCAATGCCAAAAAAAGAATTGCATAAATCAGTTAAAAAATATCAATGACAAGTTCCTAACTCAAAAAGTACAAGAAATATTAGACCGTATTCACTTTACCGAACAAGAAAAAATTGATATTGAAAACAATGCTTGGAAAGAATTAGACAAGCTGACGGATGGAAGAAACCTACAAGTTGAAGAACTGCATCATCAAGTAACTAAAACGATTGAAAATTTAGATTATCTCGAAAAGGATAAGTTGAATTTACTGCGTACTGGCGTATTCACTCCGGCACAAATGATTGCAGAAGAAGGTAGGCTTAATTTGTTGTTGTCTGAACTGCAAGAAAAAATGAATTCCTTGTCCGTTTCTTCAAAAGCAATGTTGGAATATATTATTTCATTTTCCGAACTGGTCAAAAATGCCTCTGCCTATTTTGAACATGCCTTAGATTCCGAAAAAAGAGACATTGTATTACAAGTGTTTTCCGAACTTTATATTGAGAACGGAGAATTAGAATACGTTGCAACTGATGCTTATAATGCACTTTTGGGGCGTTTTGATACCTCAAAAACTCAATCTTGCTCCCCCGGCAGGGATCGAACCTGCGACCAATCGATTAACAGTCGATTGCTCTACCGCTGAGCTACAGGGGAATATTCTTTTGATAGGGAACGTTGAAACTCGAACTCTGAAATACTATCAAAAATAATGCTAAAATGCAAAGTATGTATATTAAGGTCCATGTGGTAGCTGAAGCAAAAAAGGAGCTTGTAGCCAAGAAAAGCCCTGATTTGTATGATATTGCGGTTCGAGAGCCTGCAGAGCGTAATCTAGCAAATAGGCGGGTCTTGGAGCTTGTAGCCCGTGAATTGGGGGTTTCCGTGGGCAAAGTACGGCTTGTTTCAGGACATCATAATCCAAGCAAGATTTTGTCTGTTATGGTTGATTCGTAATTGTTGGTATACTGTGGGTATGATTACATATACAATTATGGGCGATAATGTGCAGGTATCGGATTCGGTTCGTGAGCACATAGAAAATCATTTTAAAAAGTTTGAGAAGTTTGTAGATTCAAAAGACAATCATGAAATTTTTGTTACGCTCTCAAAGATTACTGTACATCAACGTGAAGATTCTTTTCGTGTAGAAGTAAAGTTTCAAATTCATTCAGAAAATTATTTTGTCAGTGCAAACAATGTTGATATTTTTAGTGCAATCGACAAAGCAAAAGATGAATTGTTTCGTGAGATTACAAAGAAGCAAGGACGAAAGAGAACACTCTTTCATCGAGGTGCTCGCAAGTTTAAGAATTTTGCAAAGGGTATGATGAGTTTCAAAAAAGCAGAATAACAAAAAAAATTATTTTTGGTTTCGAAGGAAATCGCCGTAGGCGATTTCCTTTTTGCCTTCTGGGAGAACTTTTTCGATTACAAATTGATTGTTTTGAAATGTTGCCTTTGTGATGATGACGCGTTTGCCATCAACAAAAAAATATGTGCGTGGCCATTCAAAATATGCCCGGTATTTGTTGTAATTTGAAATTGCATCGCCGTGTGGATCGATGAGGCCGTCTTCTTTTTTTGTTTTGCCACAACGGGTGGCATGAGATTCGTCTTGAACTTTTGGAGCTATATTTCCTTTAAAGAAATCTGGAAGAGTTTCGATAAGCAAATCTTTGGCTCTGTCTGTGAGTCGTGCACGAAGTGTACCAGTTGTATCGTCTGGATTGATTGACATTTTTTCTTCGGCGATGATTGGTCCTGAATCGAGTTTGAATACCATCTGTTGAATTGATATTCCGGTTACGGCATTGCCAGCAAGGATTGCAGATTCAACGGGAGATGCTCCGCGCAGATAGGGTAATATCGAATAATGAACATTGAGTGTTCCGTGTTTTGGTATATCGATAAAACTTTGAGGAATTATTTTGCCATATGCCACGACAATCGAAACATCCAAATCAAAATTTTTTAACGTTTCAAAAAAAGACTCGTCGAGTTTTTCTGGTTGCAAAACGGGAATGTTTCTTTTTTCGCCCCATGTTTTTGGCGCAGGGGAAGCGAGTTCGTGTCCGCGGCCTTTTGGTCGGTCGGGATTGGTGATGATAGCAACAGGCAATATGTCCGCACGTTCTAATGCGTTCAAGTATTCAAGCGTTAAATCTGGTGTACCCCAAAATGCAATGCGCAGATGTTTGTCTGACATATTATTGAGTTGAGCGTTTTGCTCGTTGTTTTTTAGGAGGAACGATTGGTGGTGGAACTTCGCCTGGTGCTACGTTGCGAGCTTTGTCGATAAAAAGTGTGCCATCGAGATGGTCTGTCTCGTGCTGGAATATATGTGCAAGTAATCCACCTGCTCCGCGAGTAATCTTTGCCCCGTGTTCATCGTACGCTGTGATTGTGGCATTTGTTGAACGATTGACTTCTCCCCAAAGAGGACGAACAGACAAACAACCTTCGTGCATCCATTTTTTTGATTTTGAGAGTTTTGTGATAATTGGATTGATAAAAACCAAATCAGGAATCTTTTCGGTAGATTTTTCAATTTCCTCGTCTCCTTTTCTGCGAAAATCATCTTCAAATATTTTGCCGGCAACAACGAATATGCGAAGTGATACACCTATCTGTGGTGCTGCAATAGCCACACCATCAGCTTGGGTGGCGAGTGTGTTTTTCATATCGCGGATAACTTTTTTTATCTTCGCGCTCTTAATCTCTGAAAGTGGAACTTCCTTTGCAATTTCTCGTAGTACTGGATTTTCTTTTTGAACGATGTTTGTCATCTGAGTTTAAATAAAAACGGTTATATTTTTTTTACGTATTCTGCGAGTTTGGTAAGTTTTACGTTTTCTTGAGAACGGTTTGCCATGTTGCGGACGATGACTGTTTTTTCTATTGCTTCTTTTTGACCAAAGATGATTGCATATGGAGCTCCGGATTTTTCGGCCATTCCAAGTTGTGCGCCGAGAGAGTCTTTTGAAAGCGCTTGTGTTATTGGTACATGTGCCTTGCGCAAGATTTCGATGACATTCAAACTCTTGAGTTTTGCATCAGCGCCAAGCTGGATGAAATATATTTTTGGTTTTTTGATAATGCGAGGTGTGTGTTTGTTGTACCACGGCATCATAAGGATACGATCAACTCCGAATGAGACTCCAACTGCTGGGACATCTTTTTTTGCGCCAATGTGTTTGCCAAGGTAGTCGTATCGTCCACCGCCTGCAATCGTAAGTGGTGTCGCGCCTTCAGCTGGGTCACGATATATGATTTCAAATACCGTACGTGTGTAGTATGAGAGTCCACGAACCAAATTTTTGTTGATTGTATATGGAATTTCCATTTCTTCGATGTATTCTAGAACTTCTTTGAAGTGTTTTTTGCACGCAGGGCAGAGGAATGATACGCAATCCGGTGCAAGTGTGTTGATTTCAATTGTCTTTTCTTCTTTTGAATCAAGAATACGAAGCGGATTTGTTTTGAGGCGTTCACGGTCAATCGCAGGTAATGCGTTCAAATGTTTTTTGTAGTAATTCACGAGTTCGCGAATGTATGATGGGCGGCAATCTTTGCATCCGATTGAATTGATATCAACTGAGAGATTTTCTGCTCCACAATCTGTGAGGACAGTGATTGCTGATTTGATGACAAGTGCGTCTTGAATACTTTTTTCTGAACCAAGAGAGTCCATGTCGAATTGATAGAATTGTCGGTAGCGACCCTTTTGTGGGTTGTCGTGGCGAAACACTGGTCCGTAGTGATATGCAAGAATTGGTTGAGGCATTGATGCCATGCCGTGTTCTATGTATGCGCGCATAAGTGGGGCTGTGTGTTCTGGGCGCATTGCAAGATTGTCTCCACCTTTTGTACGGAGTGTATACATTTCTTTGTCGATAATATCTGTACCTTCTCCGATACCTGACGTAAAAATTTCTTCTTGCTCCAAGATCGGTGTTTCGACAGGCTTGAATCCATAGTAAATAGCGACTTCTTGAGCTTTCTCAAAAAATCCTTGAAAGAGATAATATTCATCACCTATGATATCGCGCATGCCTTTTGGTGCTGCGAGTTCGCCTGTTTTTTTCGGTGCTTTTGTTTTTTTTGCTGCTGACATATGTTTTGTTCAAAATAAATTGAATTAATTTGATAATATTGAACCGTCCGTTCCTGTTAATTGATGTTCTGCTGGTAAGACATTAAATTTTCCGATGGGGAACAATCGTACAAGTGCGCGTCCTGTGATGTTGGCATTTGGTAGAAGTCCCCATCCGCGTGAGTCGTAACTTTCTGGTCGGTTGTCTCCCATTACAAAATATTCTCCGGCTGGAACATCAACACTTTTATTTTCGGCGAGAGTATCTTTTGTGATGTATGGTTCGTCAAGCACGATTCCGGTTGGATTTTCTTTGTTTTTGATTGTGACAACTCCATTGATAATTGATACGTTGTCTCCTGGAATTCCAATGACACGTTTGATGTAATATGTTTTCATATCAATCGGTGGATGGAACACAATAACATCTCCTCGTTGTGGGGGATGGAATCTGTAGGAAATCTCGTCAACAATCAGATAATCATTGCTTGCAAAATTTGGTGCCATTGAAGCACCTGATACGATAAACGGTTGTGCAATAAAGAATCGTATGATTATTACAATGACGATTACAATACTTGCAAACTTTGTAAAGTCTCCCAATCCTTGCAAAAAACCACCTTCGGTTTTTTCTGGGGGTATATTGTTTTGATAAATAACGTTATTTTCCTCACTTTGTGTTGATTCCATGACTTGCATTATATAATACAATTGTCCTTGACAACAACTATATTTTTGTGTTATTTAGGTACTTTTATATTTGTATTTTTTCTGTATACTGTAGGAATGATACTTGTCGCAGGTCTCGGAAATAAGGGCGAAGAATACGAGAACACTCGTCACAATACGGGGTTTATCGTGCTTGATTATATTGCTGGTGCAAAAGATTGGAATGAATCAGGCAAAGCGAATGCGTTGTACAAAAAAGTTGGTACTGGAAAAAAAGAAATCGAATTTCTTAAGCCGATGAATTTTATGAACAATAGCGGAACATCGATTGCGTATGCTGCAAAGAAACACAAGCTCAAGCCGGAAAAAGTTGTCGTCATTTATGATGATATGGATTTGCCGATTGGTAGAATGAAAATTTCTTTTAATCGAAGTAGTGGTGGACACAATGGTGTTGAATCAATAATCAAAAATTTGAAAACAGAAGGATTTCTCCGAATTCGTGTGGGGATTTCTCCGCATACACCAACAGGTAAATTAAAAAAACCGAGCGGTGAAAAAGCCGTGCTCGGTTTCTTGCTCAAAGATTTTAAAGATGCTGAAATTGCCGAGCTTAAAAAAATTTCAAAAAAAATAAAAGAGGCGATAGATGTGTTTGTGACTGATGGCAAAGAAAAAATGATGAGTTTGTATAATTAGGGGTAATAAAAAAGCGGGGAAATTTTCTTTCAGAAAATTTCCCCGCACATGATTTAGCCCAGATATACTTTGAGCGCTTTGCTGTATTTTGCTTTTTGTAGACGTTTAATGGCTCGCTCTTTAATTTGGCGGACTCTTTCCTTTGTGAGGTTATATCTTTCGCCGACATCCTCTAAGGTTGGACTATTTTCTCCCTCAAGTTGAAAGTAGGCGATAATGATATGTTGGGTTCTTGCGTCTAATGTTCTTAAAATATTTTTGATCTCTGTTTTCAGAGAATCGTATTGGGTATTTGAGTCAGTATTTTCTTCGCCCGGCAAATTGTCTGCGAAAGTGACCGTTTCGTCTTCTGTCGTGGGTGCGTCGAGGGAAACATGGCGAGTGTTGCTGGTAAAAATATTGCTCACTTCCGTTTCGCTCATGTCCAGAATGTCGGCGAGTTCCTCAGTTGAGGGTTCGCGTTCGTTTTCCTGTTCAAAGGCAATGAAAGCTTTGTTGGCCTTGTTGTACGTGCCGATTTTGTTTTGCGGCAAACGTACTATTCGGCCTTGTTCTGCAAGTGCTTGCAGAATTGACTGGCGGATCCACCACACAGCATACGAAATGAATTTGAAGCCGCGTGTTTGGTCAAACCGTTGTGCTGCCTTGATGAGACCTAAGTTGCCCTCGTTGATGAGGTCACTCAAGGCCAATCCCTGGTGTTGATATTGCTTGGCTACCGATACAACAAATCTCAAATTTGATTTTACAAGCTTTTCGAGGGCCCATGCATCTTTTTGTTGTATCCGTATAGCGAGGTTTGTTTCCTCTTCGGGGGTGATCATCGGTACTTTGCTGATTTCCTGCAAGTATTTCTCTACTGCCTGCGAATCCCTATTGGTAATCTGGGTTGCAATTTTAAGTTGCCTCATGACGTATATCGTTTTTTAATTGTGAAATTAATTTAACTACAAATTAACATATAATGTTGTTTATGTAAATAGGGTAGTGGTTTGAACAAAAAATACCCCGCGTTTGGCCTTTTGGCCAAACGCGGGGTATTTTTTGTGTGTATGTATTATGCTTTTTTGTCTTCTACCCAAGTAAGCGTCATGCGCTGTTCCTTTGAATCGAAGAGTGTGATTTGGAATGTATATGTTTTTCCAAGTTCTAGCTTTTCGCGAAGTTTTGCTTCACTGCCGAAGTTTGAGTGGTGAACAAGTCCAGCAACACCTTGCTTGATTGAAACTAATGCGCCGTGTTTGTTGAATTTGATAACAACACCTTTGATGATGTCACCCTTTTTGAGTTTACCATCAAATTCTTTCCAAGGATTTTCTTTGAGAGCTTTGATTGAAAGAGAAATCTTTCCATCACGGATATCAATGATTTTTGCTTTTACCTTGTCTCCAACTTTGTAGAGAGAGCGTGGATCTTCCACGAGACCCCAATCGAGTTCTGAAATGTGAACGAGTCCTTCAAGACCTTCTTCAACTTTGAGAAATACTCCGAAGTCAACGATTCCTGCGACTGTGCATTCAATTTCTTCACCCATTGCGTATTTACCGACAACTTCCTGGCGTTCATCGTTATTTCCTTCTTTTTCAGAGAAAATAAGTTTGCCGTCTTTTGGAAGAGCTGTAACGATAGTGACACTCAAACGCTTTCCAACGAGTTTCTTGAGTTCTTTCAAGATCTTGTCCTTGTCAGAATCTTCAACACGAGGATAGTGTTCAGGTTTGAGTTGTGATGCTGGAAGAAATCCTGCGATTCCTTGCCATTCGATGATAAGTCCACCTTTGTTTGCATCCTTAACAGGAAGTTCAAATGCGAGGTGTTCTTTGATTGCTTTTTCAGCTTCACTCCAAATGAGTGCTTGTTTTGCTTCCTTGAGAGAAAGTTCAACATAGCCGTTTTCGTTTTCAGTGTCGATGATTTTTGCCTTCACAATGTCACCGATGTTCATCTTTTTGATGATTTCGCGTGCATTTTGGTATTCGCGTCCGTAGATGATACCTGTTCCGTGTGGTCCAAGATCAATATATACAGATGCTTTTTCGATACCGATAACTGGTCCTTCAACCAATTTTTCAGCTGAAAGGGGAGTTGATCCCTTGTCGAGGAGAGTATGGATTTCACTCAATACTTTTTCTTCGACGATTTCTACTACTTTGTCTTTTTTCATGATTTTTATATAAAAAAATCCGCCTAATTGCGGATGTGTTCTTCTAAGGGTTTCGCAGTATTCCGCGAGGGTTATTCCTTATAAGTCCGACTGGTAATGCGGTTATACTACTATATACATGTTAATTTGGCAAATTTCTATTATTCGTTAATTCTGATATAATCTGACACATGATAATCACATATTACGGAAATCAATTTTTTAAGATTGCTCAGGGCGATACGGTCGTGGCTATTAATCCACCAAGTAAGGAAAGTGGAGTAAATCCTGCAAAATTTGGCAGCGTGCTTGCATTGTCTACAACTAATCATCCTCTCTATAATGGATTTGAGACCGTTACATACGGAGAAAACGCACCGTTTATGGTTTCTGGTCCAGGAGAATATGAATGTGCGGGAGTGTTGGTCAAAGGCAAAGGCACAACAACTCATATTGATGGCACAGAATACAATACTGCTATTTATTCTCTTGTGATTGAAGATATAAAAATTGGATTTTTAGGGCCAATCGAAAAGCCATTACTTGCTGCAGATTATGAAGTGCTTTCCGGAACGGATATCCTTTTTGTTCCAATTGGCGGAGAGGGTGTTCTTACTCCAGCGGAAGCCAACAAAGTAGCAAATGCAATCGAACCAAAAATAATTATTCCAATGGACTATTCAAAAGGTCGCATCAAGGATGCAATGAAACTCTTTTTGAAAGAAACATCAGAAGGAAATGTCGAGCCGATTGAAAAACTCACAATTCGCCGAAAAGAAATTGAGTCAAAAGAAGGTGATGTCATTGTTCTCGCAGAAAATTAATAATGTCTCTTTCAAAAAAACTTCACAAAATTCGTCAGAAGCCTGATCACGTAAAGGAGCGTATTTTGGTTGGCTGTATGACGATAGGTGTCGTCGTCGTTGTTGGGGTTTGGATTTCAACGTTTAATCCAAACAATCTTAAATTGCAAGATTCGAGTAATTTTATAAAAAACACCAAAGATTACTTTACCAACTCGCAAGGCAACGTTTTTGATGCTCAAAAATCGCAAGAAGTGTTTGAGAATGCAAATCCTCGTCCCGCAACAGGCACTCAATCGGGCCTAAGTACAAGCACGTCGTTGTATATACCTACCAGCACAGACACCAACAGTTACTAATTTTATTTTTTATGATAGAGTGTTTATAGTTAAAATCACAAACGTATGACTACACGAAAAGAAACCAAAAAATCAGGTGCCGATGAAGAGCCGATTCCTGTTCGAACTTCTGTTGTTCCGATAAATATTTCAACTGAAATGAAAAGTTCGTTCATTAGTTATGCGATGTCTGTTATTACAGATCGTGCTCTTCCTGATGTGCGTGACGGACTTAAACCTGTGCATCGTCGTATTCTATATGCCATGCATGAAATGGGACTTACTTCTTCTGCAAAGACAAAAAAGTCTGCTGCAGTGGTGGGAGATGTGCTTGGAAAATATCACCCACATGGAGATACTGCCGTATATGATTCGATGGTTGGAATGGCGCAAGATTTTACACTGAGATATCCAATGGTTATCGGACAAGGTAACTTCGGTTCGATTGATGGAGATAATGCTGCTGCGATGCGTTATACCGAAGCAAAAATGTCCAAAGTTGCGGGTGTTATGTTGCAAGATTTGGAAAAAGAAACCGTTGATTGGCGAGGCAACTATGATGCGACTCTCAAAGAACCAATAGTGTTGCCGTGCGGACTTCCAAATTTGGTACTCAATGGAACTCTTGGTATCGCTGTCGGTATGGCAACAAACATTCCACCACACAATCTTAATGAAGTTCTTAATGCAACATTTCACTTGATTGAAAATCCTGATGCGACAACAGAGGATTTGATGGAACATATCAAAGGTCCTGATTTTCCAACTGGTGGAATCGTCTATGGTTCAAAAGACATGCTTCATGCGTACTCAAGTGGACGCGGAGGAGTTGTTTGCCGTGGAGAAGCAGAAATTGTTGAACAAAAAGCGGGTCTTTCTCAAATTGTAATTACAAGTATTCCATATCGTGTTAACAAACAAAACTTGGTGATGGCAATTGCCGAACTCGCTCAAGAGAAAAAAATCGAAGGCATCAAAGGCTTGCGTGACGAATCAGCAAAGGACATGCGTATCGTGATTGATTTGAAACAGGGTGTATTTCCACAAAAAGTTTTGAACTATTTGTATCGACACACTCAACTTGAACAAGCATTCAATTTCAACATGGTTGCGCTCGTTGATGGTGTACCACAAACTCTCTCACTCAAATCTATTCTTGATGAATTCATCAAGCACCGCAAAGACGTTATCAAGCGACGCACTGTATTTGACTTGCGCAAAGCTGAAGAACGTGAACACATTTTGCTTGGTTTGAAAAAAGCGCTTGATCATATTGATCGTGTTATCTCAATTATTCGTGGATCAAAAGATGCTGCGCTTGCCAAATTTAATTTGATGAAAGAATTTAAGTTCTCAGATTTGCAGGCAACTGCGATTTTGGAAATGCGTTTGCAGAAACTCGCCGGATTGGAACGCAAACAAGTTGAGCAAGAACTCAAAGAAAAACAAGATTTGATTGCCGAACTCAAAGCGATTTTGAGTAGTCCAAAAAAGATGCTTGCGGTTATTACAGCCGAACTCAAAGAAGTTCAAGCAAAATTTGGAGATGAGAGACGTACTCGTGTTATCAAAGGCGGTGTTAAAGAAATTAGTGACGAAGATTTGATTCCAGAAAAAGAATCGATGCTTGTGTTTACTGCTGGAGGGTATGTGAAGCGTACTGATCCATCTGAATATCGCGCACAAAAGCGAGGAGGCGTGGGAGTTGTTGATCTTGAAACAAAAGAAGAAGACTTTGTTACGATGCTTTTGTCTGCAAATTCACACGACGACTTGCTCTTTTTCACAAACCTCGGAAAAGCATATCAAATTAAAATGTACGAGCTGCCTGAAGGCAAGCGCGCTACTCGTGGTAAATCAATCATGAACTTTATTTCACTTTCTGATGATGAAAAAGTCATGTCGATTCTTCCGATTTCAAAATCAGAAAAAGGCAAAGAGTCATATTTGATGTTAATGACAGATAATGGTACTGGCAAGAAAATGTCTTCAAAACAATTTGGAGATGTCCGTCGCAGTGGAATCATTGCAATCAAACTCGACAAAGATGATGCACTTCGCGGAGCAAATATCGTAGAAAAAGGTGATGAAATTATGCTCGCAACCGCAAAAGGTCAGAGTGTTCGATTTAAAGAAAACGATATTCGTGAAATGGGACGCACTGCAGGAGGTGTGCGCGCGATGAAACTTGGCAAGGGAGATCGAATTGTTGGATTTGATGTTGTCAAAAAAGAAACAAAAGATGCCGCATCGCTTCTCGTAATGTCTGCAAACGGACTTGGAAAGAAAACTCCACTCAAAGAGTACAAATTGCAAAAGCGCGGAGGTAGTGGAATCAAAACCGCAAAAGTAACTCCAAAAACAGGTGAACTTATCATGGCAAAAGTCATTACTGATGAAGTAGAGCTCATTGCAATGAGTCAAAAAGGCCAAGTCATTCGTACCGACCTCGAATCAGTTTCAAAACTCGGACGACAAACGCAAGGTGTGACAATCATGAAATTGCGCGCAGGGGACAAAGTGGCTTCGATTACGTGTTTATAAAAATAAGAGGTATTACAAACAAAAAAACGCGCACTCGGCGTTTTTTTGTTTTACACAAGCATTGATTGGTTTGTTTGATATAATGGATTCATGGATTTTCTAGACCCAGCAAAAGTTTTACAAGAGTTTGGAGTATTTGGAACGCAGGACGTTGCCGATTTTGGCGCAGGTGCGGGGCACTTTGCTTTTGAAGCTGCCCGTCGTCTGGATGGAGGACGCCTCTTTGCTGTTGATATCGAAAAAGAAATGCTCTCTCGACTTATTTCTGAAGCTCGTGAACGCAATCATAATCATGTGCATGCTGTATGGGGAGACTTGGCACGTATTGGCGGGGTACCTGTTGCAAACGAAAGTTTCGATAAGGTTATTGCCGTATCAGTACTCTTTCAGGTTGATGATCGGGACGCATTTGTTCAAGAAACAAAACGTCTTGTACGCCCTGGTGGCAAGGTCTTGCTCATAGATTGGAAAGAAGGCACGACATTTGGTCCACACCACGAACACCGTATCTCCGAAATGGAAGCACTGTCACTATTTAAAAAACATGGATTCGAAAAAGAAAAAGATGTTAACGCAGGAGATTATCATTATGGTATGATTTTAGTTAGAAACTAAAAACTAATTTATATGTCTTATTTCAAAAATGTTGTTCTCGGAATTTTTATTGCAGGAGCCGTACTTGGTGTTTTAATCTTTGGTGGAATTATCAAGGTTGGTAGTTCTGCGCCAACCGCTGCTACTATTACAGGCTCAATTACTCTATGGGGTACATTTAGTGCCCAGTCAATGGCGCCGTTCTTGGCTGATTTCAAAAATACAAATCAAAATATTCATGTTACGTATGTCGAAAAAGATCCTTCAACATATTCAAACGATTTGATTGAAGCAATTGCTTCAGGAAATCCGCCAGATCTCATGATTATGCCGGATAGTATTCTTAATCATTTCAAAGACAAAGTAACGCATATATCGTTTACTTCTATTCCTGCTGATACGTATACAAATACATATATTTCTGCAGCCAATATTTTTTCGGCAAACAATGGAACAATTGCAATTCCATGGGCAACTGATCCTGTGATTATGTATTACAATCGTGACATGTTGCAGAGTGTTGGAATGGCGAATCCTCCAAAGACATGGCAAGAATTTACCGACAGTATCAAATTGTTGACCAAAAAACAAAGTGATTTGACGCTCGTTCAAAGTGCCGCAGCGCTTGGTACGTATGGCAACATCGCTCACGCAAAAGATATTTTGGCGCTTCTCTTTATGCAGACCGGTAATCCGTTTATGTCGTATGATGGATCGCAATTTACTGCATATTTTGGTGGAGGTGGTACTCCAAATGAGGCATCAGTTGCGAGTCAGGTGTTAGATTTTTATACTGCGTTTTCTGATCCAGTCAAAACAGTATATTCATGGAACGCTGGTGAACCACTTGATCGTGATATGTTTACACAAAGTTCGTTGGCTTATTATTTTGGTACGGCAAGTGAGCTTCCTTCTATTCGAGCAAAAAATCCTAATTTGAACTTTGGAATTGCTCTTCCTCCACAATCAATCACTGGGACAAAATTAACTTCAGGTCGAATGTACGGATTTGCAATTCCAAAGACTGCACCAAATCAATTGCTTTCGTATACCGCAGCGACTGCGCTTGCAAGTATGACCTCAGAAAATCTTTTGAGTGGAAACGCAGCTGTTACGCTCTCGCTTATTCCTGTACGTCGAGACGTTCTTGGGGCAAACAAAGTTTCTGATCCATATCTTAACTTTTTATACAAAACAGCCCTTGTTCAAAAATCATGGTTTGATCCATCACCAGTTGATTCCGACCAAATTCTCGGCAACATGATTAAAGATATTAATTCTTCTCTCTCTGATTCGAGAAGTGCACTTGGCAAAGCTGAATCTCAATTGGAAGCAGCAGCAAGTAAACAATAAATATACTTAGATGAAAAATTATCATAAAAAAAGAAAAATAATTCTTCATACTTCATTTTTTATTGGAATTTGTATTTCATGTTTGCTTTTTATCGGTACATTTTCTTTTCCAAAAACTTCATACGGAGGTGGCTCATTTACCTCCTCTGTAGTCTTCCCATCAATCACCAATAACAGTGCAGTCGTAAGCGGTAACGGAGGAACCGTCGCAGCTCCAGGCACAGACATTACAATTCGCGTTGGTTTGTCTACAGATATTGCGATGCAGGATATTACGACTTCAACTACGGTTAACACAGACGGGACATTTTCATTTACCATTCCACCAACGCTTTCTTCGGGTACAACGTATTGTTACTCAATCTCTGACTCACCAACGGATCCAACATTTACTGGTTCAAGTGTCGTGAGTGCAAGTGGTTCGTTTACCACTACTGGTTCTGGCACGGGTGGTTGTAATCCGTCTGCGGGCACTGGCTCATTTACCTCCTCCGTAGTCTTTCCATCAATCACCAATAACAGTGCAGTCGTAAGCGGTAACGGAGGAACCGTCGCAGCTCCAGGCACAGACATTACTATCCGAGTCGGTACTTCAACAAGTATCGCAACCCAAGACATCACCACTTCAACAACAGTAAACACTGATGGAACTTTTACGTTCACTATTCCATCAGAACTAACTCCTGGTACAACATATCATTACTCAATCTCTGATTCACCAACTGATGCAACCTTTACTGGTGCATCAGTAACAAGTGCCTCTGGTTCATTTACTACAACTGGGACAGCTCCGGGTGGTGGAACGGGAGGAGGAGGTACAGGAGGAGCAGGTGGTAGTGGAGGGCCTGTGGTTATTTCTTGGTTTAATGCGAATGCAAATTCTGATGGATTGTCTATTAATTTTACTGCGAGTGCAAGCACCACGAGTGCATTTGATTTTTCGTTTATTTGTTCCACATCAACATCGATGGTTCATCCAGAAACACAAACATTTAGTGTTGATAGCACAACGTTGCCACTTATTTCCGGTAGTTTAGATTTAACAACGCCAATTTCTTCAAGTGTTACATACTATTGTGAAATTATCGATGCAAGTTCTCGTATTTTGACTTCAGAAAAAACTGTCACTCGTGCAAGTGGATCATTGGGAAGTCCTTTTGTTATTAGTACAACTTCAAACTCAGCAACAATTGGAATTAATTTTGCTTCAAGTACTACAGTTACCTCAGCTCCTGTTATTTATTATGGAGGTAGTGCTACAGCCGAGACGAATAATGGCGGAACCATGTCGAGTGATGCAGGTACTCCAAATAATTATACGGGAACAATAACGGGACTTTCTTCGAGTACGACATATTATTATGCTGTCATGGATACTGATAATAATCCGTACGGTGGAACGACGAGTAATAGTTTTACAACGTCAATTCCCGCACCAATTCTGCCGACAATTTCCGGAGATTATACAAGTGTAGATACAAGTGCCTTTGATAATACCGGTGGTAAGGGTATTGTTCGCTGCAAGGGTGGACTTGATTTGACTGGAAAACAGGTCTGTGGATGGCCTGAATTGATGGATATGGTTAATCGAATAATTAAATTCTTGGTATTTATTATTGCGCCGGCGCTTTGTGCGGGAATGCTTTTGTATGGCGGATGGTTGTATTTGACATCGGCGGCAGGAAGCGAAGTTGGAAAAGCAAAATCAATGATAACCTCAGCACTTCTTGGTTGGTTGATTGCGCTTGCGGCATGGATCATCATCAAATTTATCATGCAGAGTCTTGGATATAACGAAAGTATATTCCCGACATATTGGTAGCTTTAATTAATTTACTATTATTGATATAATCATTGTATGAAAAAAACAATTCTCACGCGGATTTTCTTAAACAGTTTTTTTACTCTTGTAATGTTTGCAACGATGCTCAGTGGTTCTCATATAGCTCACGCAACGGATGGTGCGAGTACCACGATTACGATTGATCTCCAAAATCCAATTTCTGCAAATACCTTTCAACAATTCATCGACAGTGTCATGACAGGTGTTGTTGAATTGCTTACACCGGTTATTGTTCTTATGTTTTTGTGGACAGGTTTTCTTTTTATCAAGGCACAAGGAAATGGAGAAAAACTCGGCGAAGCAAAAAAGGCTCTTATGTATACAATCATTGGCGCAGCACTTGTTCTCGGGGCTGATGGTCTTTCAAAAGTTCTTGAGTCAACGTTTACAGGAATCTAATTATTTATATATGAAAAAACAAACACAATACAATATAATTCGTCGCGCACTTGCACATCTCGGTATTTTCTTGGTTTTCATGATGTTTTTCCCAATGACAACATTCGGCGCAGGGGGTTATTGTACTGGTGTTGGTAGTTCAGTAAATCTTTCTCAAGACGGAACTGCTGTGGGTGATGTATTAAAATTTGTAACATGTCTTATCGAAGGAGCAGTAATTCCGCTTATGTTTGCGATTGCCACAGCTACATTTATTTACGGAATTGTAAAATTTATCGGACAAGAAAAAGCTGAAGAGAAAGAAAAGGGTCGACAATTTATGTTGTGGGGTATTATTGCGTTTGCCGTGATGTTTGGAGTGTGGGGGTTCGTAGCAATTGTCGGGAATACGTTTGGTGTGACAAATGTCATCCCAACCTTGCCTCAAAGTTCGAGTACGTAATCCACACTTTTGCTATATATACGTGCGCTGTAATGCTACAATGTGTGTAACTTATTAAAAGGTCATTATTTATTAATTTATTAAATCTGCGTCAAATATTTTTGCCGCTCGATTATAAAATGAAGAAAAAAATTTTTGCGTTTGTCGGTTCTCTTGCTATCGTGCTGCTTCCTATCGTTGCATCCGCTCAAAGTTCTACTGACGTTGCTTGTTCTGGTGTTGTCGGTAATAGTACTGCTTCACAAGGTCTTACAGGTGTTATCTGTCAGGTCAAATCTTTGGTCAACATTGCAATTCCAATCTTGATGGCAGCTGCATTCCTATTCTTTATCGTTCAAGTTATCAAATTCATCACTTCTAAAGATGCAGAAAAGAGAGGAGATGCTCGTAGCGGAATGCTTCAAGGTATCATCGGTTTTGCTTGTATTGTAGGTTTGTGGGGATTGGTTAGTATCCTTCTTTCTTCATTCGGAGCTAATAGTGGCGGTGCTCCAAATTTGCCTACTTTCTAGTTTTTTGATTTCGTTTCAAACTTTCTCACATGGAAATAATTCTAAATTTTGCTAAAAATTGTGTTTCATATTTTAGAATCTTTTCATTCAAGAAAAAGATAATTGCATCAGGTGCGGTCGGAGTACTTCTCGTATTCCTCCTCGCACTTGGTGCTTTTTCTTTCCCAAAAACATCGAGTGCGAACTCCGGGGACTCTCTTTCTGTTACTGTGACTTCTGTTGCGTCAACAACAGCTGTACTTACTGCAGTTCAAAATCGTAGTTTTTCATATGATGTAATGACATGTATTGAAACAGCTTCAGGTACTGTTGATGGAACGACGTGCTTAACAGGTCATTCTAATACTGATCTCACATACGCTCGAACAAGTACGACGACCAGCACATGGAGTTTTACAAATCTTTTACCGAACACTACATATTATTATTTTTTTGCAGACCCTCTCGGTAGTCGTATTAGTGGTGCGTCTGGTGCAACTTTTACTACAACTGGAAGTTCTTCGGCTGGAAGCGGACCAAGTTTGTCTGCTCATAGTGAAGTGTCGAACTCCGATGGTTCTCAAGAAACAATCACAGGTACTATTTCTAACCCGAGCGGAGCGACATCTGTAAATATTTCGGCAACGGCATCATATCCTGTTGTAAGTAGTGCTACAGTAACCGCGACCCTTGACTCCTCTGGAAATTTTTCGGCCACACTTACCGGTCTCACAGCTCTGACTGCCTACAATTATTCCGTATATGCGGGCAGTATTAATACATATCCACTGACTTTGTCTTTTACGACGGGAGGAGTTGATCCAACATATTCCATAACGAGCAAAACATCCACTTCTGGCGGAACACAAGAAGTTATTGTTGGAAATATTGCTAATAAAGGCGCTGCGACAACTGTAAAGATCACCTTGGGTGGTGAAAGTTCTATTGGAACTGGACCGCTTGATTCATCTGGTAATTTTTCTGTAACTATTTCCGGTCTTGCTCCTTCGACTAATCATGCAGCGTTTGTGCATGTTTCTGGGGAACTAATTTCTCCTGTTTTTGGTTTCTTTACAAATGTGAGTGGGGGTGGTAGTGGTGCTGGTTCAGTTTCGAGCCTCAGTGCTAGTTCAACTTCTCCAACATCTGAAGTTATTTCTGGTACTATTTCATCCCTTGCGTCCTCTACGTCATTTTTGATTACAGCTCAAGATATGTCTGCTGGTAGTTTTTCTGTAACAGTACCTGTATCAGTTCATACTGGTCCTACTTTTTCGGGTACTCTTACAGGACTTGCTCCAAGCACGAGTTATACCTGTACTATCACAAGTTTGCCAGATAATACTGTCATTGCTGATTCATCAGTGTGTCCAAATTTTGTAACATCCGCTTCTGGTACGGGTGGAGGAGGAACAGCAACTATGACTATTACCAATGTAACAGTCACAGGCAGAACCGTCACAATTACTGGAACAGCCAGAGATACTGAAGATATTATATATGGTAAGAGTAGCACGGATCTTACTTTTGGTAGTATGCCTGCAATTATTCATACTGGTAGTACTTCATTTACAGCAAGCGACAGTTTTCCAAGTGATTCTTTTTATGATGGTACTTACTATTTTTGCGGTGCAGGCCTTGTAAGTGGAGATTGTCTTACCCCAATACAAAACTTTACTATTGCTTCATCGACTACTCCATCAACTACTGGTGGAGGACCAACCCTCTCTGGAGGTTTTGTTGATGCATCATCAGATGCAAGTGGAACATCTGAGACTATCACGGGAACAATTCTTAGTCCCGGCCCAAGTTTGAATATTACCGTTACTGTTCAACCATACTCAAGTGGTGGTAGTGGGGGTGAAATTCCATTGCAAGCTAACGTTAACCCAACTAATGGAAGTTTTTCGATGACTTTTGATGGAACATTAACCCCAGATACAAAATATAAATATCAAATTACAAATTCGGTAGATGATTCTATCATTGCTGCGTACGATGACACAAAAACATTTACGACAAATAACTCTGATGGGACACCGGGTAGCTCTGGTGATGGAACTGGCGGTACTTCCGGAGATCCTGGAAGTGGTTCTGATTCAAATACAATCGTTGCAACTTCCTCAATCCTTGTGTTTATCGGCAAGATTGATCGTCGCATTGTAAATCCACTTATTATTTTTGCATTTGCGTGTGCCCTCGCATTCTTTATGTATGGAGTTGTGAAGTTTATCGTTGATTCAGCAACGGCAAGTGAAAAGAATGATGGCAAGCAACATATGCTCTGGGGAATTATTGGAATGTTTATAATGTTTGCAGTTTTTGGAATACTCAAACTTATCGAACATACTCTTGGTGTTGATGTTAGCAACAACCCATTACTCTATCGATAATTTTTTGTGCGTCTCTTTTAAAAATATTCCATACATACATAAGATTGTATGTATCTTTGAAATATGTTTCTTCATGCGTTAATATCTTACCTGCGATTATAAATACAACTGCACCAAGAATCATTCCAAAAACCATATCAACTCCGTAATGTTGGTATATTGTGACTGCACCAATCATAAGTGCAAGGCACCACGGCACAAGAATAATTGCGAGTTCGGGTGCTATTGTGATAAGGGATATCATTGCCAAAAAAGCCCAACTTGCATGCATTGAAGGGAAAGTAGAGACATTTGATTGAACGCCATGAGGGTCTATCCAGACTGCGTCCATATCTGCAATGTAGGGTGTTGTCACAGTTGCTATGGTTGCTTTGTATTGTGATGTGTATGCTGTATCAGCGTGTGTAATACCAACATCTATGTATCCACGAGGGGATGTTGCCGGTACAAGACACCACATAATGAGTCCGATATATCCTGTTATAAAAAACGATATCAAAAATCTGCGGAATTTTTTTGGATCTGAGCACAACAATACAATAAGTGTAATAGGTATCATGTATGCCAAACTTGAATATGCCAACAAGCAGAGTGCACCAAGTGTTGCATGAGACATAAAAAACACATTTAGCGTATTTGATACATATCCGCCAAACGTATGTATATCAAGTGATAGTATTATGTGGCTCGCATGAGCAATGCGTGACAATGAGCTTGTCCTAAATAATACAGATAATGCATTTGCAAATGCATATGTACCACTTGTGATAATGAGTATCCAAAACGCGAGACTTCGAAAAACTTTTAGAAGTTCATCAATAATGATTTCTGTTGATTCATTGTGTTTGACTTTTATGCCCAAGACATAAAACACTCGAAGAAATATATAAAAATATACAAATATTAATCCTTTGAACAAAAATCTATTGCCGGACAAATAAAGAAGTATATGTTGAAAAAAACCATTAGTGAAATCATCGGTTTGCGGAAACATATATGTAATCAAAAAAAGTAAAATAGAAGGAATTCCTATTACCCACACTTCAATCGGAAGATATGTAAAGAATTTTTTTTTGAACATACGATGTGCCCCTCTCCAGTCTTGGAATTAACGGTGTGAGGCACCACAAGGCTTTTTGAGGTACTTTCATAATATCACATCGAGGGGTCTCAGTCAGGATAAAATGTTACAAATGTTACACTTTTTTCGATGTTTTGAAAGTGTAACATTTGGGACTTTGACTATCTCAAATGGTCAAAATCCATCCATATTTTTCAATAGAATGGGACAAATGGGACACTCCTACGAGTATTTTCCAGTGTCCCATTTTGAACTTTTGAATGCAACATTTGAAATGCCTACAAATGCCAATAATTCTGGATTTGTGTGTCTCATTTCAATCAAAAATAAGCCATATTTCTCAATGAAATAAGACAAATGAGACACAAAACAGTGGTATGTCTCAAGTGTCTAATTTCTTATTTTCCCTTGCTTTTTATAAAATATATGATATAATACTCACAACTGGATGCGAGCCGAAAATCCATGCATTTTGCGAAAAGAGTAGGCATTAATTCTTTAAAAATGAAAAAAGTAACAGTGTGGTACATGACCACAAGAAACGGTAATTTGTTGGTTGCCAACAAAAAAACCAACCCTGAAGTTGTTGCATATTTCAAACCCAACTTCGACTTTATTCGCTACCCTGAGAAAAAGGAAGCTGAATGGGACTGGGCATTGGAAAATTGGGCAACAAGCCCGATTAAAAAAACTTTATCCGAAGACCCTTTCGCATGGGTGCGAATACTTAACGGTGTTGAGTATCAGTTCTACAAAGAAAGCTCCAAAGCTGGAATTTTCGCCCGATATGAAAATTATTGGGAGGAAGAAGACCAAGAGTGGGTGCGTGGTGACAGGCGCTTGTCTCTTGACGAGGCTATAAACCGTAAGGCGGGCTACTATCCGAGAACAGTTCGCACGGCCAAGCATGTGGCTCAAAGACATGCAGAGGTTGAAGCCGGGTACCTCCAAATCTGGCTGGCTGCGTATGGCGAAAGCTACGCGCACGTGTATATGAGCCACGAGCAAGCAGTAAACTGGGAACACCCTGACCAGAATTCTTGTACGGGAACATATGAGTATCAGGGTCATCCTGTGCATATAAGTATGTATGGAATGTCTGAAGAAAAAATCCAAAGCTGGATAAGCATTGGTGCAGAAATTGTTAAATTTCCCGAAAGAGGGTCTATTAATATAGACAATCTTTGGGATTAAAATAATTTCTCCAGTCATTGAGTTCAAGAACCTGTCGTTTTTCGGCAGGTTCTTTTATATTTAGCGTAAATTGGTATAATACAGAAAGTATGCAAGAAAATATACCTCAATTCTCAAACATAAATGAGATCGAAAAAACAAAACCAATATTAGAGAGTTTTGTTGTAGAAAATATTAAACCTGAAACTCTTGAGTATGCGACCAAACTGGTAAAAGAAGAAAAAATAAATAATTCATATAAGGTTATTGATCCTAAAGAAATACATTTTGTTACCGAGCACCACAAAGAATTTACTGATGGCGAAGGTGATGATAGAGAATATTTATATGGCACTATTATAGACGGCAAAAAATACAAGTTTGTACTTCATGTCATAAATGGACACACTTCGGGATGGGATGAAGAAAATGAAGAAGAAATCACAAATTCATATAATTGCGGGAGAATTGATTTTAGTGCTGAGGGAAGCGAATTTATTACAAATCTTGGTTTAGAAAAAATTCATAAAACCGACGAACTTATTAAAGACCTCTTTAAATTTATTTACTCAAAAAATAATGCAACTTATTTAATTGTTGATGCAAGTAAGTTGGATTTAACACTTCCAAAATCTGAAGAAGAAGCTATTGATCAAGTCAGATTAAAAATTAATCAGCTAAAAGAAAATCTAATTGAAAATATTCACTTAAATGAATTTTATTTTCCAGAAAACTCTGAAAAATTATATAGTGTCTCTATAAATAATAATGAAGTAAAGATCTCGCACATTAACGGACAAACAGAAGTTGTAGAATTACCTGTCTTTTTAGAAAAATTAGAATCTCCGCAATTACTCAAAAATTCTGTGTTGAGGAATACCATAGCAGTTCTTTTGTCAGACATTAGTGCTGGCGGAAATAAAAAACAGCAACAAAGATTAAATTTATATGAACGTAGATTAAAAAAGATTGGGTTTTCTATCGATAGAAAAGAGGATAGAATTTATGCAGATGTAACGAATGCCCTTCTTGAAAATCTTTATGATTTTTCGTCATTACCGAACGATACTCAACAACTTCTAAAAAAATATATTTCTGAAACTGGAAATAAAAATCCAACAATAACAGATTTGCGCGCTTGGAAATATCCTAATAGTAGGAGAGGTGGAAGATTAGGAGGAAGAGGTGGAAGTAATATGAATCAGTAATTTATTTTTAAAAATTACTTACTAACATATGGGGCCTAGACTCCTCGCAAAGGTTGCGTCATCAATGTGTGTATGGAAAACATACAACAAAGTTTCGGTGGATTAGCGACAAAATCACCAATCCCCGTAAAGGTTAGGTATTGCCTCTATGCTCGCAAAAGCACCGAGGAAGAAGACAAGCAAATTCTCTCAATTGATTCCCAAATCAAAGAAATGGAGAAAATGGCGATAGAGCAAGAGCTAGATATAGTTGTGATGAAGAAGGAATCTCACTCTGCCAAGGAAGCAGGTCAGCGCCCTATCTTTGAAGAAATTGTAAGGGAAATTAAAGAACAAAAATTTAATGGAATCCTAACATGGGCACCCGACCGTATCAGTCGTAACGCTGGCGATCTCGGCAGAATTGTGGATTTGATGGATCAAGGACTACTCAAGGAAATCAGAACCTACGGCGGACAGAAATTCAGCAATAATCCGAATGAGAAATTTTTGCTCATGATTTTAGGAAGCCAAGCAAAACTAGAAAACGATAACAAAGTCATAAATGTAAAACGAGGTCTCCGAGCACGGTGTGAAATGGGACTCTGGCCTGCTCCTGCGCCAGTCGGATACCTCAACAGCAAAAACAAGGATGAGAAATGTATAGTCAATGTTGATCCGCACCGAGCATCGACGATCAAAAAGATGTTTGAAAAAGTAGCATACGAAAAATATTCAGGACGACGAGTACATAAATGGTTGAAAGATGAAATGCGATTCACGACTAAAAGTGGTAAACCACTGACACTCGGAAATATTTACCTAACTCTGCGATGTCACTTCTACTATGGAACGTTTGAATATCCGAAAAAGAGCGGACAGTGGTATACAGGAAAGCATACACCGATAATCACGAAAGAATTGTTTGATCTAGTCCAAGAGAATATTGTCGAGCATGCAATGAGCACTTATGGCAAGGAATTCGCTTTTACTAAACTCATGACCTGCGGACTATGCGGATCAGGTGTGACAGCCAGTGAGAAGTGGAAACATCAGCAAAATGGAAATACTCACCGATATGTCTACTACGGATGTTGTAGGTACAAAGACAGAAAATGTATGTCGGGATATATTCGAGAAGAAGAATTGATCGAACAACTTGCTGATATCATAGACAACATTGATTTAAACGAAATCGGAATCAAACAAAAAATCAAAGATGAAATCGAGCGACACAAACGATTCAATGTGGATATTCTCGGACTGAAAGGCAAAAGTGTAAAGGTTGCCGATGTTGATATTCGAAATTATGCCAAACATGTTTTACGAAATGGAACGATGGTTGAGAAACGAGAAATACTGGATTGTCTGAAAAGCAAGATCACACTCGCACACAAGAAAATTTCGCTCGCGTAAAAACACAAAAAAACACCGAAATATTTCGGTGTTTTTTTGTGTTTGACTCAACTGATATTCCGCTTCATTAACGGGTCTCAGTAGGTCTCACTGCGATGTGCCGGGAAGAGGACTTGAACCTCCACGGGTCACCCCGCCTGCTCCTAAGGCAGGTGCGTCTACCATTTCGCCATCCCGGCATTACAAGCACAGTGTCCGCCCAGTTGGAGTCGAACCAACGACCAATCGCTTAAGAGGCGAGTGCTCTACCAGCTGAGCTATGGGCGGATATTGAACACACCCAGTATACTTGTTTTTTGAGATTTTTCAAGGTTGAATGAGTTTTTTGATTTGATTTAGAGGCTCAAACAGGGTATAGTTTTCAAGTATCTTTGACCTGGTAGAAAAGTGGTAATTCAAGAGTCTGCAAAACTCTCATCGCGGGTTCGATTCCCGCCCAGGTCTCAGCAAGCGTCGGTTTGCTCAAGTTTGCCCGAGTGGCGTAATGGTAGCCGCGTTCGACTTAAGATCGAATTTCGTAAGAAGTGTGGGTTCGAGTCCCACCTCGGGCACACGTAAAAAACAAAGCGAGAAGTTACAACTTCTCGCTTTTATTTTATTCCATCAAAAGTTTGTTGATTTCTTCACGGGCTTGTTCTCCGTGGTCGGCGACGACCTGGAGAGTTGGAATTGCACGAGAGCGAATTTTCTTTTTTAGTTCCGCTCGAAGTTCTCCGAGATTTCTGGTAACAAAATCAAGTGCAGCTTTTTCTTTATTGACAGGGAATACTGAAATACAAAGTGTTGCACCATTGCCACGCTTGGTAAGGATTGTTCGTGTGACTGTGATAAGCGCGGTACGATTGCCTTCGCGTTCAAAAAACATCGAGGCTTCTCGTGTAATTGCTGTCGCTAGTTTTTCATTATGGTCTCTCATATTATTCAAATGTTTTACTAATTGCTTCTAAAATATCTCCCGGTGCGATTTCGATGCGTACTTCGATGAGTACTCCACATTGATTTCCTTCAACGACGGTTTTTGTTTTGTTTTTGTTTTGTTCCATTCCGACGATTGTTCCAACGCCGATTTCATTTTCACGTCGCATGATACGTACATCATTACCAACATTAATTTCTCCGCTTTGAACAAGTCCTCCCACTACCTGTCTGTCTTTTGTTTTATTAAAAATCTTTTGAACTTTGAGCGCTCCAGATACTGCGGTTGTTTCGACACGTGGTCGGCGAGTTTCAATCAATTCTTGCAAAAATTCCGAGAGTTTATATATCACAGAAAAATATTCTACAGCAACATGTGCTTGTTCATTGGCTTCACGTGCGCGAGGATCCATTTTGGTATTAAATCCGACAATGATTGAATCTTTGTCGATTGATGCAATGCGAATATCATTTTCTCCAATATTTCCAACTCCGCATGAGAGTACATGCCAACCAATCGTTGGCATTTCCAGTTTTTTGATTTCTGAGAGTACTGCCTCTGCTCCACCTGTTGTATCGGCACGGATAATTATTGGAATTGCTTTTATTGAATCGAATTTATTTTTGCGAAGTGTAGCTTTTTCTATTGGAAGATTGTTACGGTTTTCTTTGACGGCATCCTCAGCTTCACTCTTTGAGGCATAGCATTGAAAGACGTGTCCAACTTCTGGCATCTCGCTCCAGCCAACGATTCCAACCGGTTGCGAGAGCCCCGCTTGCTCCATTGGTTTCATTCGGAAATTTTCCATGATTCGTGTATTTGCAATCGCTCCACCAACTTGTACAAACATGCCTTTTTTGAGTGTTCCATTTCGCACAATGAGTGTTGCTGTGATTCCACGTTTTGGGTCAAGATGAGATTCAATAACAATTCCCTCAGCTTTTGTATCGGGATTACCTGACAACTCGGCAATATCTGCTGTGAGAAGTACGAGTTCGAGCAAGTGGTCGATACCAGTTCCTGCTTTTGCAGAAATTTCCGCAAAAGAAACATCTCCACCAAATCCTTCGAGATAAATTCCTTTTTCGGCTAAATCCATTTTTACTTTTTGTGGATTTGCATTTGGTTTGTCGATTTTGTTGATTGCAACGATAAAGGGAAGTTTGTATTCGTTGATTGTTTTCCACGCCTCAAGAGTCTGTGCTTTTACAGAATCTTCTGCTGATACCACAAGGATTGCAATGTCTGCAGATTGAGCTCCACGTGAACGCATACCAACGAATGCCTCATGTCCTGGGGTGTCGAGAAATGTAATTGTGCGATTGTTTCCCTCAGTATCTTTGTGAGCAACTTCATATGCAGAAAGATGTTGAGTGATTCCTCCAGCTTCACCGTCTACAACATTTGTTTTGCGGATATAATCAAGAAGCGTCGATTTGCCGTGATCGATGTGTCCCATAACGACCACGATAGGTGGTCTTGGTGTTATATGTTGTGTAGTGTTTTCTTTTGGCATGTATTACTTATTCTTTGTGATGACCGCGTGTTTCTTTTTGTGCCTCATCAATTACTGTTTTTTCTTCGGCCGAAAGTTCGATATCTGATTCACCTTTGATGATTGGTTTTGCAAATACGCTCATGCGTTCACGTGAATAGAGGCTTGATAGTACTACTCCGTCTCCATCTTCGTTGATTATCGCAACTGCAAAACTCTGGTTGCCTCCAACATCTTTGAATGGGTTGAATCGCATGATTTTGACTCCGCGCCCATATTTGCTGATTCGGGACGAAAGTGTCTCAAGCGCATTGTCGTGAATTTCTCCTTTTTCTTTCAAATATCCAACATGGCTTACTATTTCGTTCATAAGCCCTTCTAAGGTTTCAGTTTTTGAACCCTTAAAGAGCTTTCGTAGGCGAAAAGAGACTTGTATGATAAAAAAGAGACATATCGCAAGTAGCGCGAATATAATTATGAATAGAATGGAGTTTGTACTCATACGCCCACGAGTATATACTATATAGAGCAAAATTTCAATCAATTCATTATATAATAAGGTTTTTCATATTATGCCAATCAAAAAAATTATATCCAAAAAACGTATTTACCTTGATTACGCCGCAGCGGCTCCTGTATTGCCGGCTGTTTTGAAGGTTTCAAAAAAATGGCAACGTGAATTGTTTGGGAATCCGAGTTCGATACACAAAGACGGAGTGCGCGCGAAGCGCGCACTCCAAGAGTCTCGTATTTTGATTGCAAAACATTTTGACGCGCATGACGATGAAATCATTTTTACTTCAGGTGGCACCGAATCAAATGCGCTTGCAATTCTTGGTTCGTACTGGAAAGCAATTCAAGATCCGGATTTTTTTGCAAAAAAAGTTCATATTGTTACAACCACGATTGAACATCCTTCCGTTTTAAAAACATGTGAGATGCTTGAAAAAGAAGGGGTTGAGGTGACGTACGTACCTGTTGATGCAAGTGGATTAGTTTCTCCGTCATCAATTGCAGATGCAGTACGTCCCGAAACCGTTCTTGTTTCTATCGCGTATGCAAATTCCGAAATCGGAGTTGTTCAACCAATAAAAGAAATCGCAAAAGAAATTCGTCGATACAAAAAAAATACTGGAAGCTCGGTGTATCCGTTGTTTCATGTTGATGCATGTCAGGCTGTTCAATATTTAGATATTGGCGTTGAGCGACTCGGTGTTGATTTGATGAGTTGGAACGGAACAAAAATTGGTGGCCCTCGAGGTACCGGAGTTTTGTATATCAAACGAACGTCTCCGATTGCACCGCTGTATGTTGGTGGAGGCCAAGAATACAGTATGCGTTCGGGGACCGAAAATGTTCCTGCAATTGTTGGATTATCGATTGCACTTACAGATGCTCGTACAATATGTGAAAAGGAATGTGCACGCTTGCTCGAGCTGAGAGATTTTTGTGTCTCAGAGATAATCAAAAAATTTCCAGATGCACGTATCAACGGAGATATGCAATCGCGTCTTCCAAATAATATTAATGTCTCATTCAAAAATTTTTCTAGTGAACTGCTCGTTCTCGAACTCGATGCAAAAGGTATTAGTGTGTCGGCTGGATCTGCGTGTGAGAGTTCAAAAGATACAGGCTCTCATGTACTCACTGCGTTGTATGGTGCAGGTGACGAAAAGAAATGGGGTAGTGTTCGTTTTTCATTAGGACGCGAAACAAAAAAACAGGATATCGAATATACACTAAAAACCCTTGCGCTTGTTTTTGAGAAATATAAAAAAACAGGTATACTATAATTATGGACAAAGAAGACCGACCAGTAGAAATAAAAGATTTGAACAAAACACAATTGATATTGCTCGCAATTCTTTTGTCTTTTGTTGTTTCGATTGCGACTGGTATTGTTACTGTCACTCTTTTGCAACAAGCACCTCCTGCAGTAACTCAAACTATCAATCGTGTTGTCCAACAAACAATCGAAAAAGTTGTACCCGACTATATTCCGGGCACAACACAGACGGTTGTTGTCAAAGAAGATGATTTGGTTGTTGATGCTGTTGGTAAAACAAGAGCAAACATCGTTCCTATTTTTGAAAGTGCAGATTCCAAAACTCCACTTATGAATGTCTATTCAGCCGGTAGTGGGGTCTTCGTTTCAAAATCTGACAATATTGATTCTTCAAAAACGTATGTCGTCAAAGACGGTGATACTCCGGCGTCAATAAAAGTTATTGCAAATTCAACTAACGGCATTACAATTTTGGCAACCGATTCAGCCAACAGTACTATCGGTGATTTTCCAAAAGCTCTTTTTGGAAAAGACAGTGATATCAAAGCCGGACAAACAGTCATTGCAATCTCCAGTGATTCGATTTACAAAGATACTGTTCAAAACATTCTTGAAAAAGATCAAAAGGATGCTCCGGGTGTTGTTGCAGACAAATGGAATGTTGTTTTGTTGGGTAATACAATCCCTTCAGGTTTGATAGGTGCTCCAGTTGCAAATCTCGATGGTAATGTTATTGGATTTGTAACATCAATCACTAACGCCGATGGCGGAATAACCACTCAAATTATAGGTATTGATGCAATAACGAAGCTTATTGCAAAGCCTACAAAAATCTCACAGGCTCCAACAAGCCTCCTTCCTGCGTCTGCTGTCAACTCGATTACGCAGTAGTTTGACAAAGTATTTAATAATGTTATTCTGTTTTTGGTTATTACATACGTTTTTTATTATTATTGAAATTAATAAAGCAATAATTTAATTTTTATGCCACCATTCAATCATTTCACAACTAAAGCAAAAGAGGCTATCAGACGAGCACACGAGCTCGCTATTGAACGTGGACAAAATCACGTATCGTCAGTGCATCTTCTTGCTGCACTTCTTACACAAGAAGAATCAATGGTCATATCTATTCTTGATAAATTGGATGTAGACACAATGCTTCTTGTTGACAATGTACTCGAATCAATAGAATCGCCAGAAACAGGAAAAACACTTTCACCTTCATATCAAATATATTTGACTCCAGATCTTGCAGCTGCTATCGACCAATCGTCAAAGATTGCCGCTCATTTGAAAGATGAGTTTGTTTCAACCGAACATTTGTTTTTGGCGCTTTTGGAAGTGCCAGGAGATACTCGAGAAATTTTGGCTCGATTCCGTTTATCAAAAGATTTGATCGAAAAAACTCTCGAAGAATTCAAAAATAGCAACTCTGGCGAAATTGATTCTCCAAAAAAGAATCGCATGCTTGGCAAATACACACGCAGTCTCATCAAACTTGCTCGCGAAGACAAACTCGATCCTGTTATTGGTCGTGATACTGAAATCGCTCGTATTATGCAGATCCTTTCTCGTCGAACAAAAAACAATCCGATATTGATTGGAGAAGCGGGAACAGGAAAGACGGCAGTTGTTGAAGGTCTTGCAATTCGAATTGCAAAAGGTGATGTTCCTGAATCACTCAAAGACAAGGAGCTCGTATCTCTCGACTTGGGAATGCTTCTTGCTGGTACAAAATATCGTGGAGAATTCGAAGAACGTTTGAAACAAATAATGAAAGAAGTTGAGCGTGCTGAAGGAAAAATAATTCTTTTTATTGACGAAATTCATACTATCGTCGGTGCTGGTTCGTCTGAAGGTTCACTCGATGCATCCAACATGTTGAAGCCTGCGCTTGCACGTGGAGAACTTCGCGCAATTGGTGCAACCACTCTCAAAGAATATCAAAAGCATATCGAAAAAGACCCTGCACTTGCACGACGTTTTCAGCCAGTGTTTGTTGATGAGCCATCTGTGGATGATACAATTGCAATCCTTCGTGGCCTCAAAGAAAAGTATGAAGTCTTTCATGGTGTACGTATTACCGACGATGCAATTATTTCTGCAGTAAATCTCTCGACTCGTTATCTAACAAATCGTTTTTTGCCCGACAAGGCGATTGATCTTATTGATGAAGCATCATCTGCACTTCGTATTGCACTCGAAAACAAACCACCAGTACTTGAAGATGCTCATCGCAAAATTATGCGTCTTGAAGTTGAAAAAGAAGCACTTAGTACCGAAATCAAAAATACAACTGATCGCGAAAACAAAGATATCAAGACTCGTGTCAAAGATATCGAAAAGGAAATTGCCAATTTGCGTGAGAAGACAAAGGAAATTGAACTTAAATGGAAAAACGAAAAAACACTCGTTTCAGAAATTCGTGCAATCAAAAAAGAGCTTGAAAGTTTGCGAATTGAAGCTGATAATGCCGAACTTCGTGCAGATTTGACGAAAGCAGCTGAGGTTCGATATGGAAGTATTCCAACCGCCCAAAAAGAACTTGAACAAAAATTGATTCGTTTGAAAAAACTACAAAAATCCCGCCGAATTTTGAAAGAAGAAATTACAGCAGAAGATATCGCAGAAGTTGTTGCTCGTTGGACAGGTATTCCGCTTACTCGCATGATGGAAGAAGAGCGTCTCAAGCTTGCTCGAATGGAAGATGAACTTCGTAAACGTGTTATTGGACAAGAAGATGCGATTCGTCGCGTGGCAGATGTTGTACGACGTTCACGTGCGGGAATCAGTGATCCAAATCGTCCAATCGGTTCATTTATTTTTCTTGGACCAACGGGTGTTGGAAAAACCGAACTCACAAAAGCACTTGCAGAATTTATGTTTAATGACGAAAAAGCGCTCATCCGTATTGATATGAGTGAATACATGGAACGTCATAGTGTCTCACGACTTATTGGTTCACCGCCAGGATATGTTGGTTACGACGAGTCAGGACATTTGACCGAATCCGTTCGTCATCGTCCATACTCAGTACTTCTGTTTGATGAAATTGAAAAAGCGCATCCTGAAGTGTTTAATACATTTCTCCAAGTGCTTGATGATGGTCGTTTGACTGATGGCAAAGGCCGAGTAGTGAATTTCAAAAACACTATTATTATCATGACATCAAACATCGGAAGTCAGTTTATCGAAAAGATGGAATCAATCGGATTCACAAACAATTCCGCAAAGCATGATTATGCAAATGTAAAAAACAAAGTGCTTGATGCGCTCAAAGAGCATTTCCGTCCGGAATTTTTGAATCGTGTTGATGAAACAGTCCTATTCGATGTCCTTTCAAAAGAATCAATCCGTGAAATTGTAACTATTCGTACCAAAGTTGTTTCGGATCGTTTGTTGGGCAAGGGTATCACACTCAACGTTGCCGACGAAGCACTCGATTTGATGGCAAATCAAGGATACGACCCTCATTATGGTGCTCGACCGCTTAATCGTTTGATTCAATCAAAAATCCTCAATCCTGTCGCTTCATATCTTATCTCTAATAATATTGGTAAGGGAGATGTTGTTTCGGTGGTTGTTAAAGATGGAGAACTTCTTGTCGAGACGAATCGTACTCACAAAAAAGTTCGAAGTTCTGTAATTGCTCACAACAAAAAAGTTGCTTAGTTTTGGCTACAAACAACCCCGCAGACCTTCGGTCTGCGGGGTTGTTTCATTTTGACCGAGAATAGAGTAATATATACTTTATGGAACCAGAACCCAAAAAATTGTTTTTTTCGATAATTATTCCAGCTCACAACGAAGAAAAATACATAGCTCAAACGCTTGAGCATATAAAAGGTCTAGATTACCCAAAAGACAAATTTGAGGTTATTGTTGTTGAAAATGGTTCTTCTGATAACACATACTTTTTGGCAAAAAAATTTGAAAACAAACATATAAAAGTCACATCAATTTCTCGTAGTGGAGTTTCTCGGGCAAAAAATTACGGTATTAGAATGCTTAGTCAAAAAAGTGACTGGACAATTATTTTGGATGCAGATACTCATATCAAAAAAAATTTTTTGTCTTCAATCAATGAATTTTTACTTGATACAAAAAGAAAATCCTATATTGTTGGCACTACATATGTCTTCCCGATATATCACTCATTAAAGGCAAAAATATGGTTTAGATTTTATGATTTTAGTCATAGAATTACAAAAACGTCTTATTCAATACAATTAATAAAAACTCACTTAATAAAAAAATTCAAGTTTAATGAAAATCTATCAATGGGTGAAGATCTTGAACTAATAAAATTCGCTAGAAAACAAGGGAAGTTTTTTGTTTTTAAAACAAAAGAAGTTTTTACTTCGACAAGAAGATTTGAAGGTATGGGATGGTTTAATATATTAATTATTTGGACTTTTGTTTCTGCTCTCCCCAAAATAATAAAAAAACGTTTTTCATATAAAGTTGTTCGATAATCCTTATTTATACGTATGAAGGAGTCTACCAAGCCTTACACAGAAACAGCACGTGCGTTTCCGGCTATTCTCTCTCGGCATGTTTTTTTGTTTGTAAATGGAATTATTTTTGCAGTTGTTGCGTTGTTATATTTTTTCGGAGCAAAAGACTCAGCACTTTTTCTTGGGATTATTATCCTTATTAATATTGCAATGGGTGTCACTCAAGACACACGTTCAAAATATTCTCTCGAAAAACTTCAATTGCTTACTGCTCTTACGTTTGTTCGTCTTGGTTTAAATAACACAGAAGAGCCTGTGTATGGTGAAGAATTATCAAAAGGAGACCATATCAAGATAAAACTCGGAGACCAAATCCCCATTGATGGGAAAATTTTGGAATCAAGCAATCTTGAGATGAGCAGTGCACTCATTACCGGTGAATCTGATTCTCGTGCGGTAAAAATCGGCGAAGATATATCCGCGGGAGAAATCGTAACGGCAGGGTATGGCATTGTCGAACTTGAATCAACGTATGCCGAAAGTCGGATTGCGCAAATGACAAAGACAATTAAGTCGTATTCGGCAACCCAGAGTCCAATTCAAGAATCAGTTTCAAAAATAATAAATGTAAGCAGTTTTGTGCTTGTTGCTGTAATTCTTTTTATTGTTGGACGAGGAATTATTGTTCATGAATCATATATTCAAATTGTAAATAATATTGGTACGCTTGCGAGTGTCGTTATTCCGCAAGGTCTTGTTGTTATCACGACCTTGCTTTTTGCGTTTGGAGCTGCAAGTTATTCGAGTAAACATGTGCTTTTTCAAGAAATAAATGCAACTGAAAAATTGGGCCGTATAAAAAATCTATGCATGGATAAGACAGGAACTCTTACAAGTAATTCCTTACAAGTCGAAAAGTTGTATACAACTGCAGCATATACTGAAGATAAAGCAAAAGAACTTACCTCGCTGTATATTGCGGGCTCTGGAGACTCATCAAAAACCGTTGATGCAATTCGTGCGTTTGTGTCGGGACATGTCTCGAATCAAACAGTAATTACTGCAGTTCCTTTTTCTTCGTGGCGACAATATGGAGCAGTTTGTTTGAATGATAATGGTGTGGAGTCAACAATTTTTCTTGGACCACCGGAGCCGTTTTTTGCACATATTTCAAATACAGCCGAACTCGCATGGTTACAAAAAATTGTATCAACTCACACACAAGGTGGCGAGAGAGTTTTGTGTGTTGTGTCAGCCTCTGGTATATTAACACCGGATACTCTCAAAAACAAACATGTTTCTGTAGTTGGTGTGTATGTTCTCTCGAGTGATTTGAGAGAGGGTATTCAAGATTCGATTAACTTTTTTCAAAATCGTGGAGTTGTTATTCGTGTAATTACGGGAGATAATCCTGAGACAGCTATAGCGGTAGCGCGTGGTGCTGGTATTAAAAATCCTGAACGTGTTATTACCGGTACCGAAATGAAATCATGGACGGACGATGACTACTTACAAAATTCAAAACAGTATTCAATCTTTGCGAGAATTATTCCCGAACAAAAAGTAAAAATAATCGAAGCGTTAAAACAAGACGGTTTTACGGCTATGGTGGGTGATGGTGCCAATGATGCTCTTGCAATCAAAAAAGCAGATCTTGGTATTGCGATGTTTGATGGAGTGCCTGCGACAAGACGTCTTGCTGGTGTGATACTGATGAATAATAGTTTTACTGCGCTCCCAGGGGCCGTAGCGCTCGCGGATAGCTTTATTTGTAATATTGAGATACTTGCGAGTTTGTTTCTCAATCAAGCTCTTATTGGTACGTTCTTTTTTGTTCTCATTAGCGCCTTTGGATATTCATATCCGATATTGCCGCTCAATGTCACTGTGACAAATTACTTTACTATTGGTATTCCCGGAACACTTATTGCATATTGGGCACTTCGACCGGAGGGAATTATCAAACCATCAAATACTGAATCATTTATAAAAAAAGTTTTGCCGTTCCCATTTTTTTCTTCAATACTGCAAGCAGTTATGATGATGACAATCTTTATGCTCGCTCCAGTGTCTGTGCGACTTATGGATTCAAATATGTTTATTTTGTATTCTCTCATTATCTGTGGTCTTGTGTTTTTGACAGCTACTCCAAAAATATATCTCGGCTTGGTCTCAAAAGCGAAAAAAATACATTTCGCACTTCTCTTTGGGTTTGAAATAATTCTTATGATTATACTGCTCAAAATTTCCTTTATTACAAAATTTTTCTCACTATATCAGGCACCTATGCCATCTGGCACGTACCCAAAAATGTTTGTTGTTTGTGTTGTGTATATATGTATACAGTATGTGTTTACCAATTACATATATAAACATATCGCCAAAGAAGTGATATAAAGCAGGGCTTTATTGAAAATATCTATAAAATATGTATACTGTATGGGTTCGAAGCAGGTGTGTATATCTGCGTCGGTGGCGGAGTGGTCAATCGCACTTGACTGTAAATCAAGCGACATTAGTCTACGTAGGTTCGAATCCTACCCGGCGCACAAATGAAAAAACAGGCTTTAAGGCCTGTTTTTTCATTGCGCCGGAACGAGACACCTGCGTGTCTCGTGGGTAGGATTCGAACGCCACAGCGATGTTCGGCAAGCTTGCCGAACCGCGAGGCGGTGACCAGACAAAACTTTTTGACGAAAAAGTTTTAGTCGAGGGAGAAATTCCTACCCGGCGCACAGAATGAGATAAATACAGAATTAATTAAATATTTGAGTAAAAAACAGTACCAATTTTTTTAACGGGGTGGATATAAAAATACTTTTACTATAAAAATTACTTCAAGAATTAAGTTGTTATTTGAATAACCTTAGACAGACGTTCTCTTATTTCTTCATATAACTGTTTTTCTTTTAACTCAATTTCCTTATTTTTGAAATGATAGCCTTTGAATGTATCATCGTCCAAAACAATGTTCGAGCGTTCAATTATTGAATGGAATATTTCGCTATTCCCATTAAATACTGTCTCCAGCAATTGCTTGGCTTTTTGATTTACCAATGATCTTATTCTTAGAACATGTTCCGGTTGATCGCTATCAGGTAGGAAATTATACCGAGGTTTCGCAAAATTACTCCAAACTCTATCGAAATCGTAATGATATCCTGCTCCGGACAATTCATCGAAGTTGTTATTTAAAAGACGGTCAGTATCACCGAAAACCGCTTCCAGTATCAAATCTCCAGCCGCAAGAGATTCTCTATTTCCTTCATCCTGTAAATTTTCAATTTTTTGTTTGTGGCTATAGTATCTTCCTTTATATTGCACAATATCTGCAGTATTAAGGTATCCTTTAAATAGTAGAGAAACAAATCTTTGTACCTCAGGGTATTTCCTTATACCATAAAAAATTTCACCAGTATAAATATCCGCGTACTGATTCTCCTTTCCTTCTGTTGGTACAAGCTCTAAAGACTCCTCTAATATGGAAGAAGATCCGGGATTAATTTTCTGTTGTGCAAATTTCTCTATGGGCATTAATTTTTAAACAGTAAACATCTTCTTAAAGTCGGTTATCGCTTGCCTCAATTCAGCTTTTCCGTCGTCTGATATTCAAATTATCCGTGCACGCTTTATTCTAACATATATAGGGTACAGAGGTGTAGGGTAAAATCACGTTTGTTTATCAGCCCATTCTGACAAATCTGGTATATAAGGAAGTATCTCTGATTTCATTAATTCAGTTCTAACGTTCTCTATTACGGCGCACTAGGAAAATCCCGTGATGAAAATCACGGGATTTTGCGTGCGCCGGAGCGAGCCAAGCAGTTGGCTCGCGTGTAGGATTCGAACAATTGACAAGTATCAATATTCATATATTGTTTGAATAACAGGATATTATTGTTTTACTCTTTAAAATAAAAAATATGAATTTGGCAACAGCGATGGAAATTTTTACAAATCCATATGACTTGGAATTTGTTGTAGGTGAAAATCCGGAAAAACTTGGCTCATGGGGACTTGCAATAACTCGCGGACCCGAGCATCGCGGAAAACTCATGCTCACAGGTGAAGATTTTGGATCCAAGGAAGATGCAATCAATACCATCATTGATGTTCTCAATGTGGTTTATTCCAAAGGGTGCGAAGTGATGCTTCACAAACCAAAAGATGAAGTTGACGCACTTTTGAAAAGCGTTGGAAACCCCAATGATTATCCCGTCGAAAAACTGATGAACATGCTTATTCCTTGCATGATAGATCAAATCAAAAAAGATTTGTTTGCGAAGGATATATGTTCTACGTGTACATGGCTCGTACTCCTGCAAAAAGAAAACACTTTTGCCATTGCTCTGACTGGATGGGAAAACGTGTTTGAACAGGCTGAAGGAAAAGAGAAGGCGATTGAGATGATACAACGCAATATTCCTCGTATTACCTCGGAGGTGAGTGTAAAATTTATTCAAAAAGTAAACGAATATTACGTTGCGGCATAAAGTTGACTGACGTAGTCTTTAACCTAAATTTTAGGACTCATTTTGGCGCTTTTGAATGTATTAGAATACAAAAGATCTTGTTTAACGAGGTCTTTTTTTGTGCCCATTGTGTTATTGACAGAATGTATATATCATGCTAAATTACTTACAAACTCTTAAAAAAGTAAATATGGACACAAAGAACACGCTTAAATTCTCTGATGACAGAAAGTCAGCAGAAGTAGTCTTTGCAAACGGCAAAGATACACCCGCCACATGAACCAACAAAGATGAGGCGCTGGAGGACCTGAATGGAATGCTCAAAAAAGGGTTAATTACCCGTGACGAGCATTTGGACTTCACCAAGCAGATTATCGAAGAAGAAAATCTGCCCTGGGAAGAAGGTAGCAAAGCCGAAGATTTCTTTAGTGCACTTTTCGGTGGTGTTTCAGGAATCCGGATTAATATCGGACGCATGGGTAGCGGTGCCTTGTCTGAAGAGATCGAGGAAATGCTTTTCGGGCCGCATCGCAACAGGCGCAAGAAAAACGCAAAAGAAGAGCAGCGTGAAGAACGCACTGGAGCTTATATGAAAATATGCCCCAGCTGCGGCCTGCATGCCTGGATTGTCCTGGCCGACGGAACAAGGTCAGATGATGACATTGTTACCAAAGATGATGGCCTGGAGTGCATCGCAAAGCTCAAAGAGGAGGGGAAAATTACTGAAGAAGAGTTTACAACACTCACTGCAGAAATTACCAACTCTGACCTGTTCGATGATTCCATGGAAGCACTTTTTTCGCTGCATCCATTGGGCGGGCTTCTTAGCAAGCTGAAAAAGGCCTTGTATCAGACAGAGAACATTGCTGAATACGATCGGACTCCGACAGAAAAGCCAACGCTGCGCTTCAACAAAGACAAAACCGGCGCCCGCATTTTTATCGGCAAGAAGCACACGGCTGAATTCGACAACAGGGAAGATGGCCTCCAAAAGTTGCAGATATGCAAAGACAGGGGTGCCCTCAGGACTGAGGCCGAATACGAAAGCATGAAGCAGGAAATAGAAGCCTGTGAACTGCCTGCAACGCCGGCTGATGTGCGCGAAAAAGAAGAAGTAGTGAACTAATTTTGTGTTGTTAGCAAATATCAAATCCCCGCCAGCAATGACGGGGATTTTTTTTGTTTGAATTTAAATCACTTTGTCACACTCAGAAGTAAGTTTGTTGGTATCGATGAGTGTGTTGATATGATTTGGATCTGTTTGAGTACCTTTTTGTCCGCAATCATACATTTCGGAAAATGGATTTTTGTTTACAATTAACGAATATATTTGTTTTGGTGTGAGTGGTGTAGGCAATTTTGCGTATGAACTTATTTTTAAATTTATGATTGCTGTATTTGCATTGAGTACGCCTGAGTAATATCCATTATGCAATGCAACCGGCACCTCACCGAGAATATCTTTTGGAGCTGGGTATGCAATCACTTGTGTTTTGTCTCCGGACAAATATGCCCATACGAGACCGCTGTAATCACGTTTTGTTTTGTAAATGATGACACTTGCGGGAACGGATTCTATTGCACTTTGGATTTCTGGGCTTGGTGTTGGAGTGTTGTTTTGAGTTGAACTTGATGTAGGATTTTTTGAAGTTGAAAAAGGAACTACTGAAGATGTTGTGCTTGCTGGATTTTTGTATTTATTAAAAGCAAATACACCCGCTACTATTATTATGATAATTGCCAAAACAAAGAGTGCTTTTTTCATATACATAATTGTAAAACTATTTGATTTTTTTTACAATAGCGCTTTTGACTTTGTGGGGTATGAATTATAAGATGAGAACTATGAAGACCATACCGCTCTCTTATATTGAGATTTCAAAGGCAAATGTCGCACATAATCTGGTTTCTTTGCGAGGTGTGGCCAAACCCGGTACAAAATTTGCGGTTGCTGTAAAAGGGAATGCCTACGGACACGGACTGCCTGAGATTGTTCGTGTTGCCGAAAAGCACGTTGATTATTTTATTGTCAATTCAATTGAAGAATTGCGAGAGGTTCGAAAAATTTCAAAAAAACAAACATTTGTATTGGGGTATGTAATGCCGAGCGCACTCGGCGAGGCGATACAGCTTGGGTGTATTTTGAGTGTTTTTTCACAGACGCAATTTTTGGAAATTGAAAAAGTTGCAAAAAAAATGAAACGTACTCAAGAAGTACATATTGCGTGTGATTCGCTTTTGGGACGTGAGGGATTTCTCGAAACAGAACTTGCGGATTTTTTGGCTATAGCCAAAAAATCCGCGCACGTTCACATCTCCGGCATGTATTCTCATTTTGCCAACATTGAAGATACAAACAATTTCACTCACGCACAAAGACAAATTGATGCGTATACACGAATGCGCGCACTCGCAGAAAAGTGTGGGTATTCAAATCTTCATACACATATTTCTGCAACGTCTGGACTTTTGGCATATGAGAAATCCAGTGGTATCAATACGATCGTTCGTGTTGGTATTGGCATGTATGGATTATGGCCTTCTGAATATCTAAAATTTGAATATCAAAAAAAGAAACTTGAACTCAAACCAATTTTGTCTTGGAAGACTCATATTGCCCAAATCAAAACAATACCTGCTGGACGAACGATTGGCTACGGACTCACATATATGACAACAAAAAAAACGCGAGTGGCTCTTGTTCCTCAAGGATATGCTGATGGATTTCCGCGTGCACTTTCGAACAAAGGATGTGTACTTATTGGAGGCAAAAAGTGTCATGTGCTTGGTCGTGTATCGATGAATATGTTTGTTGTTGATATCTCAAAATGTTATGATACTGTCGAAAGCGATGAGGTTGTTCTTCTTGGTTCTCAAGGTAAGTCATGTATTACTGCTGAAGAAATAGGGGAAGTATCAGGAACGATTAATTATGAGGTAACAACCCGTATTAGCCCACTGCTCCCACGAATTATCGTGTAATTTTAAGCATTAAAAAGCAGGGCTGTTGTAATTTTTAAAGATTTATGCTATTGTATTCTGGTATTGATTTAGGAAGTAATTCCACCCAAATAACCATATGTCACAAGATAAACTCATAAAACTCGGCTGCGGAACTTGCAAACGCATCAACTATTGGTCTCGCAAGAACAAAAAGACCGTTACAAAAAAACTTGAACTCAAAAAGTATTGTAAGTGGTGTAAAAAAGCTGTAAAGCACAAAGAGGTCAAGAAATAAAAACTCAAATTCGCCCCGCAGACCTTCGGTCTGCGGGGCGAATTGCTATGTATATAATGGATTTTTCTTTCTTTTTCTGGTATTCTCAGTAGGTTCGAATGTTTGGGCGGTTAGTTTAGTGGTAAAACTTCGGTCTCCAAAACCGATGTCGGGAGTTCGATTCTTCCACCGCCCGCAGATTATATGGAAAATACACCCAAACAATACTTGTATCACATGGTTCCTGAGGATATGAAGCCCAACGAAGAAGGACAAAAAGTTTTGTATCCGTTGAATATGCTCAGGGAAAAGTTTCCAGGATTATATGAAGTAAAAGTTAAAAAATATGATTCATTAAACGAAGACGGAAGTGTAAATGAATATCGAAAAAGTATTCCAAGTACAATTATTCCTGTATTAGAAAAAGCTACGTGGGGAGATGTAGTTCAACTCACGGCCATACATCCGGAAGATTTGAAAAAAGCTCTTATTGATGCTGGGTTTCAGCCAAAGGAATTAAAATTTTACCAGGTTGATCCGGAGTTACTTAATCCAGAAAACACTACAATTTATTTGTATCAAGACGAATTTGGAAAAGATAGTGAAGAAAGTTTTGGTGAATATAATCCACAAAAATTAAATGAGCATGCGATAGTTCCAGAAAAAACAAAAGAATATTATAAAGAAAAGTTTTTAAAAAAAGAGCGCCCGTTACTTTTTGTTGGTGTGCCACACATCTTTCATAAAGGTCCGATTGATGTTTCAAATTTTCCGGTTATCACAGTCTAGTTTACTTGCAAATAAATTGCATTTAGATTATTATTGATTTTATGACACCAGTATTACTTTCACTTGCAACATTTTTTTCGACTCTCTGTGGAGGGTTGTTTTCTGTTAAACATAAAGACCGATTACATCTTGTGATGGGATTTACCGCAGGCGTGCTTTTGGGGGTTGTTGCTTTTGATATTTTTCCTGAAATAATACATGAACTCATAACGACAGGATATGCGCCAATATATGCAATGATTGCACTTGTTGCCGGATTTTTGATTTTTCATGTTTTGGAAAAATCAATTTTGATTCATCACTCACACGAAGATGTATATGCAGATCACAAACACCCAGACGTTGGGGTCGCCTCAGCGATTGCGCTCGCTGGTCATAGTTTTATGGACGGAGTTGGTATTGGTCTTGGATTTCAAGTTTCAAGCGCTGTGGGAATTCTTGTTGCGATCGCAGTCATTGCGCACGATTTTACTGATGGGATGAATACTGTGACGCTTATGCTGACAAACAAAAACACTGTCGGTAAAGCTAAGTGGTTTCTATTGCTCGATGCGCTTACTCCTGTGGTGGGTGCTATCTCGACTTTATTCTTCCATGTTTCAAGTCATTTTTTGATTTTGTATCTCGGGTTCTTTGCCGGATTTTTGTTGTACATTGGAGCATCAGATATTTTGCCGGAAGCACACAGCAAACATAGCTCATGGAAAACGATTGCGCTTACGATTTTGGGAGTTGTATTTACATTTATCGTCACCCGATTTGCGTAAGACTATTTTGCAAATTTTTTGAACCACGTTCGTTGTCTTTTGACGTAGTGCCAAATATCATTATTGAGTTCGTCAATAAGTTCTTTTTTTGATATCTTTTTTTGGAGGAATCGTGCGCAGGTACGACACTCGAGTCCGAGTGTTTCCATTTTTTTATATGAGACACCATTTTCGTGAAGTTTTTTTGCCTCACGGAGCATTCCTTGCTTGATTCTTTCGAGGAGGCGAGTGTTGATTCTTTTTTTTAATATATCATCAGGAAAGTCGAGATATATCCATTCAATGTGATATGGAGAATTTTTTGAAAGTGGGGGGACTGAGCCTAATTCTTTTGCTATTTCGATGGCACGAATAAGGCGGACAGGATTGTGTGCGTCGATTGTTTTTGCGCGCTCGGGGTCGAGCTTGGAGAGGGTGCGAAAAAGTTCTGCAGAACTTTTTCGCACCAATTTTGCGCGGAGCTCTTTGTTTGGTTTTACTTCAGGCAGAATTGTATCGTGTATCAATGCATCGATATACAATCCAGTACCTCCGCAGATAATTGGTGTTTTATTTCTGCTTAAAATATCATCAATCGCATGTTTGCCGAGTTTTTGAAAATCAGCCACAGAAAATTGTTTTTTTGGATTTGCTATATCAATTAGATAATGAGGAATTCCTTCCATTTCTTTTTTTGTTACCTTGCCTGAAAGCAAATTAATTCCCGTATATACTTGTCGTGAGTCAGCGGAAATAATCTCACCATGAATCTTTTTGGCAAGTTTGATTGCGTACGCGGTTTTGCCTGTAGCTGTTGGCCCACAGACAACAATTATCTTTGGTTTATTCATAACGTGTAATGTGCCGAAGGAGGGACTTGAACCCTCATGAGTTACCTCACTCGATTTTGAGTCGAGCGCGTCTACCATTCCGCCACTTCGGCATTTCCGCTATTCTACACGAAATCCGTATATTTTTCCACTTTTTCTCCCCATTTGCACAACTTTTAGATTTTGGCTTTTTATCCTATACTAGCCACATGGCAGAATTTTATTCCAATTCAATTTTTTGGGTAGATGTAGACAAAATCAAACCCAACCCTTATCAGCCTCGTCGTGAATTCGAAGAAGGCCCTCTCCGTGACCTATCCGAGTCAATTCGTCAGTATGGTGTCATGCAGCCGCTCACAGTCTCGCGTACTGAGTTTGAAAAGCCCGAAGGTGGAATTGGTGTTGAGTATGAATTGATTGCTGGAGAACGTCGTCTACGCGCTTCCAAGCTTGCAGGTATCTCTCAGGTGCCGGTGATTATTCGAATGGGTGATACCTCACAAGAAAAACTAGAACTTGCTATTATCGAAAATTTGCAACGTGAAGATCTTAATCCTGTCGAACGTGCACGAGCGTTTTCTCGTCTTGCAGCAGAATTCAAATTGCAGCATGGAGATATCGGAAAGAAAATCGGACGCAGCCGTGAATATGTTTCAAATACACTTCGTATCCTCTCACTTCCTGAAGAAATTTTGCAAGCACTTGGAGAAGGAAAAATAAGTGAAGGTCACACACGTCCGCTTCTTATGCTTATTGACCGTCCTCTCGAACAATCAGTACTATTCAAAGAAATCATGAGTAAAAAAGTTTCTGTTCGTGAAGCAGAACGTGCAGCGCGAAGTATTGCCGTTGAGCGTGCACGCAAACTTCCTCAAAAATCTGATCCTGTACTTGTCGAAATCGAAGCGCGCTTACAAGAAATGCTCGGTGAACGTGTACATGTTGAGCAAGACGCAATTGGCGGACGAGTAACAATCAGCTTTTTGACCCCAGATGAACTTCAGTCAATCTTTCAACAAATTCAATCTCAGAATTCAAGTGCTGCTTCGGTTCAAGTTTCTGACGCAGAGCATGGGGTTTTGATGAATGACATTGCTCCGGTAGAACATGAGCAAAACATGGAAAAAGATATAGAGCCTAAGGATGAAACTCCGGATGATTCTGATTTATATAGTATTTCTAGTTTTTCTCTCTAATTACGAATGTAATTTTCGTGAGATATATTTCATCAGAGGACTCTCTTCTTTGTGTTCATTGAGATAACTCTTTATTTTGCGCTTCGCCATATTGGTCTTTGCAATAGTAAGCCATTTTTCTTTTGGTACACCATCTTTGCGTGTGATGATTTCGACAATGTCTCCGGACTTGATATGGGTATTCAGAGCTGAAAGTTTGCCGTTTATTTTTGCACCTGAGACTTTGTTGCCAAGATCTGAGTGGATTGCATAGGCAAAATCAATCGGTGTTGATCCGTGAGGTAAATCAATAACGTCACCTTTTGGTGTAAAGGCAAAAATTTGATTACTAAAGAAATCATCCTTGAGACTATTTATAAAATCGCGTGGTTTGTCTGTTGCTTTTTCCAAATCTTTGAATTCGTCAATCCAATGGAACTTTTTGTCGAGTATTTTTTTGGATTGGTTTTTTTGTTTGTATTGATAATGAGAAGCAATACCGAATTCGGCTCGTAGGTCCATATCTTCAGTGCGAATTTGAATTTCGACAATGCCACCTTCTCCTGTAAAAATTGTTGTGTGTAATGATTGATACCCATTGAATTTTGGTAGGGCAATATAGTCTTTGATTCTTCCTGGCATTGGTTGCCAAATTGAATGAATAATACCAAGTGTTGTATAGCACTCTTCGACAGTGTTTACAACAATACGAAGTGCAACAAGGTCGTATACTTTGTCTATATTCATTTCATTCTTTTGCATTTTGCGCCATAAACTATACGCATGTTTTATGCGATAATTTATTTTTTTGAAATTAATTTTTGATTCTTCGAGTTTTTCTTTGATTTCGATGTAGACATCCTCAAGAGATTTTTTTGTTTGTTCGGCTCGTTCCTCAAGAATTTTGCTAACCTCTTTTTGTTCTTTTGGATATGCATAGGGAAATGCTGCGTCTTCGATTTCTCCTTTAAGGCGCCCGATACCGAGACGGTCGGCAAGTGGTGCATAAATTTCAATTGATTCGATTGCAATACGTTCACGTTTGTCTTCACGGACATGTTCGAGTGTGCGTAAATTGTGCAACCGGTCGGCAAGTTTGATCATAATAACTCGATGATCGTGTGCTGTTGCCATCAAAAGTTTGCGCAAACTTTCTGCGTGTCGAACATGACCTTGATATCTGACACGACCGAGTTTGGTGACGCCCATAACAAGCGTGCATACTTCTTCTCCAAATTCATCGGTTAATTCTTTTTCTGTTGTTGGTGTGTCTTCCAAAACGTCATGCAAGAAACCCGCCATAATTGTCGGTGTATCCATTTCGTACAAAGCGAGGTTTTTTGCTGTTTCAAAAACGTGAATATAATACGGTTCTCCTGATTTTCGAAATTGTCCCTCGTGTGCTTTTTTTGCAAAATCAGCCGCGCGGGTTAGAAGTGTCTTTTGATCCTCCGGCAAATGGGGAAGTAAATCAAGGATTTCTTGAGTATGGTATTGCATATTTTTAGTGTACGACTAAACACACAAAATGTCTACTTTGTTTCTGTTTTGTGCGGATTGTGGTTTGGGCAGGTTTTGACCGAACAGCGTTCGCCGATTGTCTTTGTTCCTTCCATCATGAGTGCTCCACAAAGTGGACAGAGTCGTCCGGTTGGTTTTGCTTTGATTGCATTTTTACATTCAGGATAATTTGAACATGAATAAAAAATTCCAAAACGTCCACGGCGTTCCATCATGTAGCCGTCTTTACACATTGGGCATTTTACATCAGTCATTTTTCTTTTACGCTCTTCCTCGTCTTCTTTGATAAATTTGCATTTTGGATATCGTGAACAAGAAATAAACATTCCAAATCGTCCTTCTCGGAGTACGAGTTTGCCTCCTTCTTTGTCTCCGCATTTTGGACATGGTTCTCCGGTTTCTTTTGGTCCAGACATTTCTGTGCCGTCGAGTTTGCGTGCGCCTGCACATTCAGGATATTTGGAACATGAGTAAAATTTCCCGTTTCGAGAAAGTTTGATAATCATTGATGATTTACACACAGGACAGAGAATATCTGCGGGAGCTTCCCCGAGATTTGTCGCTTTTGCGAGCTTGTCTTTTATTTTTACTTCCTTAAGGAACGGAGTATAAAAATCTTTGAGTGTTTTTACATAGGTACGTTTGCCATCGGCGATATCGTCGAGTTCGTCTTCCATTTCTGCTGTGAACGTATCAGAAATATAATTTGCAAAATGTTCCTCAAGAAAACTTGAAACAACATCTCCTGTGTCTGTTGGAAAAAGTGTACGTCCTTGCTTGGTTACATATCCACGGTCTTCGAGTGTGGACATGATAGATGCATATGTCGACGGACGACCAATACCACGTTCTTCGAGAGCTTTGACGAGCGCTGCTTCAGTGTATCTGTTTGGTGGCTCAGTTGCTTTTTCGGTACTGTGCAAATCAATGAGTGCGAGCTTTTCACCCTTGGAAACTTTTGGAAGTTCTACGTCTTCACCTCGTGCGTCGCTATCAACAAGAAGCCATCCGGGAAAAAGTACGCGCGAACCATTGGCAGTGAATTCTGGAATGTCAGAATGGTTTTCAATTTTTGCAATAATTTTTGTTTTCAAAAGTTTTGCATTGGTCATCTGTGACGAAACAGTGCGTTCCCAGATGAGTTTGTATAACTTCTTTTGTTCTTCATTCATTCCAACAGAAAGTTTTTCGACATGAGTTGGTCGAATTGCTTCGTGAGCTTCTTGTGCATTTTTTGATTTTGTTTTGTATGTGTGCGCCTCGACGTACTCCTTGCCGTATTTTTTGGTAATGAGTGCGAGAATTTGTGTTTGGGCTGCAGCAGAAAGATTTGTACTGTCAGTACGCATGTATGTGATATGTCCAGCTTCGTATAGTTTTTGTGCAACTTGCATTGTTCGCTTTGGAGAAAAACCAAGACGCGAACTGGCTGTTTGTTGAATAGTTGAAGTTGTAAATGGAGCACGCGCGCTTCTTTTTTGTTCAGATTCTTTTACTTCATCGACAATCCATGGATTTTTTTTACCAACAGTCAATATTCTTTCCACGATTTTTTCGTCACGAGGTTCTTCTACACACGACAATGTTATTTCAACTTTTGCCTCTGTTTTGAATAGTCCCTCAATAACCCAATATTTTTCGGGAATGAATGCACGAATTTCACGTTCGCGTTCCATGAGAATGCGAAGTGCAGGTGATTGTACTCGTCCAGCCGAAAGTCCGTATCGAACTTTTTTCCAAATAACTCCAGATAAATCATATCCAACAAGTCTATCAAGAACTCGGCGAGCTTCTTGTGCTTCAACAAGTTTTTGGTCAATATCACGTGGGTGTGAGAGTGACTCGAGAACAGCTTCTTTTGTAATTTCATGAAAGGCTGCACGTTTGATGGGAGATTTTACTTTCTTGTTTTGTTTGAGTAGTTCACTTAAGTGCCAAGAAATTGCTTCTCCTTCGCGGTCCGGGTCGGTAGCGAGAACGATTTCTTTTGCTTTTTCTGCGAGTTGTTGGAGTTCATCAACAACCTTTTCTTTGCCTTTGGAGATTTCGTAGTGAGGGACAAAACCTCCAGGAATATCAATTGCTTTTTTGTTTGATTTTGGGAGATCGCGCACATGTCCGACGGATGCACGCACGGTATATGCACCATCAAGATATTTCTCGATTGTCTTTGCTTTTGATGGTGATTCAACGATTAATAATTTCATATATATTGTATAGATTAAAAATAAAAAAACGGCATGTCCGCAAAATACTATCTACTAACATACTATATTATTTGCTTTTACGCCATTGTAATAAAAAATGTCTGGAAAAAATTAACTTTTTCCAGACATCGATTTTCTTTTTTGGGAAATATATTTTAATAGTTTTACTTTGTATTTTGCTGGCAGTATGCGCAGCAAAATTGCTGTGCACAGTGCGGTTATCATATAAAGTTTTTATTTGACTAAACTCTCACATTTTTGACCGCATAAGTCAAATTCTGCGGATTTCCCCAAACTCTTCTTTTATGAGTCCTTTGATTTCCATTGCCGAAAGCAAAATATTTACTTCGTGTGTAGGTGCTTCGAACTCGTCGATAATATCATCGCGAGAGCGTGGTTCCCCAAGGAGTTCCAAAATAGCACGTTCGTCGTCTGACAAATCAAACGGTAGGGGTTGCGTGTGTCGTTCACCGGTATCAACCAAACCAAAAAATTCTAAAATATGTTTACTGTCGAAGACCGGAGTTGCTCCTTGTCGTATGAGTTCGTGTGGACCTGTTGAGTTTATGGAATTGATTGGTCCTGGCACAGCAAGTACTTCGCGATTGTAATCAAGTGCCATGCGTGCCGTAATGAGCGTTCCGGATTTTTCTGTTGCTTCAATAATCAGTGTTGCGTGTGAAAGACCTGCCATAAGACGATTGCGTTGCGGAAAGCTCCAATCAGTTGCTTTAAATGTCGGTTCAAATTCTGAAACGAGTGTTCCACCTGAGGCGAGAATTTCTTTTGCAAGTGCAAGATTTGTTCGTGGATACAAAACTTTTTCTGAAAGTCCTGAGCCTGGAAACGAAACTGTTTTGAGTCCAGCCTTTATTGCACTGCGGTGTGCAATACTATCGATGCCGAGCGCGAGGCCCGAAACGACAACAATCGGTGTTCCAGCAAGTCCCGCAATCAATTTTTCACATGCATCTGCGCCGTATTTTGTGTTGTTGCGTGATCCTACCACGCACAAATAGAGCGCGTGCGGATCAAGAGGAGCACCCACTACAAAAAGTGATTCTGGTATCTGTGGAATTTCAAGGAGCTGGGTCGGAAAGTCTCTTCGTTCGATTGTTTCGATGCGAAAATCCATACTTTATTATTATATCAGATGTGCTACTATACAATATATATGTTGGACATTAAATTTATCCGAGAAAATCAAGATTTGGTCAAGGATGCCATTCGCAAAAAATTTGTGAAGCTTAATTTGGACGACTTGATTGCTCTCGATGACAAGCGTCGTGAGACGCTTTTGTTGGTTGAAAGTTTGCGTGCAGAACAAAAGAAAATTTCAGACAAGATGCCAACACTTTCCAATCCGGTTGAGCGCGAGCAGTTGATTGCCGATATTCGCCCACTCAAAGAACACATCACAACAAAAGAAGAAGAACTTAAAAACATAATGAGTGAATGGCACAAACTGATGCTTGAAGTGCCAAATGTGCCCGATTTTTCAGTACCAGAAGGGAATACCGATGCAGATAATCAAGAAATCAAAAAATGGGGTGAAATTAAAAATTTTGATTTTGAACCAAAAGATCATGTCGATCTCATGCTCAAGCACAAAATGGTTGATTTTGAACGTGGTGCCAAGGTACATGGTTTTCGCGGATATTTTCTTACTGGCGATGGGGCAATGCTTTGTTTTGCTATTTGGCACTATGCATTGGACTTTTTTACAAAGAAAAATTTTTCGCTTGTGCTTCCTCCTGTAATCGTACGCAAACAAAATTTGTATATCACCGGACACTTGCCTGGTGATGCGGAAGACTATTATTTGACACAAGATGGTGATGCGCTTGCGGGTACGGCAGAAGTACCAATTATGGGAATGCATGCAGAAGAAATTTTTTCTTCAACAGAACTTCCAAAACGTTATCTTGGATTTTCTCCATGTTTTCGTCGTGAAGCGGGTAGTTATTCAAAAGATGTCAAAGGTCTCATCCGTGTTCATGAATTTTTTAAATTTGAACAACTTATCTTGGCTGAAGCAAGTCATGAAAACTCTGTGAAGCTTCATGAAGAATTAAATCGCAACACAGAAGAGTTTATCGAAAGTTTGCAGATTCCATATCACACAGTTGTGAATTGTACTGGTGATTTGGGATTGGGTCAGGTAAAAAAGTATGATATTGAATTATGGGTTCCAAAAGAAGGCAAATATCGTGAAATTTCTTCGGCTTCGTATTTTCATGATTTTCAAACTCGTCGTGCAAATATCAGATATCGTGATGAGAGTGGAACGATGCGGTATACTCACTCGCTCAATTCAACTGCGATTCCAACTCCGCGTATCCTTGTGTCACTTATCGAAAATTATCAAGAAGCTGATGGACGTATTCGTGTTCCGGAAGTTTTGCGTCCATATTTTGGAAAAGATTATATCGGCTAATTTGTTTCGATTAACAAATCACAAAAATGTACTATGGCAAAGCGACCAGTTGCAACTGATCTTAATAAACATATAAAAGAACTGCCTGACGTCGCGAAGCTTTTAAAAAAAAGACGCACGGCTCATCGCGCTATTCGTATTGTTGTTGGCGTACTTATTACGGGAATGTGTATTGGTATTGTTCTTTTTTTGCGAATGCCAAAAATGCAAATATATTCTATTACCGTATCGGGTAACGAAATCATAGATACGGATACTGTTGTCGCTGAAGTTCAAAAGAACTTGTCGGGCAAGTACCTGTACCTTATTCCAAAGACAAATATTTTTTTCTACCCAAAAGAAGATTTGTACGAACATCTTTCAAAAGATTTTCCTCGATTTGATTCTATTGAAATATCACTCGTTAACAAAACAACCCTTTCAATACAAGTGACCGAAGAGAGAGGAACTGCGCTCTGGTGTGGTGAAGACAGTGTGGCTCCAGACATGACGTCACAGTGTTATTTTACTGATACTGCGGGTCGAATTATCGATCTTGCTCCGTATTATTCGGGTAATGTATACTTGCGATTTTTTGGCGGTACTATTATTGCCGGCAATCCGCTCGGACAGAATTTTGTTGATGAAAATTCATTTCATGAATTGATGGAGTTTGCGGAAAAAGTGAGAAGCCTTGGTTTTCAAATCAAGGCATTGCGTATTACGCCGACAGGTGATGATTTTTTTATTCTTGATACTGGTAATTCAAAAACCGCATATATGCAATTTAAATCAGGTGATGAATATGATACGTTATTTTCAAACTTACAAACTGCGATTGGTACTTCAGAACTCTCTTCTCAGATAAGTTCTGATATATCAAACTTGCAATATTTTGATTTACGGTTTAAAAACAAGGTGTATTACAAATTTAACGATACGTCGACCTCGACCAAGATTTCAACAAAAAAGCCATGATTAAAAATTTTTGGGAAAAACTGCCGAAACCGTTTTTTTGCCTCGCTCCGATGGCGGATGTAACTGATGTTGCGTTTCGCCAAATTATTGAAAAATATTCACGTCATGGTCTGCCTCTTGGTGGACCAGATGTGTTTTGGACAGAGTTCGTTTCTGCGGATGGGCTTATGAGTCCGGGTAGAGAAGTACTCAAGCACGATTTGCGGTATTCCAACAAAGAACACCCGATTGTTGCGCAATTGTTTGGCTCACATATTGAAAAGATGGAAGGTGCCGCACGACTCTGTGCTGAGCTTGGATTTGATGGAATTGATATCAATATGGGTTGTCCTGATAAATCAATCGAGAAGCAATCTGCCGGTGCTGCCATGATACGTAACCCTGAACTCGCGCGTGCAATCATTCGTGCGGCAAAGCGTGGTGCGCCGAATTTGCCGATTTCTGTCAAAACTCGTATTGGGTACAACAAAAATGAAATTGAACATTGGGTTCCGGAATTACTTGCTGAAAATATTTCCGCATTAACGCTTCACTGTCGTACTCGCAAAGAAATGTCAAAAGTTCCTGCACGGTGGGAACATGTTCGCGAAGTCGTTGCACTTCGCGACAAACTTTCTCCGCATACTGTTATTATCGGCAATGGTGATGTGGTTGATATTGCTGATGCAAAGAAAAAAATCAAAGAAACCGGTTGTGACGGAGTTATGCTTGGTCGTGCGGTATTTGGCAATCCATGGCTTTTTGATCAAAAGAAAAAAGAACTTTCAACCGAAGAAAAATTGCGCGTCATGGTGGAACATACAAAACTTTTCGAAAAAGAATTGGGTGGAATCAAAAGTTTTGCAATTATGAAAAAGCATTACAAAGCCTATGTTCAAGGATTTGATGGGGCAAAAGAATTACGAGAAAAACTTATGGAGGCTGAAAATGCAACTGAAATTGAGTCAATCGTGAATGAATTTTTATCAAACCAATAATTTTGCTATACTCCACATATGGAACATTCAGCACTCTATCGCAAATATCGCCCAGAAAATCTTGCCGAACTCATTGGGCAGGAACACATTGCAACAGCAATTGAAGGTGCACTCAAAAACAATAAGATAGCTCATGCATATCTCTTTTCGGGTAGTCGTGGAACGGGTAAGACAACAACGGCTCGCATTATGGCAAAGGTGTTGGGTAGCAGTGCCAACGATACATATGAGATTGATGCAGCTTCTAATAATGGTGTCGACGATGTTCGTGAACTTCGCGAAAACGTGGGCACGCTTCCGTTTGATTCAAAATACAAAGTCTATATCATCGATGAGGTGCACATGCTCTCAAAGGCAGCGTTCAATGCTCTTTTGAAAACTCTCGAAGAGCCACCATCACACGTGGTCTTTATTCTCGCAACGACTGAAGTCGAAAAAGTTCCCGAAACAATCGTATCTCGTTGTCAGTGTTTTGTTTTCAAAAAACCTTCCGAATCAGTACTTCGTACATTCATCGAAAAAACTGCAAAAGCAGAAAAGGTAAATCTCGGTGAGGGTGCGAGTGAATTAATCGCTGTCCTTGCAGAAGGTGGATTCCGTGATGCACTTGGAATTTTGCAAAAAGTTATTAGTGCGTGTGGCAACAAAATTTCTGAAGAAGATGTTGCCAAAATTACGGGAGCTCCGTCGTCGATTCTTGTTCGCGATTTTATAGAAGCTGTCGCACGTGGAGTATTATCTGAAGCGCTTGTTGTACTCAACAAAGCAAAAGAAATAAATATTTCGATGAAGACGATGCTTGAACTTGTGCTCTATACGATTCGTCGAATACTTCTCATCAAGGTTGCACCAAGTATTGCAAAAACAGAACTCGAAGGTCTCTCAAAAGAAGAACAAGAATTTATTCAAAGAATTGCTCAAATGAATTCACCTCAAATGACATCCAAAACATTGCTTACTTTTCTTGATGCTGTAAATCAACAAAGATACGCCGTTATTGAGTCACTTCCGCTCGAACTCGCCCTCATCAAGGTGTTGGGGCAGGAGTAAGCTGGGGTCGTCCATACAGTATCAGAGGGCTAGGAGGCACTTTCTCGGTAGGGTTGTTTTTTTGTCAAAAAAGCGTTAAAGTAAGGGCTGTGGCGTCGTGCCGCATGAATTTGTGCTTATACCAGTGCGAAGTTTAGGGTATCGTCTAATGGTAGGACAGAGGCCTTTGAAGCCTTTAATCGAGGTTCGAATCCTTGTACCCTAGCCGATTTTAAGCGTAAAAATCGCGTCGAAATGAGCACATTTCGACGTAGATAATTAAACGCAGTTCTGGTGTTCGAGATATTCTGTAAAAAAATATAATAATAAAAAAATGAAAGGAAGATATTACATTACAGGAGTAAGTGGAACAGGCAAAACGAGTATTGCTGAAGAATTGAACAATCGTGGCTTGTTTGCTATAGATCAGGACTCAAAAGTTTTTGGCTTGTGTAGCTGGAAACACAATCAGACAAAAGAAGCCGCTCAGTTTGAGTATGGCATCGGCAAGGATTTTCTTGAAGCAAATGATTGGTATTGCGATATAGAAAAATTAAAAAGACTCTTGTTTGCCGCTGGAGATATTGCGTTTGTTTGTGGTGTGACTGCAAATCAAGATGAATATTTGAATCTTTTTGATAAAGTATTTCTTTTGCAATGCCCACCTGAAGTATTTTCAAAAAGAATTGACGAGAGGGAAAATAATCAATTTGGAAAACATCCATCCGAAAAGGAACATTTGCTAGGTTGGTATAAAGAACTTGAAGATGGTCTTATTTCCAAAGGAGCCATTGTTATCAATTGTAACAATCCAGTCAGTTTTGTAGTTGATGAGATTTTGAAAAATATCAAGTAGTTCGGGTTCACTAGTAAATTTTAAACGTGACAGTAAAAAAGGCTTTAAACTCAAAGAGTTTAAAGCCTTGTGGCGTTGCTGTATTATTTGTTTTTTCTTGAATCAATTTCTTTTTTGATTATTGCCGCGATGATGTAATTCTCATCATTTATGCAATTGGTCATCGCAACATTCAAATCTTGTTCGCTGAAATCTTTGAGAAGCTCAGGTGTAAGTGAATTTAAATAAGCAGGATCATTGATATTTTTTGGCCTGTCGAATTCCATGACAGACAAAAATTCTCGTTCTTTTGGAATAGGCCCCACATGAAAAAGTTTGAGCTTGATTGCTTTCATACAAAAACAATCATTTTTTTTTGCCTGACTCACATTCTCCCAATTTTGAACAATTAAAACGTTTCTCGCGAAGAAGGTCAAAAAATTCATACAAATATACTTTGTATCCTTTTTCCATTCTTTTAATTTTAAGTACGATTTTTGTGTCCATGGGTAGAAGGGAAGGTATTCCACCTTCTTCGCCTATATTTGTTTGATCGTCTTCTTCGGGCTTGTCATATACTTGTGCGCCGGCAAAGATCCAGAGCTTTTTGTTTATGTCGGCCAAGAGGGTCATAAAACCGTTGATATATCCGATTTGTCCCACCTCCATGTTCTTTACGGTCCTGTCCTCAAGAAATCTCTTGGGAGCTTGTTGTGATACATTTTGCTGTTGTGTGTTCATTATTAACGAGCTTTTTCTCAGATTATAATATTTATAATTTTTGTCAAATTTAAAAATAGTATAATTGCCCAAATAAAAAACACCCCAATTGGGGTGTTTTTTATTTGGGCAATTACGCCTTTTGAACGTTAACTGCGTTTTTTCCTTTTGGAGATTCTTCAACTTCAAAAGAGACAGTGTCTCCTTCTTGTAAGTCTTCGAATGAAATACCTACGAGAGAGTTTGTGTGAAAGAACAAGTCTTTCTCCATTCCTTCAACGGCGATAAATCCAAAACCTTTGTCAGTAACCATTTTTTTGATTGTACCTGTCATAAATTTTTTTGGAATATAAATTAATAAACACAATAGGAATGCGAGAAAATCGACTTGTTTCTGATTACTTTTGCTTTAGAATACGAAACTCCATAATCATACCATAAGTTTTATAAAAAATCAACGTATCTCTGTGTGGGTGTAATGTTACTCAACATGGACCTTGATATCAGTACGTTCATTTTTGAGTTTCAAAAAGAGAGTAAAGAACGAGCCGACAAAAATTATTACCGATGCGATAAGGAACACATAATCATACGCATCTATTTGTGCCTTGAGTTCTATAAGCCCAATATATTTTTGAATTATGATAGGTGAATGACTGCTTAATTTGCTAAAACTGTTGATGTTTAAAATATTTTGACTAACTCTGTCATTGAGTATTGTTGCAAATATTGCAATTCCAAACGCGCCGGAAATATTGCGTACGAGTGCAAGGATTGATGATGCAATTCCGATTTCACTCTGAGGCACTACAGAGGCAATAATGTTTGTACGTTGTGCCATCCCAAAGCCAAGACCGAATGCCATGATTGAAAGCGGAATAATAATGTCGAGCGCGGATGATTTTGCATCGAGGCTTGTAAACAAAAAGATTCCAATTGATGCGACAATCGTACTCCAAAAGATAACATACTTTGATTTGACTTTACCGGTAAGAAATCCTCCAATCGGTGCACCGAGCATGAGTGCTGCCGCCATCGGCATAAAGAGATAACCTGATTCGGTGGCATTGTACCCGAGAAATGTTTGAGCAAAAACAGGAATCAAAAAGATACCTCCCATCATTCCCATAAACACTACGAAGTTATTAAGGAGAGCGTTAACAAACGCAGGGATTTTGAAAAATTTCAAATCAACAATTGGTTCTGGAACCTTGCTTTCTATTTTTATGAACGCTCCAAAAAGCACTACGACAAAGAAATAACATATAAGGCTTTGTGTAGAAAGCCAGCCCCAATCAGTGCCTTGATCAAGTACAAGCACAACAGCAGAAAGCATTCCGCCAAGTGTGAGTGCACCCCACCAATCAAAGAATTTTGTCTTGATAGGTGAACGTGATTCATTGATATATCGGAGTGCCATATAAATACCGATGATTCCGATAGGCAAGTTGATAAGAAAGACTGAACGCCATCCAAAATTGTCGATAAGTGGGCCGCCCAAGAGTGGGCCAAAAACGGTTGCTGCTGCAAATGATGAAGACCAGATTCCAAGTGCTTGTGCGCGTTCTTTGCCTTCTTTGAATGTGATTGCAAGAATCGCCATTGCGGTTGGGTAATCAGCTGATCCTGCAATCGCTTGAATCACACGGAAGACAATCATTGATGACAGATTCCACGCAAAACCAGCAAGAACAGATCCAAAAATAAAGATTGAAAATCCGATGATGTACACTTTTTTGCGTCCGAGTGTGTCACCGAGTTTGCCCCAAATTGGTACAAAAATAGCGTTGGCTATAATGTATGCCGTTGCAATCCATCCAGCTGCCGAGACAGTAATACCAAAATCATCAATGATCTTTGGCAATGCCAGATTTACAATGGTCTGATCAAGTCTTCCTAGAAAGGTTCCGATAATGACGGTGAGCAGAATCCACCAGCGCAAATTGTTCTTTGGTGGCGTTTCCATAGGTTATTGTGTATAGACCGTCATTTTTGCGGACATTCCATTTTTTAGTTCTGGATAGTTTGCAACATCAAACGTTGCTTTGACATCAAATTTTTCAGTTGGACGTTTGTCAGAAATCGAAAAGAGAACTCCAGTGTTGTCTGCTGTTGCGCTGACGCTCTCAACTGTTCCTGTATATATTTTGTTGCCAAACGTATCAACAGTAAAAGTTATTTTTTGTCCCGCATGTATTTCATCCAATCCTTTGTTTTCATCAAGTGCTCCAATAACACGCATATCTTCTGGGTGAACCATTGAAACGATTGTTTCTCCTGGTACAAAATATTCTCCAACATTATTTTGGATACTTACGACAATACCACTTTGTTTTGAAACGACAATGTTTGTTCCAACAAGCGCAACAGGGGTGTTGGCTTGAATTGTTTGGCCTTCTTTAACATATAGCGCATTGAGTGTGCCGGGTGTTGTTGCCGAAAGATTGATTATTGGCGCATCAATATGTGAGTTTTCTATAAAAATGGTATTTCGTGTTGATTGCCAAAAAATAAATCCTCCCAAAAGTAATGCAATTATTACAACTCCAAGAATACTTTGTACTTCCGGACGCTTAATAAACTTTTGTTTTTTTGTGTTTTGTTCTTCCATATATAATTTTTTATTTTGCCAATAATTCTATTGCTGGAGTATTTGGTGTTGCGATTTGTCCAGCAGTGATTGATACGTTTGTAATTGTGCCGTCTTGTGGTGCAGTGATTATCGTATTGTTGTAGGTACCTTCAGCAATTTGAAGGGCGCCTTTTGTACTTTCAACTTGTGCTTCTGCAATTTTTAAATCCTCAGAACGTGTGCCGGCAACTTTTTGATTCAAATTTGCTTGTGCCGCATCAACTACACCTTGAGCTGTCGATATTGCCTGAGTTTGGTTTTGTAGTGCTGTTTGATATGCGTTGTAGTACGTCAAATAACTCGGTGATTGTATGTTTGGAATAGATATTGTCCATGTATCGTTTGCATCTGTTGTGAAGTTTGTTGGAAGTTGAATGAACAACCCATGTGTTCCAAGTGGTACGGTCAATGTTGTTATTTGTCCAGTGCCGTTTTCAATTCCTGAATATGAAAAGTAATATCCGTTTGATGTTGGGTGAAAGACTATTGTGTATGCACCTTCATCTGAACTGTTGTATGTACCCGAGATTATCGGCGCTGGATTTGAATTTGCAACTGTTGGCATCGCAATAAGATTTGAATTGTGAAGCGCAGACAAAGCATTTGCTACTAATATTTTTTGTTGTGCGACAGTATTGTCATAACTATTTTTTGCATTACTGAGTGCAACTTTTGCGACTTGAATATCGACATCTGTTGCACCGTTTATCAATTTGTCATAATTTGTTTGTGCTGCGGCGTATGCACCTTTGGCTTGATTGACTGCGCCAAGTGCGTTTTGGGAATCAAGACTTGCCAAAACTTGTCCTGCTTTTACCGTATCGCCAATTTTGACAGAGACACTATTGATTCGTCCTCCGACAGGAAAGGCGAGAGTCAAATCTTCGCCGCTTGCTACTGTGTTTTGGGTAGTCGTATCTGCTGAGCTTTGAGAAAAGAGCTCAGTTCGTTCGTTATGTTGATGTATTGAAAATGTTATTCCTGTTACAATTGCAATAACAAGAGCAATACTTATCGGGTATATCGGCTTTTTTAATATGTGTTTGATTTTGTGCATAATTATTCTTTGATTAATATTGTAAGTATTTTTATAAATTGTTTTTTGTCTGGTTCTGAGAGCCTCGAAAGCATACCGGTAAAGATTTCAAATTTTCTTTTGTGAAGAGATTTGAGTAATCCCCATGCTTTGTTTGTTAGTTCAACTCTGACGGTGCGTCGATCTTTTTCATTTGAGACTCTTTTGATGAGTTTTTTCTTTTGCATCGTCTCTATGATTGCCGTTGTCGAAGGGGGAGTTATGTTGAGATGTTGTGCGATTTCTTTCATCGATGGAGTCCCTTTTTCTGCGATATATACCAGGGTGTCAATATGAGATATTGGGCACTTCATACCTTCGGCTTCTTTGCGTAACGATTCCGATAATTTTCTTCGGAACGCAAACAAGATTTCCTCAAGCGACGGCTCTTTGTGCGGTTGCGTGGATTGGTTTTTCATGTTTTTGTATTGTTTAACTAATAGTTAGTTAAACTAACTATATCATTATTTGTACATGGATGCAACTGTGTACAAATTTTGACCTATAACGAATTCTGCCCCGCAAGCCATAGGCTTGCGGGGCAGAATGTATGTGAATATTTAGAATCCAAACAAATGTTTAAAGAAGCCTCCAACTTTTCCAAAAAGTCCTGGTCGTCCCTGATTTTGATTTTCTGGAGCTTGGTTGGTTTGACCATTGTCTACGGGAGCTGTTCCATGATCTATGACTGTGCTTGCTGTAACAGTTGTACCATTAATTGTACCTTGTGCGATGATTGAATCACCGACAGTGATGTTTGATACTGTTGAAGTTGCAGATCCATCTTTGTGTATGGTTGAGTTTGTTACATCAATTGTGTATGTTGTTCCACCTGCATTTGTAATAGAAATACTGTTTCCATTGATACTTGCGACTTTGCCTCCAATAACAGGTTGTCCGTTTCCTGCAGGCATGTTTGCTGTTGTGTTTTCGAAACGGTCCTTAACATCGCCACGCTTACCCAACATGATTCCATCATTAATAACAGTTGCTGTGATATTTGTTCCGTTTGTTGTTCCCATTACCATGATTTTGTCACCTACGGTAATCGCACTTACGGTAGAACTTGTGCGATTTTTATTAACTTTTGCGTTGGTTGCATCAATTGTGTAGGTGGTTGATGTTGCACTTTTTGGTCCCATTTGACTAGTAATTGTAATTGAGTTTCCATTAATAGCTGTAACAGTACCGAATGCGGTTGGTTTCATCATTGAACGACCCATACCTCCTTGTCGAAATGTTTGTCTCATCATGCCTTCGTTTGGTTGACCAAAAGCAGGGTCATTAGGTTGAGTTTGTGCATTCACATGACTTGCTCCACCAAGACCTGCCAATACAAAAAGAAGAGCAAAAGTACCGATAAATTTTTTATTCATAAGCGTTATTAATTGTTTTAATTTATAAAGGCCAAAAAGGAACGACATTGTTATCCTTTGGCATACATATATAGTTACGTGTTGACGCGAGATACTGGTGCATTCACACATGCAAAAATCATTGTATAATTTTTATTTTTCACTCATCCAACGATCAAGCATAACAGCTCCGGCAACTGCAATATTGAGAGATTCCGCTTTTCCAAATGATGGAATTGTAACTTTTTCTGTTACGTACTTTTCAACTTCTTTGCTTATTCCATGAGATTCAGAACCGAGTATCAAAATGCCATTTTTTGGATACGAAAAAGTGTGTGATGATTTGCCCTTGAGAAATGTTCCGATTTTTGGTGCCTTTTGTTTTGCCAAAAAATTTGGAAGGTCTGTATAAAAACAATTGACCCGAGTGAATGATCCCATTGTTGCATTGATGACCTTTGGGTTATACCAATCAACAGAGTTTGTTGAACACACGATGTTTTTTATTCCATACCAATCTGCGATGCGGATGAGAGTACCAAGATTGCCTGGGTCTCTAATATCATCTACGACAAGGGTGACACCTTCGGTTGTTTCTGGAAAAGCGTTCTTCTTTTGAATTGCGATTGCGATTGCGTCATTGTTGTGTTCGAGGGTTCCATATGACACGAGTTCGGATGCTTCAGCTGATTGAACACGGATGTTTTTTTCTTGCATCAATACTCCATATTTTTTTTGAAATTCTTTTGTTGCAAAAACAGAGTCGATTGCAATATCGCTTTTGATGAGCTCAAGTACGTTTTTTTCACCTTCGACAAGGAATTTTTTTGTATTCTCGCGGTATTTTTTGTCGGAGAGTGAGCGAATTGCTTTTGCTGTCATTGGGTTTGTCATGATTTTTATACTATCACATACACAACAAAAAAACGAACCGACAAGTCGGTTCGTTTTTTTGTTGTAATTAATTTCCTGCCTTAGGCATGTTTGGACGAATTGAGATTGTTTGTGCTGTGACACTACCATCGGAATTTGTTTTTCCTTGAACGAGTACTTGTGATCCGACTGCAATATCAGTTGAGGTGCCAGAAGTACTTTTCATGACTTGTGTTGATCCCGAATACAATACAATCTTTGAACTTCCATCTCTTGATTGAACAGTAATAGTTGTGTCGTCTTTTGATATAACACTTCCATTTACCATTCCACCTCCTCCGCGCATACCTGCGCCACGATTACCTCCACCCATGCCAGAAGTGTAAGCACTGGTTACTGAATTTTTACCATTTTGATAACCGAGATAATAAAATCCTCCCATTAAAACAATTGCAACTATGATAGCTGTAATTATTGGTTTTTTAACATTTTTTTCTTTCATATTTTTTAAATTAATTATTAATAATGTGACCTTGCTAATAAATTATTCGTATCGAAGTGCATCGATTGGACTCATTGCTGCTGCGCGTGTGGCAGGATACCAGCCAAAAATAATTCCAATACCCGCTGATACACCGAACGCAAGAATGATTGAAGACAAAGATACTTGCGCTTGCAGGATTCCCAGATCGCTGACAATAAATGCAATGGCTGCGCCCAATATGACACCAATGATCCCTCCGATAAATGTAAGAGCGACGGCCTCAATAAGGAATTGCAAACTGATATCTTTGCGTTTTGCTCCGATTGCTTTGCGAAGTCCGATTTCACGTGTGCGTTCTGTAACTGTTGTGAGCATCATATTCATAATACCGATACCTCCAACGAGAAGTGAGATTCCAGCAACCGCAGCAAGGAGAATCGTAAATGTTCCAGTGACAGATGAAGCAGTTGCAATAATATCTGACTGATTCAGTGTAGAAAAATCAGCTTGAGTCGGGTCTTTGATATTGTGTCGTGAAAGGAGAAGAGTGGTAACATCACTTTGAACTTGCGTTGTTACATCTGCGCTTAATCCAGAAACATCAATTTCACTTAAATACTGATTACCCGTGAGATAATGTTGTGCTGTTGTGTATGGGATGTATACAACGTCATCGCTGTTAGTGAATCCAGAACCTCCTTTTGCTTTTGTGACTCCAATGATTTTGAATTCAACACCTTTGATTTTAATTGTTTGGCCAAGTGCTTCAGATCCGACTCCAAACAAATCATCACGTGTTGTTGGACCAATCACCGCAACTTTTGAAGCGGACGAAATATTTGAATCACTCAAAAAATTTCCTTCATCAATCGTTACATTACGAATTGAGGCGTATGACGGAGATGTTCCAACAATACTTGTGTTTGTGTTGGTACCTTTTGCTGTCACTTGTCCGCGACTTGAAACATCAAGCGCGACATCTGAAATATTTGATATTCCGGTTTTGATTGCTTGTGCGTCGGGAACTGTAAGTGTTTGAGCCGTACCGCGTCCTGCTGATGGCCCACCGAACGATCGCTGTGTTCCTGGCGTAACGATAATGAGATTTGAACCAATCGATTGAATGCTTGCCTGAATGGAAGCCTGAGCACCGTTTCCTAGTGCAACCATGGCAATTACAGAACTGATTCCAATGACAATTCCAAGCATGGTAAGACCCGATCGGACCTTATTTGCAGTGAGAGCTGAATATGTTTCTCTAAGTAAATCTGATGTTTTCATATGATTATATGTTTTAGATTTTTGCCATACGACGAGTATGTTTTTTGGAATCTTCCAAAAGGTTTCCATCTTTAATAAAAAGAATTCTGTCTGCGTGTTCAGCAACATCGCGTTCGTGAGTAATGAGAACAATCGTACGACCTTCTTTATTTAATTTTTGAAATGTGCCGAGTACGATTTCTCCTGTTCGTGTATCAAGGTTTCCTGTTGGTTCGTCGGCAAGAATAAGAGATGGGTTGTTTACGAGTGCTCGTGCAATTGCAACACGTTGGATTTGTCCTCCAGATAATTGATTTGATTTGTGTTCGAAATGAGATTCGTCGAAGCCTGAAGCAATAAGAGATTTTTTTGCACGTTCGGCGCGGACTTTCATATCTATACCTTCATACATGAGTGGCAATTCAACATTTCGAAGTACCGTTGTTCGGGGAAGGAGATTGAATGATTGAAATACGAATCCAATTTTTTCTTTTCGAATATCTGCAAGTTCATCTTCAGACATCGTTGATACATCTCGTCCGTCCAAAAAATATGTTCCCGTTGTTGGTGTATCAAGCGCTCCAAGTATATGCATCAATGTAGATTTACCTGAACCCGATGGTCCCATAATTGCGACAAACTCACCATCGTTTATGGTAAACGATATTCCATGAAGCGCTGTAAAAACGATATCGCCATTTGAATATGTTTTTGTAATATTTTTAATTTCAATCATAGAATTTTAATTTCCGCGTGTTGCTCCTCGAAGTGTACCTGCACCACCTCCACGATTACCTCCACTTGCTGCTCCAAGAAGGGATGGCGCGGAAGATACTGCTGTTGTCGAAGGTGCGATTACTCGTGTAATAATTTGTTGTCCATCTGTAAGTCCTGAAATGATTTCGGTGTTTGTGTCGTCAGCAAGTCCGGTTTCGACAGGTTGTTGGATTGGAAGAACAGTTGATGGTACTGCACCGTTTACTGGAGTTTCTGTTGAGGGTGTAGTAAACATGAGCACATAACTTCCTGTGTTTGAAGTTTTGATTGCGCTTGTTGGTACAGTGAGAACATCAAGCGCCGTACCTGTGATAATCGAAGCAGAAAGACTCATTCCAGGTTTGACACGCGCGTCACTTGAATCAAAAGAAATTGTTGCAGAATAATTAACGACTCCCGACGAGACTGTTCCAAGTGGATCGATTGATGCAACCTTTCCTGTAAGTGTTAGTCCATCGATAGCGTCAAATGTAATTGTTGCCTTGTCTCCGATTTTTATTTTTGCTGCGTCGACTTCATTGATTGTGATAGAACCAATTTCGTCGTTTGCGATGAGTGTTGCCGCTGTTGTTGCAGGACTTGCAGGGTCTCCAACTTTTAAATCAACAGCTGAAAGTGTGCCAGAAAACGGTGCACGAACATAATAATTGGCGAGATTGTCTTTTGCATCTTGTAATGCGTTTTCTCTTTGTTTGACAGTAAGTTCTGCTGATTGAATATCGAGTGCGTCTGCTCCAGCTTGGAGTTTTTGTAGTGATGCTGTTTGTTCGGGAACAGCAATGAGATTGTTTGCAATTGTGAGTTTTGAATTTGCTAGAGTACTGACATCTCCATCAATCGTATTTATATATCCTGATAACGTATTAAGTTGAGCTGTTGATTTTGCAAGAGGTGTGCGTTGAAGTGCTGTCGTAAGATCTTGATAATATTGAATCAAATTACTTGCTGCTTTTACTGCATCAGCAACAGAGACTGATGTTGAATATGTTTCATTAACAAGTGAATTTATTTGAGTTGTGGTTGCAGAACGACTTGTGTTTTTGTAGTCAGTAAAGTTTTGGTCATATGCGGCTTTTGCTGTTATAAACGCACTTTCTGCGTCACTCTTGTATTGTGCGCCCTTGCCTGAGTTTATTGCTGTTTCGAGTTGAGCAGCTGTGTTGCCATAGAAATCGATATTTCTTTGACCGTTTGTACTTGTATTTACGTCTGTGTTGTGAAGAATTCCATCAAGTCCGGCAATGATGTTTGGAAGATCAACGAATGTACCTGAAACAGTATTGAAGCCGTCATCATATGATTTTGCCAAATTTGTATTTGCTTGTGCGAGGGAGTTTTGTGCCTGAAGGAGTGATAGTTGATCAGCTGGTTCTTGGATTTTTTGGAGAGACAAATTTGCACTGTCTAAATTGGCTTGTGCGTCACGCACAGCTTTTTCTGCGTCAGTTGTATCGAGTTCGACAATAAGGTCTCCTGTATTTACATAATCTCCGGCATTTTTTGCCACATATACAACATTTGCGGATGCTTGCGGTTTGATATCAAGTTGATGATTTGCTTCAACTTGACCACTTTCTGTTATTGAAGCAACGATTGTATCTGTTTGAGCTGTTCCGAGTACATACATTGTTTGCGCACCTGGATTTGTAAAATGCGCATATGTGTAATATCCGATAATAAGACACACAACAAGTGCAAAAATACTTTTTGTTTTGTTGTTTGAAATGTATTCTCGAGCCTTTTGAACTTTTGGAGATCCTAATAAATTATGCATGTTGTGTTTTTGATTATGTTATTAATAATTAATTTGTATTTGATGATGTCCCTGTTGCTGTTATTGAAGTGTCTGTGTGTGGAGGAGGAAGGGTTCGAATAATTTTTGCATCAATTTCTCCATTTGTTGTAGGTGACCCGATGACTATGATAAAGTCGTTGGGTTTGATATCGTTTGTGGTTATTGTCGTGCGTTGTTTTTTGATAATTGTGTCATCGTCTGTAATTACGGTTTTTTCGATTCCTCCTTTGTCTTCAACAAGTATCGTGCTCGAGGAAATGCTTATGACCTTGCCTGCAACTCCGTGAGTTCCTGTTTGGTCATCAAACAAATAACCAAACGCACCCATTTTGTGAGGATCTCCTGGTCCGAAGGCTCGATAATAGTTATCTGACATATTGTCCATTAACTCAGCTTTTTTATAACCGAATTCTTCTCCCACATGGAATACAATAATAATTCCAGCAAGAATAACGATTACTGTCATGATATGTGCGATTTTCTTTGACTTCAAAAATGATGTTGATTCTTCTTTGTTCATATAGATAGTAAATTATTTTTTAATAAGCAAAATGTTGTGATCGGATTGAATAATTGCGTGCTGACCAAAAAAGGAGATATATACTCGCCAAGAAAAATCCGATACCGATTATTGGCAGAGATTCAATGATTGATATTACAAGACTACGCCACAACGTAAGTGCTATTCCTGTGTCTGAAAATACAAGCGATAGATAATTTCCCACATCTGAAGAAATGATACTTGAGATTGCGCGCCATCCGGTAAAAATTGTGATTGCAAAAAATAATACAGAGGAAAGACTCCAAATTATTTTTTGAGTTCGGATTGCTTGCTGTTGCTTGCGTTCAATAGTATCAAACACTCGCGTGAGCAGTTCGGCTTCCTGAGAGTTGGATTCCCAGTTTTTTTGAAATAGGGTAGAGAGATTTGGTTTCATCGGTTTGTTTTGTAACATTAATAATACGTTGATAATTATAGGATTGGTGCAATATATCTAGGTTTCGTTTTCTTCTAAATATTTTTTGAGCTTGAGAACTGCACGTCTGTGTCGGCTTTTTACGGTATTTAAAGGTTTTTTTAGGGTTTTGCCGATAGCTTCAAAAGTCATTTCTTCTTGATAATGTAACGTCAAAATCTCTCTTTCTTCAAATGAAAGAGATTGCATTGCTCCTGTAATCATTTTTTTCTGTTCCGCTTTTTCGATTAACTCGGTAGGTATTGTATCGGGGTCTGAAGCGGTTTCCATCAAATAATTGTTTCCGTCTTTTGTATCAAAATCAGAAACAACGGGCATTTTTTTCTTTCGTAGTTGATCGATTGTGGTATTTCGAGCAATTGTAAAAACCCACGGTTTAAATGTGTTACTGCCAATTTTGTACCGAGAAATTGTTTTCCAGATTTTTAAACATGTATCTTGTACGATATCCTCAGCCAGTTCTTTTTTGCCTGTCATTCGATACGCAAAAAAATACAATAGTTTTGTGTACCTTGTAATCAAGCTCTTAAATGAATCTTCGTTTCCTGAAAGATATTCTTCAATGAGTTCCTCGTCTGTCTTTTCCACGAGATTCAGTATACTCTGAAGTTGTTGTTTTTTACAGTACTGCTTTTCCTGTCGAACCAAATGCGGTGATTTTTTCTTCTACGATTTTTTGTACAGCTTCGATAACGTCGGGCATGAGTTTGATAACGGCATATTCATCCGGATGATCCTTGAGGTCTTTTTCGAGTGTTGTACGATACGCATAACGCATGTCGGAGTTTATATTTATTTTGCTGACACCGATTTTGACTGCATCTTCAAAAAAATGAAGTGGTGTATCAGAACCTCCATGCAAACTAATATTGCATGTAATTGTGTCTCTGATTTTTTGCAATAGTTCTAAATCTAATTGTTTTGGGACCGGATACTTTCCGTGAAGGTTTCCGATTGCCGCAGCAAACGTATCAATACCTGTTGCATCAACGAATGCTTTTGAATGTTCTGGAGTACTGAATGTTTTTTTGATTTCTTCGTAATCGATTTGTTCGGTGTGTACATTGCTTGAACCACCAAAGTAATGAGGCTCACTTTCGACTATTGCTCCTGTTTTTTTTGCATATGCAACAACTTCTTTCGTTGCTGCGATTATTTCTTCGTCTGTTGCGTTATGGTTTGCCTGTGATACATCAATATGTATAAATTCAAAACCCGCATCAATGCCGGCCTTTGCAGCTTCGACACTTGGACTGTGATCAAGGTTTATAAAAATCTCTAACTCCATTTCTTTTTTGTAGTTGTTGACCATGTCTCGAATATTTGAAAGGCCAATTGATTTTGCTTCACCGTCTGAAAGTTCGACGAGAACTGGAGAGTTTAATTTCTTTGCTGCGTTACAAACTGCAACGAGAGTTTCTTGGTTGTCGATATTAAATGCGCCGACTGCAAAATGTTCGCTCCTTGTGCGAGTCATGAGTGCGCGTGCTTTGATACAATTTTCTTGAATTTCATTGAGTGTCATGTTGAAAGTATATCATATGCATTATATAATAAAAATTATGAACAATCGTCCGTTACGAATATTTGTCTTAACGCTTATTATCGTAATATTTCTTTTTGCATCCGCCCCAAAAACTTTTGCGAGTACTGGTTTCTTGGGTGGACCAATGTGGATTTCCGATAATCAGTCATCTGACCCTGAAATGCCCGAGGACGGTGATTTGGTGTATTTGTCGGCGCTCTTTCATAATGCTGAACCGGGTCAATTATCTGGCAACGTACTATTTTACGATAGTAATGTATTGCTTGGAAATGAAAAAATTACAATTACTTCAGGAGGTGTTTCAACCGCCACAGTCTCTTTCAAAATTGGTGCGGGTGATCATTCGTTTTCTGCAACAATTGGTAACCTTACTGAAGTTCTTGGAGATGGAAAGACTGAGCCATTTGTGCTATCTCCTCAGACCGTTCAATTGCCAAAGATTACCGTTTCTCCTCGTACGGGAAGTTCGTTGAATGCGTCCGTTGTTTCTGGTTCAAATAATATTACGACGAACAATACATATATTACGAGTCCAAGTCAGTTGCCTACGGGCAGTCCACTTGCGCCGGTTGTCGATCAAGTAAATCAATTGAAGGGTAACGTGCTTGATAGTATTCCGGATTCAGTCAAAAATCCTGTCACGAGTATTGCTCAAAATATTGATACTTGGCGTGCAAACAATGCCGGTATTATAAATCAGTCAACGAAGAGTTCTTCTGATTTGGTAAAAAAAATAGATACGCTTGCACTTTCTGATCAAAAAAAATACGGCAAAGTTTCTCCAACGACAAATTTTATTGATCGTCCGTTTGCGTATGTAAAACTTTTTTTCTACACCCTGTTGTCTTTTTTGTACTCACATGCATTTGTGTTCTATCTTACTGCAGTACTTTTTGTATATATTGTATTGCGATTTCTTTTGCGTAGGTTTGTATCATTTCGCTCTAGGGGAAGAAAAAACACACGAGTTCGTACTCGTAAGTCAAAGAAACTGATTGTCGACAATTAGTTTTAGACCTTAGGCATGCTATTATGTCTCCATGATTTGGAGAATATTGGCTATTGCAATACTATTGGTTTCCGCTTGCTCGTTCCCATATATCATTACCATTTTGTTGGGAATTCTTTTTCTGATTATTTTCAAAAATTTTTACACAATTATTCCTGTTTTTTTTGTGAACGATATGTTGTATGGAGTGTCGCAGTCACATTTTTTTCACATTACATACGCTATGACATTGCTTGCCATTGTGTTGGTGATGCTTAGTATCTTTTTCAAAAAATATATTTTTGAGGGTTCGTTTATTCGTTCGTAATCTTTCGGATATATCCGTGTACTCCGTATGAACAAAATTATTCGCAAAATTAAAAAAAGAAAAAATACTCGAGCGAACGTTTTTATCGAACCGGACGAGATTTTTCTCGACTCAAAAAATCTTCCTGATTTTGATACTCAGCAATTCGAGGGGCAAATATCAAAACCGATCTCTCGCAACTCGCTCATTTCTATTGGAATTCTGTTTTGTTTGTTAGTTGTGCTTTTTGGAGCGAGACTGTGGGTGCTTCAGATAAAAAACGGAAAGATGTATCAGACAATGAGCACCAACAACAGTTTGAATGTTGAACCGATTTTTGCTGCGCGTGGGAACATTTATGACAGAAATGGAGTTGTTCTTGCGTGGAATAATACTGCAACAGGTGATACGCCATGGAGCGAGAGAGTATATACACCGAGCGCTGGTTTTTCTCATATATTGGGATATGTTGGCTATCCGGCAAAAGACAGCTCGGGTAATTATTGGCAGACAAATATTTTGGGACGTGATGGTGTTGAAAAAAAGTATAACGATGTGCTTTCGGGAGTTAATGGTTCAGATATTGTGGAAAAAGATATCAGTGGCAAAGTGCAGGTGGGTTCTATTGTTAATCAGCCGATTGCTGGCAAAAATGTTGTATTAACGATAGATTCTCGTCTACAGAGCAAATTATATGAATTACTCTCGACGTATATTAAACTCACAGGATTTCGAAGTGGGTCTGCTGTAATGATGGATGTACGTACCGGTGATATTATTTCGATGACAAATTTTCCTGAATACAATTCCAATATAATGTCACAAGGTTCTGATCATCAAACGATTGATGGATATCTCACGAGTTCAAATACACCTCTTCTCAATCGTGCTGTGAGTGGATTGTTTACTCCCGGTTCGATTGTAAAACCATATATTGGCCTCGAAGCTCTAAAAGAGGGAGTTGTGTCTCCAAACACACAGATTTGTTCGTGTGGTTCTATTACTGTTCCAAACCCATATGACCCAAGTCATCCTGGAATATTTAAAGATTACAATCCAAACAACGGTTGGGTTGATATTCGTCATGCGATTGCTGTCTCTTCAAACATTTTTTTTATGGAAGTTTCTGGCGGATACAAAAGTCAAAAGGGTATTGGCATTGCTAGTTTAGGTACTGCTCTTCAGCGGTTTGGTTTGTCTTCAAAAACGGGTGTTGATTTGTTTGGAGAAAAAAGTGGAATTATTCCGAGTCCAGAATGGAAGGCTCAAAAATTTGCAGGTGAGCCGTGGCGCGTGGGAGATACGTACAACACAGCCATTGGTCAATATGGTGTGCAAGTAACTCCGCTTGAAATGGCGCGGGCGGTTGGAGGTATTGCTGAGCGAGGAGTTATGGTGACACCGCATATATTAAAGAGTGAGTCGCTTGAATCAACATCGACAGACATAACCACGCCAACACAAACAATTACTGATATGCCAGATGATGAGTACACTGTTATTCAAGAAGGTATGCATCTTGGAGGAACAATTGGTACGGGAAAAATTTTTAATACATTACCGTTTGCTGTTGCATCCAAAACAGGAACGGCTCAGGTCGGTCCTAACGGCACGTTTATTAATGGATGGGTTACTGCTTTTTTTCCATATGAAAATCCTCATTACGCGCTTGTTGTGATGCTTGAGCATGGTACACAAAACATCGGTACAGCGCAGCGAATAAGCTTCGATTTCCTTGATTGGGTTCGTCTAAATGCGCCCGAGTATGTGAAGTAACCTTTATTAATAGCATATTTTGAGTATTGCAATAAACATATTTTTACGCTATACTCGTTGGACTATATGAATCAAACAGCAAGTTATCTAACTGAAGAAAAGCGCAAATCTCTCGAAATCGAACTCGCGATGTTAAAAACTGAAAAAAGAAAAGAAATTTTGGAAGCATTGGAATTCGCAAAATCACTTGGAGATCTTTCTGAGAATGCAGAATATCACCAAGCTCGTGAAGAACAGGGAAAATTGGAAGAAAGAATCGCAATGATTGAAAATCTTTTACGTGATTCAACTGTTGTAAAAAAACACCACACAGGAACAGTCGAAGTTGGTTCAACTGTTGTTGTTCAAAAAGAAGGAACAAAAGAAAAAAAGACTTTTTCAATTGTTGGCTCAGAAGAAGCTGATGTTTTGTCTGGAAAAATTTCAAACAATTCTCCACTCGGACAAGCATTGCTCGGAAAGAAAAAAGGCGAAAAAGCTCCGTTCAAAACTCCAAAGGGTGAAATTGTATATACAATTGTTAGTATCGAATAAAAATTACCAGCAAAATCTCTCTTTGAATAAAAGAGGGATTTTGCTATACTCAGCACATTATGGCATCAATTGAAGAACTGCGCGTTGCGCGTTTGCAAAAATTACATCGTTTACAAGAAGTCGGTATGGATCCGTATCCATCCGATATCCCTCGTGATTATCCTCTCAATATCGTGCGTGATGAATTTCAGGGATTGGTTGTAGAAGGCAAGGAATATTCAATTGCCGGACGTGTAATGGCTATTCGCGGACAGGGCGCGATTCTTTTTGTTGTACTCGATGATGGAACGGCAAAATTTCAGGCGGTGTTTAAAAAAGATACGATTGACGAAAAGGTGTTTTCGCTTTTCGTCGAATGTGTTGATATTGGAGATTTTATTTCTGTATCTGGAACATTTTTTACGACAGAGCGTGGTGAACCAAGTATGCTTGTCAAAAATTGGATGATGGGAACCAAGACACTTCTTCCTCTTCCGGAAAAGTGGCATGGTATTACTGATGATGATGAACGTTTGCGTAAACGATACCTTGATATCGCAATGAATACTGAATTGCGAGATATGTTTTACAAAAAGGCACAATTTTGGAAAGCTGTACGTGATTTTATGATTGATCATGGATTTCTCGAAGTTGAAACTCCTACTCTCGAACTCACGACCGGTGGCGCAGAAGCCAACCCGTTCAAGACTCATCACAAAGATTTTGATGTGAGCGTTTATCTTCGTATCTCGATTGGAGAATTGTGGCAGAAGCGTTTGATGGCAGCAGGGTTTCCAAAAACATTTGAAATCGGTCGTGCATATCGCAACGAGGGTACAAGCCCTGAACATCTTCAAGAATTCACGAACATGGAATTTTATTGGGCATATGCAGACTATCGTGATGGAATGAAGTTTACGACGTTGCTATGTCGCGATATTGCACAAAAAGTTTTTGGTACAACCAAGTTTACTACTCGTGGGCACACTTTTGATTTGAATGACGAATGGACAACGATTGAATATGTCGATGAAATAAAAAAACAAACGGGTATTGATGTACTTCTTGCGACAGAAGACGAAATGCGTGCAAAACTGGAAGAACTCAAAGTAAAATATACGGGAACAAACCGTGAACGTCTCACTGATACATTGTGGAAATATTGCCGCAAAAATATTTCTGGTCCGGCTTTCCTTATTCATCACCCAAAACTTGTATCTCCACTTGCAAAAGAATCAAAAACTCGTCCAGGTACAGTAGAGCGCTTCCAGCTTATTCTTGCAGGAAGCGAACTCGTGAATGGATTTTCTGAACTCAATGATCCGCTTGATCAGCGAGCTCGATTTGAATTGCAGCAGAAATTGATTGAGGGTGGTGACGACGAAGCAATGATGCCTGAATGGGATTTTGTCGAAATGCTCGAGCATGGAATGCCACCAACATGTGGATTTGGATTTGGTGAGAGATTCTTTGCTTTCTTGGTAGACAAACCAATTCGCGAAACTCAACTCTTTCCGCTCATGCGACCAAAAGAGTAGGCAAAATAAAAAGCATAGATTTTTTTAGAAAAATTCTATGCTTTTTAAAATGTTTGTTACATTTTATAAATATATTCCGTTGGCCGCTCGCTTATAACCTCTCTGTAATTATCTTTTTTATCATCAACAGATATATAAAATATTTCTGTTAATTTTTCGGCTGAGTCTATTCCGAATCGGTCAATGTAATAGTCGGTAACCGCTTTATCCTTTTCAGCGATGATCTTGAAAGTTTTGCGTAAGTTTGCACTTACTTCCAACCGCGCTTCCGCTTTGTAAAAAAAATAATCTGGCTTCTTTTCCTTTTTAAATATTTTCAAAAACTTTGACTTGCGATAGTACGCATAAAGTTGTTTTCCAACTTTTATCATGATCGGAAAAGGGTCCTTTTTTAAGGACGCATTCTCAACCCAACCTCTCCAATTTTCAACAGCGTTTTCCCATTCGTTTCTATCTGATGGTCTAATAAATTTCAAACGACTATCAAAAAAGGCAAAGATAAAAGTGCCATTTTTTAGAAGCTTTTTGATTATGAGGCTAGTGCCACAATCGTTTCTAATAATTTGAAAGTACATAACTATGACTTTTGTTTGCCTACTCGTCGCAAAATGCCAGGTTTTCAGCACCCCCTGTTTATTTAATTCCATAATACAACCATTTAACAAAACAGTCAAAGATGTTTAGTTATCCACTATTTTTTCTTTTGCGAAGTGGTGTAAAGTGGCATATAATAATATGTGAGTGGGGCAAAGTGGGATAAAAAAGTTCGGTGCGAGATAATCAAAAAAACATGCTAATCGGAGAATACATTCACGCGATAGACGAAAAAAACCGAGTATCATTACCGGCACGTTTTCGAAGCGAATTGGGCAAAAAGGTAGTACTTGCTCCGGGGCTTGATGGTTCGATTTTTATGTTTGGTGTTTCTGAATGGGAAAAGATTTCGGCTCGTTTGGCAGAAAATTCAATGCTTCAAGCAGACAATCGAAGTTTTAACCGTTTTATGTTTGGTGGTGCTCAAGAGATAGAGGTCGATAGTGCGGGGCGCATTCTCATTCCCGATTTCTTGAAGGGGAGAGCAAAACTCTCTGGAAAGATAGCCATCATTGGCGTACAAAATCGGGCAGAAATCTGGAATGAGAGGGCGTGGGCTAAGTACAAAGCTGGAGTCGAGGGTCAAGCTGAGACATTGGCAGAAAAACTTGGCAGTGTGGGTGCATTGTAAAACATATGCAACACGTCCCTGTTCTTTTACATGAATCAATCGAAGGTCTCGATATTCAGCCTGGAGATGTTGTTATTGATGCAACACTTGGTGCTGGAGGACATTCGAGTGAGATTGCACGCAAGTACCCGAGTGTTTCGATTGTAGGTTTTGACCTTGATGAAAACGCTCTCGCTCTTGCAAAACAATCAATCAAAGAAGCCGGAGGAACACTCATTCCAATACATGCAAATTTTCGAAAGATGTATGATTTGTGTAAACAAAACGGAATCGATAGTGTGGACGCAGTACTCTTTGATTTTGGAATCTCGTCGATGGAATTAGGTGAGTCAGGAAGAGGATTTTCATTCAAATATGATGAACCACTTCTCATGACTCTACAAAACCCAATTGAAGATGACACACTCACAACTCGTGATGTAGTCAACTCAATGAGAGAGGACGAACTTGCAGATATTATCTTCAAATTTGGAGAAGAAAGATTTTCCAGACAGATTGCAAATGCAATAGTACTTGCTCGCAGAAAACAAAAAATCGAAACAACCTTTGAACTCGCAGACATTATCAAAAACGCAGTTCCGAATTTTTACAAAAACGGCCGAATCAATCCTGCGACAAAAACATTTCAAGCACTACGCATATATGTCAATGATGAATTGGGTGCGATAGAAGAAGGTCTCGAAAACGCATTCAAAATTCTGAGTCCTGGAGGTAGAATGGCAACAATCACATTTCACAGCCTCGAAGATCGAATCGTCAAAAATTACTTCAAAAAAAAAGCAAAAGAAGACAAAGACTCAGAAATCATTACAAAAAAACCAATCGTTCCACAAAGACAAGAAATTATTATCAACCCGCGTTCCCGAAGCGCAAAATTAAGAATTTTAAAAAAGATATGAAAAACACCATGACAAAAATAAATATGATGGCTATACCAAAAGAACAGCACACAAAAAATATCGTTATCGTCGGTATTTGTTTGCTTTCTGTTTTTTTGAGCATGTACATGTACTTTGTCGGGAAGATTGTTTTTGATGTTGTTGCGCGCAGACAAGCTGAGAGTCAAATCAAGCTTGCACAGAGTACTGTAGGCAAGCTCCAGGTTGCGTATTTGGGACAACTCAGTAGTGTTGATATCGCGAGTGCCTCTGTGAGTGGACTTTCTGAGTCAAAAGACACATTATATGCAAGTCGTGTCTCTTCAAGCCCAACTGTCGGTATGCTTCAATAATTTTGTTTGTACGAACGTATGAGTAACCAAAAACGCAATTCTTCGGATGTGCATATCAAACGCTCCCGATTGATTGTCGTTCTTGTTTTTATTGGAGTTTTTTCTGCTTGCATTATTGGCAAGCTTTTTTTGTTGCAAGTCGTTCATGGTGATGACTTTGCAAAGCGTGCAGACAGACAATATGCGCCATCCTCAACAGAACTTTTTGATCGAGGTACTATTTATGCAACAGCAAAAGATGGTACACGTATCGAGCTTGCCACAGTAACATCCGGTTTTAAATTGGCAATTGTTCCAAGTCAGATCAAAGACAAAGAAGCTGCATATACCGCACTTGCACCATATATTGCAATTGACCATGATACATTTATTACACGAGCATCAAAAACAGGAGATCCATACGAAGAAATCGCTACGCATCTTTCAAAAGAAACTGCTGATGCAATTACGGCACTCAATATTCCCGGTACAAATATTTACAAAGATTCTTGGCGGACATATCCTGGAGGAGTGTTGGCATCAAAAGTTGTCGGATTTATTGGATACAAGGGTGATTTGCTTACGGGGCGCTATGGCTTGGAAAAATTTTATAATAGTTTGCTTATCAAATCACAAGATGATGTGTATACAAACTTTTTTGCTGAAGTCTTTTCAAATTTGAAAGAAAGTTTTTCAAGTCCGACTGATGGCGGTGATATCGTAACGACAATAGAACCATCCGCGCAGGCTCATCTTGAACAACAATTGGATGCCATGATGACAAAATATTCTCCTGATGAAGCTGGTGGAATTATTATGGATCCGCACACTGGCGCTATCTTGGCTATGGGGGCACTGCCTGATTTTGACCCAAACAATTATGGCAAAGCAACTTCAACTATCGATTATGAAAATCCGCTTGTTGAGCACGTATACGAACTCGGTTCGATTGTAAAAGGTCTTACAATGTCTGCCGGTCTTGATACTGGAGTGATAACACCAGCAACGACATACAATGACAAAGGTTTTGTTATGCTTAATGGTTCAAAAATCAACAACTTCGATTTTAAAGGACGTGGTGTTATTACAATGCAAGAAGTATTGAATGAATCACTCAACACTGGAGCGGTATTTGTCATGCAAAAATTGGGGCACGATGTGTTTCGCAAATATTTTTATGGATTTGGTCTCAATTCAAAAACAGAAATCGATTTGCCAAATGAAGCACAAAGTATTGTGACCAATTTGGAGAGTCCTCGTGATGTTGAATATGGAACAGCATCGTTTGGTCAGGGAATTGCGCTTACACCTATTGGTGCTATCCGCGCATTTTCAGCGCTCGCTAATGCTGGAGTACCTGTTAGTCCGCATGTCGTGAGTAGTATTATTTATCAAGACAATGTTGAAAAGCCTGTTGCGTCACCAGATCCATTGCCTGCGGTTATCAAACCAGAAACAGCACTGGCTGTCTCTCAAATGCTTGTGACTGCGTTTCAGAACGGTCCTGTCGGCAAAGCGACTCACGAACAAGACAAATACTGGAGCATTGCTGCAAAGACCGGTACGGCTCAAATTGCCTTACCAAACGGTCGTGGATATTACCCTGACAGATATTTGCATAGTATGGTAGGATACTTTCCGGCATATAATCCAAAGTTTATTGTCCTCTTGTATATGCTCAATCCTCACGGTGCTCAATATGCATCAAGTAGTGTTGCCAATAATTTTGAAAATATCGCACACTTCCTTTTGACATACTATCAAGTCGCACCAGATCACTAAAAACTCAACCATAATTGTATGAAAAATTTTGCTAAGAAAATCATAGTTGTTATTTTGACTCTCGTTTCGAGGGGTATTTTGTGGCGTTACAAACCAAAAATAATCGCAGTGACAGGTAACGTCGGCAAAACATCGACAAAAGACGCAATATATACCGTACTCAAAAACCAAGGCAGCATCAGACGTAGTGAAAAAAGTTTTAATAGTGAATTTGGTATTCCTCTCTCAATCATTGGTGCAAAAAGTGGGTGGGGAAGTTTGTGGGCGTGGCTCGGTGTCATTGTCGATGGTATTGGAAAAATAATCATCTTCGACAAGACGTATCCAAAAACATTGGTATTAGAAATTGGTGCAGACAGACCAAAAGATATTAGCTCTGTTGCACAGTGGCTCAAGCCAGATGTCGTTGTCATTACACACTTGCCTGACGTACCAGTACATATTGAATTTTTCCCAACTCTCGAATCACTTATCGAAGAAAAGATTTCGCTTGCACGATACATGAAAAAAGACGGCACGCTTGTGTTGAATGCCGATGATGAAAAAATAATGAAAGCAAAAGAGAAGCTTCCATTTCGTTCGTTTACGTTTGGCGAAAACAGTGATGCAGATATTCGTATGAGTAATGTTCAGATTTTAGAACCAAGTGATTCCTCGGATGGAGGTCTTGCGTTCAAGATTGATTTTGACGGCAAAACATTTCCGGTAAATGTGCCAAACGTATATTCTGCTGGCTACACAACGGTCGCGCTCTCTGCCCTCGGTGTCGCGTATGCTGTCGGTATGAATATGGTCACTGCGATTTCCGAATTAAAAAATTATGAATCTCCGCCAGGACGTGCTCGCCTTATTCCTGGAGAAAACGGCACAATCATTATCGACGATACATACAATTCTTCACCGGCTGCATGTGAGGCAGGATTGCAAATGCTCAAAGACTTACCATTTGGCAAAAGAAAAATCGCCGTAATCGGCGACATGCTTGAGCTTGGCAAACATACGAGTGATGCACATCGTGAAGTGGGCAAGATTGCAAAAAAGTCTGCAGCGCTTTTGATTACTGTTGGCAGTCGTGCAAAAGATTGTGCACTTGGCGCACTTGATGCCGGTATGAGTGAGAAAAAAATAATCGAAGTTGACGATGCTCTCGCCGCAGCCGAGATTATCAAAGAAATTCGTAAAGTTGGAGATGTAATATATATCAAAGGTTCACAGGGGATGCGTATGGAACGCGCGGTCAAACTTCTCATGGCCGAACCAGAAAAAGCCGAAGAACTTCTCGTTCGCCAAGAAAAAGAGTGGACCAAAGATTAAACCCCGCTTGTGTGCGGGGTTGTTGAAGGTTTGGTATTGTCTTTTTTATTTGGGATCCAGGTAGTTGGACACCGCTTGGATTGCTTCCGAAACTTGTTCCGGATACATTTTTATGATTACTTTTACTGCGAGGGCGGTAAAAATTATCCCTGCGATTCCTTTTAAGGCGTAGGCAACAATGAGATTGTTGGTTTTTAATGCCAGATACAGGATCGCAATTCCTCCCAATGCAAGGAGTAAAGTTACAATTTTTTTCATGCTACATTTTTTTAGTTGTGAACTTAAAAATTTAGTGAACTTAAAAAACTATTCATTTATATATTACCATGTTTATTACAAAAAGTCAATATCCTGTGTATAACTTCAAAAACATTTGAAAATAAAGGCATTTATTGCTATCCTTAAAAAAGTTCAGTGTGATTATTGGCCTCATCGTCTAACGGCTAGGACGGATCCTTCTCAAGGATTAAATCGGAGTTCGATTCTCCGTGGGGTCACCTTCAACAGCTAGCACGAGTAGGCTCATTTTCTAAGGGTTTTGTAAGCTATGAAAAGTAGCACCCTTCAGTGAATCGAACCTCTCAAATGCTAGAAAAATGTTGGTACATTTAAAGTATGAAGAACAATCAAAAGAAAAACATAATCGCCTTTATCTCAGCAGGATTCTTGTTCTTGGCACTTCTCGACGGTTGGGCATATGATTTCTTTACAATAATGAGATGGATTGTCTGCGCTACCTGTTTCTTTATTGCGTGGATGTGTGCCGAGGAAGACAAAGATGGTTGGGCGTGGGCGTTTGGTCTTCTTGGTATACTTTTCAATCCTATCTTCATAATTCACTTGAGCCGAAGCGCTTGGACACCGATTGATTTTATCGTAGGTATTTTCCTAGTAGCCTCTATCTTTTTTATCAAGCTTGAGAAGTAAAAATGAAAATAGCTGAAACCCCAAAACGAATATTTAAGACAGTTGGGGTGGTTTTTCTCCTGTTTATTCTTGTGCTTATTATCTCGATTCTAAGACCTGAGAAAAAATCAGAATCGGATTTCTACGGCTATCCTTCTGATGGTCACAGTTGTGATTATGGGTATAATCCAGATACTCAGGAATGTTGCCAAGACGACGACTACACTTGTGAAGTGCGTGACAAGGAACCTAAGGGTGCGACTGCGCTTTGCGAGGATGGAACATATAGTCTTGATAGGGATAAATCACAAGCGTGCATAGAGCATGGTGGAATAGAAACCGATCCTCAATATACGCCATACAAATAAGAATCACGTCATGAAAATATCCAAGATAAAAATTGAAAATTACAGACTTCTCAAAAAATTCTCCATTGACTTGGAGGACGAGCTTTCGCTGATTATTGGGAAAAACAATACAGGAAAAACCTCAATACTCACGATTCTGGATAAATTCTTGAATCTCGAAAAAACGAAATTTTCCTTAGACGATTTCAATATGGATTTTAAGAAAAGTCTGAAAGTTTTAATAGAAACCGAAGCGGACATTTCTGAAAATGATTTCACTGGATACAACGGGATGGGTATAAAGCTTAAGCTTTTTATTGAATATGGAGCTGGAGACAACCTCGCAAATATCAATCGAGTAATGATGGACTTAGATCCAGCCAATAATGTCGTTGTTCTCGGTTTTGACTATGTATTGGATTATTTCCATTATATAAAGCTCAAGAGAGACTACTCTGCTTTTAAGATTTCTGAGGGCGGAAAAAAAGCAAAAGACCCGAACTATGAAATAAAATGTTTGTATGATTTTCTTAGACTGAATCATTCAAGCTATTTCAAGGTTGGCAGGAAGACTATGGAGTTCGACCAGGCAACCAAGAAGGAGGATGAGGCAAAGTTCATTGATTTAATCAAAGAAAAGATAAACATCAAGGACATCATCAATTTTAAATACATCAGCGCAAAGCGAGAAGTCGCAAACAGCGACTCAGACAAAACGCTCTCAGCGCAGACCTCGAAGATATATGAGAAGACCGAAATAAGCGACGACCAAAGTGAGGTTATTGAGGTTTTTAAAGACAAACTGACTGAAGCCGATGTTAGCCTAAGCAACGTATATAAAACACTCTTTGCTAGTGCAATAGAGAAAGTAAGAAAATTCGGAGGCGTCAAAATTAATGAATCGGATATTGAAATAATCTCGACTCTACAACATCAAAAATTACTCGAGGGAAACACCACTGTCGTGTATAGGCATGATGTAGATAATCAACTTCCCGAGCATTACAACGGACTCGGCTACATGAACCTTATCAGCATGATTTTTGAGATTGAAATTCTCTTGCAGGATTTCAAGAAAGAAAAAGAGTCAAGACCCGCTGACATCAACCTGCTTTTTATTGAAGAGCCTGAAGCGCATACTCATCCTCAAATGCAGTATGTGTTCATTAAAAACATAAAGGAGTTACTCAAAGAAGGAATCAAAAGGACAGACGGAGAAAACCGAGAACTACAATACATCATTAGCACTCACTCATCACACATTGTCGCTGACAGTGATTTCGACGACATCAAGTATCTTAAAAAAGATGCTAGCGATGGTGTAACTGCAAGGAATCTTAAAGACCTGCAAAAAGAATACACAGTAGGGACACCCCAGTATCAATTCTTGAGGCAGTATTTGACGATAAGTAGAGCTGAAATATTTTTTGCCGAAAAGGCCGTTCTTATTGAGGGTGATACGGAAAGAATTTTGATACCAACGATAATGAAGAAGGTCGATATTGAAGAAGCGTTTGGGCACAAAACAGCGGGCACAATCGACCCATGCCTTCCGTTGTTGTCGCAGAATATTTCCATAATAGAAGTCGGGGCGTATTCTCAGATTTTTGAGAAATTCATAGATTTTCTGGGAATTAAAGCTCTGGTCATCACAGACTTGGATGCGGTCGATACAAATGGAAAAGCTTGCAAGGTTGCTGACGGCGTCAACTACTCAAATGGTGCTCTTAATTTCTTTTTTGGTACACCAACACTTGCCGCTTTAAGAGGTTTTGCTATGGCAGATAAGCAATTCAACAAGGTTGCTGGTGCTTGGGCTCGACAAGCCGATGGTAAAGTTTGTGTTGTCTATCAAGTTGAGGAGAGTGGATATAACGCTCGAAGTTTTGAGGACGGATTCATACACCTTAATCGAGCTTTCGTAACAACGAACAAGGATGGTTTTCAAGGACTCCAGAATCGGGCTGATTTTGACGACGGTACGAAAGACGCCTATGACCTCGCTAATAACTGCATAAAAAAGAAAACACACTTTGCGTTGGATATTCTATTTCACAGTAACGAAAATCTTGATAACTGGCTAATACCATCTTATATAAGAGAAGGACTATTATGGTTGAAGAAAGACTAAAACTTGAGCCAGAGGTTCAGGAAATATTCGCTTGTATCGACGACAAGCGGAATTTCCTCTTGAGCGGTGGCGCTGGAAGTGGCAAGACCCATTCTTTGGTACAAGCAATCAAACAGGTCATAGCAGAAAACCCGACATCAAGAATAGCTTGTATGACTTTTACGAATGCGGCGGTCAAACAAATCGAAGAGAGAATCGGACATAATAATCTCGTCGTGTCTACCATTCATGATTTTTTGTGGGACAACATAAAGCACTTTCAAAAAGAACTCAAATCGGCACTCATCGCTTTGGCGAATGACCCGCTCGTCGAAAAAATCAAAATAGAAGAACCCGACCCAGTTCCTGACGGTTTTTTTAATGACCTTGAAAAAGGAGTCCAATATAAGGAATATTTGAAACTCAGCAAGGGCATAATTTCGCACGACGAGTTGCTCATTGTGGCGAACTATCTTTTTGAAAAATATCCGAAGCTGTGCGATATCGTAAAAGACAAATTCGGATTTATATTCATTGACGAGTATCAAGACACGGACAAAGCCGTAGTCGCTATCCTCCTCGATCACTTCAAGCAAAGTGCCAAGCATAACATTGTCGGTTTTTTTGGTGATGCCATGCAGTCCATTTATGATGACGGTATCGGTAATTTGGATTCTTACAAAGGAACAAATGCCGATCAAGTACAGGAAATCAAAAAGGAGCAAAATCGAAGGAATCCGAGAACTATCATCGAGCTTGCAAATAGACTACGCACGGACGGTATAACACAGGTTCCATCGGCTGATAGCACCGCCCCGAACATGACGGCTGGCGGAGAACTAAAAGAAGGGGTTATTAAATTTATACATTCCACCAATCCAGACATTGACCAAGTCAGAGCATATCTTACAGAAAACTTCGGATGGGACTTTTCCAATTCTAAAGAGACAAAAGAGTTGAACCTGACGCATAATCTTATCGCAGACAAAGCTGGCTTCAGAACCTTGATGGATATATACGACAAGGAGAGAATTTTGGAGTTGAAATATAAAGTTGTAAAGGAGATAAAAGAAAAAAATATAACGATTGCTGATACAGCTACTTTTGGTGAGGTTATTGATCAAGTTAATCTTAAACCCACACCCATTGTTGCAAAATTTCTTACTGAGAATCCTGAGCTATATGAAAAAGCACGAGGTTATCCGTTTGCTGATTTCAAAAAAATATATGCGAACAAAGACCAATTGCTTGATGACAAAAAGCAACATGAGGGTGATGAGAATAAAAAGGGTTCAAAGAGGGATAATCTCATACGCCATCTCTTCAAAATACAAAATAATATCTCTCTGTATCAGAGCAAGCAGTATAACGAATTCTTGAGAGCTACTGACTTTGAAATCTTGTATGTTAGTGACAAAGAAGAGCTGTATGAAAATATCGATGAACTAACGAATGTTGGAGACAAGACAATCGAAGAGATTATTAATCTTGCGGATGAAAATGAGATTTGCCTCATTGATGACAACCTCACTCGTTTCAAGACTGAAAACGAGTATCTGTACGACCGAGTGAAAGGGGTAAAGTTTAGTGAGTTTCAGAAACTATATGATTACCTCGAGGGTAAAACTCCATTTTCCACTCAGCATAAAACGAAAGGTGCAGAGTTCGATAACGTATTCATTATTTTGGATAACGGAAAATGGAACGACTACAATTTTGAGAATCTCTTTCTTGAATCAGGCACTCCCAGTGTTTTAGCAAGAACTCAAAAAATCTTCTACGTTTGTTGCACTCGTTCAAAAGAAAATCTGGCTGTCTTCTTCCATAATCCATCTGCTGGAGTAATTACTAAAGCACAAGAATGGTTCGGGGGTGAAAATGTAATATCACTGCCTTAACGATATATTCTTGTTCTTCAACAGAATCTCGCTCTTCAAACACCTCATAAACTCCCGCTTCTCGTCCGTGGTTCCTTCGATAAGGATGAACTTGGCATAGTTACGTATATCGATGTCCTTAACCGTCACAGATGTCTTACTTCCGAGAAGCATTTGCTCAAATTTCTTGAACCGTTGCACCTCCGCCGTTATCTTCTCCCTCATAGGAACGGTCTGTATCTCAAGGTCGTCCATCAAATCTTGGAGCTGTAGGACTAAATCTTCTTCATTTATGAATCCGCACGGACAGTCTTGGTCTCTTGTTCGTGTGCATTTGTAATATACATATCGGTGAGTATTGCCATTCTTCTGCTTCTTGAATTTCTCGTCGGCGGTAATACCTGAACCGCACAGTCCGCAGGTCATTATCTTCGTGAACGCAAATTCCTTTTGAGACGACCTCGGTTCTAAGGTTTGGCTTTTAATTTTCTCCTGCACCAAATCAAAAAGCTCTTTGGTGATGATTGGTTTGTGCGAGCCGTTGTACCAATTCCCAGATTCTTTCGGGAATTCGAACCGCCCGTAGTAGAAGTGATTCTCGAATATGCGGTACAGATTTCCAAGGCTCAAATGAATGTTGTTTTCAGTCCTAAAATCTATATCGTGCTTCAGCCATTGGTATACCTTTCTTCCGCTCCAGCCGTCATGACCTATCTTCTCAAACATCTGCTTTATTATCGGCGCACGCTCTGGGTCGATGACTGACTCGCACTTTTGATCCATTCGTTTGTATTTTGTGTATCCAGTCGGCGGTTTGCACGGCCATAATCCCATTTCAACTCTTGCTCGCAGGCCTCGCTTCACATTAATACTCTTGTTGTCATTTTCGAGTTTTGCTTGTGAACACAAAATCATGAGTAAGAATTTTTCGTTTGGTGAATTAG
>Ga0208872_1000103_pt1 | contig 85001 bp, 71 predicted proteins | sample CryBogCBH12Aug08_FD_185508 | JGI IMG/M metagenome (GOLD analysis project Ga0208872, IMG submission 185508) | Freshwater microbial communities from Crystal Bog, Wisconsin, USA - CBH12Aug08 (SPAdes) | ecosystem: Environmental > Aquatic > Freshwater > Lake | place: Crystal Bog, Wisconsin, USA...
TAAAACAGCCAGTTTTTCTTCCAGGTTATACAGGCGCATACCCTGCTGATAGAGTTTTTCTATGGAAGATGCTGTAAACCCTTTTGCCGGGTTAGCTTCAACTGATATCTGCTGCTCATAGGATTTACCATTGGCTTTCAATACAATTTTATATTTACCCACGGCTACTTTCGGACTGATAATGGAAGCATACTGAACTGAAGACCCGGCAGTAAAACCACCCAATGCCACTTTAGGCGGATTGATATTGATTCCCCAGTATATTTTGTTCAATCCTCTCAGGCCGGAACCATTCAGGTTTTTGATCATTTTATTGGCTGCATCATATATTTCAATCTTAACGGCATCATTGCTTTTTTCTTTCAGGTAATAATAAAAAACTGGTGCAATTACTTTATTTTCTCCCACCCATCCCCTTAAATTAGGTGCTGACTGCGGCATTTGTCCGGCAAAATCATATTTAAAGGGCAGTACCGGATAAAAAATAAGATCCTGTTTCAGGTCAGATTTGACCATTTCCCGTAAAGGCTGCAAATTGTCAATAATGTAGATACCTCTTCCGTGAGTGGCAATCACCAGGTCATTAGTCTGTGACTGTATTTTAATATCCCTTACCAGGTTATACCAGGGCATATTCTGGTATTTACTGCGTAACCAGTTATTGCCCCCATCAAGTGTAATAAACAAACCCATTTCTGTTCCCAGAAACAGGAGTTGGTCATTCACAATATCTTCCCTTATAATATGGGCAAAGCCGGTAAATTCCGGCGACTGCATTCTTTTCCAGGTTTCCCCGCCATCTTCACTTCTTACCACATAGGTATTATTATCCCCGTACATATGGTTATCCAGGGTTACATAAATTCTTTTAGGATGCAGGCTAGATAGTTCAATACTGCTGATCCAACTATTTTCAGGTATCCCTGATTTCCATATTCCTGCTGCTTTATTCTTCCAGGTTTTTCCTCCGTCAATGGTCAGTTGCAGGTTGCCATCATCGGTGCCTGCCCAGATTATTTGTTCATTGGCAGGATCCTGTACAATGGTAAAAATGGTACAATGATTTTCTGCACTGGTATTATCCCCTGTAATACCCCCACTGTTTTCGCTTTGTTGTTGTTTCAGTTTATTATTGGTGGTCAGATCGGGTGATATCCTTATCCAGTTGCGGCCTTCATCAGCAGATTTAAATAAATATTGCGCACCGGTATACAGGTTATAGGTTGGTTTACCGTCTGCTGATTTTTTTGTAGAACTGCCTGTAACAATGGGCGTGTTCCAGTTCCAGCGATATGCTTCTTCGCCCTCCATTTTCTTTGGCTGTATACCAAACGACAAACCGGTGTTTAAATCAATCCGGTTCATTTCCCCACCCTGAGATTCTGAAAACACAATTTTAGGATTCAAAGGGTTTACCCCCACCCAAAATCCATCCCCTTCTCCAATTACGCGCCAGTCCGCCGCTGTTACACCACCCGGAGAACTATTGGGTGCCATCCAGCTGTTATTATCCTGCAATCCGCCATATACATGATACGGCACAGTATTATCTGTATTTACGTGATAAAACTGACCTACCGGCAAACTGTTTAAAAACTGCCAGGTACTGCCTTTATTCATGCTTTCATACACACCTCCATCCGTACCTACAAACATCATATCCGTATTATTGGGGTTGATCCATAAAGCATGCTGATCGGAATGTGGTTCTACACCGCCAATCAGGGTATTGCTCCAGGAATACCCTCCATCTATGGAATATTCAAAATCAAATGCGGGCCTGTAAACCCTTTTAGAGTCTTTGGGATCAAATACCAGGGTACTGAAATAAAAAGGCCTTGCGGTAATATTTTCTGTAGCAGCCAGTTTTTTCCAGCTGGCTCCCTCATCTTCCGAAATATACAGGCCGGGAACCTTTGCTTCCACAATGGCCAGTATTTCAGCGGGTTTAGAAGGATTAATAGATACCACTATCCTCCCCAGGTCTCCTTCAGGAAGTCCGTTCGTTAATTTAATCCAGCTTTTACCTCAATCTTCCGTTTTATACAGTCCGCTTCCCGGTCCGCCTGAATTAAAAGCATAGGGCTTTCTTCTGAACTGCCAGAAAGAAGCCAGTATTACATTGGTTTTCTGCGGATGCATGGCAATATCTGCACAACCTGTTTCGGCATTTACATATAATATTTTAGTCCAGCTTTTACCCCCATCCACAGATTTATACAAACCCCTGTGTGGGGAAGATTTCCATAGCGGGCCTGGTGCGGCTACCCAGATTGTCTTTTTTTCCGAAGGGTCGATGATGATCTTACTGATTCTTTCTGTACTGTCCAGCCCTATTTTCTGCCAGTTACTGCCCCCGTCTGTTGTTTTATACAACCCATCTCCGATTGAAACAGAATTACGGGTATTGCTTTCACCAGTACCGGCATATACTACTTTAGCATTGCCGGGTTCTATGGCCAGGGCGCCGATGGACTGGCAGTATTTATCAAAAACCGGACTGAATGATTGCCCGCCATTCTGGCTTTTCCAGATGCCGCCTCCTGCAGCTCCTACATATAAATTCACCTGTCCGTCTACATTGATACCTTCAATACTGGTAATCCTTCCACTCATGGTAGAGGGGCCCAATGCCCTTGCACTCATTACCTGAAAATAAGAGGAATTGATATTTGTTTGTGCAGACACAACCTGTGTAATCAAAACAATAACGGCCAGTAAATGAAGTTTAACAGACATAAACAGGTATTAAAAATTAATTTCCTTTAAAGATAGATTCATCTACTGCTGGGTTAATATTCACTTTTTTAGTAACAATCAACATTCCACCCTGGTCTATTTTAAAAGGCATTTTAATGCCAAAATCAATGGTTTGGTAGTCGAGTAATTTTACAGCAGCTTTAATTTCCTGTCCCTGTTGTTTTACAATTGATTCCACTTTATAAATCAGGTAGGTCTTTGTATCAATAAAATAAGTTTTTTCATTATTGTTCTTTGTAGTCATTTTTATTTTATAGTAGTCGTTCCCATCTTCTTCATCTTTACCCAGAAATTCTACCGTAGAACCTTTGCCCTTATAATCAACAAAGGCATCCTGAATATCCAGTTCATCCAGTTTAGATTTCAGTTCTTCTTCCGTAATCGGACTCAATGTGGTTTTCCCTGCAAGCGGATTCTGTGCCCAACCCTGAGTGGGAGTAATAATATCAATGATCTTGTTACCCTGGAATTCTGCATCCATACGCTGACCCTTCATGTGAATGGCCTGCATGGTATACGGAATTACAAGGCCCTGCACTTCTACCTGTCCTTCTACTTTTACTGTTTTTAACTGGGTCCATTTATCAGCGCCCCCGATTGCAGTAATGTATTTACCAATAATTTCATCGGCAGTTTGTGCCTGTATAGAAGCCCCTTTGATCAGAAAAAGGATTGCCAGTAAAAACAATTTTTTCATATTTATCACATTTTATAACTTGAAATATAGAGATTTATATTAAAATAAAAAAAATCCACTGGTTAATAAATCTTTAAACTGAAATCCAGTTTACATTTATTTTATAACTAATTCTTCCTTACAAAAGGAGAAATTTAACAGGTATAAACGCCAATCCTTGGCAGGTGAATAATTCTATAACATGCCTTTCCGCTTTGAAGAACTAATTTTGAAGTTAAAATATAAGAAAATGAAATTCACTGCATCCCGGCTATCTGAAGGCAATAAAATATTCCCTACAGAAATATACCTGGAACCTACCGGAATTACTATTAAAACACCTGGGCTCTTCAAAGGTGAATCCAAACACTTTGATTATAACCTGATTGCCCTGGTAGAAATAGATACCCCTTTAATCGGGTTTTCCACTATCCGCATTTTTACTGGTGGAAGTCAATTCTCGGCCAATGGTTTTTCAAAAGCAGAAGTTAACCAGATGAAAAAGGCTATTGAAGCCGGTAAAACTGCTACCAATGCTTCAACTCCTGCAGCTGCAGGTACTCCAAAAAGTGCGGCGGATGAATTGAAAAAAATGAAAGAATTACTGGATGCCGGAGTAATTAACCAGCAGGAATTTGAAAAACAGAAAGCAAAAATTCTAAATAGCTAATTCCATTTGCATGAATTATACAGATTGGATTGGAACCATTGGTGTAACCATCCTCTTAGCAGCATTTTTATTGAATTTATTTAACCTGCTGGATAAAAATAAGCCCACTTATACGCTCCTTAATATTTTAGGAGCTTGCATTGCCTGTTATGCTTCTGTATTATTAAAATATACACCCTTTATTGTGCTGGAAGGCTGCTGGGCAGCTGTATCTCTTACCGGGCTGTATAAATTTTTAAAATAATGAGCGGAGAAACCAATTTGTCAGTTTTATTAAAAACCCTGAAACCAACTTTACATAAAGGAGAATATGTTTTTTGTGTGATCCCCACCTTACAGGGTATTGCCTTTACAGAAATAATTGCCAGTTTTCAGGAGGCAGAAGGGCTGACTGTAATTATACCTAAAGAACTGGCGGATAGGTTAAAACTACCTTACCCATTTATAGCAGCCTGGATCACTTTAACCGTACATTCTTCTCTGGAAGCAGTGGGTTTAACGGCTGCATTTTCCCAGGCACTGTCCCAGGCAGGTATCAGTTGTAATGTAATGGCTGCTTATTATCATGACCATATATTCGTAAACCAGTCTGATGCCCAAAGGGCAATGGCAGTGCTGGAAAAACTATCTGCATAAGAAGATTACACCCTGCATAATTAGTAATCTGTTCCCCCCAATAAATAAATGCGTTTTTTATCCTAATTAGAACATCCCGGATTCTACTTTGTTTTTACCCCATTCACAGAAGTTACAGTGGTTTTTTAATGAAGTGATAGAGATGTCCTAGTCTCTATGGGACTAGGACATCACTACCACTTCAGTAGGACATCACTGGGACATCTGACAGGAAAACCCCATACAGGGTATATTAAAATGAACCCATAGACTACCTTAAATAAGTTTTTTCTAAAAAAAGAAGCTATTTAGTTAACCAGGGGGTATGTAAATTTTACCGGTTAAAAAAAATGGCTGGTTTTGTGCCAATAGCAGAAGAAATAGAAGAGAGACAGGTTTATCTTAAACCTGCAGTATTATAATTCCAGCCGCATCATCAAATCTGTTTGCTCATCTTCCCCTAATGTAAAAATATGCTGGCCAAAGGCTGTAAACCCATTCTTTCTGTAAAAAGCAAGGGCCCTGTGGTTTTCTTCCCATACACCCAGCCATAAATATTTCACTGCTTTTTCTTTTGCAATGGCAAATGCCTTATCGTATAGAGCCTGCCCTATTTTTTTACCCAGGTATTCCTTTAACACATAAATCCGTTCAATTTCCATAGCATTATTATCCTGTAATTCCGTTTGTGAATTACCTGAATTGAGTTTCAGGTAACCGGCTTTTTTGCCATCTATGATGGCAAAGAAGAATTGAGATTCCGGGTTTTCCAATTCATTTTTTAACCTGTCTATATGATAGCTTTCCTCCAGATATTTATCCATATCTGCTGCAGAATTGAAATCAGAAAAGGTTTCGGAAAAAGTTTGCCTGCTAATAGACTGTAGTTCAAGAATTTGACCTGTTGTAATCTTTTCGATAATAATGGGCGACATAATGAAGTGCTGATTGATGGATATAAACTGCAATTTTAAACATTCTTTACTATCTATATTCCGGCTTTTAATAATTCCCTTTATCAGGTTCCGATAAGCGATTGGGAATGAATAAACATTCAGCAAGCACGTAGGGTTCGTTCCTGTAAAAATACATTGGATGTAAAAAGCAAGATTTTTAGGGACGGTAATTGAAGATGGAGAGACTGGGACCTGAAATATTGAAAGAAAATAATTGTAAAACAGTATTGAAACGGTTTCCAAAAAAAAGGCTGACCTATTCGGCCAGCCTCTAAATTTTCAACTACTTATATGTTGTTTCTTTATGGTTTAACAGCCCAGGCTAATCCGTCCGGCCCACCGCCAATATCCAGATGCCCAATTACTTCCATTTTTTTAAGGTCTATAATGGCAACATAATTATCACCGGTACATCCCACAAATGCTCTGGATCCATCGGCATCAATAAGGATACCTGCACCACCATGGCCTATATTCAGGCGTTTTATTTCATTATGACTTGTGGCATCAAAAACAAAGAAATCACCGGATCTTAAACTTGAAACCAATACCTGTTTTCCATCAGGCGTAAACTTAAGTCTGTTAGCTCCCATCGCTTTCGCATCCAGGGTTGATACTAATTTCCGGGTTGGTAAATCAATGATGGCAATTTTTCCATCGTCAGCAGCCGCAGTCCATAACTGTTTTCCATCAGGGGATACATCAAATCCTTCAGAACCTCTGGACACCGGAATTACGGTTTGTATCCATTCCCTGCGTGGTCCTCCCATGGGTGGTGGGCCTCCAGCCCCGGTTGGTGGTGGTCCCTGTTTCATCGGAGCTCCCGGAGGAGGGGGCCCTTGTGGCAAAAGGGTATCTGTTAACAAACTTACCGTACCTGCATTTACATTAGTAGTATAAATATTTTTTTCATCCCGGGTAACATATACCATATGGGTGCGGTCCTGACCGGTACCCATGCTCCAATCCAGCTTACCGGTTGCAGGGTCATAACGGCCAACAGCTTTGGCACCCTCAGCAGAGAAATATAGTTTTCCACCAGCAAAATCCAATCCATGCGGGCCAATCAATGGACGGGTATCAATATCCGGCAGGCGTTTTAGTGCCACCAGGTCAATCACATCAATTTCATGAGAACGGCCACCACCTGTAATGCTTACATAGGCTGTTTTGCCATCGGCAGAGGCAATCACTTCATGCGGGTCATTACCTACAGGCACTTTTGCAATTACTTTTAAGGTAACCGGATCCACAATGGCCAGTATATGATCAGATTTGGACAGCGCCAGCAAATTAACCTGCTGTGCAAAAGTTCCCGTAAAGGAACCAGTAACCAGGATTAGAAAAAGAAAAACAGGCAACCTATTGCTTATTCTGAATTTTTCCGGATTTATGTTAAGGTATCCTGATTTTTTTCCCAGTGCATTTTTGATCATATTCAATTGTTTAAAAGTGTAATTATTGATAAGAGACTTGACTGTTAACTAACTGTCATAAGGTCAGTAAATTATCATCATTTTCTGAAATTAAACATCAGCAATTTAATTTATTTTAATTTACCGCAGTAATTCTGTTTTACTATCATTTTATAATAATACTTAACAATGGACATTATTTTTAAAAAACGAACAGGACAAAAGCATATTATCTCCTATAAAAGGGAAGGCAGGGAGGACTTTTGGATGGAAGCAGATGCGTTTTTTGTATTGCATGATTTAAGCCATTATGCAATTGAAACTACACTTAAATATACCACGGCATTCTGGGGTTTAATAAAGAAAGGTATGAATCCGGATGTTTTTGAAAACAAAGAATTAAGAGATAAACTTTCCCTCACCAATGAAGCATGGTATGCAGAATGCATGGCAAACCTATTTCTGATGGAATTATCTCAGGGAGTATTTGAAAATTTATACAATGTAATTAATGATAGCCTTCGTCAGACAAATCCTGAAGTTCCGGCTATAGAACTTTCATCCGATGAAATTGAAAATATAAGAAAAACCTTTACTGCACTTGTTTCAAAATGGAAATCATTAAATACCGACGAAACAATATTGCTTACATTTTAGTAACTGTTACTAATTATTTTGGGCCAGTAAGTTTAATAAAAAATAAGTGGCACAATGCTGAAAACAAAAAAAGATGGCCTTTAAACAGACCACCTTTTTTATTAAATAACTGTATTTTGAAATCAGGCCAGATCAAACCTGTCAAGGTTCATCACCTTATTCCATGCTGCTATAAAATCATGTACAAATTTATCTTTTGCATCGTCAGATCCATATACTTCAGCCAGTGCCCTAAGTTCTGAATTAGATCCGAAGATCAGGTCTGCGCGGGTACCTGTCCATTTAATTGCCCCGGTAGTTCTGTCTCTCCCTTCAAAAACCTGTTGTGTATCAGAAATAGCCTTCCAGGTAATATTCAAATCTAACAGGTTTGCAAAGAAATCATTGGTCAGGGATTCCTGATGACTCGTGAAAACACCATGGGAAGAATGATCAAAGTTGGTATTCAATACACGCAATCCACCAATCAATACAGTCATTTCAGGTGCAGATAGTGTTAACAATTGTGCTTTATCCACCAGCATTTCTTCTGCATTCACCGTATATTTTGCATTTATATAATTGCGGAATCCATCTGCTTTAGGTTCCAGTACTGCAAATGATGCTATATCGGTTTGTTCCTGAGAGGCATCTGCACGTCCCGGTGTAAATGGCACTTCTACATTATGTCCCGCATTCTTTGCTGCTTTTTCAATGCCTGCACATCCAGCCAAAACGATCAGGTCTGCCAGAGAGACTTGTTTGCCTCCAGTATGAGCAGTATTAAAGGCTGATTGAATATCTTCCAGTACTTTTAATACCTTTTCTAATTGGGTTGGATTATTCACTTCCCAATCTTTTTGAGGGGCCAGGCGTATACGTGCTCCATTGGCGCCACCTCTTTTATCAGAGCCCCGGAAAGTGGAGGCAGAAGCCCAGGCTGTGGTAACCAATTCAGATACAGAGAGACCTGATTCCAGTATTGTAGCTTTTAAAGCAGTAATATCTGTATGATCTATCAATTCATGTGTAACAACAGGAATAGGATCCTGCCATATTAAAACCTCAGCTGGCACTTCTTTACCGAGATAGCGGGCAAGCGGGCCCATATCACGGTGAGTTAGCTTAAACCAGGCACGGGCAAAAGCATCAGCAAACTCATCCGGGTGTTCATAAAAATGCCTGGAAATCTTTTCATAAGCCGGATCAACCCGCAAAGCAATATCAGTAGTCAGCATGGTTGGTGCATGATGTTTGGACGGGTCATGCGCATCCGGAACTTTACCATACCCCGCACCATCTTTTGGTTTCCATTGATGTGCACCGGCAGGGCTTTTGGTTAATTCCCATTCATAACCAAACAGGTTCTCAAAGAAATTATTGCTCCATTTAGTGGGTGTGGTAGTCCATGCCCCTTCCAAACCACTGGTTATCGTATCATCAGCATTGCCGGTACCATAAGTATTTTTCCAGCCTAGGCCCTGTTCTTCAATACCTGCAGCTGCAGGTTCCCTGCCCACATATTTACCTGGATCAGCGGCCCCATGTGTTTTACCAAAAGTATGCCCACCGGCAATCAATGCCACTGTTTCTTCATCGTTCATTGCCATACGGCCAAAGGTTTCGCGAATATCGATAGCTGCAGCAAGCGGATCCGGTTTGCCATTAGGCCCTTCAGGGTTCACATAAATCAACCCCATCTGCACAGCTGCTAAAGGGTTTTCCAGTTCCCTGTCTCCTGTATATCGTTTGTCACCCAGCCATTCTTTTTCAGATCCCCAATACACATCTTCTTCTGGTGCCCAGACATCTACACGGCCACCTGCAAAACCAAAGGTTTTAAAACCCATTGATTCCAGTGCACAGTTACCTGCCAGGATCATCAGATCGGCCCATGAAATGTTCTTACCATATTTCTTTTTAACCGGCCAAAGTAATAATCTGGCTTTATCCAGGTTGGTATTATCCGGCCAGCTATTTAGCGGAGCAAAACGTTGGGTTCCGTTACCTGCGCCTCCACGGCCATCTGAAATACGATAGGTTCCTGCACTATGCCATGCCATACGGATGAACAGAGGGCCATAATGACCATAATCGGCAGGCCACCAGGCCTGAGAGGTTGTCATCAAATCAAAAATATCTTTCTTTACAGCATCGAGATCAAGGTTTTTAAAAGCTGCTGCATAATTAAATGCTGTACCCATCGGGTTAGCTGTTGCAGGATGCTGCCTTAAGATATTTAACTTTAACTGATTGGGCCACCAGTCACGGTTTCCCGTTCCACTTCCTGCAGTTTGTTTTACTACTCCACCAGAAAACGGGCATTTACTTTCTCCGTTTTTTTGAGCTGACTGACTCTGAGATACATTATTTTCCATAATAGATGCTATTGTTTTAACAAGAAAATTTAAGATGCTATGTTCCTTATTTCACTTTTATATCAGCGATAAATATAACAACTATGTATCGGAATTTGTTTAATGCTTTACTAAATTGTGAAAGATGTAAGGAAGATAAAAATATGTTGAATATTGAAAACTCAATTAAAGTAATATAAAATTTCCACTATCATATAAATGTCAGGATCAAAATTAAAAGCTATAAAAACATTTCGCTATTAACCACTATATTTAAGCCTTACCAAATACTAAAAAATCTACCATGCGTGTATTAATATTATTCATTTTTTGTTTTCCATTAATAGTTACTGCCCAGTTGAATAAAGACAGTATCATGATCAAAAAAATGTCAGATGAAATTATGAATAATGGAAAAGCTTATGATCTGTTAAGGGAACTGACTAAAAATATTGGCGGTCGTTTAGCGGGCTCTCCTGAACAGCATAATGCTGCCATTTGGGGTAAGGTTAATATGGAAGCTTATCAGCCTGATAAAGTGTATTTTCAGGCTTGTAAAACACCTAACTGGAAAAGAGGAGGAAAGGATTATGCTGCCATTGTTTCAGTAAATGGAAAACCGCTGAATAAAAAACTGGAAGTGATGGCTTTAGGTAATTCTTTAAGCAGCAAAGGCTTAATTGAAGGAGATGTTCTGCCCATTGCTGATTTTGATGAACTGGAAAAAAGAAAGAATGAAGTGAAAGGGAAGATAGTGTATTACCATAGTATACTGGATCCAAACGAAATTGAAACGGGTAAAGCCTATGAAAATGCCTATTCCTATCGTTCTGATGGGCCCAGCAGGGCAGCTAAATATGGCGCTATTGGTGTAATGATCCACTCCTTAAGCACTGCCTCTGATAATGAGCCCCATACAGGTGATATGGAATACAATGATTCTTTTCCTAAAATACCTGCTATAGCACTGGGGCCCATTGATGCAAATAATCTATATGCCCAGGCAAAAAAGTCTATCATACGGGTTCAAATGCAGACCTATGGGTATTTTTTACCGGATGCAGATGAAAATAATGTAGTTGCTGAAATAAAAGGAACCCTGTTTCCCGATGAAATTATTACCATCGGGGGGCATCTGGACAGCTGGGATGTGAATGAAGGGGCGCATGATGACGGAACAGGAGTTGTGCATACGATGGAAGTATTGCGTACTTTTAAAGCACTTAATTATCAACCCAAGCATACCATCCGGTTTGTATTGTTTGCCAATGAAGAAAATGGGGGTAAAGGAGGTTTAAAATATGCTGAATTAGCTACTCAGCATAAAGAAAAACATGTATTAGCTTTAGAAAGTGATGGTGGTGGTTTTACACCAAGAGCTATTGGGATAGGTTGCAGTACGGATCAGTTAAAAAGATTTCAAACCTGGAACCAACTGTTAAAGCATTATGGAACTGAAATTGTTGCAGGTGGTGGTGGTGCTGATATTGAACCCTTGGTTAGTGCAGATAAAAATGTTATCCTTACCAGCCTGATTCCGGATGGTCAACGCTATTTTGATTTGCACCATGCAAAAACAGATGTGTTTGAAAATGTAAATAAACGGGAATTGCTTTTAGGAGCTGTGAATATTGCAGCATTTATATATTTGGTTGATCAGTATGGAGTGGGAATTAACTGATACAATATTTTTAAAGGATAATAATACGCATTTATGAAAAAGATATTCCTTCTTTTTTGGATGCTTTGTGCAATTACATGCTTTGCACAGCAACCTAATGCAACTATAAAAGAATATAAGAAGTTATTTCCAACCTATCCATTTTCAGACCCTAACCCTATACCCTTACTTACTCCGGTATATCCTTATTTCCGGTTTGATGGCTTTTCCAATACATCTGTTCAAAAAGAATGGAAAGTAATTGAACTTGAAAATGCCTATCTCAAACTTCTGATATTACCGGAGATTGGTGGTAAAATATGGACTGCCATTGAAAAATCTACTAACCACCCATTTATCTATTATAACCACAGTATCAAGTTCAGGGATATTGCCATGCGGGGGCCATGGACCAGTGGGGGACTGGAAGCAAATTTTGGCATTATTGGCCATACGCCAAATTGCTCTACTCCCGTAGATTATACCACCACTAATAATCCGGATGGAAGTGTAAGCTGTACCATTGGAGCACTTGATCTGCTGAGCAGATCTTATTGGCGGATGGAAATCAATCTTCCCAAAGACAAAGCCTATTTCACTACCCGTACATTTTGGTATAATGCTACCGGAATAGAACAACCCTATTACCACTGGATGAATGCCGGATTAAAAGCAAATGGCAACTTAGAGTTCATTTACCCGGGTACCAAATATATAGGTCATGAAGGGGAAAATGCTAACTGGCCGGTTAATAGAACCAATGGTAAAAATATTGCATGGTATGATGAAAATAATTTCGGTGGATATAAATCTTATCATGTATTTGGCAGGTACACCAATTTTACCGGTGCTTACTGGCATGACGATGACTTTGGAATGGTGAGATTTGGCAATCACGATGATAAACCAGGTAAAAAAATATGGATTTGGGGTTTATCCGGACAGGGAATGATCTGGGAAAAACTACTAACAGATACAGACAGACAATATATTGAATTACAATCCGGCAGAAGATTTAACCAGAATGCTGCATTAAGTAGTTTAGCCCCCTTTAAACAAACTGCTTTCGCCCCTTATGGCACAGATACCTGGAAAGAATACTGGTATCCGGTATTGGCCACAAAAGGTTTTGTGGAAGCCAATGAATATGGTGCCCTGAATCTGAAAATGGAAAATGGATGGATAAAAATATATTTTTCACCTGTACAGGTAATTCAGGATCAGCTGGTTATAAAAGCAGGAGAACATATAATTTACAGTAAACCCCTTCATCTGCATGTCTTACAACTCTTTAAAGATTCTATAAAAACAGATGTCAATACTGAAAACCTCGTGGCTGTTTTGGGCAATAATAAATTAACCTATAAGTCAAACCTAAATAATACGGTTTTAAACAGACCAGTAGAAACACCTGCAGGATTCAACTGGCAAACTGCTTATGGATTGTATTTACTTGGCAAAGATGCCATGGAAGGAAAAACGTATGCTATTGCAGAAGAAAAACTACAGGCTTCCTTACAGATTGAGCCTCATTTTTTACCGGCACTGGTAGCCATGTCTGAATTACTGTATCGTAATATGCGTTATACAGAAGCACTTACCTTTGTCAGAACTGCTTTAAGTATTGATACTTATGATGGGGCTGCCAATTATTATTATGGCCTGATAAATACAGCTCTGAGAAATAGTACTGATGCTAAAGATGGTTTTGATATTGCTACCTTATCCGTACAATACAGAAGTGCAGCCTATACTGAACTGGCAAGGATATACCTGAAAGAAAAAGAGTTTGATAAGTCGTTAGACTATACAAAAAAAGCCATTGATTTTAATCGCTTTAATATTGAAGCATTGCAAATGCAGGCTGTTTTATACAGGTATCTGCAGAATGAACACAAAGCAAAGGAAGTATTGCAAATCATTTCTGCTATGGATCTCCTGAGCCATTTTGCAAGATTCGAAAAATACTTATGGAATAATAATCCTGAAGATAAAAAACAATTTTTAGCATTAATACGCAATGAACTACCACAGGAAACATTATTGGAATTGGCAATCTGGTATTATAATACAGGTGATGTAGAAGCGGCTGAAAAATTATTCTCTATGAATTCTTCCAATGCTGAAGCTGTTTATTGGTTGAGTTACTTACTTCAGCAACCGGTAGATTTCTCACAAATTAATCCTAATCTTTCATTCCCTTTCCGTTCAGAAACCGCTCATGTAATTGAGCAGTTATTACAGAAACAAAATAACTGGTTATTAAAATATCAGTTAGCACTTATTTATAAAGACAGGAACCGGATGGAAGAAAGCAAAACACTGCTTTCCGCATGTGGCAATGAGCCTAATTATGCGCCTTTTTATGCAGTAAGAACCGCTATATTTAAAAATGAAAATCACAATCAGGAAATTACAGATTTAAAAAGGGCTTTGGCCCTTGACTCACAATGGAGGTATCCAAAACTGATCAGTGAATATTATATAGGGCAGCAACAATACGATAGTGCTTTGTATTATGCCGGTAGCTTTTATCTGAGTCACCCGGAAAACTATATCATGGGAATGCTCTATGCAAAAACACTTTTATTGAATAAACAATATCCTGAAACAGATATGGTATTAAGCCATTTGAATATCATCCCATTCGAAGGTGCTATTGAAGGGCGGGAACTGTACCGGGAAACAAAATTAATGCAGGCTGTAATGCAAATTGAACAGGCCAATTATGAAAAGTCCCTGGTATTTGTCAATGCCTCAAAAGAATGGCCTGAACATCTGGGGGTAGGTAAACCTTATGATGAAGACATTGACCTGAGGTTAGAATACTGGATCAGCTATTTATGTTTCCAGCACCAAAAGAATGTAACAGCAGCTCATGATGCTTTAGAAAAGATTATTGCCTTTCAGCCAAAAATTGAAAATACTGTAAAGAATTTTATTCCAGTCAATGCTTTGGTTACTGCCTGGGCCTATGAACAATTGAACCAGAAAGCAGCAGGTATTAACTGGCTGAATAATCAGATACAATTATTTGCTGCAAATAAAGAACTTTTATGGTCTAAGTCGGTTTTTATGAAAGAAAACAAGATTACATTAACAGCCCTGGAAAAGGATGCCAATACGAGAATATTAGAACGATTGATTAATAATCAATAAAGTTTTATGATGAATAGCTGCAAGCTGATACATTAAATTAGGGTTTAAAAATATAAATTGATAAAAATAATTCATTTAAAATGGAGCAGGATGCTTTTAAAATAACCATTCATATGGTCTCCAGCCTTGATGGTTATATTGCCAAAAAAGACAATAGTGTTTCCTGGTTTGAGACAACTGATTATTATGAGAATGGTATTGAGGAACCTGATATTGTGGAATTTTTAAAAACAATTGATTGCTATATAATGGGATCCCATACCTATGAGCTTGCCCTGGAACTTTCAAAATCTTATGGTTGGGCTTATGGAGAAATTCCTACTATAGTTTTGACTCACAGAAACTTACCAATTGAAAGAAAGAACATTGAAATTTATTCAGGAGACCTGAGTAAACTAGTTGATGAAAAACTAAAACCAAAATACAAAAATGTTTGGCTTGCAGGAGGAGCTGCAACAACTAAAGCTTTCATTAATTTAAATTTAGCGGATGAAATAAGGCAGACAATACTCCCCATCATATTGGGAGATGGAATACCTTTTTTTGATAAAATAGCTCAGGAAAAAACATTACACCTTAAAAATGTTACAGCTTACAAGAACGGGCTGGTAGAACTTTGTTATGAAATAAATAAAGAGTAATATTTTATTATTTTTTTAAGAATTCAACTACTGCTTTATTCACTATTTCTGGTTTTTCGAGATAAGGCAAATGCCCAGCATCAGGAACCGGAAGAAACTTAACATTCAAAACTGCTTTAATTGAATCGCTATATTTAAATGGTACGGTATGATCTTCAGTTCCCCAAATTAATAAAACCGGCTTTTTAAAATTTCCTAAACTTTTATACCTATCCAGATAATGAAATTTGTCATAATGAAATTTGGTGGAAGCCAGCGCCTTCCTGGTTCCTTTAAATTGCATTTGTACTTTATAATCAGCTACCCAATTGGGAAAATGATCAGGATATTTAAAATCTTCCAATTGACTAATTGCACGTTTATCAGAATTTATTCCCATCCATTTGACTAATTCCTGTTCCGATCCTTTATTAATATTACGTTCTGATACAGGATCAATCAGTACTATCTTATTTACAAGTTGAGGATATACAAGGGTAAAATTTGCAGCTACAATGCCTCCAAATGAAACTCCGATAATGTTTACAGGCACTTTTATTTTTAATTTTTTAATTATGTCATTTAATTGCATGGTATATACATCAGAAGTATACTCTTTATTCAATCTGTCAGAGTATCCTCTTCCATACTCATCATACCGAATCACCTGATATCCTTGTTTCACTAAGTTTTCGAAGAAGCCATTCCAGATAAAATAGGGCACACTAAATCCATGTACCAATATCACTACACCATTTTTTGCATCCCCTGCTTTTTCATAATGAGTTATACCATCACTCAATTGTATAAAACTTCCAGAAACCCCTTTTCTGGCAACATTATTCATTTCTCTTTGTTCAGGATCCATCCATTGAGCATTAGCCTGTAAAAATAAAAAGCTATAAAGTAGTATAAATATTGACTTAACCATGTATTTTTTATTTGTCAAATTTAATTCCAGATTTCAGGGAAACCTAATTTAAATAACTGTAAAATTTATAAATAAAAACATTGGTTTAAGACAATAAAAAATTTGGTTTAAAGTTGCGTCCAAAAAAAGAAATTTTTGAAAATAATAAATTTCAGAATTATTACCCATTCCAAATTATATCATAATCTTAAAAACTTACCTTCCAATTATTGTAACAAATATTTACTTTTAGGGTAAATTAATTTGGGATATAATTTATTTGACGGAGTAATGCAATTATTTATTAAAGAACGATTATTAAGTTATATTATTAAATCTCATTTTTTAATTTCTGAAATAATGAGATCTACCTTCTCTTTTAAACCAAAATTAAAAATATTATTATTTCCTGAAAAAGGCTTTGGTAATTCTTTAAAACTGGGTTTCTATTTTTCAAAACATGAAATTAGATTTGATAATATCACCTTAGAAAATATTAGAAATAGTGATATAATTATCCTGGTGGATTTTAAAGATGTACTTTTTTTAAGTGAACATAGAAATCTTAACCCCAATTGCTTAATACCAATTCCGAGCATAGAATCCATTAATTTATGCAATAATAAAATATTATTTAATGAAGTAATGATACAAATGGGTTTTAGTAAATATATTCCTGCCATTAGCAGTCGTCCATCCTTTCCTTATATCCTTAAAAAAAATATTGAATTTGGTGGAAGTAATTGTTTTATAATTTCAAATCCTCAGCAGGAAAAAGATTTAAAAGAACTAATCGTCAATAAAAATTATTATTGCCAGGAAATTATTAAGAGTAAAAATGAATTTGCTACTCACGTAATAATAAAAAACAAAAAAATTATTGCTTCTTTAACTATAAAATACATTTTTGAGAATGATATTCAGATTCTTGGAAAGGACAAATATATTTGCAGATATATATCCAAATGTGATTATCTGGATTTATTTGAAAAAATATTGAATGAAATATCTTTTGAAGGTATTTGTTGTGTTGATTATAAAATTCTACATTCAATCCCATATATTTTAGAAATCAATCCCAGGATAGGAGGTAGTGTTATTCCTTACTTCTTTTCCCTAATAAGGCAAATTCAATAATATTTTATAACTAGTAAAACGTATTTTGACAATATTGGTAAATACCAAGTTATTTATAAAGTTATACCTCCCTCTGTTTGTTTATTGTATATTTAACGCAAGGAATGAAATATCCAAAAATTGGAATACTTTGAAAGGTTTGTTTATCTTTTTATGTTTTTGAAAATATTTTACATACTTAATACTATTACTGTTCTAATAATCAATTACGATAATAATCAACATGCTGAAAATGAAAATATCAGATTAAAAAATTTATGAGATGGAATAGAAACCTATTCTTCAATAATGTGTTTGGGAAAATAAATGTATTACTTACCAGTTTGGAAATTAACAGGCTTTGAAATGTTTACCTGAATTTTGTTCTAATACTGCTTCTAAGTTTTTTGAAGTATTTGTTACAGACAGCCCACCTAGATTTGTACATCTCAAAGTGTAATGAATCTGGTCACCAACAGCTTTCATAGTCTCAATAACCTCATCCAGAGGTATGATTTGATCGTAATCAGAGAGCGCCATATTTGCACAGGAAATAGCATTAGTAGCTGCCATAACATTTCTGCCAAGACAAGGTGCTTCCACCCGGTTACCAATGGGGTCGCATATAATTCCAAGTGAATTTTGTAAAGAGAGTGAGGCTGCTGCAATAGATTGTTTTAATGAGCCCCCCTTCATACCTACTATTCCTGCTGCAGCCATTCCTCCACCCGAACCTGTTTCCGCCATACAACCACCTACTTCCGCAGCAAAAGTGGCATGTGCAGCAATAAATACGCCAATCATACCAGCTGCAAGCATCGCTTTTAAAATTTCATCTTCAGGTAATTGCAATGAATGTGCGGTACCAAACAATGCTCCGGGCAATGCACCACAGGATCCTGCGGTAGGTGCAGCAACTATTACACCCATGGAACTTTTAACTTCCATCATGGAAGATACATACAGGATGACCCTGTTATTTAAATCTCCCTCCACCAATTTCTTTGCTTCAAAATTTTCTTTGAACTGAAGTGACTGACTTCCTAATATGCGGTCTTCATAATGAGTTCCTTTTAATCCTAACGCTATAGCATTGCCCATAATTTTTATAATTCCCTTCATCTTTTCAAATACCTCATTTGGCGAAATATTCCCTCTTTGACTTTCGTAATCAACAGCAAGTTCCCAAAGTGTTTTATTCTTGCCATTATTATACTCCAGCATTTCATTGCAGGTAATAAATGGAACACTTAAATTTTTTCTAGCCAGCACAGGAAGTATTGGTTTTAGAAACTTAATGGCAGTTACATTTACAAATGAAAAAAGCTCATTACAAATTATTTTATCCGGAAAACTTTGGGATTTAATTTCAATAAAAGTCTGTGTTCCGGTATGAATGATCAGTTCATCGAATGAAATAGTTGACTCAATATAATGTATCAGATTCTCAGGGTCATTGCAATAAATCAGGGTTTCAAAATAATCTCCTGACATGGATAATTTTGCACCATCAATGCTGATTACCTCAATCATACCACCACCGGTTGAGATAGCAGTAAGATTTCTTATTTCCTTATCACTGCTTAAAGTGATTTTGTACGTATTGGGATGATCGGCTTGTATATCACAGATACTAATGTCAACATGAATCCCAGCTGTTGCTATATATTTCTCAGCCTCGGGTAGTCGTTCGTCAAATGCTTCCCATCCTAAAAAACCTCCGAAGAGACCCATATCTGATCCCTGGCTTTTATGGGTAGTAGCGAGGGAGCCATTCGGATCGAATTCAATGAGAATATGTTTAATATTTTCGTCCATTAAATCCCTGCACAAACGTGCTATCCGCAATGAAGCGGCACAATGGGAACTGGATGGCCCTCTCATAACCGGCCCGATAACATCATTAAAAATACTGGGATAATTACTCATCGGACATGATTTAAAGTGAATTTACAAATTTTATTGCCAATTATTCAATAGTATAGGTTTCGCCTTTTACAGTATTGAATTCAATAATCCCTCCAGGTAAATTTTTAAATGCAACAGGTAATCCTTTGGCAATAATCCTGCTATCAGGTTTATATTCAATCCTGCAAATTTTACCCGCTTTTGATAAAATGTGCAGTGAAGTGATTTTTTTATTATGCCATGCATAATTGAATTCAAAAGCCCCTCTGGTACACACTCCCTTAAAAGAACCATCAGCCCAGGCATCAGGAACTGCGGGCAATAGTCTGATAAATTTATCCTGAGACTGAATAAGCATTTCAGTTATTGCAGCACTAACACCAAATGATCCATCCACTTGCATGGCCTTGCCACAAAGAGCAAACAATGAATAACAACATTGCTCTTTAAGATAACCTTTATATATTTTATAGGCTCGATCGCCGTCATTTAATCTCGCCCATAAAGCCATTTTCCATGCTCTCGACCAACCCATTGCACCATCCCCCCTTTCATTTAATACTTTTTTATAAGCTTCAATCAAAGCAGGAGTTCTTTTTTCATACAATACTTTGCCTGGATACAATCCATACATATGTGAAAAATGGCGGTGATTTTTTTCTAAAGATTTCCAGTCATCCGCCCATTCCTGCAAAGAACCGTCTGATCCAATTTGAGGAGGTACTAATTTTTCCCTGGCAGATTTAACATGGTCTATCAATTGATCATTTATCTTTAAAACTTCAGATGCTTCTATAAAATAACCAAAAAGATCATAGAGTATCTGCATATCAATAGAAGAACCGGCACAAATGGTTGTACCTTCTCTATATCCTGCTGTTACTTCATCAAAATAAGGTTTATTCCCTCCGCCATCAGGAAAGTTTTCAGGAGAAGTAGATGGATTGGTGACTAGCCATTTACCATTTGGATGCTTTATTAAAAAATCCATAAAGAATTGGACAGAACCTCTGATAACCGGATATACCTCTTTTAAAAAGGATTGATCCATGGTATACTGGTAATGTTCCCAAAGGTGTGTGCAAAGCCAAGCTCCACCAACAGTAAAAGTGCCCCAGGTAGGGCCATCCATTGGCGCAGCAACTCTCCATAAGTCTGTGTTCTGATGAAAAACCCAACCCTGTGCACCATAATGTTCTTTTGCAACCTGACTACCCTGATCCTGCAAATCTTTGATCATTTGGATCAAAGGCTTTGCACATTCAGAAAGATTTCCAGATTCAACCGGCCAGTAATTCATTTCTGTATTGATATTGGTAGTATATTTTGAATCCCAGGCGGGGTTCATATCTTCATTCCAGATTCCCTGCAAATTAGCTGGTTGTACACCTGGCCTTGAAGACCCAATCATCAGGTACCTTCCAAAATTATAGCTAAGCGCAGCCATGGATGGATCTTCATCATTTTGAATTTTTTGTTTTCTCAGATCGGTGGGCAGAAAGGAATTTACAGTTGTATTCAGGTTTAGTTCAACACGGTTAAAATATTTTTTATAATCCGCCATCGCATTTTCACGTATTACCCGGTAATTCTTGTTTTTTATTTTGTTTAAGTACCCAATTACCCTTGCATGTTCATTTGCCGATACATCTTTATAGTTAACAAAATTTGTTGCAGCGGCAAAATACAATGTCACAGCATCTGCATGTTCAATAATCAGATTTACCCCATCAGTTTTTATGGAACCTCCTTCTGAAAATGCTTTTACCCTTGCATCATATTTTAACCTGCCTTTCACGCCCATATAGTCGGCCGATTTGCCTGTCAGCTTTAATCCATACCTGCCATCCGGATCCATCCTGAAATAATCAGTGGCATAATTTGAATGAGTTTGATTTCTTTCTCCCCTGAGATTTGCCGTTAAAGAAATACTTCCAGGTTTATCAGCAGTGATCCTGATTACAATCACCTGATCCGGAGCAGACACAAAAACATCTCTTTTAAAAATAATGCCGTTTGCCTGATAAGATACACTGGTAATTCCTGTTTCCAGGTCCAGCCATCGTTTATAGTTGCTTACTGAATCTTCCTTTTGAAAGAACAAAACCAAATTACCTAGGCTCTGATATTTTTGCTGTTCCACGGGGTAGCCCATTAATTTTCTTCCAAATAAATTATTGGCTTCTAAATATTTCCCTTGGAAGACCATCTGTTGTATTACAGGCAATACCTTGTTTCCGCCTTTTACAACAGTTGAATAAGGCCCGCCAGTCCAGTAAGTGTCTTCATTCAACTGAATCCTTTCCTCACCATGTTTTCCAAATATCATAGCGCCAAGGCGGCCATTCCCTACTGGTAATGCATCTTCCCATTTTTTTGCAGGGCTGTTATACCATAACAATGTAGATGGGTTAAATTGTTTAGTATTAATCGCATCAGCAATGTTTTTTTCCTGTGAAATGGCTCTATTGCTTATTAAAAGCAAATAGACAAATATTAACGATATACTATTTTTTGTCATTGTACTATTTTTTTTCTTAAAACTGCAAAAAACATACTTGCTGAAGTATAAATAATAACTGCTATTACTATAATTCTAAGTTTATCAATAGGTAAAGACTTCACAATAAATGTTGCAATCAACACTGCTACCATGCCGGGTATTGTCATTCCCAGCGCTGCCTTTCTGTTATAGGCAGATTCTTTAATAAATTTATATGAAGCGAATGGCATAAGAAAAGCGCAAGATCCCATCATGATGGGAAATGCCACTTTGGGTGATAGCCCAAGCATAAAAACAAGGGCCATACAAGGTGCATATAAGCCTATACCGGCTGTCATCAGTGCACCCAAAATAAAATTTACTGTTGCTGCAATCAACAGTTTGTTGCCATCCAGCCCAATTGCCATCCCCCCACCCTGAATCAGATGCAAACTATTTAAAATCATAAATCCGGCGGTTACAAGTAATGCAATACCCATTGTAAAGCGAATTTTATTTTCTGATAGCCGGGAAATAATTCCAGCCCCTATCACTGCCCCTGCAGTTGCACTTATAAGCATTGTGAACAGCGTAATGGGTTCCACTTCAATTACCTTAATAAAAATGATTGCCTGAATAAGAACAGGAAGCGTATTGGCAACATTCATAGTGCCGGGAATCATTTTATCTTTTGTCTGACGGGTGAACTTCAACAAAGCGGTTTGAGGAGCAAATGCACCAATACCTAGCACGTCAAAAAAATTTACTGTAAATCCAATAATGGCCGTTTTAATCCAGCTGTTATTTTCAAGATTATACCTATGTTTTAAAATATCTTTTAGAAAATACCAGGAAAACCAAACTGCAAGTATTAGGAGTAATATCCAGATTAAAATGATCATTTGCATTAATTATTTTTTATCAATTAATTAAGGTTTTCTTACAATTAAACAGTTAATTTAAGAAAACTAATTAATAGTTCCTCTTTTCCTGATGGTTAGTTTTTGTCAGGATTACTAACCCTCATATAACTCCAGCGGCAATCCATCAGGATCTGCGAAAAAGGTAAATTTCTTGTTTGTTATTGTGTCCACTCTTATAGGTTCGCATACTACTCCATGAGATGTTAATGCTTTGATAGAGGATTCAATATTTGTTACACTAAATGCAAGGTGACGCAAACCACAGGCTTCAGGATGGGAAGGTCTTAAAGGAGGATTAGGAAAAGAAAATAATTCTATGATATAGTTTCCGTTTAATGCAAGATCGAGTTTATAAGAATTACGTTCAACGCGAAAAGTTTCCTGTATAACACTCAATCCTAAAATTTCTGTATAAAACTTTTTTGATTGCTCATAGTTGGAGCAAATAAGAGCTATATGATGTACAGATTCCAATTTCAGTAAATTCATAAAAAATTTTAAACAAAATAATCATTTCATGGGGATGCTTATTCCGGCAGTTAGCATTTAACTCAAAAATCGAAAATGCCACCTTCCAATTTGGTAATATTTTAGCTTCATATCCATAGGTTTTACGGTTAGTAATACTATGAAAAGCCTTGATTTTTTTTGCAAGAGTCGTTGACATTTGCACTGGCAAACAGTTTGAGAGCATAAAACAGGCTGCAATTGCCCTATCTCTAAATTATAATACCTGCAGGTATATGCTATCTGGAACGAACAAAAACAGGACCTACTTGCAGTATGTTGCCTAGTCATCATTAAAAGTAGCATCCAGTATACTGTTCACTTCAGGCAAAGCAATCCTGTCAGCCTGCTCTGGATTATATTCTATGATACATTGGTTAGTAAAAGATGACGACAGGTTCGAAACAACTTCTTCCACATAAGATAAAAATATTTTAGGCTTCACACCTGGATGCTTCTTTTTTATTTCCGTCAGAACTTCATGGAGATGCTTTTCCACATCGGTAACGATAAGCTCTTTTGTCAGAGAGGGTTGGAAACAGAATCTGGAAAAATTATCTACTGACAAGATGAAGGAAACAATACCATCAATTTTGGTTGGAACACCTATTAAGGTTGAATGAATGTACTGCCCTGGTTTTGCTGCTTCCACAGTTCTATTTTCCACGAAAGTAAGAAATAGAGCCATCAGAACGGTTAACAGCTTTTTCAAAATCCTATTTCTCATTATGGCACAGGAATGAGCATTTCGAAACACTGTCCATATTAACCATCTTGTACACCTTCGACTTCCTTCTGATTCCACATCTGGATCCTCAGGGTTTAATCTTTTTTCTGTAGTTCAAACTTTATAATATCAATCTCAGGCTGAAATCTGGTTTTAGTAGAATCCCACTTTATATTATTTGCATTATAATAAGCTTTTCTTTTTTTATAATCCAGAACAAACCTTTCTTCTTGAGTTGCCTTCCTAAATACCCAATTTGCTTGATTTGATGTATCCTTAAGTACTTTTAATACCTTAACCAGACCATCAGAACGAACAGTGTCTTTCAGTGAAGCGATGGATAACTTTCTAAATTTAGGCTCAACCTGTTCAATATTGAGCTTTATAAAATCCTCAATACCATTTTCAGGAAGTACGATGATATCTTTTGGTTGGAGTTCCATAAAATCTGGTGGAGTATCCCAGTTTATACCTGTACGACAATAAAAGCTTGAGTACTGTAACTGAAAATAGTATAGTTGACCCGATGAATCTACAATAATATTAAATGGAAGATTATAGGCGTGAAGTGGTGGGGGAAGTGGTGGTATTTTACGGGAAGTATCTGGAATTGACTTTATCCTTGGACGAACAATAAACACATTATCCTTCTGTGTCGGAAGCTGATTACATCCAGCAACCAGAACTATGAGTAACAGGTAGAAGCTTTTCATAGTGTTTTTTTAAGATGCAGAGATCATTACTATTCCATAAAATTACCTTCTAATCTCACTGGATTTGCAAAAGGAGCAAGTTACCCTGCTCCATTATTTATTTTACCCCTCAGCTTCTCCATCTCCTGACTAACCTTCAAATCTGTTACTACAGCATACTGATGGGTAATCTTGGTGGTACTGTGCCCCAATATCTTGCTGATGGTTTCGATAGATACCCCATTACTCAGGGCTATTGTAGTTGCAAATGTTCTGCGCCCCACATGAGATGTAAGATTCTTATTTATCCCGCACAACTCCGCTATCTCCTCAAGGTAAGAATTAAACTTCTGGATGGCGTAACAGGGTAACAAGCGATTCTTTTCAGTTTTACCGTGATATTTATCAATGATAGACAACGCTGGTGGTAAAAGCGGTATGGCACTTCTGACATCAGTTTTCTTCCTGTTGATGATAATCCACTTATTACCGTCAATACCTGGTTTTACATCTTCTTGTGTAAGTAATGACATATCACTGTACGCTAATCCAGTGTAACACTGAAACAGAAACATGTCCCGCACAAGGTTTAACCGCTCAATTTTAAAGATCTTTTTTTCTATTGCATCTAATTCCTCCTGGGTAAGGTAAATCCGTTCCACATCCTTAAAAGTGGATTTAAACTTTATGAACGGACTTTTGTCTATCCAACCATTGGTAACTGCCATATTTAGTATTTTCTTCAGGTTGGTGATATATTTTACCACCGTATTGTGTTTGTTCTTATCGTGTTCCTTGAGGTAAAAATCAAAGTCTGCAGCAAACTGGAAGGATAAATCCCTGATACGGATATCCTGCTTACCATATTTTACTGGAATGAACGCTTCCAGTTTTTTACGTAAAATATCGTACTTCTCAAAGGTGGAGAAAGTGTAATCAATACCTATACGCTTGTGAAAATCATCGTTATGGTATTTTACCATTTCTAGAAGAGTCATCGGGGTATGATCCTTACCAAAGAACCGGTCGATTAACTTATCCAGGTTAATATCACCCTCCCTCATCATATCATTATATAAGTTTATTAGTTTACTCTGCGCTTGCTGCAGGTAATCATTAATTGCTGTTGCGTCATTCTGTTTTCCTTTAACTAATCCCTTTTCTTTATTCCACCTATCCGGCTCAATACTGTATCCGGTGGCTATATTTCTTCTGTCGTTATCGTAAGTGATCCTAATATATATAGGAGCTTGACCGGCTTTATTAAGTTTGGACTTATAGATCCATACTAAAATAGTAATGTTATTTTTTGCCATAATAAATAGTTTAAATTGTTGTTTACCTTTTTTGTGTATTGTGATCATTTGCTCCTCCAATAGAAGATGCTTACCTGTATTGAGTTACAGGCGATTTTTTGTTTACCTTTTTTTTCCAGTTTGGGTACCGATTTTTCTACCTTTTTGTGTCAAAAGAGTATAATAGAAGTAATAAAGCACATTTCAGGGAATAAGTAATTACATCAATAAACAGCTACCTCAAGGTAACTTGTTTGTAGAAGCACATTATTTGCATATCAATGACGTTGATTAGTAAAACCCTTATCTGTATTGAGTTTCAGGCGATTATTATACTACTTTATTTGATACTATATGCTAATTATTTTACTGCCCGGTAGTGGAGTTTTGAGTACAAAATACCGAGTACTTTTAAGGTATCATAGACATAAAAAAAGGCTGCAACTCATTGAATTACAGCCTTTTCGCTCCTCAGACTGGACTTGAACCAGTGACCCTCTGATTAACAGTCAGATGCTCTAACCAACTGAGCTACTGAGGAATCCCTTAGGGGGTGCAAAAATAGGGCATAAATTGTTTTAGCAAAAAAAAATCAGTCATTAAAACCATTTTTTTTCTTCAAAACCTATGTAAAGCCCGTCTGGCTTGATTTCTATCGGAAATATTTTTAAAAAATATCCTTCCCCACTAATGTTTCTGCCATTTTGGATGTTGAATTTATATCGATGAAGGGGGCAAACGATGTTACCAGCAGCATCAACCCATCCTTCAGACATAATTCCGCCGGCATGCGGACATTTATATGCTACTGCATATACTTTATCCCTAAATAGCACCAGGGTAACTTTTTTACCGGAAATATCCATTATACATAGCCCATTGTCCTGCCAGGGAATTTCTTCAGCAGATTCCACCAGCTTATGCCATGCTATGTGAGATTTGAAAAGCATTTAAAAATGTATAGCTCTGTATGGATACCTTATCTGATACATATCCCTTACCTTATGCAAAATAAACACCCGTAAAGCCTCTATATTCCTTTTTTCCAGTGCAGAAATAAATACACTGTTATTGTTTGTTACATGGTCCCATTTTTCCTTCATTTCCCGCAGTATATCTTCTTTAATACCATCATCCAGCCATTTATCAAAATATTTAGCCTCATAAAGGTCCATTTTATTGAAAATGGTTAATACAGGCTTGTCATACGCTTTAAGGTCCTGTAAGGTCTTATTTACCGTTTCCATCTGTTCTTCAAACTGTGGGTGAGATATGTCCACTACATGGAGCAAGATATCAGCTTCTCGCACTTCATCCAGCGTACTTTTAAAACTTTCAACCAGGTGATGCGGCAATTTCCTGATAAAGCCAACCGTATCACTCAGTAAAAACGGTGTATTTTCAAATACTACCTTTCTTGTAGTGGTATCCAGCGTAGCAAATAATTTATTTTCTGCAAATACTTCACTCTTACTTAATAAATTCATCAGGGTACTCTTCCCTACATTGGTATAGCCTACCAGCGAAACCCTTATAAATTCCCCACGTTCCTTACGCTGAGTAAATGCCTGTTTATCAATATCCTGCAATCTTTTTCGCAACAAGGATATTTTATCTTTTACAATACGCCTGTCCGTTTCTATTTCAGTTTCCCCGGGGCCTCTGGTTCCGATACCACCACCTTGGCGCTCCAGATGTTGCCACATTCCTTTTAAACGGGGTAATAAATACTGGTACTGTGCCAGTTCTACCTGCACTTTGGATTGTGCAGTTCTTGCCCTGCGGGCAAAAATATCCAGAATTAGGTCACTCCTGTCAATTGTCTTCACCCCTAAAGCCTTTTCTATATTGCTTATTTGCGATCCTGTCAATTCATCATCAAAAATCGCCAGGTCAATTCCCTTGGAAGCGATATAATTCTTCATTTCTTCCAGTTTACCTTTTCCTACAAAGGTTTTACTGTCAGGATGCGGCAACCTTTGTGTAAATCGTTTAACCGCAGTTGCGCCTGCAGTTTCTGCCAGGAAAGACAATTCATCAAGGTATTCTGTCACCTGTTCTTCAGTTTGCTCTTTCTGAATAATGCCTACAAGCACTGCTTTTTCTTCACTTTTTATCTTGTACTGTTTCTCTATCAAAAGAATAAATTTTTACAAAGATATGTTTTCAGGATGCCATCCATTTAAAAAGCCTTATTCAATGTCTTGAATAAGGCTTTATGATATAAATGAGATATGATTATAAACCACTGATTGTTAAACCAATAGACACAGTATGCATAACAGGTCCATAAGCTGGTTTCACTACACTGGTTAATTGAAATTCGCCATGTAAACTAAAATTACTGTACCCTACACGAGCAGTTAACCTGCTGTCAAATGAATTTATATAACCACGGTTTTGTTCTTTTTGAATATAAGAAGTACCATAAATACTTTGGTTAGTATTGGTTTCATAATTCTTTGATTTTGTATATGCTTTCCATAAAATACCCAATTTAGTACCCACAGCAAATTTCCAGGATTTCTGAGGGTTTTCAGGATTACTGTAATACCTGATTTCTAAAGGCACTTCAAAGTAAACGGTAGTAAGCTTATGTTTCTGGAAATGATTTGTTCCACTATTAACAAATGGAAGGGTTCCACCCGGAGGTGCCTGAAGGTTTACATAAGAAGTACTTCCAAAGTACATATTACTGGTAGAAAAGCCTGCACCATAAGCATAACTATAGCGCTTGTCTGTTTTAAAAGGCTTATCCATCATTCCGTAAAAATTAAAATGCCTGCTAAAACCGATGGTATTAATAGTATCCGGCCGGCCAGTCCAGCTGTCGGATCCAAATTGAATCATCAGATGATCTGCAGGACGTTTACTTAAATCAATTTTAGACCAGTCTTTTTTAACTTTAGTCTCTTTTACTATTGCAGGTTTAACCTTTGGCTGTGGTTGTGTTTGCTTTTTTGCAACAGTTGCGGTTGAATCTATTTTTTTCTTTTTAGAGAAAAGATTACCAAACTGAGCCTCTGCAGATATGAAAGAAGCAAGAATAAGCAGTAGAAATAATGTTTTTTTCATTTGTTTGATTTGGGAATAAGTATTCCTTTTCTTTTTGCGAGTGACAAAAATAGTAGAATTGGCTGCACCAAAAGGGTTAAAAATTAGCAAAAACAATAAACCTGGCTATTTCTTTTAAAAAAAGGATATAAAACATGGATAAATCTTAAATGAATATCCTGTTAAAAATGATTTATTACTCTTTCAAATCAGCCATTTATTGTAGTTAACATTATTTTGCCCTTATTAATCAAACTTAAATTGAAAGTTTCAGCTTTAGAATTTAGTCATATTTCCCTATTTTTGCGCTCCCGAATCAAAAACTATTGATTCAGGGCCTATAGCTCAGCTGGTTAGAGCACCTGACTCATAATCAGGGGGTCCCTGGTTCAAGCCCAGGTGGGCCCACATTGAAAATCAAGAGTTTATGAATGTAAAAGTTCATAAACTCTTTTTTCTTGCAAAAAATTTGCAAAATATTGGGGAATAAATATGCAAATCAGGGAATAAAAAGGAAGATTAATTCTCGAAAATCATTTTAGGTTATAGTAATCTTCTTACTTGTTTAGCCTTAAATGTTAATCCCTTTGAAGTTTTAAAACCAGATTCAGTTAATTCTTTGGCAATTTCTCTTAAAGTCATTCCATTAGACTTCAATAGATGAATTACTTTTCTGGCTTTGATATTATTATCATTCTTTCTTGATTTTTCTATCATTTTCATTGATCCTTTAAGCCTGGCATCATTGGTTAGATTTTCAGGGGAACCTAATTTAACACCTCTTTTCTTTAATTGAACCAATGGGGATTTTGTTCTTTCGGATATTAATTTCCTTTCACTTTGGGCCATTGTCCTTATGATATTTATTGTTAACTCATTGGCATCTGGTAAATCACAACAAACAAACTTTACCTTTTCATTCTGCAATAAAGTAATAAAGTTTAAATTTCGAGACAAACGGTCCTATTTAGCAATAACCAATGTTGATCCAGTTTCCTTTGTTTTTTGAATTGCTTTTAATAATTACTTGATTCAATCATGAAATAATATTTAAAGTTCCCTTTGTCTTAATTTGATTCGAAATAGATTTTTCAACATTTCTTAATCCATCCAATTGAGGTAATCTTATATTCAAATTACTATCAGAAGAATTTATTATTACATGAGAAGAACCACTGTGAAAGCAACTGGCCATGATAGTTAATCTATTCAGCCTTAAAGGAATTACCAGCAAAATTAGCTGAAACGGGTGGCGCACAGCTTAACAAAAATTTAGTAGGATTAAGTTTGAATGAATAACAATTGGATATGATTACAAATCTTTTGTAAATTTCTTTTTATGAAATTCAGATTACTATGCTTTCTAATAATTAATATCTGCATGTTTCAATTACCTGAGCTTCATAGAAAGATATTGTTAATATACTTAGTAAAGGATTCCTTCTTTATTTAAGCTTCAATTGCATTTTGAATCGCTTTAAATAAGGTTAATCCAAGTTCTTTTTGCATTATTTCAAATTTCTTAGCATATAAATTAACATTTATTTTTTTAATTGATAAACTTTTCTGCATTTTATCTGCCAGATCTAAGAAATCACCAGCTTTAAAAAAAATCAAATTGGGCAAATCTTCAATCTCTTTATTAATTTCAATATCGCTCAAAATTACAGGTACTCCCAATCCAACTGCATCATAAACAGCTCCCCCACCAGGCCCACCTTCAAATAAGGTGGGTTGAATCATAGCAACAGCATTTTCGATTATAGAGCTTAAATCAGCTTTATCTATAAACCCTAAAAAAACAATCCTATTTTCAATATTTAATTCTTTGATAGTCTTTTTTAAACATACAATATGTTCAGGATTCCTATAATCTTCAAGCTTACCAGAACATAACAGTTTAATTTCAGAACCAGTAGATCTAAAAAAATTTGCATATGCCTTAAAAGCAGTTATATGATCTTTATGTTCCCAAAATTGGTTGGATATAATAAAATATTTATTTGGAAGTTTATAGTTATCTATTACCGCTTTGAAATCTAAATTTTTTTGCGGTTTAAAGAAAGGAGAAAATGGTAAATCGAATATTTTAGCTTCGAATTTTAATTGAAATCTGATGATATCAGATTTTACCTTTTTTGAATTAACAATTACGGATTTACAGGAATTTAAAATCGTTTCAAATAAAATGTCCCGTTGTAATACCTCCTCGGTTGTAAAATTTTGTGTAAAATATCTATGCTGGAAATCATAAATATACCCAACCCAGGGTATTTTAAATTTTTTTCCTAAACTATCAAAACTCGGAATTATTACATCAATATTGTTTTTTAAAGATACTTTCTGAAGAGAATTAATATTATTTGAATACTCCAAGTAACTAACATAGTCTTTATAAACAAATAATTGTTTAATTAGTTCTGAATAACTACTTTTTTTTTTGAATATCAGCTTTTCTTTTCTGAATATATTTAGTATTTTTTTTACTTCATTTTTATATTTATCCACATTATTAAGCTTTTGATCTGGAATTAAAAGCACTATTTGCAAATATTTTTCATCCTTTATTGATAATAAACTTTCAACACATATTTGAATAAATCCAATTCCTCCACCCCATTCTATAAATCTATTACAACATATTCCTATTTTCACGATCTTATGTATTAATTATTAAATTATATATATAGTACTCAGATTTGTCATAATTTATTCTTTTAAATCCAAATTTCTCATAAAGTTTTATTGCCAAAATATTGTCTACATCTACTGATAAGCTTATATTTTTAATATCAAGATCAATAGCACTTTGCATTAACAGTTTCATCATACTTTTACCAAATCCAAGCTGCTGATAATTAGGCAAAACACAGAGTCCAAGCCATATAATTTCTTTTTCTTTTTCCAGATGACCATACGCTACTGGTTGCCCTTTCAATAAAATTAATAAAGTAACTTCATGTTTCAATACAATACTAATATCACGTTTTGCAAAATATCTGAAACTTAAAGCTGCATCTCCAAGGTTTGAAACAAATATTTCAAGCAAATTTAAATTGTACTTATTTACTTTTAAAACATCCATTCTGCAACTATTCAAAACTGGTAATTATATTTGAAATTTCTGCAACATCTTCATATCGTAATCCCGGATAGCTCGGTAAATTTATACCACACCATCCTAAAGATTCCGCTACCGGGTGTTTTTGAAATTTTTGGCTATACATTGGCATTGTATGTACAGGATAAAAAAGAGGTCTTGTTTCAATTCCTGCTTCTTCCAAAACCAGTCTCAATTTATCCCTCTTCTCTGAATCTTTAACTAATATTGAAAACATCCAATATGAATGAAAAACATCAGGATGTTCATTATGGAAAAATATATCCGGATTAGAAATCAAATTTTTATACCAGTTTGCAATTTCTCTTTTCTTAGCTAAAAAAATATCAATTTGCTCTAACTGTGCAAGTCCAATAGCTGCACAAATATTTGTCATCCTGTAATTATACCCTTTCACATCATGCCAGTATTGCCTGTGCTTTGCAAGGCCCTGTCCTTTAAAGTGTACAACTCTGTCAAAAATAGTTTGATCATTGGTAACTACCATCCCACCTTCACCTGTAGTTATGGTTTTATTTCCAAAAAAACTAAATGTAGCAATATCCCCAAATACACCAACATGTTCATCCTTATATTTACTTCCAATTGCTTCTGCACAATCTTCTATAATAAATAGTCCATTTTGTTTTGCTATGCTACAAATAACATCCATTTCACAAGAATGCCCATATAGATGAACAACCATAATAGCTTTAGTTTTCGAAGTTATTTTTCTGCAAATATCGTCAGGATCCATCTGCCAGGTAGATCTAACAGAATCTACAAATACAGGAGTTGCAGAAGTATATGCAATAGCATTTACAGAAGCAATATAAGTTAATGTTGGTACTATCACTTCATCATCTGCACCAATACCTAAAGCAAGTAATGCAAGATGCAATGCCACAGTTCCATTAGAAACAGTAGTTGCATATTTGCAATTTACATAATTTGAAAAAGAATGTTCGAATGCAGAAATATACTTCCCATTAGAAGAAATCCAGGTAGATTCAATACAATCAAGAACATATTTCTTTTCATTACCAGACAAAGATGGTTGATAAACTGGGTATTTTATATTTTTCATAATTTAGGCTATTTATTAAATTATTTATCCCATATTCCATTTACACTACCTGAAATTAACTTTGTTTATTGCAAATACCCCAAAACCTGTCCCAAACTTAAACTAACACAGGTAGCCAGAATTATACCTCTAACCCTAAAGAAGATATTTTCGAAAAATATACAAATTGAAACATTTGAAATACATGCAATAATACCACCTTAAAATTGTAATTTCAATTTTCCAACTCCATATAAAAATTCAAAGAAAATATTTCTGTACATTAAAATAATTTAAAAAAACCTAAATGTACAAATTACTCTGAAACTCAATGCTGAGAATATTTTCAAAGATCTTTACTAACAACAACTCAATGCTAGTGATTTTGGATAAGCAAAATTATTAACGAAAAAGCTAACTCAGCAATACAAACCTATTATTTTCCATTTAATATCATAATAGATTCAATTAATTATCACAAATTCAACCAATAATTCATCTTAATCACAAATGCCTTATTCCTGTTCACCAAAAACGGAGCAGTAAAATAGTTGTCGGTATACACTACATATATATCACTCATAGGTTTAAACCGGTACTGAAACCTGCTGTTGATATTAAAATTATTAGCCTGTGTATTATACTGAAGAAAAGTGGTCCAGAATAAATTGGTTGTAAAGTTTATTTCAACTTTCGGTGAAATTAAAAGCAACTCATTATTCCCATAGGGATTGGGAAAGTTAAGTTTATCAATCTCTGCCTGCAGAAATAAATTTAAATGTGGTTGCTTTCTTACCGTAATGGTGGTGCTGATACCATTGTAAGTGCCATTATAAAAACCACCCGTTGTAAGCTTAATTACATAACTCAATTTTTTTCTGAAATCACTGTTGTACCCCACACCATAAGTATTGTATGAATAGTGAGCTGCCGGTAAGGGTACACCACTTGTAAATGAAATTGGAAACAATAAATTGATATCATCTGTATTGGCAAATAAAAATAACTGACTGGTATTTTTGAAAGATATATTATAATCCAGTTCCTGAAAACGCTCATTCATAGAATTATCCGGATTAAAATCCAGCAGTGTGCTGTATTGAATATTATGGGTAATAATATTCCCCTTTTTTGGAAATAACTTATAGCCAATTTGCTCATATATCTGCTTAAACCCTACCCTGATAGTAGTATCTCTTACCGCATCATAATTATTTATTCGCTGCACATAACCCATATCAGTATAAAAATTGGTACCCACATTACCAATATCAGTAACTGTTGAAAAATTTCTGCCGTTATAGGCAAATCCGGCATCTAAATAATTATCGTTTGCCGTAATTGTTGGTTTAAATGAATGATGCAGGCCTACCCATTCATTCCAGGTTCCTTTCTCATTTAAACAATTAAATTCAATACCTGCGTTTCTGCCAAATTTACTGATAGGATTTGCCGTTTTCAGGCTATCAGATATAAAATTTTCCTTGTTCAGAAAATAGGCTTTGATGGTAGATCGTTTCGATACTTTTTGGGTAATACTGGCTGCCGTAAAATTTTCAGCAGCATTGGTATTTGTTTGCCCGGTTTGTATATCCATGAAATTAATACGGGTGGACTTGGATATATTTCCCGAAATTTTTGCACCGAATAAAATAGGAATACTGTTTCCGCTGGTATCCAGACCAATGCTTCTTGAATAAAATGGCCGGATAGGCGGAATACCTATTTGCGATAGCAAATCAGAGTTTTCTAAAAAGAATGTCCTTTTTTCAGGAAATGAAATATCATACCTGGTAAGATTGGTGACCTGCTGGTCTACTTCAACCTGTGAAAAATCCGGGTTTACTGTCAGATCTAAGTTTAGTGATGAATTTAAAGCAAGTTTTGCATCAAAACCTGCATTGCTTGCCAATGAAGTGCGAACTCCATTTTCCTGATCAGAACTAATACCCGAAGTGATGTAGGGGATGAAAACCATATTGCTGCCCGATTTAGGCGGAGTTTCCTTCCAGATTAATGCTCCGGTATAACCCAGATCCATAGACCTGAAATTAAGCGGAACTTTTGTCCAGGTAGAATATTCATTGGTCTTGGTATCTATTCTAACAAAATTTAATCCCCAGATCAGCTTATCGGAAGGATAGCGGATAGATTTAAATGGAATTGCAATTTCTGCGGTCCATTTGGTATCATATTGCTTTGTAGCTGAAAACCATTTGGTATCCCAGCTCCAGGAAGGCGGGCCACCATCTGCAAAGGGTAATAAATCTTCACTTTGTGCATTCAATGCATTTATCACGAAAAAAAAGCCATTGGTTCTTTGATTTGTAGGGTCTAAAATAATTCCTATCCCGTCATTGCCATCATGTCCAATATCCCTTTTTAAACTTTGAATATAGGCTTTACCGGAATCGTATGCCGTAATGCCAAAGTATATAAACTTTTCATCGTATAATACCTGTAGCTCTGTATTTCTGACAGGCCTCCCCTCATCTGTGGGGTATTTTCTCCAAAAAGGAGATGTTTTTTCAGCCTGTTTCCAAACAATATCGTCCAGATTGCCATCAATTTTTACCGGCTGATTCACCTTTACTGCATGAATCTGAAATTTATGCTGAAAATCAGTACTGTCCTTCACCTGTATCTGTGCATGAATAATAAAAAAACAAAAAATGGGCAATATAGCTAGTAAGGCTTTTTTAAACATGCGTCAAATATACTTTTCAGTATTAACCCTACTATTTAAATATTAAGCGGCTGTTTTAAAAAATGATAAGCGGCAATAATCCGGATTCCTTTGCAGTATACTTAAATGCAATAAGGTATATGCCAAAATAAAAGTTTAAAGAACTATTATTGTTCCAAATACTTAAATCTACCCATTCATAATTAATACAGATCACGGAGATAAAATAAAACAGCTATGTTATTTACAATTTGTATGTTTTATTAACTCTTTGCTGTAAATTTTTCTACTTTATTAGCGATCGGTTTTATGGTTTTCAAATATGCAAAGATAGCATTGAGATCAGATGCTTTCATTTTAGAATACATCATCCACGGCATTATTGTATTGAAATCTTTTGCACTGATTACTGGTGAATGGAATGAAGTATCCTGATACATTTTAAATCGTTTAATGAATTGTTCTGCAGTCCATGTTTTTAATCCGTTTATATCAGGTGTCAGGTTTGACGATCTTATAATACCTGCAGAAATTGCAAATTCCCTTCCTCCAGCAAACTCAAGCCCTGCTATAATTTGTCCCTTATTGTCTTTAGTATGGCATTCCTGACAACCTGAAGCTGTTATCATATATTTTCCGTAGGCAATAGTATCTGATTCTGCTGGTCTGGTTTGTAAATTTGCTTTCCGGGGAATTAAATGTTGAATGATACTGAAAGGAAAATCTGCTTTTGATTTAGGTACATCTGTTTTTATTTCCGGCAATGTACGTATATATGCAATTACAGAATAAATGTCTTCTTTATCCAATTGTCCGTAATAATGATAGGGCATGATTGGAAATAAAGCTGCTCCATTCTTATCTACACCGGTGGTAATGGTTCTGAAAATTTCTCCATCCGTCCAACCACTTAATGTATATGGCGTAATATTTTTTGAATAAAACACTCCCGGAAAACCATAACGCTGATCAAATCTTTCTCCTCCTCTGCCTTCTGTTCCTGTAACAATTGGACCGGCAAATTTAGTCCAGTCTCTTTGTGAATGACAATCCACACATACCATTACACTTGTTGCTAAATATTTACCTCTTTCAATTCTTTCTGGAGTTCTTTCAATTGTGATTTTATCGGGCTTTCCTACATTGGGTAAAAAAAAGACTATAAAAGAAATAATGCCAACAAAAATGATACTAATTGCTCCAATAAAATACAGAAGTATTTTAAAAAAATTTTTCATGTTGCAAGGCTTTTATTGAGTTTTGAAAACCTGTTTTTTCTTACTCAATATATTATTTTTCATTTTTAAATTAAAATTTTTGAGGGGGTATATTTAATTTTTTTTTTTAGATCGATACAGTAAGTATTTTAAATTTTCTTTTACCATCACTGTAACTTACTCAAATTCAGTATATACCAAATAGGCTTTTCAAATAAAGAACCATTAAAAGGTTTATAATTAAATCTCTGCTTTAAATCTACCTGATCAGCACCACTGTTCCCTTTCGTGTAAACAAAGTTCCTGATGGGCATTGAAGCTCTATTAAGTAAACATACGCTCCCACATCACAGGGTAGGTTATGGCTGGTTCCATCCCACCAATCTGTATTGGCAGATGCCCAGATGTTTGATCTTTCATATACCACATTCCCCCAACGGCCATAAATAACAATATGCTTTATTAAAATACCCCCTGCTATTTCAAAACGGTCATTTTTACCATCACCATTTGGGGTAAATGCAGTTGGGATAAAAACCCGGCTGTCAGAACATTCTAATACAATAGATGCAGTATCGGTAGCAGCACAACCAACAGGATTTTTTACTTCTACAGTATATAAGATCGGCGCCAATGGTGTTAACATAGGTGCTGGACAATCGGTACACGACAGATCTGTACCGGGTGTCCATAACCAGGAACTCACATCACTGCTGTATACAGTTGTTAATTGAATGGGCACTCCAATCTGAACCGGATTATTAATCAGGTTAATTGTAACGGTGGGTAAAGGCACTACCCTTATATTAATTTGCGCAGTATCATTAAAGCAACCAAAGCTATCTTTTCCTACCACCGTATATGTAGTGGTTGCAGATGGATTTACAATAGGATTTGAGCTATTCAGATTGCTGATTCCATTTGTATTATTAATCCAGCCATACGTATTGGCACCACTTGCCAGTAGCTGTACCCGGGTACCCATACATATAGCCGTATCATGACTTACATGCATTATAAAAGGTTGTACTACTGAAACAGTAACACTATCTGTATTCTTACATCCGTTTATATCGGTTCCGGATACGGTATAAGAAGTATTGCCTGTAATGGTAACAAAGGGATTGGAAATAGTGGAATTACTTAACCCGGCTGTAGGTGCCCACGTATAATTATTGGCACCCGTGGCATTAATTTGTACAGCACTGCCTAAACAATCTATGGGTTTACCCGGAGTTATATTGATAACGGGATTAGGATATATAGTTACATTACTTGCTGCGCTGTTAAATGTAGTACAACCGGATGCTGATGTGGTTAATAACCCCGGACTAAATATACCGGCACTTGAATAGGTATATTGCATAGGCAATGTTCCACTTTTAAAATTGCCGTCTCCAAAATTCCATAAAAAAGTTTGTGTATCATTTGAACTGCCGGTAAAATTAACCTGCTGCCCAATGCATCCCTGATTGGCAGATAAATTAATAGTAGCAGCGGGTGATATTACATTAATGGTATCGGTATCATATCCAATAATACCCGAAGGTCCATAAACGGTAAGCTTTACAATATATTTCCCTGGATTCTTATAGATATGGCCTGGATTATTCACACTGTCTACAGTAAATCCATCACCAAAATCCCAGGATACAAACCTGTAATTATATGAATTGTTGGTAAAATTGATCAGCAAAGGAGGGCAATTATTGGTTCCAATATATGCAGATTGCTTACTGAAAGCAGAAAAGAAATTTTTAACGGTTAATGCTAAACTTGTTCGATCACTGCATCCGGAAACAGTATCTGTTGCCTGTAATGTTATGGTATATGTTCCCGGAGTAAGGTATACATGAGCAGGTGGATAATATCCAATATATGCCGGGCTGCCATCACCAAAATTCCAGGTAAACAGGGTATTAAAACTTTGAAAAGTATTGGAGTAATTATAAAAATTAATCGATTCTGTAATGGTGGGGTTCATATCAGAAACGGAGAAACCAGCTTTTGGCCCGTTCAGCTGTACATAATTGGAATAGGCATTCGTTGACGAAGTACAGCCCGCAGCATCGTTTTCGGTAAGGGTAACATAATAAGTTCCGGGATTGGTATATTGATGAGTAACTGTTCCGCCATTGGTTGCACTATAACTTGCCCCATCCCCGAAATTCCAGTTTCTGGATACGATACTGTTACCTGCCGTAGCTGTAGAAGAGTCACTGAATTGAATGGGGGTATTATAGCAATTTTTATTATTTAATATTCCATATTTGGCAGTAGACCCTAAAACGGCAAGCGGAATAATATTGCTGGTATCCTTACAGTTAAAACCATATGAAGTGGTGATTAATTGTAACCCGGTTGTTGCTGGTTTGAAATTAACCAACGAAACCGTAAAGTTGGTGATCCAGGAATAATTGTTATTCCAATTGATTGCCCCGTTAAATAGTGTACTATCTGAATAAAAGAAATTAACATTATAGGCACTGATTCCAACATAGGGGTTTTGCTCAAAATTTGAAGCCGTTACATTAATAGTACCATTGGCACAAACCGAATTCTGTGCAGAGGTAAGCAATGGGTTTTGTTTTAATAAAACGGGTACAGTAGCAGGACTAACCAATGAACAATTCCCATTTACAGCAGTAAGTTTGGCGGTATAACTTCCTGTATGGGGATAATTGTGTTGCATTATGGATAGGTTTCCCGGAGTTGTCTGCGTAGGGCTTCCATCCCCAAAATCCCAGATTAAACTGGTTGCACCAACTGAAGTTTGATTAAAAGTTACCAGCCCCCGGTTCCCGTCACAGGTATTTACCGGTGTGCCGATAGCTGGAAATGGTGGAAGTACTGTTATATAATTGGCTTTTGTAATAGTGGTATCGCCGCATGCCTGAAAATTGGCAGTAAGCGTAATCGTATAAGTACCGGCCTGAGTATAGGAATGATTATTTTGATTAGAATAGCTATAACTGCCATCACCATAATTCCAGGTAATATTGGGAGAATAACCATATGCATTTCCTGTAAGCTGTGTACTGAATATTTCAGTTGAATTACCACATACGGGAGATAATGCTGAAAAACTTATCGTTGGTTTTATATTTTCATATACAGGCCCGTAAATAGCATTGCCAGAACACCCGTTTTTGGTAACATAACTAAGGGTTATGGAATATGCGCCAGGTATAGTATAGGAATGGGTAGGAGAATCAAGTACTGAAACCGGCGTTCCATCCCCAAAATTCCAGGAATAACTGGCAATAGAATCGCCAATAGCAGAATTTTCAAAAGCACTGAATGTAAGTGAAAATGGCCCGCAAACATTAGAATTACCAATAGCACTAATATTTACCTGTGGTGGGGTAGTTGAAAAATTACGCTGGTAGCTGGCGGTACAACCTGCTGTATTCGTTATACTTAAACTGGCAGAATAAGTGCCTCCGGCAGGATAATTAACAGTAACTGTTTGGAGGGTAGAATTTACCCAGCTATAGTTATTGTTGGTAATCGTCCAGTTCCATTTTATTGCTGCATTGCTGGTATCTGAAAAAGTATAGTTTGCTGGAGATCCGCATTTATTATCTGCAGTAATGGAAAAATTATTAAGTACAGGATTAGCTTGAATGGTAATAATTTTTATAGCCGAATCCTTACAAGCTCCAAATGTATTGCTGAGCTTAATGGTGTCATTACCTGGTTGTGAAAAATAATAATACAGACTGTTATAATAAGAATAATTCTGAATACCGTTGATAAACCAGGTTCCATTGGATGGCTGGGGTGACCCTGTAAAATTAAAATTGCCTGAATTAGACTGGCATATCAGTGGTGGCACACTAAAATCTGTATGATAACTTTGCACATTTACATAATTAGGCTGGCTGTTGGTAACAACACATCCTTCCAGACTGGTTGCAGTTAAAGAGATGGAATAAATACCCTTTGCCGGAAAAACATGCGCAGGATTGGGTTGGGCTGATTGGCTGCCATCACCAAAATTCCATAAATAAGTAAGTGCACTTGGCCCTGAACTCTGATTCGAAAAATGAATGGAATCTGATATTTTACATAAAACTGTTTGGTCTGCTGAAAAATTAACATTTACCGGAGAAAATATTTGAACTATATCCTTTTTGGAAATAGTATTTGTGCAACCATAATTATTGGCAGCAGTAAGCGTTACAGAAGCTGTTTGGGGTTTACTATAATTGTGCTGTATGGTTGCAGCGGAGGATTGTTGTACCACTCCATCCCCAAAATCCCAATAATAATTTGCTGCAGTACCGGTTGCTGTAAAACTGGCGGCAGTAGGTATACATACTTTGCTTTGAGCAACTGTAAAATCAATTGCCGGAGTGGGGTAAACCGTTATTTGTTGTTTTGAAACGGATATTTTTCCATTATCTGTTACCGTAAGTGTAATCGTATAGGTTTGCTCAGTAGTAAAAATGGCGCCGGGATTCTGTAATATGGAGGTAGAACCGTTTCCAAAATCCCAACTATAGGTAGCTGCGGCTGATGCATTGGTGGTGGTATTGGTAAAACTTACTGCCAGCGGTTTACAACCCCCGGTTTTATTGCTGCTAAAATTGGCATTAGGTTGAGAAATAGAGAAAATAGAGAAAAGAAATGTAAAAGTGATTAGTAGGATGCTTAGCTTTTGTAAAGGATATGGCTTGCTGCAATTCATTTATTTCACCTGAAAGTTTATAACTTAATAATTAAAGTTAATGATATTCATATTCCATTTTTTTTATTGAAGAACAAATTCCATTTAAACTAATTGCAGGCGGTAAAAAATTCTTTCATCTATAATCTCATCCAATACATTTAACCTGGCATTTCTTCTGAATTGGCACTAATCATTTGCTATAAAGGCAGTTAACAGCTGTTTTTCAAATCCAAATTGCTATAATCCACCCCATTTTAACCTTAACTGACAATATTTTACCAGTAGCTTATTGGCATTCAAAAACAAGACAGCATGACCTTTACTCCAATGATACCCCAATAATAACCCAATGATACTATATAGATATCCTAATACCCTGTAGTTATAGTAAGTATAGAAAAACAATATAAGAAAATTGAAGTAAAGGTCTATCTTTTCCCTTTCAGTTTACAAGTTGCTCCCTTCCTATCCTTTTATTTTTAATTTTAAGGTTAAAATAAATTGTTTATGAAAAAGTAACGATTGGTATCTGTTTATTGCTTTATTCTTAACCTACCACTTTTACAAACTTGTTCAAAAACAGTACAATTGTATACTATTTTATACATTTTGTAATTTATATTTGTCTTTTTGCAATACATACACTACATTTATAAAAAAATATTAACTATGAAATCATTTCTATTACCTAACAGGTACAAAAAACTGGGGTGGTTATTAGTAGTGCCTGCATTTATTGCCGGATTTATTTTTATGGTACTTCAAATTAAATTGCAGTACGAACCAACCATTTCTGTCTTTGGCTTATTTGGAGATGGGTTTCAGATAGGTAAGGACAAACAAACCCTGTTCAGGGTAGATAAAATTGACCTGATACCTAATCTAACCGGCTTGTGTTTGCTAATAGGTGGAATGCTGGTAATGTTTTCAAAAGAAAAAAAAGAAGATGAATTCATCAACCAGATCAGGTTAAATGCCCTTCAGTTTTCCGTTTTCATCAATTACGCCTTACTGTTTATTTGTTTTATTTTTATTCATAGCCTTGCATTTTTTCAGGTCATGGTATATAACATGTTTACGGTTATCATTTTTTATATTTTAAGGTTTCACTATCTATTATTCAACAATTCAATTTCGAGGAATGAACAATAAAATTAAAATAGAACGAGCAGTGAACAACCTAACACAGGAACAACTGGCAGAACTGGTGTCAGTTACCAGGCAAACTATCAATGCAATTGAATTAAAGAAATTTGTTCCTTCCACTGTTTTGGCTCTTAAAATTTGCAGGGTCTTTAAAAAGCCGGTGGATGAGATATTCAGTTTGGATGCAGATGACTGATACTGAAGTTATTGCCTTGAAATATTAATACTCTTTTCCACTAAACATATTTGAATCCTTTTATTTTTATCTTTAGGGTCCTAACAATTAGTATATGAAAAAAATCATGATGGGTATGCTTACCCTGCTCTTTTTCTTTTCCTCCTGTAAAAACAAACCCGCTCAACAAAACGCAACTGATTCAACCGGCCATACCTGGTGGAAGGAAGCCGTCGTGTATCAGATTTATCCCAGAAGTTTTAAAGATGAAAACGGTGATGGTATCGGCGACCTTAAAGGAGTGATATCTAAACTGGATTATATTAAAAGCCTGGGGGTAGATGTGGTTTGGCTTAACCCTATTTATTCCTCACCTAATGATGATAATGGATATGATATCAGCGACTACCGCAATATCATGTCGCAGTTTGGTACCATGGACGATTTTAATACCCTGTTAAAAGGCATGCATGACCGCGGTATTAAATTAATGATGGATTTAGTGGTAAACCATAGCAGTGATGAACATGAATGGTTTAAACAGGCCCGCAGTTCCCGTACCAACCCTTACCATGATTATTACCATTGGTGGCCTGCAGAAAAAGGAACACCTACCCACAGATGGAGCTATTTTGACGCAAATGGCGATGCCTGGGCGTATGACACCCTCACCAATTCTTACTACCTGCATTATTTCAGCCGTAAACAGCCCGACCTTAACTGGGAAAATGCCAAAGTGCGTAAAGAAGTGTTTGATATGATGAAATTCTGGTTTGATAAAGGTATAGATGGGTTCAGGATGGACGTTATCACTTATATCTCAAAAGATACTACATGGCCTGCAATTCCAGCCTCCTGGAATAATAATTATGCCGACTGGTATTATGATAATGGCGGCCATTTAAATGATTACCTGAAGGAAATGAACAAAGAGGTTCTAAGTAAATACAATTGTATGACAGTGGCTGAAGCTGCAGGTAACTCTACTGAACATGCATTGGAAATTGTAAATGAAGATAACCACGAATTAAATATGGCTTTTCAGTTTGAAGGGGTTAGTTATGGATATCCGGGTGGTGATAAATTTAAACTGCCAAAGGACGGGGATTTTAAATTAAGTTCTTTTAAAGCCATTTACAGTAAATGGGATAGTGTATTTGAAAACAAGGGATGGGGCACTATTTTCTTAGGTAACCATGATCAGCCCCGTATGCTTACCCGCAGGGGTAATGATGCTCCTGAATTCAGGGATGCTTCCAGTAAATTACTTACAACTTTCATTTTAACCATGCGTGGCACTCCTTATTATTATTTTGGAGATGAAATTGGCATGAGTAATATTAAATTCAATGATATTAAAGACTATAATGATATTGAATCTATCAACCATTATAAACTGGTACAAAGTCAGCATGGCGATTTAAAAGAGTTTATGGAAGCCAGTAAAATTTCTGCAAGGGATAATGGCCGTACCCCTATGCAATGGGATGCTACCACTAATGCTGGTTTTACTTCAGGAAAACCCTGGTTAAAAGTAAATCCTAATTACACAAATGTAAATGTGGCGGCCCAGGATAAAGACCCTAATTCTATTTTAAATTACTTCAGAAAAGCAATCAAGGTTCGTAAGGATAATAAAACCCTGGTGTACGGAAAATATGAGTTGCTGGACAAGGATAATGAAAAAGTATATGCCTATACCAGAGGAGAAGGGGCTGATAAAATTCTGGTGGTGTTAAACTTTAGTAAAGACAAATTGGATTGGGCAATTCCATCAGGAATTGCCATTGATAATACACCATTATTAAATAATTATACTGCAACATTTAATGCCGGTAAGGGGGCAATTAGTTTAGAACCTTATCAGGCTATTGTGGTTAAAGTGAAATAGATATACTTAAAATAAAAGAGCCGCTAAAAGTATATAGCGGCTCTTTTATTTTACGATACCTTATGTAGTATTTATACAGATGAAATCCCGCATAAAATTGCATTTACTGAAATTTTTGAACCTTAAAACAGCCTTTTTTACTCATTTAAGGTGCATAAATACTGGAATTTACTGGCCTTAAAAACCGTTGGGCATAAGTAATTATTTTAGTTGAAACCCTTTACAGACAAGCATTTTCACTTTTTTTTAGCAGGGTAGAAATAAATGAACAGGCTTAAGTTTGTTCCTTAATGTGGTTCAAACATTAATAACTTTACATTGTAATTAGAGCAGAAAGAAAATATGGCAAGCAATCGTTAAGTGCAAGTGATCATTAAAGGCTCTAAAAAAATCAGTCGAAAAGGCTGATTCCTAAATCGACTTAATTCTTTTTCATATGGCAAGCAATCGTTAGAGGCCGTTCCGTTTCCACGGAAGGGTCTTTTTTTTTCTTAAAGACGGCGTAAGATAGTCATAGGTTAAATACCGGCAAAAAATATTTAACTATTCGTTTAAATTTTTGCTGTTTACCGCTTCCGGTATTTCTCAATCTTCCTCTTTCAAAATTATATTATAACCGTAATTAAATACATAAACTACTAACTATCAATTTGTTAATAGCTTAAACATTCAAACAGAGGGTTATGTAGTTGCTGTACTACATAATTTATATCATTTTTGCTATAAGTTATTTTTGAATTTTCATTCATCTTGTAGTAATATTTTCAGTTATGAAATATATTTTTTCTTTTATTCTTTTAATTTTAGCCATTCATGGATTTTCTCAAAATAACGCTACTTACAATAACAATTCCAGTATAAAAATTCCCATTGATGGAAACCGCTGGTACCAGCTTACCAATGCTACTTATGGTCTGCAGGCATTAACCGATGGCGATACCATTAACAGCGTATTTACCGGCTGGGGAAAAATCATAAAGTATTACGATTCTTATTATCCTGTTCTCGCTGGGGAAACAATGAATATTGACAGTATCAGAATGTATGATAGAGGGGGGGCTATTTCAGTACCCACTACTATATATGCTATTGACAGTAACTGGAACAAAACCCTGATTGCCACTTACACCGGTGGTATGTATAATAGTTGGATAGGCCCAAACCCTCAGCAGCCAACTGTTTATACATTAAAGACCCCTGCTAAAAATGTAAAATACCTGTTACTGACTAACGGTGATGATTATCCTACTGAAATTGAATTTTTTGGTACTTACCATACCCCTGATACTATCCCGGCTTTGGTAAAGCCAACTGTTCATTTAAATGAAATGCTGGGGGTAAATGGTTTTGAATGGAATTTTGAAAATGGCGCAACCGATCCCTCAAAGATTGATAGTGCTTATATAAAACCTATAAAGGCATTTACTGGTTTCCGCCATTATATGGATTGGCAGAAACTGGAAAATACAAAGGGTAGTTATACCTATAACCCTACCAATAGTGGAGGATGGAATTATGACACTATTTATGCAGCCTGCAAATCTTTGGGTATACTGGTATTGGCAGATCTTAAAAATCAGGCACCCTGGATGCAGGCTACCTGGCCCGATAGTCTGGCAAATGGACAAAATGTACCTGTTAATTATGGAGCTGATTTTACTGTGCCTGCCTCTTATACCGATCAGGCTAAAGTGGCTTTCCAATTTGCTGCCAGATATGGTGCTAATAAAAATGTAAATAAATCGCTGCTGAGTGTTAATACAGTACCACGGTGGACAGGCGACACTGTAAATAGCATCAGAATCGGCCTTAATACCGTTCATTATATTGAATGCGATAATGAAAGGGATAAATGGTGGCTGGGTAGAAATGCCTATCAGACCGGGCGTGAATATGCTGCCAATTTATCTGCTTTTTATGATGGCCATAAAAAAACACTGGGTGCTGGAGTGGGTGTGAAAAATGCAGACCCCAATATGCAGGTGGTAATGTGTGGTATTGCTGACCCCAGTACTGATTATTTCAGGGGTATTATCGACTGGTGTAAACAATTCAGGGGATATAACACCGATGGTACTGTTAATCTCTGTTTTGATGTTATCAATTACCATTATTATCCAACCAATAACCAGGGAATAGCATCCGCTCCTGAACTGGCCAATACTGATTCTATTGCTGCTGCATTTATTAAAATGGCGCATCAGTATGCTGGTAATATGCCGGTTTGGGTAACAGAATCCGGTTATGATCTTAACCAGGGCAGTCCCAACAGGGCTATCCCTATTGGTAATAAATCAGCTGAAACTACACAGGCTGACTGGAATTTAAGAACTGCTTTACTCTATGCCAGAAATGGAATTCAAAGGCTTTTCTTTTATGAACTATACGACAACGATAATAGTGGCAACTCTTATTCTACCAGTGGATTACTGAATAACGACCAAAGCCGAAGGCCGGCGGCTGATTATATATACCAGGTTAACCACCAGTTTGGTAACTACAGTTATAATGCAAGCCTTTCAGCTAATCCAGTGGCAGACAAATACCTGAATGGAGACACGGCGCTCTATGTTATTTATGTTCCCAATCAGGTTGGGCGTACCGCTACTTATAACTTAAATACCGGTAATGCTGATTCTGTTTATATCTATACGCCTGTTGCAGGGGCAGACCAAATGCAGGTCAGCAGGTTTCAAACAACTAAAGGAAATATTACTATAACTGCTACCGAAACACCGGTATTTGTAAAGCCTGTTTCAAAACTATCAATTACACAGCAGCCGGTATTAATAACCAATACACCGGGAAATACAAACTTCTACGTTTACCCTAACCCGGCTAATGATTATGTAATGATTGTAACCCTTGCAGATAATGCATTGATTTCATTAATAAATATTCAGGGCAAAATAATTAAAGAAATAAAAAGTTCAGGAAATCAGTACCGTATGGATATATCCAATATTCCTTCCGGTATTTACTTTATCCGGGTTGAAGACAAAACCGGTACCAATTGTATCGCATTTATTAAAGCAAATTGACATTAATCCATGGCTTACAAATTGAAAGCAACCCTTAACAAACTTAAACATACAATTTGCAAATTGCTGTTTAACTGATAAACTTTTAATCCTAATTTACTGTTATAACCTTTAAAATTTAATTACTGAATTGTGTACCTCAAATAATGCCTTACTATGCACAACAATATCAAAATAAATAAGTCACTGCTATTAAAATTTGATATTCCTGCTATTACCATTTTTGCACTTATCGTTTTTGATGTACTCTATTTTATTTTATTCGACCATTTACTGTACAGTAATAATCATATAAGCCTGGATGAGTATGGCACCATCAGGTATGTTAATGAGTTTACCAATGATACTGTTGGGTCTTCCAATTGGTTTTTTATAAATTACTGTATCTGGGGGGCACTTATTCTTGTTAATGTTGTTGCAGTCTACCTGCTTTTCCGCTATTACAAAACAAAAGCAAATCGTTAATTATAAATATTTCTATTGTTTATACCGGTAACTCAACTTTAATTTGTGTACCCTTCCCAATTACCGAACTAATAGAAAAAGTTCCTTTAAATGCATACATTCTTTCCCGCATCCCTAAAATTCCATGATGCTGTTTGGTATCTACTTTTGCTACTTCAAACCCTTTTCCGTTATCCTCAATCTCCAGTACAATGTTATTTTTCTTCAAAGTAAAGCGTATACTAATTGCTGTAGCATTGGCATAGCGCAGTATATTGGTCAGGCATTCCTGAACAATTCTGTAAATAGCCAGGCTTTTATCCATACTTAAAGGAATATTTTCTGAATAGGAAGTATAACTAACGGGAATATTAGTAGACTTTGTATAAATGTGTGTCAACCATTCCAAAGTAGCATTCAGGCCTATTTCTTCCAGCATGGCAGGGTGCAGGGAGGTATATATTTTCCGGAATGAAGTCATCACATCTGCAATACTTTCCAGCAAATTATCCAGCTTGCTTTCAATGGTAGCTTTATCTGCATCAATATGTTTTTTTAACCAGGATACATCAAATTTCATGATGGTTAACCCCTGTCCCAGTTCATCATGAATTTCACGTGCAATTTCTTTTTTTTCCACTTCACTTACATGTTGCAGGTGAGACGAAAGTTGTCTCAATTCCTTATTCAGCAATTGCAATTTATTAGCATCCTGCTTATTCTGGCTGATATTAATAGCGGTAGTTGAAGTATGCGTGTGTTCTCCCTTTTCATTTTTATGAAGTACAATAACCTGTATTACAGGTATCTTCTTACCACTTCTGGATTTAAATATATTTTCACCCATCCACTTACCTGTATCAAATAAAACACTCATTATAGTATCATTATTCATTTTAGCATCCCCTACAAAATCAGCTATATTCAGTGCTGTAATGTTTTCATCTTCCCCTATTTCCAGATCATCTCTGAAAGCCTTATTCATATAAATCAGGTTCCTGTTTAAATCTGCAATCCCAATATAGGCAGTTGTATTTTCCATAATAGTGTACAACTGCTTTTGTTCTTCCTGCAATTTTTTTCTTTCTGTAATATTCTCTTTTACAGCAACATAGTTCTGAATTATTCCATTTTCATTGACTACAGGAGAAATTACCGCATATTCCCAATAATATTCCCCGTTTTTTTTCCTGTTTCTGAACTCACCTTTCCATTCCTGGTAATGAGTAAGATTATCCCATAGATTAATATATTCCTTATCAGAAGTATAGCCCGATTTCAGAATTTTAGGGTTCTGTCCAATAGCTTCCTCAAAACTGTACCCTGTAGTTTTTGTAAATGCCGGATTTACATATTCTATCCTTCCTTCAATATCTGTTATAACTACAGAGGCAGAGCTTTGGTTAATAGCTGTCGATATTTTTTGTAAGTGTTTTTCTGCCTCTTTTGCCTTATTTGCCAGATAAAAAGTTTCTAAAGCATGACTGATATTACCTGCACATCTGGATAAAAGCTGTACTTCTTCTTCCGTAAAGAAGTCAGGCCTGTTGGCATATATGGTAATAACATAAGTAGCCTCATTATTAACTATAAAAGGCAGGGCAATAGAAGAACGATACCCCCTTCTCAATGCCTCTCCCCGCCAAATAGCCATATTCGGGTCATACTCAATATCATTACAATAATAGTATGTTTTTTCCCGCATGGCTTTTCCAGTTGGGCCACTTCCTTCAGGAATATCATTTGCAGACATTCTTTTTCGTATCAGCTCTAAATAACCCTCTTCTTTTCCCGCCGAATAAATAGGCATTATAGTTTGCGTAACAGTATTCCTTTGTCCAATCCAGGCAAACAAAAAACCACCGGTTTCTACTGCAATTCCACATACTTTCTTATAAATTTCCTCTTCATTCGCAGCATGCAATGCCAGGTCATTTATATTACTGATAAACTGGTATAAACGCCTGGATTTTTGTATTTCATCCGCAGTTTTCTTATTTAAAGTAATGTCTTTCAAATAAAGTGTTAATCCGTTATCTGATGGAAAAATACTTACCTGAAACCATTTTTGTGTGAGGGAATGTAAAAATTCAAAATCTTTATTTTGCTGTTTAACAAAGCAATCTCTGATAACAGATTCTTTGTCCTCCCCTGTCAATGACTGTAATATGGTAAACAAATACTGGTCCCTGTAAAAAACACCTTGTATCTCCAATAATGATTTTATAGTACTATTTAAGTAGGTAACCATGAACTCTGTATTGGTGGCTATAAAACCATCCCTTACCCTTTCCAAAACCTCCCTGATAAGGGTAGTTTGTTCTTTCAGTTTTAATTCAAGGGAGCTATTATTTTCCTTCAATACAGCAGCCATGGCAGCAACTTCTTCCTGTGCTTTTCTGATATCTGTTATATTAGCATGAATAGCAAAATATCCGGTAATAATTCCTTCCTTATTTTTTATTGCATTAATGGTGGTATATAAGTCCAGATAATTACCTTCCGCATCCGTAAATGGATTAATCCCTTCCCAATGCCCTTCTTTCTTAATAGTTGCTAACTTATTCTCTAATTCCTCTTTCAACATTCTGGATTTGAAAATATCATCGCACTTATTATGCAGCATTTCACCTGGTTTATATTTAAAAACTTTTTCGGTAGCAGGATTGCAGGATATAATAAACATATCCTTATCCCAAATGGTAATAGAATCTGTGGAATTATTAATGATATCTGAGAAAATCTGGTTTTTTACAATCACCTGTTCCCTAAAATAAATCTGTTTCCATAATAACCAGAGAATAGCATTTACAAATACAAATAACAGCACACTAAATATGCTGATCAGTTTAAAATTTCCTTTTGTTTCCTGTAAATGTGCATCCTGAAAACCCAGTAATTTACTTTTTGCCTGATCATAAATTAAATTGTATTTACCAACAAATGCAGCAATCAGTAAACTATCTTTTGAAGTATTCAGTAATTGAAGTGCCAGACCGGGTTTCCCAGCCAGACTTAATCCAACTACTTTTTTTGAGAATTCAGCTTTAACGGTTATTACAGAATCCAGAAATAATATATCCGCCTGTTTAAAAAAATTATTCCATCTCTCCGCTTCCAGGTCCTTCAATTCCCTTTTAGCTACTGCAAATCCATCTTCAATTTCCTTTGATTTAGTTATATCTCCTGCAATTAAATATGGTTTTTCATTTCTTTCAATATATGTAATGGAAGTATTCAGAACATCCAGATGTTTCATTAGTTGTACATAAGCATTTTCCTCCTTAGAATGCCGGTAGGTTTCTATCAGGTCACGGTAAGCTAATACATTGTACAGAAGTAATGCGACAAAAGATATAAATACAATGCCATACACAAATTGTTTAGCCCTGGGGATATTCATAAAGAAATTATTTAGAAAATGAAAGCCGTTTGGTACTAAACAATATACATTAATTCCCTAATTAAGGCAATGAGCAAAATCATAGTTTAAACACCTGAAAAGCTGTATATATTATATCCCAGTCAGCTTACTCAGAAACTGGTATTTTGAAGCGATAAATACCAGGAATAACAGAATCATTATGATACTTAAAATCCATTGCAGTGTAAACAGGTAAAAAACAGTTGGCCGCTGTTTAAAGAAATGAGCAGGGAACTTAGGGTTTACTAATATAATTCCACTGATCCAGATACAACGGCAGAAATTAGAAAGTGTAAAAGCAGCAGCATTCAGATTATCACTGCCTTCAAATTCCTTATTCATATACCCTACCACATCTGCCCGGAAGAAAAGAAAATACAATATTGAAAAGAAAAAAATTATAATTAACGTAGAAACCAGAAAATTAATCTCACCATTATATCCATTACCTACCAATGTTTCCAGGAAAATGTATTTAAGGTATTTGGTTTGATAGTCAAAAGACTCCCAAAAAAGAGATTTATAAAAACCCGCTTCATAGGTTAAATAGGTATGATCCAATTTGTCTTTCATTTTACCTGCAATAGATTCAGGATACAAGCTACTGATACACTGTGTTGTTTTAGTAAAAAAAGTATTGATACTTATCAGGTAATTTATAGCCGAAGTGTTTATTTCATCTCTCCCGGCATCGGTTTCAATTATAATATTCTGAAGACTTAGAGGATGGATCCTTGGAAAATTTATTACATCGCAATTTTTTTCGCCCAATACCACAATGGCTTTGTTCATAAAGCTGTTATTCGAAAAGTAAAGGCTGTCAGATCTGGTTCCTGAAGAATCCAGAAACTTCACATTATAAATATTAACCCTTCCAGAATAACTGTTATTATCACTTTTACAACCAATAAACTGCTGATAAACCGAAAAGTCAATACCATCATAAAACTTGCAGGTAATGAATTTTATATTAAAGCTGGATTTCCCATCATTTACAGTAAAGAATTTACCTGTACGATAAGGATAAAATGGGAGTTTAAAATCATAGGGAGTATTATCAAATGGAGAAAAAAGTACTTTATTTCCAAATAAACAGTTTCCCAGCTTAATATCTGTAAACTGGTCTGTATTCTGCAATATACAAACTCCATTATCCGGGCAAAAATGACATGCATTAAAGGCATAAGAAAAATAAACAGTGGAATGATCATTATTATCTGGCAATCCTGCAGCGAAAGACAATAAATTCATCAATGTATCTTTCGTATTCAGAATATCATTTAATTTTCCTTTAAAATCATCCTCATTATTTACGTAAAGCATTTTCAGTTCTTTACTGTTAAAATATAAATAAGGTGACAATGCCTGTTTAAAATTAAACGCAGTTATACTTACTGTATCATGAAAATTACATTGTTCAAAATTAAAATTACCGGTTGTATTCCTGGCATTATAAATGGGTATACAATCTTTAATAATTACCTGCTTTTTAAAAACGCAGTTTTTGAAAGTAAAATAATCTGCTATTGAATTGATTATCCTGAAATCTGCATTAAAATAACAACTATCGTTTTTAACGGAACTATTTTTACCTCTTCCCCCTGAAACAGATTCATTGGCTTTGTATGCCATCTGGCTGGAATCATTAGAGGGTCCATATCCACCGGGTTCCCAAATCTGTTCAATAATACAGTTAATGAGTCTTATGGGACAGGAAATTACTTTTTTTCCAGGCTGTTTTTTATTATAATTATCTACTAAACTATCAAAATAAAAATTATCAATAAAAGCATTTTGCAGCAGTCCGTCTTTTCGTAGTTTTTTATACAATTCAGTTTCATTCCCTTTATAATGCTGCATGATGATGGTATCTGGCTTTCCATAGGCCATTTTAACAGGAGTAATTTCTTTCAGCAATATTTTTTCTTTTGCTTCTGCAGCATTAATTACAGTACAGGCAATGGTACCGTGACTTCCCTTTTCAGGACGAAATAAAAATGTTCTGTTGGTATTCCATCTAGTAGTATAAGTTGGTAGCTGATAATCCCTGCTTTGAGCTATTCCGACTGCACTTAAACAAATAAGTAAAACCACCAAAATCAAAACTTTCTGATGCATGTTGTTTATTTTAGGTTCCTATTGATTGAAATAAAGCGAAATACTAAACCGGCAGTGTAATATTCAAGGCTGCTAAAACAGATTGTCCAATAATTCCAATTACAGCATTTATTGCATTCTGCGCCGTAATCAGCCCAATACCCTCCACAGCTAAAAAAACATTTTGCGCGGCCTGTACCTGCATATGTAAACGGGCTTTAAACTCATCATCATCAATTTGATTTGTGGCCCTGAGCTCAGACAGAAACTCCGCATCTTCTGCCAATTGTGTAATGGCATGTTCTGCAAAAGGTGCAGCATCTGCCCATGAAGTTCCCAGTTGTTTTTGAACGGCAGTTAAGGAGTCACTTACAATTTTTGTAATATCAACAGATGGCATATTTTTTTATTTAATTATTAGAAATACTACCGGTTGCTTTTATTTCTTCTTCCAGTTTTATCAGAGCATCCAGGCAAAGGTTTACATCATCACTCAGGTCATGTTTATCGTCTTTAATAGTTGCATTACAATCAATATCTTTAAAACCTTTTGCATGAAAATATTTAAACCCATGCATTACAGAATCCACATTCCTTATTTGTTGTTTTACAATACCGGATTTATTGCCCAGGAATACAGCCCTGTCTTTCAGGGTTCTAAGATCCACTTCCATATTATCATAATAATCCTGGAAATTTTTTATGTTCTGGTCATATGCCGTATCTGCTGTACATAAAGCCCTGGATAGCTTAATGAAAAACAGGTTAAAATCACTTTTCATTTTCGTAGCAGTTGCATCAATGGTTTCATTATACCCTGTAATCAGGGTTACTTTACAACCTTCCAGAAACAGCACTGCCATCAATAAAAAGCTAAATATTATTTTCAATTTCATGGTATTTCATTAAACAGGTTTAGGTTCGGTACTATTATCTTTTGCAGAATTATTTTCAGTTGTTTTCAATGCTGCATAAGAAGCAGCACTGATTCCCATTAAAGTAAGTGCCGTATTATCAAAATCAGGCAACTGCTGGTCGCTGATTACTTTATGCATAAATATGGCACCAAATACAATATTGAAAATCACATTCTGAAAGCGGTGAACATTAATACTATTGGCATCTGAAAGAATATCCACTAAAAAACCCTGAGAAGGATTAGGGTCAGGTGCATAACTGGTATTATTCGAAATAATTTTGGTAGCTGCAGTAGTGCCAATACTGATACCCAGTATAATCAGCATCGAAGCAGGAATTACCGGCAAAGCTCCCTGCCTGCTGCAAACATATAAATAGCCATAAATAATTAAAAGGGACCAGTACAGCAATTGTGTTCTGCCCAAACTATAATATTTACCTCCGTCTTTAATTATAGAAGCATTATACTTCCACATCAGTATAACCAGTAAAAGGATAATCAGAGCCATCAGGCTGTTTACCACCCAGCCATCAATCAGTTGTGTTTCTTCCAGTGTAAACGGAAAAGTTTGTAATGGATATTGCTGATCTGCATTTCCAATACTGATATTAACATCCAGAAAGCCTGATCCTGTGTGAAGACCCTTAAAAATATGAATCAATGAATCCTGAAATTTCTTGGTCAGTTTTACGAGAATCATTTTCTGATCCGGACAGCTGTCATAAGCCGTTACTCTTTTTTTTATTTCAGCGCCGCTTACCGCAACTGAATTAACATAAAGTGTATTAAAATAATCCGCGTTTTTTTTGGTTTTAACAGTAAAAGCCAATATATCATTCAGCTTGCAGGTATCCGTATTGGTTTTCCAGTTTTGAACCTTTATAATCACATCAACGGTACTGTCACCAGAAACAGATTTAAAGGATTCTGCCTTTGGCAGGTTGCCCTCCCATGCATCTGCATGATTCACCAGCATTATAGCAGTAAATACCAAAAATGCTATCAGACCTTCTTTTTTCATAAAATAGATTTACTGCCTACTCTTCATTACCGTTTTCGGCATACCGGATGCTAATTGTAAAATGATCAGTTCATTATTAGCAGGTTACAAAATATAAAATATATTTCATAGTTCATACCGTAGTATTACGGTATTTTATACCCTGTTAAATCATTTTTAAAAGGGTAGAAATTTTAATACCACCTATTCCATATCAGCTATTTAGATTTGTGGCACGATTTTGGAATTTTACTAAATAAATAAACCCTAATAATTATGAAAAAGAGTTTTCTGATCATTATGATATTGATTGCGGTAGCTTATGCTAACCAATCCACTGCACAAATAAGATTAAGCCTGAACATTGGCAGCCAGCCCTGCTGGGGCCCAACCGGTTACGATCATGCAGAATATTATTACCTGCCGGACATTGAATGCTATTACAATGTACCGAAACACAGGTTCGTTTATCAGGACGGCGGCAGATGGATATTTTCTCCCACTCTTCCTCCTATGTATGCTAAGTATAACCTGAATACCGGTTATAAAGTAGTGATGAATGAAGAAAAACCTTATTTGCATTTTGCTGAACACCGCGACCAGTACAGCAGGTACAAAAGCTATGCACAAAGGCAACCCATCCTGCATGAAAGTACAGAAGACAGGTACAGGAACCATTGGGATGATAAACGTTATGGCATGAGGGATAATGGTGATCATAGAGATGGCGACCACAGGGATGGAGACCATCACGACCGTCATTAATCTTACATCAGATTTATATAAAAAGAGCCCTTTTGCAAGGGCCCTTTTTATATTGTCCTGGGTAACAACTCAGGCTTTTCTTGCACTCAGTAACCCTCCCAAAATAAGTATCGCCACCATAAAATAGCAGATTGCCAGTGCCTGCGGCTTGTCTACATAAATTATATTTACCACACACAGGCTTATTACAGAAGTAACAATATAACTACCCCCGCTGGTAAACCCGCCTGCAGCAGCAATATTCTTCGAAAAACGGGTAAGGCAGTAAGTAAGATAAATATTATAAATAAATCCGGTAAGGCAATGAATCAGAAACACAAATAACATCATTCCAAAAATACTGTTCGGTAAAATCAAACCCGAAAACATTAACACTGCTAATCCCATTTGCAAAAAAATAGCCATATATAATTTGGGGAACATTTTTTTATGCAGCAGTTGTTTACTCATTAAACCACCACATAACATCGCTACACCGGAAACTAAAGCACTGTACCCAATATTCACCGCAGGATAATGAAACCTGTTTTCTATAATAAAAGGGGCCGACATAGCAAATAGGATGGACATGGAATAACTCAAACCCAGTATCACTACTCCTGTAATAAAATCCTTAGTAGTCAGAAACTTTCTGTAATTACCCATAATAGAAGTAAAATCCAAAGAACTCAACTGTTCAATTGTTTCCCCGCTAAACCGCCATTCCAGTAAAAATATAAACAGTGCATAAATGGCCAGAAAATAAAAATTAGCCCTCCAGCCTGCCATTTCCTGTAAATACCCCCCTAAAAAAGGTGCCAGTATTGGTGCTGCAGACCATACAATTGATAAAAGGCTGATATAATGCTTACGCTGTTCCCCTTCGTATACATCTACAAAAAATGATCTTTTAGCAACTACAATCATTGCAATTGTCAAACCCTGTATGGCCCTGATAGCCAGAATAAAAGGTATCCCATTAGCTGTAACAATTAAAATATTACTGGCTGCAAAAACAGCAAGGGCCCATAAACAGAGCCTGTATCTGCCATATCTGTCCACAATATTGCCCACAAATAACTGTGATACCCCATAACTCACCATAAAAACTGTTAAGGTAAGCCTAACCTGATTGGCAGAAGTGTGTAAGTCATTCACCATATCCGGAAAAGAAGGTATAAAAATATCCATTGCAAATCCGGATAACGGAATCAGCATAAAAGCCAGATAGGTACTGATTTGCCGGTTTTCATTCTTTAAGGTCCTAAACTTACTGTTTGTCATTCACGGCAAATGTAGTGTTCTGGACCAAGCCAACGTTTGTTGCGGCTCTTTATTACATTGAAATTACTTAGATCGAAAGTTTTTCCCCATTTTCTTAAAATACAGATTCCTTACCCTTCCGGTAGTAATAAAGAATCCATTTATTGTATTAGTCTTATCCCTGGAAAATGCAATCTTAAAATTACCTGTAAACATATCTTTTATATAGGGTGAAAATTCCATGTTCTCATTTCCAGTTTAGACTGTATATACCCCTTTTTATAATTAATCTTACCATCTTTCAATATGGCCAAAGCACAGCCCGGAGTGTTTGGATGATCGTATGCAGCAAAAACAGCATCGATCTTTTTTGTCAGTGAATCTGCTAATTGCGCATGCACAATTTGCATTGCAAAAGAGAAAAATAAAGCAAAAACAGCGCTCTTTTTTTTCCTACATTTTTTGCAAAATAATCATATATATCATTCCTGTTCCTTTTAAAATTTGCCATAGTTTTTAAGATTTTTACCGGTCCTTAAACCATCATATTATATATCAATATTGTGCCAAAAACTATCCTGCTGGCAATCAAATGATTACTGGTAATACTTATTTATACATGTCCGGTAACGGACAATAACTGTCCGGTTTTAGTACACTATTCTAAATCCTTCCCGATCTTAACTAAACAAAAATTCAATATCATCTTCAGTCAACCCTTTAACAAAACCCTCTTCTTCCCCAATCAGTTCCGTAGCCAGTTTCTTTTTCCGCTGCTGCAATTGCATAATTTTTTCTTCAACCGTGTCTTTACAAATCATCTGATAAGCAAACACGGTTTGGGTCTGTCCAATCCGGTGGGTACGGTCAATTGCCTGTTGCTGTACTGCGGTATTCCACCAGGGGTCAAATAAAAATACATAATCCGCTGCTGTCAGATTCAATCCGCTATTTCCCGCTTTCAGGCTAATTAAAAAAACCTTCTCTACACTGTCCGGCTCCTGAAAACGGTTTACCAGTTCCTGCCTTTCCTGTACCGGAGTGCTGCCATCCAGACGGCAATAAGGTATTTTGTGTTTAGCAAAATCCTTTTCCAGTAAATCCAGCATACCGGTAAACTGAGAAAATACCAGGGCTTTATGTTTGGGAATGATATTCTGTAATTCTTCCAGCAATAGCTCCGTTTTAATAGAATCGTAGGTAAACAGGTCTTCGTCTTTCACCAGTTCGCAACTGTTACAAACCTGCCTCAGTTTCAGTAACCCATTAATCACACTTAACTTTCCACTACCCAACCCTTTTTCCTTTATTTCAATAAATACACTGCTGCGTATATTTTCCTTAATGGTTTCATAGGCAGCTTTTTGATCGGCCCGCATTTCGCACCATAAAACAGATTCCACTTTTTCGGGCAGGTCGGTAGCCACCTGTTCCTTGGTACGCCTTAATATAAATGGAGCAGTTAATTTTCTTAAAGCAGCCACTTTATCGGCATCCTGTTCCCGGTCAATCGGGTCGGCATATTCCCTTTTAAAAAATTCCCTGTTGCCAAACATGCCGGGCAAAAGAAAACTGATCTGAGCATAGAGATCAAATGTATTGTTCATCACCGGGGTACCACTTAAGGCAATCCTGGAGAGCGCATTTATGCGGTTCACCGCAACTGTAATCTGGGCCGATGGGTTTTTAATATTATGGCTTTCATCAATAACTGCAATACCAAATGCAATCAGTGATAATGCATCAATATCATTACGAACTGTATTATAGGTAGTAAGAATAATCGGTCCATGCACTGTTTCCAGAGCTGTAATATCCCTGTTAGCACCATGAAAAATAAAAGTCTCCAGATTAGGGGCAAATTTTTCAAATTCCTGTTGCCAGTTATACAATAAACTGGACGGGCAAATGATCATATGTTTCAGATCCGGATATTGTTCATGATAATGTGCTAAAAAACAAATGGTTTGCAGGGTTTTTCCCAATCCCATATCATCTGCCAGGCAGGCACCAGCCCCTGCTTCAGCCAGTAGTGCCATCCATTCAAAGCCTTTCTGCTGATAAGGCCTTAAAACAGCCTGCACTTTTGCGGGAGCTTTATATAAAATCGTATCCGGCAATTGCCATTGCTGCCATTTTTGCCACCATTCTTCCTTAATAATGGGTTTTAATACCACTTCATTTGCAGGCGTATCACTTTCAGTAAGTGTCATCCAACGCGCAACAGTCATTTCTTTTTTACCGGTAATATGCCCATGTTTTACAATCATGCCATATTGTTCCTGCCATTCGGCAGATAATATTCCCAGACTACCATCTTTTAATAAAATAGCTTTCTGGCCGGCCAGTAAACATTTCTGTAAATCAGCCAATCCAACCTGCTCCGTTCCAAATTTCAATTCAAATGAAATGGTAAGCCTGTTCCCTTTATCCTGTAATACAGAAAATTCCGTTACAGGTTTATGAGCACTATACCTGAAATGCTGCAGCATATCCATACCAATCATGGGTATGTTCAGTTCCAGTAACTGATGGTATACTTTTAAAAACCATTGCTTTTTTTGGGCATCTGCAAAACTCAGGTAATAATACCCATTTAGTTGTTTGGTAAAATTGGGATGCAGTGCTTTCAACTGGCCGGTAAAAGCTTCTTCCGATTCCCGGTTACGCCTGATAGTATACCCTTTACCATTTCTGATGATTTCCTGTTCCGGTTTCCAGGGGCCATCTACCAGAAATCCTTCATAATCCCATTGCGGGGTCAATACCAGAAAAGAACCACTGATTTCACTCAACAGAATTCTGTTTCCGGGTATACTTTCAATGCAATCCTGCTGAAACAGGTTATTCCTTTCTACAGAATAGTTTTCTTCCAGCCGGGTAAGAATATTTACCGCCAAAGCCTCAGGATCCCGGCTATACTGAGCCGGATTAACCTGGTCCAGCCATTCCAAAGTCATAAAATCTTTATGCGCTAATAAATAATATTCATTCCCATATTCCAGCAGAAAATGATAGCGGTTAAATTGTTGCAGCTGATACAGGTTCCTGTTTAAAGAAATAATAGCATTCACCTGCAAATCCTTACCCTCGTTTACTACTTCAAAAGATAAAACCGGTTTTACAGTACTGAAAGTACAGGGCAGGGTTTTGGCTGCTTTTTTATTAAGAATAATTTTATGCTGCATTTTCAGCAAAAAAGCAAAAGACTTAAACTGTTCAAAAAGCTGGTGCAATTCGTTTAATAATGCCTGACGATAGAACTGATCATATGCTTTTCCACCCTTTGTAATTTTGTAGCGGCTCTTTATTGCAGACTCCCTTCTTTCTGCATGTAATTCATTGAAAAATACGAGGGTTGACTTATCAGTTTTTATCAATTCAGGATATACCTGATTAATTTCATGATAAGTAATATCATGCAATACCGGAGTAATCGTATTAGCGGATTTTACCAGTTCCTGTAACTGCAGTATACCCTTATTGGCCATCAATTGCTGGGGCATCAATAATAAACTAACATGCTTCTTTTGTGCCATTTACATCATTAAGCAACAAACTTAAAGGGGAGGGGGCATTCTTCAAAGAGATATTCCAGTTGGATTTATAAATGAAATTTCAACGGCAGCTCCAATATAGCTCATATTTATTTAAATTATAGCTCAGTTTACTCTATTTTTGATCTGTATTTTGCAATAAACTGAGCTATAAATATTTATCATGGCAAAATTATTATCCGATAAAGCTGATTTGATAGTTGAATATATAAAACAGCATCCATACAGTTCATCAAAGGAAATTTATGATAATCTTGGTCTTGAAGTAAGCTATGCCACATTTAAAAGAGGGCTGCAGGATTTGGTTACCGGAAACCTTATACATACTACTGGTAAACTGAAAGGAACCAAATATGAAATAAGTCAGACCTATGATATATTAAGGACTATTGAAGTAGAAGAGTATTTTAAAAAGGAAATTGATGAAAGAGTAATTTTAAAAGGGTATAATTATACGCTCATCAATAATACACTTACCCAAGTTTCTATATTTTCTAAACAGGAATTGGAGCATTTAAATAATTTACAGAACCAGTACACCAAAAACGTTTCCAAATTAAGTGAAGCGGAATTTAAGAATGAATTAGAAAGATTGGCAGTTGATTTAAGCTGGAAATCATCCCAGATAGAAGGGAACACTTATTCTTTGCTGGAAACGGAAAGGCTATTGAAAGAAAAAGAAACTGCTAATGGTAAAACAAAAGATGAAGCAACTATGCTACTTAACCATAAAGAAGCGTTGGACTTTATCATCTCTCACCCTGACTATATAAATCCATTAGCAGTTTCAAGGATCGAAGACATTCATAGTATTTTAATTAAGGAGTTGAATATTTCAAAGAATCTACGAAATAACAGGGTGGGAATCTCAGGAACAAATTATAAACCTTTGGATAATGAATTTCAAATCAGAGAAGCTTTAACATCAATGTGTGGTATCATTAATCAAGAGGAAAATATATTCGCAAAAACCTTCTTAGCGCTGGTATTAATTTCATACATACAACCGTTCGTTGACGGCAATAAAAGAACTGCCCGGATTATCAGTAATGCAATATTGATTGATAATAAGTATTGCCCCATTTCATTCAGAACTGTTGATTCAATTGAATATAAAAAAGCAATGTTGATTTTCTATGAACAAAATAATATCTCTGCTTTTAAGAAGATTTTTATTAATCAATTTGAGTTCGCCGTGAACACCTACTTTTAAAAACAATATTGTATTTTTAAGACAATAAAAGCTTTCAATGGATCCAAATCAAATGATAGAAACCTGGGAAATCCACAACCGGATCAACCTGTATTTAATGGATGCAATCAAAGAAGAGCAGCTGACAGATATTGCTGCATCCAAAGGAAGAAACGTAGGAGAACAATTTGCCCATATACATAATGTAAGGTTGATGTGGTTAAAAGTTGCTGATCCGGATCTGTTTACTGAACAATTGAAAATAGAAAAGGATGCCATCACAAAGAAAATATTGAAAGATGAATTGAGTAAAAGCGCTATGGCTATTTCCCAGCTTCTGAGAAAAGGGTTGGAACAGGGAAAGATAAAAAACTTCAAGCCCCATCCGATGGCTTTTATGGGCTATCTGATTTCGCATGAAAGTCATCACCGGGGGCAGATTATGCTCACTTTAAAACAGGCAGGCCATCCGGTTGACAAGAAAATACAGTTTGGCCTTTGGGAATGGGGAACCAGGTAAATACACTTAATACCTGCATTTATAACTGAATAACAGATGCCCTGCTTCAGTATACTGCATGTGGTTTATTTTTTTTTATGTTCAAAATCGGAATTATTTTTTTAACCTTTTCTACAATTACAGTAAGCTTTACGATTACTTCCAACAAAAATGGATTTATCAGTGGAAATTTTAATGACAGGCTTACAGAATTAGTATCACAAACTGGCAATACTAAAAGCTTTGGCAATCCCGGTGGATGCGTTATTACCAAAGGTACTTTAAGTAATATTCCGGTTTATTAATAATGAATTATATGAGGCTTTTCCTTTCATGGACTGAAGTTTAAGAAAAAGCTTCTAGTTCCAGAATTTTCAACTTAACCAATTATTGGTTTTTTGTACTATTTTCTTCAGTAAAACTAATTAGCCCACCTATTATCAGCTTTACTCTTTTTTGTTCCTGATAATCAAGATGAGCACTAATCCATTCATCTATATAAAGAACAGAAAGGAGTTTTGTAAATTCATCTCTTAGGTATTGGTGGAGGTTTTCTGGTGCTTTTTCCATTTCTTCCCAAATAGAGTTTCGATTATTGAGGATATAAACAATATCTTCAAAATCATTACTAAACCTACCATCGTTCTGCCCCCTGTTTTTAAATGCCTCTAGTTTTGTTGCTAAAAAATATATAGCTGGAAAAATATTAATACTAATATTATCTTCTAGCTGCTTCTGTATAGAATTTTTTGCAGCTTCAGGATACCATTTATTAGCAAATCCCAATACATTCTCTGATGTCGGCATCACATCTACTATTATTCCCTGTACGATATACCTACATATTACACCTGATGCTGCATCATTTAAAAATCCCTTCTGTCTTAATTGTTCGTCTATTGCTGCATATCCCTTATAATCTATCAATTCTATAATTATATCTATATCGTCTGTTGGTCTAACTTCATTAACAGGCCTGTCGGTATATAATGAAACAATTGCTCCCCCTACAAATATAACATCACGGCTAAGCTCTTCCAGTGCACGATGAACCACTTTAATTCTCAGCATGTTTTCCCTATGGCTCATTTAAAATTATTTTATGTAATTCATTTACAGCTATTTTTAATTCTCTGGTGCGGCCCACCCTTATTATATCTATACTTGCAAGTAATTTATAAAGCAATTCATCCTGTAATGCGGCTTTAATTACTCCTTTAAACAAAGGTTCTATAGCAAGCCCCCTGAGATCACCATTGGTATCTGGCCAAACATAATTTACTTCGGATACTAATTTTGACTTGTAAAATGGGTGGCTGTGTGCAGTAGCAAATCCTGTAACCATACTTCCCGGAAACTGTGGAAATACATAATGAAGTCCAAATTCTATAAACTCCATCAATGATTTACGGTAAATTTTTTTGCGGCTTTCATCAACAAGTCCAGCCATATGACTCCTGTGTAAAGATTCGGAAATCTCCGAAATACTGATATTTAAGGATACTGAAAGGTCTCTGTATTGCCATTCCTTATCCTCAAGTATCAGGATTTTCAGTAAGATTACTACGTCCTGCGGACGCATTCCATTATGTGATCTCATACTGCAAATATACAAGTTTAGTTCTTTGTTCGCGTATTGCGAACAAAGAACTAAAGCATTTTCTTACTCCTTACTAAATTCATAAGGATAATAAAACCGCTCGCTATTAATATAAAGGCTTTCAGCTATCAAACTACAGATAATTTGTACTAAATCCTCTCTGGGTCCCTGATGAAAAAGAGTGAATAAAACAAAATGTTTTTTATTTGGGGTGTTTCCAAAAAAATAATAAACCCTTGACTCCTTATTGGTAGAATCTTTTAAAAAGTATTCATAAAAATGATACTTGTTTTTATCCTTTTCAATTTCTCTTTTCTTATTTGTAAATGTATATCCTTGCTCATGCAATTCAGTATCACTCCTTAATCCGATCTTGGCAGAACCTTCTTCATTTAAAAAAGTATCCCGGATTTGAACCTGGATTCCAATCTTACCCAGAGTGTCGGTTATTGACCTCAACTTTAATGAAAAAGAATCAACATTAAGTTCCTCATATTTTAATGGTATTGAAAAAGAACATGGCGTTACTCCATTATTATACACTTCCCATTTTGAAGAAGCTACTGTTCCGTTGTTTAAAATAAAATTCCAATTACCAGTTTGCAATCCATTTAAATAATGACCCTCCACTACTAAAAGCCTGCTTAAACTCGTGTAGGACCATAAATTTGTCTCAATATAATCGCCGGAACCTTTTAAAAAGCCTCCTTGTGTTAAATATTTCTCTCCGAATAAACTTACAAAATATAAGTTACCAGAGCCAGACTCGATTACTCCTGGCGGTTCATTACTACTACTATGATCTCTGATACTTACATTATTGCATCCAGCAACCAAAAGTATTAGACATATCCACCAATATTTATACTTATTCATATTAAATATATCTAAAAGCTACGTTTAAAATTAATGGAAAAGGAAATAAAAAATCAGACAGCCCTCAATCCTCCCTGCTTCCATCATCCGCCATTCTTACCATCTTAGGCGTAAACTCAGCAACAATATCTACCAGTTCCTGCTGGGCAGCCATAACTGCATGTATATCTTTATAGGCCATTGGTGCTTCATCACAGCCAGCGCCAATTAAGGTTACGCCATGTTCTTTCAATACTGCCCTCATAGCATCTTTGCTGATCTCTTTGATAGCTTTGGTCCTGCTCATCTGCCTTCCCGCACCGTGGGATGCGGAGCTGATAGATTGCTCCACCCCTTTGCCCCTGACTAAAAATCCGGATGCTGTCATAGAACCGGGAATGATACCCATTACCCCTTTTCCAGCGGGAGTTGCACCTTTCCGGTGTACGATTACTTCATCCCCATCCCATATTTCCTTCCAGGCAAAATTGTGATGGTTCTCAACTTTTGCTAATACGGAAGCACCTACTGCTTTTGCCATTTTGGTGTGGATGATTTCGTGACAGGCTGAAGCATAATCACCGGCAAGATTCATCGCCAGCCAATATTCCTGTCCGGCTTCTGTGCTAAGATCAAGGTATGCAAGGTTGGCCGCTTCCTGCGGAAGTTTACAAATTTGCTTTGCAAGTCTGGTATAGTGTCCGGCAATTGTGGCACCAAAACCCCTGGAGCCGGAGTGAGACAAAAGCGCCAGATAACTACCTTTCTCCATCCCCAACACCTCATCTTTTTCTTTGAATTCAATAATACCAAATTCAACAAAGTGGTTTCCGCCACCGGAAGACCCGAGTTGAGAAGATGCCTTATCTTTCAGCCCTCTGATTATTCCAATAGAATTGAATAAGCCGGAATCTAACACTTCGTGATCTGCCTTATATTGTCCATGAAAACCATGGCCCGCACCAAACTTGGTTTGTGCAATCAGTTCCCTTTTATACTTACTTTCATTTTCAAAAAAATGCGCAGCTGGTATATCATAGATAGACAATGCCATCCTGCAGCCAATATCAACACCCACGCCATAAGGAATAATTGCTTTTTTGGTAGCCAGTACACCCCCAATCGGCAACCCATAACCCTGGTGTGCATCCGGCATTAAGGCACCTGCAACAGTAACGGGCAATTTCATAGCAACAGCCATTTGTTTTTTAGCACCCTCTTCAATATTGTCAGCACCATACATACTATACGCTGCTACCACTTCTTTTAATGCAATCGTATCATCTTCGGGTATGCTGGCTTCTTCTATCAGAGAAGAAGCCAGGTCAGCATACACTTCATCATCCAGGAAATTTTCCGGATGAGTAAGGATATTTTTAAAATGCGATAGTATTTCATCTTTAGAAAACGCATTCATACTCCCTGCCAGTTTCAATGCCATCCCAAGGGATTTACCAGCAGTAAATCCCACAGCCATTAAATCCTTACCATTCATTACTATTTCCATTGTTCATTATTTAGTCAATTAATATCAGAACCCATCTATTCATATCCTGAACCAATGTTTCTGATAAACAAAGATGTCTTTGCGTTTACGCAGCTTATCTGCGCACTTATAATTATTTTAAACTATTTTATCAATGCATTTATTTTCAGCTACTTAGAGCAGAAAATATTTTCTGTAATTTTCAAACTGGCAATAACTACGCAGGTGTAATGCGCAGTAAATGCCAAACCTTGTAACTTTAAATAGTTATGGCAACCAATAAACTGGCGCTTATCCGCTATAAAACAATCGATACCTGTTTACGCAACCGTTTAAAGAAATGGACGCTGGAAGCGTTGATTGAAAAAGTATCCAATGCATTGTATGAATATGAAGGCATACAGGATGGTGTTAGTAAACGCACCATACAAAGTGATATAGAATTGATGCGCAGTAATAAATTAGGGTACAATGCACCCATTATAGTGGTTGACCGGAAATTCTACACTTATGAAGACCCTGACTACAGTATCAGTAAATCCCCTATTAATGATGCCGATATGGGCAAGATGAGAGAGATTGTGAGTGTACTTAAACAATTAAATGGCTTTCAGTATTTCGAGGAGATGAGTGATATCATCGTTCGTCTGGAAAATAATTTGAATAAATCTTCCGTATCCGGAAAAAGCTATATACAGTTTGAAAATAACCAGCAGCTGAAAGGTTTACATTTTATTGGCCCTTTATATAAAGCGGTAAGCCATAAAATTCCTTTGCTGATCGAATACAAATCCTTTAAAGCAAGCACTGCTTCTAAAAATGTGTATTTCCCTTACCTGTTGAAAGAATACCGTAACCGCTGGTTTCTGATTGTTAAACCGCAAAAAGGCAATACGCTACTTACCCTGGCATTGGATAGGATTATTGATTTCCAGGAAATGGTAGCCAACATTTTTGTGGAATACAGTGGAGTAGATTTTGAACGTTATTTTTCAGAAGTTATTGGCGTAACCATAACAGCATCCGACAGGGCACAGAAAGTAATATTATGGGTACAGAAAAAACATGCCCCCTATGTACTTACAAAACCCTTACATACTTCTCAGCAATTACTCAAAGAAGACGATACTGGAATCATGATACGCCTGGATGTTGTTTTAAATTTTGAACTGGAAAGAGAGATTCTGGGATTTGGAGAAGGGATTAAAGTAATTAGCCCGAGGATTTTGCATGGACGGATTAAGAAAAGGATTGATAGTATGGTTGGGTTGTATAATCAGAAAGAGGGGAAGGGTTGAACAATTACAGTTTTTGTATTTTTATTATCTGTTATAATACCAGCGTCAATTAGAAACTGCCTGGCTGATTCCTTTGATTTTGCAGCTTCCTTAGTAACCCTTTTTATAGCTTCTATTTGTTTTTTAATAGCAATTTCAGTCATAGCAAAAGAATTAATCTTAAAAAATAATAACTAATCAGTGTATAACATACTAATACCTTTCCGCATTAAAATTCCAGTGCAATTTCCTCATGAGGATTAATTATGAGATGATCCCTCGATCTTTTAATTCCAGGTTTCTCAGGTAAAATTAAATTTTCAGAATGGGTGAGCATTTCACTACCCTTTTTGCTTTTTTGAGCCGAATAATTTAATTCAAACTGATAGATATTAAAATCTACATATAATTCCCTTATTTCAGGTACATTATCATATGAAAGAATCCATTTAAAATCCCTTGGCAGCCTTAAAAAATTACACAGTTCCTCATGATCCTTATGTTTATAATAATTCAGATACAATGCTTCACCCTGTTTGTAATAAGGCGGGTCTAAATAAACCAGCGTATTTACTCCACCCATATTATGTAAGAAATCAAGTGCATCCAAATTAGAAACAAAAATGGAATTCTTTTTTTCAAGAATCTTATTAATTTTTTCAATAAGGGTGGGCTTATTAAATCTGCAATCAATTTTATAGGAAGCGGATTTTTGTATTTCAACATTTTGACCACCTATAGGTCCGGCATTAAGAATACCCGACCTGTTTGTTCGGGATAGAAAAAATGTAGCAAAACCTAAATCAAAAGAAGGAACCAAAGCAGATTTAAAAATTTGCCTCTGTTGCTGCCATTCTTCCAATGTTACAGAGGTATCTTCTATTTTATTAATAAACCTGTCACTTTCCTTCATCAAATAATGCCAGAAAGAATAAATAGCAATAGAAGCATCATTAATATAAATAGTATCAACTTTATTTTTTAAAAGTAAATTTATTGCAGCACCAGATCCCCCTGCGTAAGCTTCTGCATATATCACATGATCCATATGATTAAACATAATCAACTCTTCAAAAAAAGAAGTCATCATTGATTTACCACCGGGATATCGTAAAGGGGTGTTATACATAAAATTATAAACAGTCTATAGCCAATTCTTTTGCAATTTTATTATAGACAATTAAAAATTCTTCTACAAATTTATTAGAAACTGATGGATTCGCCTTAATCCAGGGACCAATTACTTTAGCAGCATTTCTTCCAAAATGTTCCAGTAATGAATTAAACCACTCTTTAGCAAATTTACGTTCTTTTTGAATGTCTTCCAGTCTGTAATCTCTGAAGCAAACTTCTTTGTTAAAATCAACATTAACTTTTTGCCAAACTTCAGATTTGTCATCCAGTCCAAACAAAAATTCTGCAATTAATCTTTCAGGTGAATTTTCACCTGGAAGAATAACATAATTCCTAAATTTTTTAATCTTATTTAAACTAACATGATCCAGTTTCACATCACCATCAAGAAATATAATTGAGTCTGGAAAAATAAAAGGAGGAACTTTTTGAACAGTTAGTTGAATAAAATTTTTACAGCCTAAAGAACATTTTATAAAATTAAGGTTATTTGCCTTCTGTTTAAGCAATGCCTTTGTAAATATAAGCCCTTCATTATCCTCTGTAAATGCAATAATTTTCTTTCGCCCTTTTTTACCAATTGTTACATTAAGCCGGTGTTTAATGGTCTCATAAGTTACATTTTGAATTAATTCCACTTTTGAGTTTTTCTTTTCCAGATAATGTACTATTACCTGATCTTTTATTGAAGCTGTTTTCTTGTTTTTTTCCTGAATCTTACACACATACTCTAATAGTGATAAGGAGTGAGTAGTGAAAATGATTTGAATTTTAAATTGTGAACTAAATTTCCTTAAAGCATCAAACAATTTAATCTGTGAACCGGGATAAATTGTAGCATCCAATTCATCAATTACCAAAATTCCTCCTTTATAATGCTCAGGATATTTTTCTTTTAGTCTTTTAAAAGACATTATTGCCAATAGTATTTTACCAATATTATCCTGGCCAGCTGAGTTTTGTTTCCAATCATATATCTCAGTATTTACACCAATAGTAGTTTTATCAGGACTTACTAAATAATTAGTATTCGTAATTTTATCCAAACTAATTAATATTCTATCATGCCAATCGGTGAAAAATGTACTTTCAGCAGGCGTAAATCCTGCTATTTTTCTCTCGGACAATCGGATATCTTCACCAATTGGCATTAACCTTTTTAAACTTAAATATATAACCGGCAACTGAATATAGCCAGAACCCTTAGACCTGTCCCCTTTTTTCCAAAATCTTATTCCTTTTGCCTCATTTCCTGCACGGCTGATACTTTCAACAACAAAAGGTTCCTGATCTTTCAAAAATAATGTCCATTCATGATCTTTTGGTTTATCAAAATTTTCGGAAAATTTAAATTTCTCACCGAAAGCAGATCTGAAATTACCTCCACATAATGGTTTTTCATCTTTCATCGGATTTTCATCAACAGAAAAAGCAAATGGCTGGCTTAATATTCCAAGAATTGTAGTCTTTTGAGTTCCATTTTTACCAGATATTACAGTTATATGGTTACCCAAATTAAATTCCACATTTTCAAAACCTCTGAACTTCGTAATTAAAGCCTTTTGAATTATCATATTTCTCAATAAGAAAACTAAGTTATTAATTATTCAGATATATTTTATAAATAAATTAAACTATTTTTTGTTAATGAATTAACAATACCATCCTAATTACCGCATATCCTCAAATAAATAATTAATGGAGATCCAATGATCCACAACAGCCTACCTGCAAATTGTAACTGTGTTATTGAAGTTTGATTAAGCAACTTAATGCCGTCATTCGTGGTTGGGCATTTTACTAAAGGAATGTATTTTCTAAACATACTTTCAAAGTACTTGATCCGAATGCAGGGAAATTGCATCTACGGTTCGTACTGAAGCCAAAGAGGGCAACTTCTTTGACTTTTCAACCTGCCTGCCTTGTTACTTACTTCATTTGGGGACCTATTGCTTAAAACTTCTTTCCATTTTTACCTAAAGCGTAATTTTCAAGAACATTAATTTCAATCATATCTGCATTCGTTTTTAAATCTTTATAAAAAAAACGAGCATTGTTTTTATACAGTATTGAATTTAACCTTGAACTATCGGAATGATAATTCAGGAAAATAGAATTATTTTTATCGTGTACTTCTATCTGTTCATAACTTAAAAATATTATAGTATCGGGCAATTCAGTCGTAATGAAAATTGATAGTTGTTCGTTTGTATTATTTGTCTTAAGATAATTTTTTGAGGGTTTCCATAACCCATAATATTCTTCAGGAATAACATAGCATACATTGTTCAATGTTTTCCACACTGTAATACATTTATTGTTATCTAAATAAATAAACTTTCTTGATTCACCTAACCATACTACAAATAACACAAAGACACTCAAAACCATTATAATTATCCTTTTCATAATAATATGCACGTTATTGAAAATTAGTATCCAATATAATAAGCTATAATACGTTTCAATAATGGAAGTTCTTCATTAAAAGCTTTGTCCCCAAATTCATATCCTACTTTTTCTGCAAGCTGAGTAGTTTTTTCCTCATTTAAAAGTTTACGATAATGAAAACTTTGTAAAGCATCTAAAGCAAATCTCGCCAACCCCCTCCAATACCATTACAGTCAGCTTATAACCTGCCCCAATGTTTTCAATATCTTTTACAGAGGCAATAGTCAGTAATCCATTGCCATTTATAAATCCTGAAACACTATCAATAGGTATTCCTCTGTATTTATATTGATCGTCTGTCATATTGACTTTAAAAAAACACTCAATAGCACTAATATAACATTTACTTTTAGCTATTTATTATATATATGCTTTTATATTTGTTATAAATATAATTATTATTAATTAAAAAAAATTATTCCTATAAGTAATTCATTCAACTTGCCCCAATAGGGGCATCCAACAAACAATATTTATTATGTACAAACCAACAGCAAAAGGGTATTTTTCAGGATGTGGTGGAATGGAGATAGGAATCATGCAAGCAGGTGTACAAATGATTCAATCTTTGGATCTTGATATAGAAGCCACGAACTGTATGAAATTGAACAGAGATTACTTTTCTCATCCAGTTATTACCGGGGATATAAAAGATATGACGGTATTAGAACAAACTAAATCAGACATTATCATCGGAACATATCCTTGTACAAAATACTCGGCAATAGCAGACATTCATGGAACAAGAACCGGTGATGATTTATTCCTGCACTTTTTCAGACATATAGCTATAGAACAGCCTGAAATGTATATTGTAGAAAATGTACCGGGAATGAAAAAATTTAAAGTAGTAATGGAAGCAATGACAAAACTACCCAACTATTATGTACATATTTTCTGCCCGGTAGATGCTGCTAATTGGTTACCACAAAGAAGAAAAAGGCTAATTCTAATAGGTACAAAAAATCCCTTTAATATTGATGCCCCAGGAAAAATTATCAATAAACCAAGTTTGAAGGAAATAATTGAAAAGAACCCTGAAGTTGAAATGCCGGAATATGTACTCAGCAGAATGAATGGTAAGTATAGGGATAAACCCATTATTGTTGATCCTTTTGAAATATCAGCCATTGCACCCACTTGTGTTGCCCATTACTCAAAAGATTTAGGCACAAGATTAGTAAAAGACAAGTTTTCAAAACATGGAGTAAGGCCATTTACTGTTAGAGAATATGCAAGGTTACAAGGATTTCCGGAAGACTTCTACTTCGAAAATAAAAGAAGCTCCTATCGGTTAATTGGTAATGCAGTAGCTGTGCCAATGGGAAGGTGGGTAGGCGAACAAGCTATGAGATATTTCAATTAAAATAAATACAACAAGTTTATGTTGCCATATCTTTTAACCTCAACTATTAATTCTTAAATTTAAACTTTACTAATTTGATTGTAATAAATAACACTATTAATTAAAGTACCCCCTATATGTTTCCGGTAATAATCTACAATATCTTTTATACTCCCCATCTTTAATGAAGATTTGAGGTGAAGTAGCAAAATTATAAACCCTATATAAATAAAAATCATTTGCCCTCATTGCCGCAAAACTGACTTCTGATTTAGTTAAATAAATCGGCGTTTCTTTAGGAAGTTTTGTAGTTTTTACTTCAATAAATCTATCGCTACCATTTATGTTTTTTGATAGAATATCGAATCCTGCACCATCGCCTCTAATTTGTGAAACCCATTCAATTTTATCAGCTAGATTTTCTTTGTCTGCTTTTATTAATCTCCATTTCTCATAATCAATAACAAGTTTTTCTCCCTCCATTCCAAGATTTCTATTATTTTGTTCTTTTTCGAGATAATTAATTTTAATTGGCTTATAAACAGGTTCTTTCTCTTCGAAATGAGACATTACTGGTTCAGTACTAATTATTTCCTCAAAATTTAAATGTAGCCTCGTAAAATTATTCAATCCTGGACTTTCAGAGAATTTATCAAATTGCTTTTCCAGATTAAATTTATATTTAAATAAATATTCTGAAACCAAGTCTTCTAGAATTTGCTGATAATTAAACCTTGGTTTATAGCCTTTAATATATGGGAGTCCCATATTTACAAGAACAGCACTTATGTTTTGATGCTTCCACTCAATTGATCCGGAAGTTCGATTATTGAGTAATGGGAGTAATGATTTTCTATGAGCAGCTTTATTTAAATGTTCTCCTGATAATTCTTTTGAGAACATAAAAAAATAATCTTCAATAATTAATTTAACTTCTGCTTTTGACCAATCCATTCTTTGTTAAGAAAGTTATAATATAAAAATATAACTTTTTATACAGATTATCTAAAATATGAAACTCATACTTTTTTTTTGCATAAAAAACGAACATTTTCATCTTTATTTACTTAATAATCATTACTTCTTATTGTATTATTATAAACTTTACCAAAAATTGTTATTATAAACAACTCCTAATTAGTCCCTAAAAGCCCATTCCCACCATCCTTCCCCAACCCATTTCCCCAAACCCGTAAAACCCCCATAACAATTTCTTAAAACACCCCCCGAAAAATGGGTGTTTTCACGGTGGCTATTATCCAATTAATCTACTAGCTTTGTGGTATACACAATTGGGGGATTGCGTATAATTAAAGCACTTCTTATTTTTTAGGAAGTGCTTTTTTCGTTTCACCACTTTATGCCAGCTTAAATATCTTACCAGCACCGGAATATTTGCGGATTTTGAGGTTACTGTCATCCTGCTCAGGTCCAAATTCAATACCCCCGCTTAATACCAGACTGGTATTGGGTTCCAAAGCCATCATTTGTTTAGGTACAAAAGTAATCGTCTCTGCCTGACGGGTCTGTTTAAAGGGATGCCAGGGTGTATAGATCCGGGCATAGCTGTAATTATACGCGTCCGCATTCGTATACATTTGATTTTGTGGGTTATATATACAATCTGACACCGGATGCATTACAAATACAAAGCGGTAATATGGCTGTTGAAACGGATTCATCAGATTTACCTGGGGTGCCAGATAAGGCAACTCCACCGTGGCTTCCATAGTTTCCCGTTCTATTTTACTGAAAATGGGTGCCCTTACAATGCTTTCCAGAAAATAATGCTCATTCAGGCTGAAATTCTCCGCCAGATAACCATACCTGGTAAACAATACCGATCCCCGGCCCGCTGTTTCTGCTTCATGTGCTATCAGCAAACTTCTGCATAGACTGTTTAACCTGGACGCATAACTTTTATCCTTAAGGTTGGCTACTGATTGCAACGCTGCACCCAGATGCTGGCCGCCTTTTACGGCTCCACGCCACCTTACATTGTTACACCGGCATTCTGCAAAACTGTCTTTGTTTTTGATCATTTCTGCAGAAGGGCCTCCTGGTGATTTTAAAAATATCTGGTCACTCCCATTAATGGTATAGGCAATATAATTGCCTATACGCCCAACAAAATTGAAATTGTTCTTAAGTCTGCCCATAGATAATAATTTTTAGATAAAGGATTTATTGATTTATTATAAAGTTAACTCCTAATCCTAAATTAATTCACCGTAGTTCTACGGTATTTTTACAGATCTGCCAGAGATGTCCCAGTCCTTAAAGGACTGGGACATCTCTGGCACTTCACTGGGACTTGAGTGGGACTTCCGGCTATTATTCCCCATTCTGGTAGGCCTGATGTCTATCCCGGGCAGGAGCTATTGAACCCTATTTTAGTGGTGGGTGAAACAAATGACAGGTAGGGGCATAGGGGTACGACCCCGAAAAAAAGGGGTTTAGTAAGCTATAAGGCTACAATGCTGATTAGTAGTGCTGGTTTGCTTAAATATCCAGTAAACGCCTGTGGTAATTGATCTGCCCCAGATGATAGGCTAAATGGGTGGCCAGGTGCACCAGCATATATTGTGTAGAGGTTTTCTGCTCAAATACTACCAGTGGAAAATCGGCTGCCAGTTCTGCTGCTGTTAACCTGCCTAAAACGGTATCCACTACAATGATGGTTTCTTCAATCCTTGCAATTAATACTTCACGGGGTACGTCTTTGTCTGTAAACTCCAGCGGCCGGTTACGTACATAACCTGTTTTGCCCAGTTCTGCTCCGATAAAGGCATTGAGATTGCCTATTAAATGCAGGCACAGGTTGCCGGCAGAATTGGAAATATGATGATCTGTCTTCCAGAGATTGCTTTCCTGCTGGTAGGTTTCTATTTCTGATTTGAGTTTTTTAAGGTCTCTGCTGTAAATAAGTTGTAAGGTACTGACTAACATATAGATTCTTTTAAAGTGTTAAGGTACACAGTTTGTATGAAGGGAAAGAGGGTAAAGAGGTTAAATGATTTTTAATTACAAAAGGGTAAATAAAAAAAGGAATAACAGTAATTGAGCCTTTACCATTATTCCTGCAAAACTAAACCAACAACATTATTGAATAAGATATATAAATCCTAAACCGATATTCGAAACACTGCCACTGCTCAGACTGGATGATAAAGTAAAACTGTTCATCACACCATTTCCACTCATCACATTGGGGTTATTTTTGCTGTGCGAATAACTCAGACCTACCAGGTTGGTTAAAGAAGCATTGAATAAAAAACGTTTATTTAGCTTATATGACAAACCCGGATTTAAACCAGTTGCAATCGAATACCCTTTAAAGTTATTACTATATCCGGTAACACTCCCAAAATTAATACCAGCGGTAGAATTCCATTGAAGAAAGGCATAGAATTTCTTTGCCAGCGGAAAATAATACTGTGAAAAAAAACTGGCACCCAGGTAATTCATCTGGTTCTTATAATTTGCCACACCAGGCTGTTTTTGGGTATAATTACTAATGTTATAACTAAGTCCGAATCCTATACTGTGCAATGGACTTATAAATTTGCCCAGTGAAAAATTAAGCCCCGCAGCTAAACTGTTTTGTTTGATTGAATCTCCGTAATTATAATTGGTATTACCAAAATTAACACCTCCGGAAAGTAGTTTTTGCCCGGTAGTAAACTGAGCATGAACAGAAATTACAAATAATAGCAAAATGCAAAAAGAGAAGTTTTTCATTTTCATATTTAGATTTTATGGTAAAAAGACGGATATCTTTTCTGCTTAGTTGCATGCAGTTTTTACATTAACATAAAATTACAGATATATCTGTGGATTAGTCCTTAAATGAAATAACCCCCATAGACATGGGGGATAATTTCATTTTCTTATCAAAGAAAACCTATAAACCAAAACATTTCTCTAAAGCATAAAATTAAAATTAATAAAACACACAAAGTTCAGGGCTCGCTGTTAAAACAGTAATCCGGGCTAATACAATCGTTTGCGGTGCATATTTTTTTGTAAAAAAGGATCGTAATTAGCTAAAAATGAAGTTAAAAAAAGGAATTATTATCAGTTTACTATCTTTTATTTACTTATTCGCTGTTGAAATTATCTACCGGTTTGAGTGTAAACATTCTTTTTATTTGCCATTTTTATTCATTAAATTGCATTGAGATTATTTTGTATAATCCTGAGCCATGTTTTCAGAACAATTTTATATTGATACTGCGCTTGCAAAGCATACATTAACCGGCGTTTTAACCTTAAATATTCCAGGGTCTTTTTTATCGGAAACAGGCAGTTGTTTTATTACTCCAGTAATATGCCCGGTCCTCATGGATATGATTCCGGAAAAGAAAATTTCTATCATCTAAAGTGCCTGAAATAATGAAAAATGAAAATGAATTCAGGGACCTGATAGAAAACTTATCAGTGGGTGTTTTAAAACAAGGGCCGGATGCAGCTATCCTCTATTCTAACCAGGCCGCTTTGAAAATGTTAGGTCTTACAAAAGAGCAGTTATTGGGTAAAACTTCTTTTGACCCCGATTGGAATGTAATTCATGAAGATGGTTCAGCATTTCCCGGTAATACACATCCGGTACCTGTTGCGATTGCAAGCTTACAGCCGGTAAAGGATGTGGTAATGGGGGTATACCGTCCGGCTAACAAAGACAGGATCTGGCTATTGGTAAATGCTTTACCCTATTTTGATGAAGCTGGTAAGCTTGACTATGTTATTTGCACTTTCAGTGATATTACCCGTCAAAAAAACATAGAAATTCTACTGCTGGAAAATGAAAAAGCAATCAGAAAATCCAAACGCCTGTATAAGTTTAACGCCAGGGTTAACAACCTGATTCTGCATGAAAAAGACCCGGCTGTTATTTATAGTGAATCCTGTAAAATAGCAGTGGATACCGGTGGCTTTCTTTTTGCCTGGATTGGAGTACCGGATGAAAACACGATGCGGATAAGGCCTGAAACCTGGTGGGGTAATGATGCTTCTTATCTGCGGGAAAGTTACCCCAGCCCTTCTATCCAAAACATTCCTGAAGGGAGAGGCCCTACGGGCCGGGCATTCCGGGAAGGAAAACATTATTATTGTAATGATATTGCCAATGACCCGGCAATGGCTCCCTGGAAGGAAGAAGCCCTGAAAAGAGGATACCGCTCTTCCATTGCATTACCCTTTCTGAAGAATGGGCAGGTAGTAGCTGTATTAACTTTGTATGGCGCAGAACCGGATATTTTTAAAATAGAACAGGAAAAACTGCTGGTAAGGGCTGCCGAAAATATCAGTTTTGCACTCAATACCATTGCCCTTGAAAAAGAAAGAAAAATTACTGAAAGCAAACTCCGGAAAATTACTCAGGCTGTGGAACAAACCACTTTATCTGTAATTATTATGAATGCAGATGGTATAATAGAATATTCCAATCCGGCTTATACAACCCTTACAGGATATTCTTCAGAAGAAATTACGGGTAAAAATATCCTGCTTTTTAATCCAATGCACGATAATGAATTAACTTATATAGAGATAGAAGAACATTTGAAAAAACACCAGCAATGGAAAGGAATATTAGCCAATCATAAAAAAAACGGGGAATTGTTTTGGGAGTCTTTAGTGATATCTAAAGTATGTGATGATAAGGGTAATATGACCAATATGATTGCTATTAAAGAAGATATTACCAGAAGAAAATTAACAGAAGCAGCATTGGAAGAAAAATCCAAATTTGTTACCAATATCCTGGAATCTTCTCTGGATATAATTTCTGTACTTGATAAAAATGGTAACCGGGTTTATTTAAGCCAGTCTGCTGAACAGATCCTTGGTTTTAGTTATGAGCAATTAAAGCAAACCCCTCTGTTTATATATATACCTGAAGATGAAAGGGATCTGGTTGTAAATGCCTTTAAACAAAAAGAGCCTATTCAAAACTTTACACACAGGATGATTTGTAAAGATGGACGTTTAAAATATTTTTCTTTGACTTCCAGGTGGGATCCTGTATCTGAATACAGGTATTCTATAGCAAAAGATATTACTTACCAATTGGAAGAAACCCGGGAAAAAGAAAGAATAAAAATTGAAGCTGAGCAAAAAATAAAAAAAGCTGTTTTTGAAGGGGAGGAAAATGAAAAACTGTTCCTGAGCCTGGAATTGCACGATAATATCAGCCAGCTTCTTTCTGCCGCCAGAATGTTTTTGGGTATGTACCTTAAAAAAGGCAATACACAGCACCTTGATGAATCTATGCAGTTACTGGAGCAATCTATTAAAGAAACCCGTAACCTGTCACACAGTATTGCATTACCTAAACTGAAAGAAATTGGATTAAAAGATTCAGTGCAGTTATTACTGAATCACTATAATGAAGCTGATAATATCCGTTTTACCTTAACAGCGCATTATCTGGAAATTGATATTCCGTATGACCTGGAAATTAATATTTACCGGATTATTCAGGAACAGGTAAATAATATTGTAAAACATTCTCAGGCAAAAACTGCTGCAATCAGTATTAATGAAGTAAACAGAAAGCTGAACATTGAAATTACGGATGATGGCATTGGTTTTAACCCCAAAGAAAAAGATACAGGCATTGGGCTGATGAATATGAAAACCCGGGTAAACCTGTTTTATGGTAAAATGGAAATTCAATCTCAACGCCTGCAGGGTTGTAAATTAATCATAGAATTTTTCCTGGATCAGGACTTTCAGTAAAATAAAACTGTTTCCTTCTTTTATCTTATCTCCTGACTTTCGATTTTTGAAAAAAAGCTTCTTATCTGCACTGCAATCTTTCTTGTACTGCTTAGTTAACCATTTTAATGACTATATTGTACGGGCTCGTATGCATTCGATTTAAAAGTTGAATGAGGGTGTTTCAATCAATAGTCAATCTTTTCTTTGTTACAGCGTTCTACCATACAATTATTAAGAGTTCCTTTTTCCGCTTTTTTAATGCCGGTATTCTGGTTTGCACTGCTTTCAGTTACTCCTGTTAACTGGCAGCATACAGCTCTTCTTTTTATCATTATCCATTTACTGGTATATCCGGCCAGCAACGCCTATAACAGCTATATGGACCGCGATACGGAGAGTATTGGTGGAATCAGCAAACCTATGGAACCTACGCGGCAGTTATTTATAGTTTCGGTGGTGATGGATGCTACAGCTTTGTTGTTGTCTTTGCTGATCAGTATACATACCACGGCAGGTATAGCTATCTATATACTGTTTTCCAGGTTGTACAGTTACCGGGGTATCCGTTTAAAACAATACCCGGTTATTGGTTTCCTTACCGTTATTTTAAATCAGGGCGGACTTATCTTTTTGCTGGTATACCAGTCAGCAATGACACAGGAGTATTTTGCATTACCATGGGCAGGTATGTTAACTGCTATATTACTGATTGGAGGATTTTATCCCATAACGCAGGTATACCAGCACCAGGCAGATAAAAAAGACGCGGTTACCACAATTTCAATGGTATTGGGTATTAAGGGTACTTTTTTATTTTGCATGTGCCTCTATACACTGGCATTCGGGTCTATGTTTTTTTATATTACTTCCTTTACATCTATTGCTTCTTTTATAACCATTCAATTATTCTTTTTACCTGTATTAGTATATTTTTTTTACTGGATGAACCTGGTATGGAAAGATGCATCACAGGCCAGCTTTAAACATACCATGAAAATGAACTGGATTGCATCCACCTGCACCAATGCCGCTTTTATTTATATTTTAATGCAACAACAACTTGGCTAATATTATTTCCATAGGAACCGCCGTACCGGATAACTGTCACCCCCAATCAGATATCCTTGCTTTTATGCAGGAGGCATATGCACTGGATGAAGCCGGTAAAAGAAAACTGGCTTTTTTATACCGGCAGAGCCATATTGATAAAAGATATTCTGTATTGCCCGACTTTTCTGTAATTACAACAGAGAATAAACTATTCGGTGGTAAAGATGCAGGTAATCCTTCCATTGGATTAAGAATGGAATTATATGATGCTGAAGCACCGGCACTGGCAATAAAAGCAATTAATAATTGCCTGGAAGGCTTTGCCCACCCGGCTGAGATTACCCACCTGATTACAGTAAGTTGTACAGGCATGAGTGCCCCGGGTATTGACTTACAAATAGCAGAAACCTTAGAACTGGATACTGCTGTTTTCAGGACTTCCGTCAATTTTATGGGATGTTATGCTGCTATTCATGGCTTAAAACTGGCAAAACTGATTGCAGACAGTGAACCCAATGCCGTGATTGTAGTAGTGGCGGTGGAATTGTGTACCCTTCATTTTCAGCATGTATTTAATGAAGATACTGCTGCCAGTAGTTTGCTGTTTGGGGATGGGGCAGCTGCTGTACTCATCAGTAACCGGAATACCCGTAAACCGTTAGTATGCCTGCAACAGTTTTATTCCAGAATAGCCAGGAATGGCAAGGCAGATATGGCCTGGGTAATCAGGGATAATGGTTTTTTAATGACTTTAAGCGGATATATCCCTACATTAATTGAAGCAGACATTGAGGCCCTGGTGGATGCTGCACTGGCTAAAGGAAACTATAACCGGCAGGATATTAAACACTGGTGCATACATCCCGGAGGGCGTAAAATTCTGGATGTAATTGAAAAAAAATTAGCACTTTTGCCTGCAGATACTGCCCCTTCGCGGTCTGTACTGGCCGGTTATGGTAATATGTCTTCCCCCTCGGTATTATTTGTATTAAAAGAGATGATGCAGGTGAAACCTGTACAACCGGAACCATTGTTTGCTGTGGCATTCGGTCCGGGATTAACCATGGAAACATTTACAGCAATTGTACAATAATGTTACGCAAAAGATCATACCAGCCTGAATTACTGGATGGGGACCAGATTCCTTATACAGCTATCCTGCAAAATATGCAGGAACTTAATTTTATTAATACCTGGCTGGGTGGCCATAGTATTACCCTTAGCGGGTTTAAACAGTTTTCTTTGCCCGGCAAACCCATTACCATTTGTGAAATAGGTTGCGGAGGTGGGGATAATTTAAGGGCTATTGCTGCTTATTGTAATAAGAAGGGAATTGAGTATAAGCTGATAGGGATTGACCTGAACCCTTTTTGTATTGAAACTGCCAGGCAGCAAACAGATACTTCCATACAGGCACAATGGTTTGTAAGTGATTATAAAGAGGTGCTGTTTGTAGAAAAACCGGATATCCTTTTTTCCAGTTTATTCTGCCATCATTTTAAAGAAGATGAATTGATTCTGCAATTACAATGGATGCAGCAAAACAGTAAACTGGGCTTTTTTATTAATGACCTGCAACGGAATAACATTGCTTATTATGCCATTAAATTATTAACAGGTTTATTTTCAAAATCTTATCTGGTAAAGCATGATGCTCCTTTAAGTGTGGCCAGGGCTTTTATCCGTAAAGAATGGAAAGAACTATTATCCGCAGCTGGTATTTACAATTATACCCTGCAATGGAAATGGGCTTTCCGGTTTTTAATTACTGTAATCAATGGCAAACCAATTACTGTATGATATAGCTATTACCGGTGGTGGTGTGGGGGGCTTAACCCTGGCCATTCAAGCTGCCCGTGCCGGCTATTCGGTTATACTTTTCGAAAAAAACAACTACCCCTTTCACCGGGTTTGCGGGGAATATATCAGTAATGAAAGCCGGCAGTTTTTACAGCAACTGGGATTACCTGTTACTGAAATGAAACTTCCGGAGATCTCAGATTTATTACTGACAGATCTGTCAGGAAGGGAATATCTCTTTCCGCTGGATAAAGGCGGATTCGGTATCAGCCGCTTTCAGCTGGATTTTCTTTTATACAGGATAGCTGCAGATTTGGGTGTTTGCTTTAAAACTGAAACAAAAGTGCTGGACATCCGGTTTAAGGAGGAAGTCTTTACCTTACATACCAGCAGGGGTAATTTTTACAGCAGGACTGCGGTGGGCAGTTTTGGAAAACACAGCAACCTGGAAATACAACGCAAACGCAGTAATACATTAACTGTACAAAGGGAAGCAGAAAATTATATTGGAGTAAAATACCATATCCGCTATCCCATTCCCCCTAACCGGATTGCCCTGCATAATTTTGAACAGGGATATTGCGGCATTTCCATGGTGGAAACAGGAATTTGTTGTTTGTGTTATTTAACCACTGCTACCAATTTAAAAAGATCGGGCAACAGTATTCCTGCCATGGAAAAAAACATTCTGCATAAAAATCCGGCATTGGAAAAGATCTTCAGCGAAGCTGAATTTTTATGGGAAGCACCACAGGCAATTTCGAATATTTCTTTTGTACGTAAAACGCAGGTGGCTGACCATGTATTACTGATTGGAGATGCAGCGGGGCTGATTACACCTCTTTGCGGCAATGGCATGAGTATGTCTATGCATGCCGGGAAACTGGCATTTGAAGCATTGGATGCATTTTTAAAAGGCCTTAACAGCCGCCAGATTATGGAAGAACAATATCTGTGGCAATGGAAACAGCATTTCAGTAAACGTTTATGGGTGGGAAGGCAGGTGCAACAGTTAATGGGACAAAAATCCACTACTGCCCTTGCTTTGAAAACACTGGCAGCTTTTCCTTTTTTAGCCAGAACATTAATTGGGGCAACCCATGGACAGGATTTCTAACAGTTGATACCTAAAACTTGAGTTTTATATTAAGATAACTTCAGTCATATTTTCATGATGGTTTATTGACTAACTTTAGTCAAATGAAAAACGCCCCCAACACCTCACTTATACATGGAGAAATAGCTGATTATTACCTGGATTATAATGGTATTTTAATCTCTTATTCTAAAAATATAAAAAGAACCATTGCTAATATTGCTGCCAATATAGAACTGGTTAAATCCATTACTCAAAATAAAAAAGTGCCCCTGTTAATTTATTTAAGTAAATCGCCGATACCAAGCAGGGAAACACAGAAATTTGCTACCACTCAATTGCCATTGGTATATACTGCTATGGCCATGGTTGCTAAACCAGGGCTGGCTCAGTTGATTATGACCTTGCTTTTTAAATTTAAAGCTCCCCCCATTCCGATGAAAAATTTTACAAATGACAATGAAGCGAAGGCCTGGTTGAATCAATATTTGTAACTTTCAATAAATAAAATACATGTCAACAGCTTTACTTGAAATAAATACTGCCTTGCAGGTTCAGAAGCCCATAGTAGAAGTTTTTGAAGCGATTGCAAACCCTGACCAAATGTGTCACTATTTTATCTCTGAAAGTACCGGAAGGATGGAAGCCGGAAAAACACTGATCTGGAAATTTCCTGAATTTACTATGGAAATTCCGGTAAGGGTGGTGAATGTGGTACCCACCCAATATATTGCTTATTACTGGAATGATAACCAGCTGGAATTACTGGTGGAAATTTCATTAACCATAAAGGAAAATGATTCTACTTTGGTGAGGGTTACTGAAAAAAGCCGTGAAAATGATGAAGCCGGAATTAAATGGTTGAAAGGTAATACCGAAGGCTGGGCTAATTTCCTGGCCTGCCTGAAAG
>Ga0208872_1000104_pt1 | contig 84201 bp, 69 predicted proteins | sample CryBogCBH12Aug08_FD_185508 | JGI IMG/M metagenome (GOLD analysis project Ga0208872, IMG submission 185508) | Freshwater microbial communities from Crystal Bog, Wisconsin, USA - CBH12Aug08 (SPAdes) | ecosystem: Environmental > Aquatic > Freshwater > Lake | place: Crystal Bog, Wisconsin, USA...
CCCCTTCATCGGCCTCCCTCAGAAAACCAATGATCTGCTCTTCCGTGTACCGCTTCTTCACGTCCAACCTCCTTTCCCCGAGATCAGACTCTAGCTCCTTTCGATACTCAAATCAGGGGGGACGTCGCCACCACAAAATTGAGAAACGTTAAGAACAGCGCTTCGACCGATCCGAACCAAGTGATTGAATTAATAACCAATTATGAACATGACGTCGACGTGCGAGCGTACACGCACCGGGGTCACATTCTGAATTGTGTGCGGCCGACATCGATGTTTGATGCACCGCGATCACATAGCGGGTAAGGCTTGGTTTGCCCTTAAAAGTACACTAAGGTGAAACTTCAAAATAAAGGTGCGCGTGTTTGGAGCACCCGGGATTAAACCCACTTCCACAGTGGGGACAGCGCGACTCACACACCAAATACTCATTTATGGTCAATTGATGCGCACACACACCACACAACACCACCAATTCAGTGCGCTGAGTCAGTGGCCAGACCACGGCTTCATGTTGGGCAACCTCATCGTGACATTCACGGCAGGCGTAAAACTGCTGGCAGCAGGCCATTTTAATGGCAATGATGTCCAACTCGCTGGAATAATGTGCACAGCGAGTCTGTGCATCTACGCGGGTTCCGTATACGATGGGCTTTTGCATCACTCAATTATACCCCGCCACAGCGCGTTACTCGGGGCACTTGGTCCGCTTACGCTGATGCTGATTGAATGTCGATGATGCGATCGTACCACTGCAAAAAAGCCTGCGGCCAATTTTGGACCGGATACCCGTTGGTCCGTTTTAAACCAAAACCGTGCCCACCGCGCTGATAATAATGCGCCTCAACGCGACCACCCGCAGACCGCAGCGCCGTTTCAATGAGATGCGAATTCGCAATCGGCACCGACTCATCGTCTTCGGCCGAACATATAAATGTGGGCGGTGGTTGGGATGTGATGTGCCGGTTTGGCGAACACCGGTCCTCAAGCTCAGCCACCGATAATTGACCCGAGGACAGCAACGCTTGCTTTGAGCCAGGATGCGCCAAACTTCCGCTTAGGTCGATCACGGGGTAAAGAAGAGCAGCAAAATTGGGAGTGATGGGCTTTTGATCGACAACGTCCACGGGTGAATAGAGCCCCTCCTCCGCTTGCGCCAACACGGTTGCAGCGACGTGCCCGCCCGCCGAGAAACCCATGAGGCCAACGCGATTACTTGAAATACCGTATTCCGCTGCGTGCGCTCTGATATACCGCAGCGCGCGTTGCGCATCGGAGGCGGCCACAAACGCGGAGTTCGCCCAGCGATCCGTGGGTAGGCGATAGGTTAGGACGAATACCGTAATGCCACGCGTCGCGAGCCACTCCCCCACCTCAACCCCCTCTTTGTCGACGGCGATGTGGGTATACCCCCCGCCTGGCGCAATCAATATCGCTGTTCCCGTAGGCACTGCAGGCCTAAACACCGTCAGCCGGGGGGACGCGACGTGACTCAGGATTCGGTCGGGGTGTGCGTCGTCCGAATTTCGATTGATCAACTGTTCCAATGGCAATGGCGTGGGCGCGCCCGGCGGATCTCCGGCCCATATGCGCGCCGTGGAAGGATCGTCACTCATTTGCGCCGCCACGCTTGAGCTGGCAACCGCTGCGAATAGCGCTAAGACTTCTCGTCTCGTCAACATCAGACACCTGTATATACAATCGTGAACCCAAATCCCAAAACACTCGCATAAGACGATGCGTTCTCAGCCCTATGCCGCAAACCGGCTAATGACAGGACCATTGTGTAAACGCCGCCTCCGGGCTGTTCGGCGTCGTCACCACGATGTACTGACCGAGAGACTGCCGCGCTACCAATACGCCATAATCGCTCAAGCCTTTCGACCGCGCATCCTTCTCGGCCGTCGCCCAAATATGCTCTAAACTGTCCACGTAGCTGGGCTTATATTGATCGAACTTAGATCGCGCGTGGTCGTCGAGCCTAACCAAGTGTACATGCAATTGATTCTGGGATCGTTGCGATTGCGGATTTACAACCAACGCGATGGAATCCAATTCAAGTCGTTTCGCCGCAACTTGCCAAGCGAATTGCCAAATCCCTTCCGGTCTATTTGGATCTTCTACTCCCGTAATAACGCCGCGTGGAATGGCAAGTCCGTGAAAAAACTCCGAAGGGCACCCACACATCTTGCTGTCGCGAATGGCAACGTATTCTGAATTTAGAGCAAACACTTCTGTTGACTTTTTACACTCAACATCGGCTCCGCAAAGGCCATCACGCCTCGGAAAATTACATTGATCACAGTAGTTTGCGCGTGAAGGCTCAACGCATTTGGAAACAATGTGCAACAAAACATCGCTGCGCGCTACTGTGGTGTCTATGGCCTGCGAGGCCATACCAAACGCCATTGTCGACGCCAGTAGCGCTGCACACCATACGCTTTGGATGTTGCGACCCCACATTAGCTTGCGACCTCCACGGCAATCCTCAACGACTATTCGGTTGCGGTATCCAATCCCAAAGCCCGTTCACCCACAGAATCCCCTAGGCATTCGAGACCAAGGGTTAGGCCGATGAGGGACCTTCTGAACTGGACCTGCATCCGAGTTCCGGCATACACCCTTCGGTGCGCCAGATCCCGCGCATCGGCTATGGCGATGTAGAGCGGCTACTCCGTTAGCTCAACAACGCTGGTTTTATCGGCAGCGATTGTGACCTTAACGGTCACTTTGTTACGCACAACCGAGTATTGACCCACCGGCAACTTAAATTCGCTGGGCGCGGGCAGGTTAGACGGCGATAAAGCACCGCCTGGAACATTACAGGAGGATAACTGACCTGATAAGCAGATCCGGAAATCCGTAGTTTGCGCAGAGATGATGTCGAACGAGGCGTTTGGCACCGTCGTCACAACCTTCAGCACGCCGTAGGCGGTGGCCAAATTGGCGGTGCTATTCGCCGTGACGAGTTGCCCCTGACCAGACGTTGTCGACACGAAGGACACCACGCGAATCTCATTGGGGCGATCCACACAGACCGGAACGTCCTGAGTGCCGGTCAAAAGGCCGGATCCTTTAATGTGGTATTCGCCCAAGGGCACCTTCTCACTCACATATTGACCAAGTCCAAGCGCGTAGGGCTTGCTCAGGCCCTCGATGACCACCGACTTGACGTCACCCTGAAGATAGTCGACGCGGATAAAACCTGTGCCCTTACCTTTAGCCTCACAAACCATGGACTTTTCCATGGCTGCTTTTTGAGCACTTGGCTTATCGGTCACTGACTTGTCGGCCTCTGCCTTTGCCGCCACAGGCTTATCCTCGACTGATTTTTCGGCTACCGGTTTTTCCGATACGGGCTTGGTCGCCGTCTCGTCCCCGGTTCCAAACGATACGGCCTTCACGAGACGATCGGACAGACTGTCTAATTTTTCAAACGGTGAGGAGGAGCAACCGGCAAGCCCGATCGTGATCGCCAAAAAAAGCCAGTGAATCTTCTTGCTCATGATATACCCTCTGAAAAATTAACTTCCATATTATTTCGATGAAAAAGTCATGGCCTTTATTTGCCATTTACCTTCAATCGACTTAACCGCAATAATGGTCACGACACCATCGTCATTCACAATTTTACCATTGCTGTCGTTAAGACTAACTTTAATTGGGAAAACCATATAAACGTTTTTGCCAGATTGAATGAATGCGGTGCTGTCTTCATACTGACACTTGATATCTGAGTACTTGCCTTTTGCAACAAACTCATCCCAGGATTTCATGTATTTGGCAGCGGCGTCTTTTCCCGACCAAAAATTTGGCGGAATGTCATCCACGATGGTTGGATTTGCTGTGAAGAAGCTCTTCCAATGAAGAGTATCATGCCCAACCAGCGCGTCACAACCTGCTTGTACCACGGTTTTGACCTCTTCTTGGACAGTAGCCGCTTGTATAATTCCAATAAAACAGGAACAAACGGCGATTGTGGCGAACAATAGCTTTTTCATAAACTGTGTCCTTCTTGAAAAATACATTAATTAACACCACCACGCAATCTCGTACCCAGTTGAAACATCATCTGACCAATTTAGTCTGCCACTTAATAGTTACAGGTACACTAATTGCTGCATCGCGGCATGATAATTATGTACGTCACTTTTTAGGACCCAAAGGCATAAAACTATATTGCCGTTCGCCTGTATCGGATACAACCCCAACGTAATTTGGTCGGACGTAAATCAATTGCGGACGCAATCTCGATCTAAAACCACGCAAAAAAAGGCCCGAATGATGATTCGGGCCGAGGGGGACTAAGACACGATTAGATCGCAAGCTAAACTATTTGTCGAGAAATACCGGCGACTTGCGAGCAACCGAACTTCCCGGTAAGGCAACCACATAACTTGTGCTATACGAATTACCGGACATTTCAAAGTCTGTTGATACGATTTGCGCGCCAGATTCAAACGCCACATTCGCACGAGTCATGTCATTGACTTTTGCTTCAAAAGTCTCGATATCGGAACGAGTGCGAACAAGATAACCAGACTTGACGTACTCTCGGATCTCGCTCTGACGGGCGATGGCGTTGTCGTACAGTAGGAATGCCGCATAGTTGTCACTTGGCGAGGACCGGAGAAACGCCATACGACCCTTCAGACTCGGATGCCCTTCCAGATAGCCAGTCGCTCCCGAAGGTCCAGTTGCGGTCATCAACAAAAACAGCACTTTTCCCCGAGATTGTTTCAATGTCGGCCAATTGCCAGCCAAAACGGCAGATCGCAGTGTAGGAAAGTTCCCGCGCACGTCATCGGGTGTTATCACCCGCTTACGTCCCATCACGCTTTTGATTTCTGAGTCCATGTCGTCGAACAATTTCGCAGAAAATGGAATCGTATGGGTCGCGCCAGGCAACAACGGAATATCCTGAACCTTGGCCTCGATCAAAATGAACAACGGAACATGCCTTGGGTGAGCGTCCGACCAATCTCTAATTTGTGTCAAACACAAAACCAGTGTGGGGCAATTACTTCTAAAATCAATATCCGGGATGTGAAGCACTTTAAACCCTGGTTTGTCTAGATCGCGCGAATCATAGGGCCGAAGGTCCGTGATTCCGTGGTCTCTTAATATTCGATACCCAACTGGATCACGGTAGTTCGTGCCGTCCGGATCTGGATTAATATCAATTTCGAGACTACGGACACCCACGTCTAACTGCTTACGCAAATCCGGATGCTCATACCGAAGCATCTCGCGTGCACCCACCGAATTCGGATGTTCCTCACGAAACAAGGCTGAGGCATCCGTCGGCATTTTATTCACATAGTTGCCGATGAGCGAATCCAATTTATCCGCCACTAACTCAAGAACTTTGGGATCCATACCGGCCGAATAGCTGTTATGAGTCCCCAAGACCTGTAGCTGATTTATTTTGAGCGCCGGATCCAGCTGGGGGGCTTCAACCGAAGCCCCACCCGCTCCCAACGACACCCCTGACCAAACGGTCAATAAGCCCGCCAACAAACCAAGAATATTGTTCCAGCGATTGCCTTTCATTAGAACGACACTTTGACGTAGCCACCAACCGTTCGGTAGGCGTCTGGCGAAGTATAGTGCAACAATCCTAACAAGCTATACTCTTGCCAACCAGTCGAAAAGTAGTGATTGAACACATTACGCGCGTACACCCCAACTTCTACGTTATTAGCTCGTTCTGGCACAAAGCCGACTCGCATATTAACAAGGCTAAAGCCAGGAACGTATGAATAGCTCACGTTCGGCGTTTTCGTGCCGTCTGCATTGACAATTGCCGGGGCGGTTAAGTTGCCTATCTGCGCACCCGTTTGAGTTTGAATGCTGCTGCGATAGGAATAATCGACATGCGCGTCCAATTTACCCAAATTCACAAGGTTCGGCACGTAATCCATTCCAAGAAAGCCCATCCATCGAGGAGCGTTAGGCAGCGGAGTACCGGTATAGTTGGCGGTTGGGCTGGCAACGTAGTTTGTGAAATAGGCATCGTTGTAGGCCAGTGATGCACTGAACTCCAACGACGACATCGGTTTGAACGCACTTGTTAACTCAACACCTTTGCTGCGCAATCCAGGAGCATTCCCAATCGCGGACGCCAGCGTAAATACGCTGCTGCCACCAAGTGCAACCGGGGTCAAAATGGTCGCCTGAAAGTCTGAAAAATTTTCAATATAAGCATCGACGTTCAAACGAAGACGGTGATTAAAAAACTCTGCCTTCTCGCCGATTTCAAAACTGGTCACCGTTTCTGGCGAATACGGATCGTAGGAGCTGCCTACGTACGCAATACCACCCGGCTTATATCCTGTGGAATAGGTCGCATAAACCATCGCGTCATCACCAATCTTGTACTCGGGTGCAATGCGATAAGTAAATTTATCACCCGTCACGCTACCGCTTTGATATTGAGCTAACGGAGCAACGGCAGTCACGATGAAGTTATCGGTTGTGCCCGTATATGGAGCCGAAGGCACCGTCGGGTAGCTGATTGATTGACCATTGTTATCGGAGCTGTATCGGGCACCCACGGTCAAGCTAAACGCTGGACTCAGATTAAACTTCACGTTACCAAACGCCGCGTAGGTTTGATTGCTGGCGGTAAACAAAGCCGAGTTACCGAGCGCTGCTCCGGTCACAGGATCCTTAGCCCCCGTATTTGCAACAAACGTAGTAGCCGACGCAAATGGAGTGTCAACCGGCGTATATGGATAAACGATCCATTGGATTTGGCTTTGCTGCGCTCTCAACTTGTTGTAAAACGCACCGAAAAGATATTCGACCGAACCACCCGTAGGCGACGCTAAATGCAACTCCTCGCTAATTTTATTTGTGAATAAATCGCCGATATTGACGGGAATGAAGCTGTACACATTGTTGGGGAGCAAATCCGCAGGCGTAGTATTCTTATATTCCGTTCCGCGATAGGCCGTAATCGAGGTCAACGTATCTCGGCCAATATTGTATTTCACGTGAAGCGAGGTGCCGTATTCACGAGTCAGAATTGATCCCTCTTGACCATCGGCGTCATCGGCATTGGTCGCGCTTGGCGTAACACCCAACGCAATTTCACTGGCGGTCACTGACGGAGACAAAGGTGCAAACGGATAGGCCGGTCCACCGACCGCTGTCCGAACGCTGGTATCGTAATGATATTCATAATCAGCGGCAAATATCATTTGCAGATTATCGTCCGCTTGAACCAAGATCTTTGAACGAATGCCGGCCTCATTAACCGCGCCGAGTGACTTATTGAGAGTCACATACCTGCCATATCCATCTTGTCCATCAACAAAAGCCGCTAAACGCAACGCAGCGTTTTCTCCCGTCGGTGTATTAACGACAACATTAGCCTTGTAATCGCTCCGTTGACCGTAACCGCCGTAAAATTTTGCGGATTGCTCGCCCAAAACCGGATTATTGGTCGTGACCGACACGACACCAGAGGTTGAATTTTTGCCGAACAGAGTTCCTTGTGGCCCAAACAAAACATCCGCATGGGCAAAGTCGACCATGCCCGTCAAACCGTTATCTCGCTGTGCATCCATCACGACATCGTCTACAACGATACTAACGGATTTTTCGTTGGAAAAGTCGAAGGAAGTGCTGCCAACGCCGCGAATAATAAATGCGGAGCCATTGGTGGGATCGTACGTGAGCCCTGGAACAACGTATTGAAGGTCAGTAATTTGAAGATAGGAGGTATCATCAATCACCTTGGGGCTTAACGAATTAATTGAAACTGGAACCGTCTGAGCATTTTCGGCTCGACGCTGCGCTGTGACGACGATGGTTTCTAATATATCGCTATCGCGATCTGCTTTACTGCTGTTAGCAGCGCCAATTTGTTCGTCCGCGACGGCAAACGCGCCGGTGCTCATAATGGAAGTACCGAGAGCTGCCAAAACATAAATTCTGACGTTGGAGCGCATCTAAATTTGCCTCATAAAATGATGATGAAGTGAAACAATTCCCCGACCGCGAAGTATATACATCGATTATTTCAATTTAATAGACGACATGTTGCAGAGCAAATATTTTATGCGGTCAAACCCATAGACAATTCCAACGACCACAATTCGCTGTTATTGTCGATGATCTGACGCAAAAATAGCCGCACCTTAAATATATGAATTAAAATGCAACGATTAATCATTTAAGCCATCACATTCATCGCTATATGGATTGAACTCGACGATATTTACCACTAGCTGAATATGACCGAAACACTGAGTAATCGCTCATTCGATAAAGGCATTTTCAATTATCGACTTTCTTTCTAAGGTTCCCGGATCATCGAAAAAAAACTTCTTGAGCAGGAATCGTACGTGATACGGGTCACATTTGATCTACCGTTTTCGACCGGAAATCAGCGCAGACACAGCTGATCGTTTAATTCTGCGTTAACACTTGCTTGAAAGCTAGCCAAACCTAGCATCAATTAGGTTGACTCTTCGTGAACGAGTTTAAAAAGTTCAACTTTTTTCGCTACGTAATAGGTAGCTCAATATGCCGGAGAGTTGTTATGACAAGTTGATTTCACTGACGTTTCGGCGATCTAATTTCCCTAAACGCTTTCATTGAAAAGCATTTTGATTGACAATTCAGGGCAATGTCATAATTCGTTCTTAAAAGCTTCATTATTTTCGGCTATTTTTGCAACGTGTTCTCGTGTTTCCTCGTTGTCCTTATCATCATCTAAGGAGCCATCATGGCCATTGTCTCCCGTCGCCTAAGTCGCGTCATTATTGTAGTTTTAGGAACATCCGCTTTAATTCCGATTGCTCATTCGGAAGACAATAGCAATGATATCGACACGATTATTGTAAACGGTAAGGCCATTGTGGTGAGAGGCCCGGCGGTCGAGGCCGCACCCTCCGAAGTATCTTTAGACGCAGTAGAACCTGTATCTATTGTCAACGACAACTTCATACGTAACTACATCTCTCCCATCGGCGACTACTCTCAGGTCGTGGGAATGACTCCGGGAACGTACGGGTATTCACCGAATGGCGTGGGACTCGGCGATACCAAAGTGTATATGCGAGGCATGGACGATTCAAACTTCAACATCACATTTGATGGCATTCCTTTTAACGATACCAACGGGGTAAGTCACCATTCCTGGGTCTTTTTCCCTTCCCAATTTACAGGTGGCGCTGTTGTGGATCGAAGCCCAGGTACCGCCTCCACCATCGGTCAGGCGACTTATGGTGGCACCATCGATTTACGATCAAGAATTGTCTCTAAGGAGGCAAGTGGCTCTTTGACAGTTTCCACTGGTGATTGGAACACAACACTCTATAACGTTGAAGGCCAAACTGGGGAAGCTGGTGATGTCCATCACACCCGTTTTCTGGTTAATATGCATTTTCTCAATTCGAACGGTTATCAATCTTATAACGTTCAGGATCGCAAAGGCGGCTCCTTTAAGCTTGAGTCAGATCTGACCGACACCTTGAAATTGACCGTGTTCGAGGACGTCATACAGTTGAATTCGAATACGCCATCAATAAAAGGCATTTCTCGAACCCAGTATTTATCGGGTGATTATCAAACATTATTAAGCGGTGATCCCACCAAAGCCAATTACTTTGGCTATAACTTTTACGACGTTCCGACCACATTCACGTATGTTGACTTGGCGGCGGATTACCAAAATTGGAGCTTTGACGAAAAGGCGTACCGATATTCTTATCACAACAAGCAAAACTACAATAGCGCTACCGCCATCAGCGTCAATAGCGCCGTGGATAAATTAAATTCATACGTCACCATTGGCGATATCTTGAGAGTCAATTTAAAAACGCCATTGGGCGAGTTGCGCACCGGAGTGTGGTTTGATCGCGCTGTGAGCTATCGCTATCAAATCCCAAGCAATCCGCAAACCTGGGTTGATGTGGCGACCCCCAATTTCCGCGAGCGATACACCACCACCACGTGGCAGCCATTCGTCGAGCATGAGTTCAAATTCAATGACTCGTTCAGCGTCATTGCGGGAATTAAGTACGCTCAGTATCAACAAAATTTTACCCATGACCAAGACAATGGTGGCGCGGTAGGCCCATTGGGCGGTGTTTATAATTCAAAGACGTTTGTCATTACCGGCGGACTGCCTTCGATTAATAACAACATCACCTACAGTGACACACTGCCATCATTAAGTGCCCATTGGACAATCAGTCCGACGCTGTCTGCTTACGCCCAGTATGTGTATGGGGACTCAATTCCGAGCACCAGCGTTTTTGACAAACCAAACGCACAAGTTTCACCAGCTCCCAAGCCCCAGCAAGCGAAAACGTCCCAGCTGGGCTTAGTGTGGTCGAATGGCACCGTAAACGGATCCATCGATGTGTTTCAAGAGAAGCTTGATCAAGCGTACATTGCGACCGCACCCGATGCGAATGGCAATGTGGGCTGGGTTGCCAGTGGCTCCGAAACCAACCAAGGCGTTGAAGGTGAAATCAACCTAAGCTTGGGTCATGGTTTAAGCCTCTACGTCAATGGCACCCAAGGATCGGTAAAGCTCTCCACTGGCGCCTGGGCGCCCAATGCCGCCAAAGACACCGAAAAAGGTGGACTAACTTATCAAAACAGTCATTGGGCCACCAGTTACCAAGTGGAGCGCATTGGCACGATGTACAACAATGATAAGGTTGGAAATCCAACCTTTACCATTGACCCAGTGGTCATCAGCAACGTGTTTATCAACTATACTTTCGATAAAACCGCGTTGTGGGCCGCTAAGACCAAGTTGCAATTCTCGGTGAATAATCTCAGCAATAGTCACGCAATTGTGGGCATTGCGTCGCCAAGCACAGGCAGCTCAAGTGCAAATCCGTTAGGCGCGGATCTGCTGACTGTTTTGGCGGCACGCAGCTACGCAGTGACCCTCACTGCGCAATTCTAATCTAGTCAGAAGCCCAAATCAGTGTAGCCTCATGAAGTCGGAGGCTACATCTGATTAGGGCACGTTGATTAACAAACCAGTGATCAAGATGGGCATGCTGAGCTTGGACTCACCAACCGCCGTCTCTGAGTAATTCACAACGTACGCGATGTCTATTGTTGCTTCAGTTCGCAGTGCGGGGAAACCATTGCTTTTAATGTGACCTAATGCAACTGACGCCGCGTTACTCAAGATATTGGATACCTCCCTACTCTCCCTTCATCGCTCGCATTGACTCGGACAAGCGAATAACAACCGAGTGAGTCGAGCAGCGCACGCTAGTAAGCGCTGCGCTGCCCTGTCCTGAAGGCCACAGGCTATGCACACCCAACGCTGAACGTCACTTTAAACATTCAGTCATCAGAAGGTCTCAGATCGAATAAGGTTTCTCTAATCGGCGCGTACTAAACGATTGAATTTAGTCTGACCCAATGAACCTCAACAAACCGATTATCGATAATACCTACCTAGCTGCTACGGCATTGCTCAACATGACGTACGTTATTAAAACAATTGGATGCATCGCTCGGAAGCGAACCGACGTATTTTTTTAATTCTTTAACTAATATCGCATCGATATTAATCTCTTACCCTAGTCAAACGACCAACGACAGAATTTCATGCCGAATTTCTTATTGAGTTCCATTGAACCATAAACAAATGGCGACGATTCAAAAATACAGTAATCTGCGTCGACATCGGCCTCTACCTAGGCCCCTGTTGGGCAGGGCCCACTTTGCCGGGTACGGAAGGTCCCGTGGCTCACCGCGACTCCGGCGGTCCGAAGGCATTACGGAACGTGAACGCCTCGGGTGTCGGGCCCTGCCCCCTCAGCAACAACAGCTTTTCGATTGCTTCATTCGGGGTTGGGCGATGTCCTTTAGACACCCACCAGAGCACCATATAGGCCTCCCGCATCCGCTCAAACCACTCCTTACGACGACGCATGATGGCGACATGGGCCGACTGGTACACGTAGTGAGTCAAGGATTCCACATCCCGCCAAACGGAGAGGTTGACAAGCGTGTGCTCGCCCAACGGCTGCTCAGCTGTGGCGTCACCTTGCTCGGTCTTAATACGCCAGACGAATCCGTCAGAGGCCTCTGCCAAAGCGTTGATGCGGTCCAGGTTTGCGACGAAATCCGCCATCCCCGGCGAACTCAGGGGTTCTCTCATGATCGCGATGTTCAATTGCGCAAGCTGATATTCAGGCATACGGAATGGTTCAATCAAAAACAGTGAGCGCCACAGTGTCGTCGCCATCCAACACCCATCGTGTGTGGCGAGGTTACGGCACGACGACGCACAGTGCCCGAGTATCGACGTACGCAGTGTAGCAAACGTTCAGGAGCCCAGACGATCGGCGGGTTTCAGCGTAGGCCTATATGGATTTGTGGAGGCGTCGGTCGGAATCGAACCGACGTACACGGATTTGCAGTCCGCTGCGTAACCACTCCGCCACGACGCCGGATGGGATTGGAGCGGGAAACGAGGCTCGAACTCGCGACCTCAACCTTGGCAAGGTTGCGCTCTACCAACTGAGCTATTCCCGCTTAATCGAATTCGCTATTTTAGCCGAAAATCGTCTGAAGTCAACTATGTAGGTCCATGAAAGCTAAACAATTTTTAACCGACGGCGAAATCCATGCGGTTTAGACCGCCCAATTCCGGCCCCATTAAGCCTGGCCGCGTAAATCAGGCCATGCGGCTTTCAGGTAAATCACCATCGACCACAACGTGAGCACCGCGGCGACAATGGTCATGCCCAGTCCCATCCAATAGATCGGTAGGCCAAACAGGTCCTGATAAAACAGCATCATGCTGAGCCCGACGATTTGCGTAATCGTCTTAAATTTACCGAGCTTTGACACCGCCACTTTACGGCGGGCGCCAATCTCCGCCATCCACTCGCGTAACGCCGAGATCGCAATTTCACGGCCGATAATCACGGCGGCGGTCAGAGTCACGTACCACACGTGATCGCGACTGACGATCAGCACGAGCGCGGTGGCCACAATCAATTTATCCGCAACCGGATCTAAAAACTCGCCCAACGCCGAACTCTGCCCCAATTTACGCGCAATGAACCCATCCAACGAATCGGTGATGCCGGCGATCGCAAACAGCACGCAGGCCATGATATTGCCCCACCCCAATGGGAAATAAAACGTGCCAACTATCAATGGAATCAATAAGATACGTATACCCGTGAGGATGTTCGGGATGGTCAGTATGCGGCCTTTAGGCCTTGGGGTGTAGTCGTTCATAAATCACTTCAGCCAGTTTCTGCCCAATCCCTTTCACCGCCGCCAAATCATGGATGCCGGCTCCCAAAATGCCTTGAATCCCACCGAACTGCTTTAACACTAACCGCCGCCGATGGGCTCCCAGACCGGGCAAATCTTCCAAAATCGAACTCTGCCGTGCCTTGGCGCGCGCCGCCCGATGTCCCGTGATCGCAAACCGATGGGCTTCATCCCGTATGCGCTGCAACAAATGTAACGCTTTGGAATCCGACCCCAGTATAAGCGGAGCCTCTGCGCCGAACAAGTGAAGACGCTCCTGACCAACGCGCCGGTCCGCTCCTTTGCTGATGCCCACAATCAACGGCTTCTCCACCATCAGTTCCGTCAGCGCCTCATTGACCTGCTCAATTTGCCCCAAGCCGCCGTCGATGAGCAGCAAATCCGGCATCGGGGTCTCGCCTTTTATGATGCGTTTAAACCGCCGACTCAACACCTCACGCATCGCCGCGTAATCGTCTCCGGCGGCGTGGCCTTCAATTTTAAAGCGCCGATAATCCGACTTTTTGGCGCCATCGCTCTCAAACACCACGCACGACCCCATGGTGAGCTCCCCACCACTGTGGCTGATGTCAAAACATTCGATGCGCCGCGGCGGCGCCGCCATTCCCAACACCGCGGTGAGTTCTTTAAATTGTTGCGACAAACTCTCGCGGCTCAACAGACGTTGAGCTAACGCTTGCTCGGCGTTGGAACGACACATTTCCAACCACTGGTGCTTCAAGCCGCGCTTGGGCGACTCGAACTGAACCGCTTTGCCGTATTGGCTTTCCAACGCCGATTGCAGCGTGTGCAGTTCGTCCCCAGACTCGGAAATCAAAATCAATTCCGGTGGCGTGTGTTCGATGTAGTACGGCGTTAAAAAAGCCATTAAGGACTCGGCATCCTCTTCGTGTGGCACATTTAAGAAATAAGTGGTGGTGCCTAAATTTCGACCCGCGCGGATGAACATCACACTCACGGCCATCACACCCGAGCGCTGCACGGAGCCCACCACGTCGGCCTCAAAATGCACATCCGCGGAGACGATCTGGCGCGCTTGCATGGCTTTCAAGGCCGCCAACTGGTCGCGGATCACCGCCGCTTTTTCAAATTCCAACTGCGTCGCGTGCTGCTCCATACGCTGACTGAGATTTTTGGCCACGTCGTCATTGCGCCCCTCCAGCACTTTCACCGCCGCGGCCACATCCGCTTGATAATCGGCTTCGGAAATCATGCCGACGCACGGCCCGCTGCAGCGTTTGATTTGGTATTGCAGACACGGCCGAGTCCGATGTTCAAACACCGACGGCTCGCAGGAGCGCAATTTAAATAGCTTTTGCAATTGGTTTAAGGTGTCCCGAACCGCCACGCCATTGGGATAGGGGCCGAAAAAACGCCCCTTCGAGGTTCGTGCGCCCCGATAAAACATGATGCGGCTGACCGGCTCATCGGTCAGGTGCACGTACGGGAACGTTCGACCATCCTTCAACAGCACGTTGTAGTGTGGCCTCAGCTGTTTGATTAAGTTGTATTCGAGCAGCAGCGCTTCCGTATCCGACTGGGTGACGGTGATTTCGATGCCGCGAATGTGCGGCACCATGGCCGCCACTTTGGGTGACAGGTTGTCGGCGCGAAAATAGCTGGATACCCGCGATTTCAGATTACGCGCCTTACCGACGTAAATCACCTCACCCTTGCGATTGAGCATGCGGTACACACCCGATTGCGTGGTCAGCGTCTTTGCAAACGCCTTGCCATCGAAGCGCTTCCCCTCGAGGGCGGTTTCAACGCGCATCGCGTCTAACTCAAGCGGCGGTGGATGGTGAATATCACTCATGTTGGCTGGCTTCACCAGAAGGGTTCGAATTGCGGTATTTTACGCCCTTCACACTTCGGCTTGAGCGACCACGGACCTCTTTATGCTGCTTTTATTCAACAAACCCTACGCGGTGCTCTCCCAGTTCACCACCGCCGACGATCGCACCACGCTCAAGCCGTTCATCGCGATTCCCGACGTCTACCCGGCGGGGAGACTGGATTACGACAGCGAGGGCGCTTTATTGTTGACCGACGATGGCGCGCTCCAATCCCGCATCACCGACCCCGCCCATGGGTTGCCCAAAACCTATTGGGTTCAAGTTGAGGGCATCGCCGACGCGGCGGCGCTGAAGAGTTTGAGTCGAGGCGTACGCCTCAACGACGGCTGGACCAAACCGGCGGAGGTGGCGCCACTCGACCATCCAACCCTGTGGCCTCGTCATCCACCCATTCGAGTTCGCGAAAACCTCCCCACCTCTTGGCTGTCGTTAACCATCCGAGAAGGGCGCAATCGACAAGTTCGGCGCATGACCGCAGCGGTGGGGTTGCCGTGTTTGCGCTTGGTCCGAGTCCGCATTGGCCAGGTCTCGGTGTTGTACCTAGCGCCCGGTGAATCGCGGGAACTTAATCCCAGTGATCTGACATTGGTTCGAGGAGATTAGCCGAGACTGGAGCGCGTCAGTCGCAGCGCCACTTCGAGGGCTTGCTCGTAATTTAAGCGCGGGTCCACCGTGGAACGGTAAGCCCGCTTGAGATCTTCTTCCGAAAGGCCTCGCGCCCCACCCGTACACTCCGTGACGTTGTCGCCGGTCATCTCCAGGTGCACACCGCCCAAATGCGAACCCAGTGCGGCGTGAATTTTAAAGGACGCCTCCACTTCGGCTAATATTTTGTCAAAGGGACGAGTCTTAATGCCCTGAGCAGTGGTCTCGGTGTTGCCGTGCATGGGATCGCACATCCACAAGACCTCAAATCCCGAACGCTTCACCGCCTCAATCAACAACGGCAACTTGGCCTCAATGTTCTGCGCGCCCAAGCGATGCAGGAGCGTCAATCGACCCGGGATGTTGTCGGGATTAAGAAGCCGAATCAATTCCGCCAAATACTCCGGCGTGGCCTGCGGGCCAACCTTGACCGCAATCGGATTGGCGATGCCACGGAAATACTCCACGTGACCGCCACTCAACTCCGCCGTTCGCACGCCAATCCACGGGAAATGGGTGGCGAGATTGTAATACCGTCGGGTGCGTTTGATGAACCGAGTCTGCGCGGCTTCGTAATGCAACAACAACCCCTCGTGGGAAGTGTAAAACTCCGTGCGATGAGAATCGTTCACGGGACGCCCGGAGATGGTTTCGAAGAACGTCAGCGCATCCCCCACCGAGTCCGCCACCCGCCGGTACTCCTCGTACATCGGTGAGTGCTTCATGAATTCCAAATCCCAATACTCGGGGTGATGCAAATCCCCGAAGCCCCCGTCCATGAGCGAGCGCACAAAATTAAGCGTCAACGCCGATCGCTCGTACCCGCGCAACAGCAACTGTGGGTCCGGCTCGCGATCAACCGCCGTAAAAGGCGCTCGGTTCACAATGTCCCCGCGATAGCTGGGCAGGGTCACGCCTCCCACCGTTTCCGTATCCGCGGACCGGGGCTTGGCGTATTGACCCGCGATTCGGCCAATTCTCAAAATCGGCTTTTTAAGCCCGTGCATGAGCAATAAGCTCATTTGCAATAGAATTTTTAATTGCTCAACGATGCGCTCCGACGCGCAGTCATCAAAGGACTCGGCGCAATTGCCCCCTTGCAACACGAACGCCTGCCCCTTCTGTGCAGCGGCCAAACGACTGTGCAATTCATCCACTTCCCACGACACCACCAACGGTGGCAATTGTTGCAGCGCTTGCAAGGATTGGTTTAACGCCACCGCATCGCGATAGATCGGCTGCTGCGCAACGGCCTTCGATTGCCAGGAATTTGGAGACCAAGTCGTGTTGTTCATTGTTCGAAGAATAGCAGAAAATCAAGCGTTTAACGCGCCAACCCCTTATTTGACAACGGTTTTTTAATCCGCCGAACTGTGCTTGGCCGCCTGCCACAACGCTTCCATCTCCTCCAGCGTCACGCCCGTTCGACCGTGTACCCCCCGTTCCACGGCACGAAAGCGCTGCTCAAACCGGCGATTGGCAGCGCGCAAGGTTTGCTCAGCGTCTAAGCCCAATTTACGCGCCAAATTGGCGGTGGCCTGAATTAGGTCGCCCATTTCGTGATTCAACTCGGCCGGATTTTGACCGCGAATCGCCTCCTCCACCTCCCGCAATTCTTCGATCACCTTATCGCGCGCACCTTGCCAATCGGGCCAATCGAAGCCAATGACCGCGGCTTTGTCTGCCAACTTCTGGGCACGCGCGAGTGCCGGTAAGGCGGTGGGGATGCCGCTCAACACCGACTCGGGGGGCGTCTGATGGGTCGATGCCTTCGCGGCTCGCTCTTGGGCTTTAATCGCCTCCCAGGTCGCCTGAACGGCCTCCACTGACGTGGTGGTGGTTGATGTGGGTCCGAACACGTGCGGATGCCGACGGCGAAGTTTTTGGGTAATCCCGGCCGCGACATCGCTAAAATTAAACCAGCCTTGCTCGTGCGCCATTTGCGCATAAAACACAATCTGCAATAACAAATCCCCCAACTCCTCGCACATCGCTTGCGGGGTACCCGACTCAATGGCCTCCAACACCTCATAGGTTTCTTCGAGGGTGTATGGGGCGATCGTTTGTGGCGTTTGTTGCAAATCCCATGGACAACCACTTTGCGGATGCCGTAAACGCGCCATCACCGCCAACAACTCGGCCATGGGATCTTCACTGAACTGTGTCATCATTTGTCCTCAGGTTCATAACGCGCTCAACGCGCCCCTCGCTCGGCCGTTATTCCGCTACCCCACGACCTTGGCCGCTTCCAACAGGTCCACCAGTTTAAGCAAGATGCCCGCGGTGGCGCCCCAAATCACGTGACCCGCAAAATCAATTTCGATGACCTTCACCGTCACACCCGCAATCTGGCGCGAGCGCACGTGATGGTTTCGCCGATCGCACAACTCGCGCAGCGGCAACTCCACCAATTCCGCCACTTCGTGGCCATCGGCCACCCAATTCACCGGGGCGGTGAGCACCCCAACCACTGGAGTGATTCGAAAACCCGTCCGCACCACACAATCGGGCATAAACCCCAACGTCCGCACCGCTTCGGGGGGAATGCCGCATTCTTCAAACGCCTCACGGCGCGCGGTCTGCTCGCAGCTTTCTCCCGCCTCGCAGCGTCCCCCCGGAAACGCGATTTGCCCCGCGTGATGCCGCAAGGAATCGGCGCGTTTGATCAACAACAACCGCTCATTCGTGGACCCCAACAGCAAAGGCACCAACACCGCTGCGGGCGTGGTCTCGCGCGGACTCCAGTGTTGCGCGCGGCTGGCCTCTTCTTGCGGCAATCCCGCCAACAGCGGTTCGGCCGTGGGATCCGGCGCCGTCATTAATTGCGCTTGAAGTTGCCTTAACCGTTGCTCGAACACGCACGCCGCCCTCCACCATTCGCCGCATTGTAAGGGGATTCCTGCATGAACGGTGCGGATCGTTCCCATCGCGACGCGCGTGTAACGGTGTGATGACACCACGGTTACGTGCACGCAAAACGCACCAAAAAGAGGCGGCGACGCGGGTCATTGACTGTTAAAACGAGGTCAATAACGGTATCATAGCGGTTGAATTTATCCACTGGAATCCACCGTTGTGAACGACACGCATACCTTACACGCGCTCTCCCCACTCGATGGTCGCTACGCGACACAAGTCAGCTCGTTGGCCGAACTGTGCAGTGAAGCGGCCCTCATTCGATTGCGCACCAAGGTGGAGGCCGAGTGGTTGTTGTTTTTAGCAACGGATTTGAAATTACCAGAACTCAAGCGCCTCAAGCCGCAATGCTTGGATCGGTTGCGATCGCTCGCGACCCGCGCCGAGCCGCAAGAAGCGGAGTTGGTGAAAAAACACGAGCGCGTGACCAATCACGACGTGAAAGCGGTGGAATACACCTTACGCGAAGCGCTGCAAACCGCCGGCGCGACCAGCGCCGAGTTGGAATTTGTGCACTTTGCCTGCACGTCGGAAGACATCAACAACCTCGCCTATGCGCTCATGCTGAAGTCGTGTCGCGAGCACGTGTTGTTGCCGGCGATCCGCGATCTGTTGGCGTGGTTGGTTCAACACGCTCATCAGCACGCGGAGTTGGCAATGATGAGCCGAACGCATGGGCAACCCGCCACCCCGACGACCTTGGGCAAAGAGCTGGCCAACGTTGGCGACCGTCTGTTGCGCGCGCTGGAGCGTTTTTTGGCGGTTTCGCCGCGCGGCAAAATCAACGGCGCCGTGGGCAACTTCAACGCCCATCTGGTCGCCTATCCCGAGCTGGACTGGGCCAGCGCGGGCGAACGCTTTGTCCGCCATCTGGGGCTCGAGCACAACCCGTACACCATCCAAATTGAACCCCACGACTGGATTGCGGAGTACATGGACGCGCTCGCGCGTCTGAACACGATCCTCATCGATTTTTCGCGCGACGTGTGGGGCTACATCTCGCTGGGTTACTTCAAACAACGTTTGGTGGCCAACGAGGTGGGCAGTTCCACCATGCCGCATAAAATCAATCCCATTGATTTTGAAAACGCCGAAGGCAACGCCGGCGTCGCCAACGCGCTGCTGCGCCATTTTTCAGAAAAGCTCCCCATCTCGCGTTTTCAACGCGACTTGACCGACTCGACGGTTCTGCGCAACTGTGGGGTTGCTCTGGGCCACAGCTTGCTCGCGTACAAGGCGCTGAAGCGCGGCTGTCAACGGTTGGATGCCGATCCCACACCCATGCAACGGGACTTGGAAGCCAATTGGGAGTTGCTCGCCGAACCCATTCAAACCGTCATGCGTCGGTATGGCATCCCGAATGCGTACGAGAAGCTCAAAGCGCTGACCCGTGGGCAACGACTGGCCGCCGCCGACTTGCATCAATTCATTGAAGGGTTGGCGATCCCCGACGCGGAGCGCGTTCGCTTAAAAGCATTGACTCCGGCCAATTATTTGGGCTGCGCGGCGGCGTTGGCGCGCGCGTTTAATCCCTCACTGCCGTGAGTGAGACGATGGCCAAGCCCATCGTCGCCCTCTCCGGAGGGGTCGATTCGGCCGTTGCCGCTTGGTTGTTAACGCAACGGGGCGCGCCCGTTGAAGCGCTGCACATGACCAACTGGGATGACGACGAAGACGGCTACTGCACTGCCAAGGCCGACTTGGAGGCCGCACGCTCGGTGGCGCAGGCTTTAAAGATCCCCTTGCATCACGTCAGCTTTGCCAAAGAATACCGCGATCAAATCTTCCGCGCCTTCATTGACGACTACCAAAACGGCTTAACCCCCAATCCGGACATCCTCTGCAACCGCGAGGTGAAGTTTGGGGTGTGCCTTGAGTACGCCAAACGCTTAGGCGCCTCACACCTCGTGACCGGTCACTACGCCCAAATTAAGCCCACTACGAGCGGCGACTGTGGGTTGTATCGCGCGGTCGACCCAAATAAAGATCAAACTTACTTTTTACAAAACATGCCGCGAAGCGCGCTCCACCAGGTGGGCTTTCCAATTGGGGAATATCGCAAAGAGCAGGTACGCGAGCTCGCCAAACAGGCGCGGCTGCCGGTCTACGACCGCAAAGACAGCACCGGCATCTGCTTTATAGGCGAACGCCCCTTCAAAGAATTTTTGGCGCGCTACGTCCACAGCCAACCCGGTCCGATCGAAAGCGTCGACGGCGTGGTTCTGGGAGAGCACATGGGCTTGTCCTATTACACCATCGGTCAGCGCCAAGGCATCAAAGTGGGTGGCATTAAGGACAACTCGGGCCTACCGTGGTACGTGGCCCGCAAAGACGCCGCGCGCAACACGCTCATCGTTGCCCAAGGCGAGCAGCACCCCGCCTTGAGTTGTGCCTCGTTCACGGTGGGCCCCATTCATTGGTTGTGTGACCCACCCGCCGTGCCCCTCGACCTGCACGTGCAAATCCGCCATCGCGGCGAATGCCTCCCGGCGCGGTTATCCGCCGGGGAGTTAAGCCGCCCCGGATCGCGGCGGGTGGACCTTTTGGCGGCACCGATGCGATTTGTGGCGCCCGGCCAATACGCGGCGTTTTATTCAGATGACCAATGCCTCGGGGGCGCGGTGATGACCAGCGCGACCACCTTGGCTGGCGATATAATTAGCGGTTCAACAGGAGAGTCTCATGCCTAAAGCGAGCTTAACGGTCGGTGCCAAAACCTACCACTACTACCCCCTTCAACAGTGCTCCCCCGACGCGCTCAAGCGCTTGCCGGTCAGTTTGAAGATCCTATTGGAGAACCTGTTGCGCTTTGAAGACGGCGTCAACATCACCCAACAGGATATTGACGCGCTGTTGAACTGGGACCCCAAAGCCACGCCCAGCCACGAGATCAGTTTCACGCCCGCGCGCGTCATCATGCAAGACTTCACCGGCGTGCCGTGTGTGGTGGATTTGGCCGCCATGCGAGAGGCCATCACCCGACTGGGCGGCGACGCCAAGCGCGTCAACCCCTTGGCCCCGGCAGAATTGGTCATCGACCACAGCGTGCAAGTGGACCACTACGGGGAAAGCAGCGCCTTAAACGCCAACAACGCCGTCGAATTTGAGCGCAATGGCGAACGCTACAGCTTTTTGCGCTGGGGCCAAACGGCCTTCAACAACTTTAAAGTCGTGCCCCCCAACACCGGCATCGTTCACCAAGTGAACTTAGAGCATTTGGGCCGGGTGGTGTTCCACCACGATGGCGACGACACCGTCTATCCCGACACGGTGGTCGGGACCGACTCACACACCACCATGATCAATGGCCTCGGGGTGGTCGGTTGGGGCGTCGGCGGCATCGAAGCCGAAGCCGCCATGTTGGGTCAACCCGTCACCATGCTCATTCCGCAGGTGATTGGGTTCAAGTTAACCGGTCGCCTCAAAGAGGGCACCACGGCGACGGATTTGGTGCTCACCATCACCGAGATGCTCCGACGCAAAGGCGTGGTGGACAAATTCGTCGAATTCTTTGGCGATGGCTTGGCCCAATTGCCGTTAGCCGATCGCGCCACCATCAGCAACATGTCGCCCGAGTTTGGCTCGACGATTGCGTTTTTCCCGATTGACGAGGAAACCCTGCAGTATTTAACGCTCACCGGTCGCTCGCCCGAGCAAGTGGCGCTCGTCGAGGCCTACGCCAAGGCACAAGGATTGTGGCGTCACGCCGGGGCGGCGACGGCCGATTACACCGACGTCTTAGAATTGGACCTGAACGACGTCGAACCGTCGTTGGCTGGACCCAAGCGCCCGCAAGACCGCGTGGTCTTATCCAAAGTCAAAGCCGTTTCCGAAGCGACCGTCCTCAAAGCGGCCGAAGAGCGTCAGACCAAATCCAAAGGAACGGGTTCAGCCGTGATCAGTGTCATGAACGCGACGTTGAAAGACAACGCGGTGGTCATTGCGGCAATCACCAGTTGCACCAACACCTCGAACCCCGCGGTGTTGATCGCCGCGGGCTTGCTGGCACAAAAAGCCCACCAGCGTGGCTTACGTGCCCAACCGTGGGTCAAAACGTCACTGGCCCCCGGGTCGCGCGTGGTCACGGAGTATTTGAAAAAAGCCGGCCTCATGGACGCCTTGGAAGCCATCGGGTTTTACACCGTGGGCTACGGGTGCACCACCTGCATCGGCAACTCCGGTCCGCTCAAACCCGAAATCTCCGAAGCAATCAAAGCCGGCGACATCACCACGGCCTCGGTGTTGTCGGGCAATCGCAACTTTGAAGGACGGGTTCATCCGGAAGTTAAAATGAATTTCTTGGCGAGCCCCCCGCTCGTCGTTGCCTACGCCATCGCGGGCAGCTTATCGATTGATTTGAGCACAGACCCCATCGGCCACGGCAGCGATGGCCAAGCGGTTTATCTCAAAGATCTGTGGCCAACTTCGCAGGAAATCCAAGCCACCTTAGCGCGCGCGGTGGACGCGGCGATGTTCAAGTCCGTATACGCGAACGTCTTTAAAGGGGATGATCGTTGGAACGCGATTGAGGTTCCCGCCGGCGAATTGTATCAATGGTCAGACGCGTCCACCTACGTGCGACACCCGCCCTACTTTGAAGGGATGACCATGACCCCCGCCCCGATCAAAAACATCGTGAAGGCGCGCGTGTTGGCGTTGTTGGGCGATTCGGTCACCACCGACCACATCTCGCCAGCGGGCAACATTGCCAAGACCTCACCGGCCGCGCAGTATCTGACCAGTCACGGCATCGCGCCCAAAGACTTCAACTCCTATGGCGCCCGACGTGGCAACCATGAGGTGATGATGCGCGGCACCTTTGCCAACATTCGCCTGCGCAACCTGTTGGTGCCGGGCACGGAAGGCGGCGTGTCGATCCATTTGCCGTCCAATGAGACGGGTTCCATTTACGATGTGGCGATGAAATACCGCGCCGAACACACGCCTCTGGTGGTGATCGCCGGTAAAGAATATGGCACCGGCAGTTCGCGCGACTGGGCGGCCAAAGGCACCATGTTGTTGGGCGTAAAGGCGGTGTTGACCGAAAGCTTCGAACGCATTCACCGCTCAAACTTGATCGGCATGGGTGTGTTGCCGTTGCAGTTTATGAACGGCGACAGCGCGGCGACCTTGAAGCTCACGGGCCATGAAATCATCAGCATTGAAGGATTGGAAGCGGGCAACGTCAAAACGGTCACCGTCACGGCGGAGTCGGGCTCCGACGTCAAACGGTTTGAGGCGCGCGTGCGGATTGATACGCCCAAAGAGTGGGACTACTACCGACATGGCGGCATCTTGCAGTACGTCCTCCGCTCCTTGGTGCGACAGCATTAAGCGCGCGTGGCCAACAGGCCATCGGCGGCCCCAAAGATGACCACCTTGGCCATCTTTGATTTGGACGGCACCCTCACCCACCGCGACACGCTCGTGCCGTGGTGGGGTCGACTGTTTTGGCATCCGCGCCTGAAGCCTGAGCGCTCGACGCTGGGCTTTCGGCTCAAGGCCTTGGGCTTAACGGCGGTTGCGCTCGTCCGCTACCTGGTTCATCGCGACCGAGGGCACCTCAAAGCGGCGCTCTTGCAGGCGGTGCTGCACCCGTATGCCCTAACCGACGTGCACGATTTGGCTCGGGCCTACGTCAACGATCTCACCGACGCCACGTTCAACCCGGCGGTCCGGGCGCGATTGCAAGAACATCAACGCCTCGGCCACACCACCCTGCTGTTGTCGGCAAGCGTGGACGCGTATGTGCCCCTCATTGCGCAACGGTTGGGGTTCGACGACTGCGTCTGCAGTCAATTGCGGTGGGTGAACGGCACATTGGCACCCACCCTTCAGGGGGAAAACGTGCGCGGGTTAACCAAAGCGCGCGTCGTCGAGCGCCTACAAAAGCGCCATCCGGGGGCGATTGTGTACGCCTACGGAAACGCCGGGTCGGATTTGCCGCACTTGATGCTGGTGGATCGCCCCTATTTGGTGAACGCCTCCACCGCCGATCGGCGACGCGCGCAACGGCTTGGCATTCCCACGCAACTGGATGCACCGCTGGCGGCGAGTTGAGCGACGCGTGCGGTGCGCACGCTGCGGCATGGCGTCTCCCGGTCCTGTACTCGCCTCGCGGAACCTTTTGGAGGCCAGCCGGTCGTATAATGACCGAAGTTCGCTCGCGGAGCGACCGCGTTAATAAGGACAGGCCATGGACCCGAAACCCTCTGAAATCACTGCCGAGTCGGTGTATCAACAACGTCGCGCGTTTTTAAAAGAGGCGGTCGCACTGGGATTGGTGGGCAGCGTTTCAGCTGGACTTGGTCTCAGTGGGCTTGGCACCGAGGACGCGGAGGCAGCCGAACTGGCGGATCTCAAAGCCCAAAAAACCGCCTACGGCGCAGGATTAACGGTCAATAAGATCGAGGACATCACCGGGTATAACAACTTTTACGAGTTTGGTTTAGACAAAACCGATCCCAAAGCCAATGCCACATCATTAAAACCCAAACCGTGGAGCGTGGTCGTGGGCGGTGAGTGCGAGGTCAAGGGACGATTCGATCTGACGGATCTGATGAAAGGGTTGTCGCTGGAGGAACGCATCTATCGACTGCGTTGTGTGGAGGCCTGGTCCATGGTCATACCGTGGGTGGGCGTGCCGTTGAAGTCCGTGCTGACCCAATTCAAACCCACCTCGCGGGCCAAGTTCGTCAAATTCACCACGTTGCTGGATCCCAAACAAATGCCGGGCCAAAATCGCGCGGTGTTGGATTGGCCGTACGTCGAGGGATTGCGCATTGATGAAGCGATGCACCCCTTAACGTTGTTGGCCGTGGGCTTGTATGGCAAAGAGTTGCCCAATCAGAACGGCGCCCCCTTGCGCTTGGTGGTGCCTTGGAAATATGGGTTCAAGTCGATCAAGTCGATTGTGAAAATCGACTTTGTGGAAAAAGCGCCGACGAGCAGTTGGATGAGCGCGTCGCCATCGGAATACGGCTTCTTCGCCAACGTCAATCCCGAGGTGAGCCATCCGCGCTGGTCTCAAGCGTCCGAACGCCGCATCGGTTCCGGATTGTTCGCGGCGCGCGTTCCCACGTTGCCGTTCAACGGCTATGCGGATGAGGTCGCGTCCTTGTATCAGGGCATGGACTTGAGAAAATACTTTTAATGACGATTCGCCTATTGAAAGCCGCGTTGCTGCTCCTGCTGTGGCTGCCCTTGGGGGCGCTGCTGTTGGGCGCATTGAATCTGCCCTACGGGTATTCCCTTGGTGCCAATCCGGTGAATTTTTTCATTGATGTGTTGGGTTTGTGGGGGCTGCGCTATCTCATGCTCACCCTTGCCTTGACCCCGCTTCGCGAACTCACGCACAACGCGGATTGGCTCAAATTCCGACGCACCATCGGGCTCAGTGCCTTCGCCTATTTGAGCGTACACACGCTGTTTTATTTGGGTGTGGATCTGCGCTTTTCGCTCAAGGCCCTTCTGACCGATCTTCGCGACTACCCGTGGATATTGGTGGGCGCCCTGGGTCTGACGCTGATGGTGCCGTTGGCCGCCACCTCGACCGATCGCTGGTTAAGGCGGCTTAAAAAGCGCTGGAAACAACTGCACTCGTTGGTCTATCTGGCCACGTTGCTGGGCTGCTGGCATTTCTTTTGGCAAGTGAAAAAAGACAAAACCGAACCACTGATTTACGTCGGCATTTATCTGGCGTTGATGAGCGTGCGCCTCCCCTGGGTCGTGCGCGTCGTGCGGCGACTGTACACGCCAACCGTTCGCCAGCCAACGGTCTCTTAAGGACTGCGCAACCCGTCCACCACCGACAGACGTGCCGCCCGCAGTCCTGGCAGTATGCCGCCCAACAGCCCGAGCAACAGCGCATAAAACACGCCTTGCATCACCACGGCCACACTCACATCAAAGGCGAACGTCAGTTGACTGAAGGTCTGAAAATTCAACGTCGTGGCCCGAACGCCGTTGAACGCCACATAAGCAACCAAGCCGCCCAGCACCCCACCGGCTAATCCGAGCAACACCGATTCGGCCACCACGCTCAACACCACCACGCTGCCCGGAAAGCCGATGGCGCGCAAGGTGGCGATTTCACGCGTGCGCGCCGCCACCGCCGAATACATGGTGTTGAGGGCACCAAACACCGCCCCTATGCCCATTAACAACGCGATCACCGACCCTAAGGTGGTCACCAACGTCACCAAGGCTTTGGATTGCGAGGCGTAAAAATCCCGCTCCGTGCTGATCGCCACGTTCACCCGCGGATCGGACTTCAATTGCGCGGTGATGCGGTCGAGGTCGGTGGGATCCAGCAGCCTCAAGCGCACCGATTGCACGCTGTCGCCACGCCGATACGCGCCCTGCAAGACGGCCCGATCTCCCCACAATTCGGACTCGGTCACACTGCCGCCGTCGGCAAAGAGCCCGACCACGGTCCACTGCCGCGACCCAAATTTCAGCGCCGATCCCACTCGGACCCCTGAAAACTGCGAGGCCGCCCCGACCCCGGCGATGACCTCGTCGACGCCGGGCCGAAACAATCGACCCGCGACGATTTTAAAATGATCGCGCACTTTGAAGGCGTTCGCGCTCACGCCACGGAACGGCACGTTGGCGGAGGTGTTGGTGCTGTGCATGGGCAAGTCAACCAGCACGTAAAGTTCCGGCGAGAGAATCGGACCGTTGTCATCGCGCACCACACCGGGGACGTCGGCGATCACTTGCGCCTCCGGGCCGGTGAGCGTCGACGACAGTTCACTGGCGGAGCCACCGCGGACGACCACGGCCACGTCGGCGGCCCCCGCAAAGTTGAGCGCTTGTTTAAAACCTTGGGCCAAGGACAAGGTGGCGGTGAGCACCAGCACCACGCCCGCAATGCCAATCACCGACACCAACGCCGGTTGCCAACGCGCCGGCAAACTTTTCAGATTCGCCCAAATGATTTTGCGGATCATGCGGCGCGCCTCAACGCCTGGACGATGTTCAATCGCATCGCGGACACCGCCGGCCACACCCCCGCCAACGCGCCCAACACCACCATGCCCGCTACGCCACTCCACCACGCGTGTGCGGGAATCGCAAACCGCGGCAGGAAACTTTTCAACGCCGCCTCCATGCCCGTGCACGTCAGCGTCGCCAACCCCAACCCCAACAGGCCACCGACCAGAGTCACGAGCAACGACTCACTCAAGATCATCCACAAAACGGTGCGATCTTTAAAACCCAAGGTTTTCAAAATGCCAATTTCTTGGGCGCGTTCGCGCACGCTTTGCATCATCGTATTGGCGCTCACCAACAGCATGGTGAAAAACACCGCAGAGACCACAAACGCCAGAATCGCACCGATGTCGCCGATTTGGTTGGCAAACGACTGCGCCACGGCTTTTTCACTCGACGTGACCGTCTCTTGCGGAGAGTTTTGAAACAACGCATCGATCGCATGCGACACCGTTACGGCGTTTTCGCCTTTCTTCAAGCGACTCACCACCCAACCGATCGAGTCCTTCCCAAAACTGATCGACTCATTAAAATACTCGGTGTGGAAAAAGATCTCCTGCGCCGAGCGGTCTTCGGCGGTCCAAATTCCCGCGACCCGCATCGGCCACGCCCCCGCGCCATCGAGGCGACGGTAGATGTTGGATTTCATGGGAATGACGTCTCCCACGTGCCACCCATAACGCTTGGCGGTTTCTGCCCCCACCAACGCCGCTTGGCGGTCCACCAGCCACTCTTTGAGTTCCTGCGGTTTGATGTGGATGTCGGGATAGAGCCCGAAGTAATTATCCGTCACGGCAAAGACCACCAATTGTTGCCGTGGGTCTTGGTAAATCCCCCCAAACCAACTCAAGCTCGCCGCGTCGACGAGTTCCGGTCGGGCGCGGATTTGGGTTAAATAATTCACCGGCAACGACTGAATGATCGATACTTTGTGATGGGTGATGAGTTTGTCTTGATCGGCAATCTCGACGCCGCCGCCCAACGCCGACTGCACGGCTTGCAAAAGGCCAAACAAGAAAAACGCCACGACAATCGAGGCCACGGTGAAAAACAACCGCAGTCGGTGGCGTTTAAACATCCACGGCAACCAAAACGCCGTCATTACGCCAATTCCTCACTCACCAAGACGCCTTTCTCCAGATGCAGAATGCGCTTGGCGCGTTTGGCGGCACGGGGGTCGTGGGTGACCATGATGATGGTTTTGCCCGCTTCGCGATTTAAGGCATCGAATAAATCAAGGATCTGATCGCCGCTGCTGCGATCCAAATCCCCCGTGGGTTCGTCGCACAACAGCAGCTTCGGGTCGGTCACAATCGCACGGGCGATGCCCACGCGCTGCTCTTGGCCTCCACTCAGTTCCCGGGGGCGATGGCGAGCGCGGTCGTGCAATCCCACCAGCCTCAACGCGGCCATCGCCCGTTCCGCTCGTTCGCTGGCGGACAGTGCGGTTAACAACAGCGGCAGTTCGACGTTCTCTTGCGCGGTCAACACTGGCAAGAGGTTGTACATTTGAAAAATAAAGCCCACGGTCTGCGCGCGCCACGTGGCCAGTTCATCCGCCGACAACGGCGCCAGATCAACGCCGTCGATCAACAAGCGCCCACTGGAGGGCTTATCCAAGCCCCCGAGCAAATTGAGCAAAGTGGATTTGCCGGACCCCGACGGCCCCATGAGCGCCACATAGTCGCCGGCCTCGATGGACAAGTGCAATCCAGCCAACACCGGCACGGTCTCGTTGCCGCGCCGATACGTCTTCGTGAGTTCCTGAACGTCCACGAGCGCCATAGGTCACCTCTTTTCGCCCCGGAGCATCAGCTCCGTTAATGACTCGCCACCACCACCGCATTGCCGTCGCGCAGTCCCTCGGGCGGGTTGACGATGACCTGTTCGTTGGGGCTGAGGCCATCGAGGATCAACTGATCATCGGCCCAGGCCGATCCCAAGCGAACCACCCGTCGTTGGGCTTTGCCGTTTGCGATCACAAACACCACCGTTTGCCCCGAATCCGTCACCAACGCGGCTTTGGGAACCAGCGCCTTCGCCGCCTCGCGGGACACGGCGTCGTCGCTTAAAAAGCGCACTTTCACACCCATGTCGGGCAGCACTTTGGGACTCAGCGTCTCGAGCACAATGCGCACCTTCACGGTGGCTTTTTGTTTATCCGCGGTGGGCACCACCGTGCGCACGTGCGCGGGGATGGCTTCATTCGGATACGCGTCTAACGCGGCTTCCACGGCCTGTCCCTCGTGGACCTTCTGAATGAACGCCTCGTTCACATCCACCTCAAGCTCGCGGGAACTCATGTCCACGACGGTGGCGATGCCGGTGCGGGTGAACCCACCGCCCGCCGAAATCGGCGACACCATCTCACCGGGTTGCGCGTCCTTGGTGATCACCACGCCGTCGAAGGGGGCGCGAATGATCAGATCTTCCACGTCTTGTTCACGGGCTTTGACGGTGGCCTCGGCCACGGCAAGTTCGCCTTTGAGTTGCTCCAGGTGAGCGCGCAAGGCGTTCTGATCGGCCACCGCAGACTCCGCAACGCTTTGCGCCACCAAGTGGCGACCGACGAGTTCCAGTTGTCGCTGTGCGTTGCGGGTGGCGTCCGCGAGCCGCACGTCGGTTTCGGTCAAGGCCAGCTGAGCCGCGCGCACCTGTGCTTTGGCCTGATTGAGCGCGAGGGTGGCCGTCGACGCGTCTAAGCGCGCCAAGATTTGCCCCTCTTTGACGTTCATGCCTTCGTCCACCCGCACTTCAACCAGTCGTCCCGTCACCTTAGAGGCCACGGTGGCCAAGCGTCGAGCGATGACGTAACCGGAGGCGTTTAAAACGGTGGGACGGTCGGTGGTGGGCGGTGGCAACACCAACGCTTCCGAGACGTTTTGGGTTTTGGGTCGAAAACACATCCCGAGGATCAGCAGCAAGAGCACCAAGGCTCCCCAAAATCGCTTGCCTTTGAGGTTCAGCGACCAGTTGAACCGACTGCCCGACCGAGGCGGCTGGGAACCGGGGGTTACGGTCAGTTTGGCTAAGGCATCGCGATCCAAGCTCATGGGGCGTCTCCAACTAGGGCGTGAGCGCAGTTTAGCGCATCCCCATTACCCCGGCGTCACGGTGAGCCAGCCGTCGCCACCGGACAGTCGACGCCGAGTTCAGGCCACTCGGTCACGAACTTGCCAAGCCCCTTTGTTACAATGCCCCACCTTTATATAGACCAGAGCGGTTGAACATCCCGTGATCGACATCGGTTTGAACCTCGCCCACGACAGTTTTGATCACGACCGCGCTGCCGTCATCGACTCCGCCCTCAACGCCGGCATGCGCCACATGGTGGTGACGGGCACCTCGTTTGGCCAACTGCCCGCGGCCTTGGCCCTCGTCCACACCTACCCGCATCTGCTCAGCATGACGGCGGGCATCCACCCCCATCACGCCAACGAACTCGATGCCCCCAGCGAGAACGCCAAAACGCTCTTGATCCAACAACTGAGCGACTGGGCTCGCCGGCCGGAAGTGGTGGCCGTGGGCGAATGCGGCTTGGATTATCATCGACATTTTCAAGAAAAAAATGTTCAAGTTCAATCGTTTGAGAAACAAATTGAACTTAGTTTAGAGATTAACAAACCGCTCTTTTTGCACGTGCGAGACGCCCACACGGACTTCACGGCGTTGCTCAAAGCCGCAGGCCGCGCGCTCAATGCGGTGGTGCATTGCTTCACCGGCACGGAATCCGAACTGGAGGATTATTTGAGTTTGGGGTGTCACATCGGCATAACCGGGTGGGTCTGCGATGAACGTCGCGGCACACATATTTTGGAATTTTTATCGAAGATACCGGACGATCGACTCATGATCGAAACCGATGCACCCTATCTATTGCCTCGGACCTTAATCCCCAAACCCAAAGACCGGCGCAATGAACCGCGCTATTTGCAGACGGTGGCTGAAACCGTCGCTCAGGCCCGCGGCCAAAGCCTTGAAGCGTTGCTCAACATCACAGAGAATAACGCGATGCGCTTTTTCAAGCTTCGACCAGATCAGATTATTAACTTTCGGTTTAATCAATAAACAATTGAAATTAATGGAAAAATTATGAAAATCAATGCCCAGCAGATGCTCCACGAGATCGATGATCACTACCGAAACGACATTGAACCCGTACTCAAAGACTACATTCGCATCCCCAACAAGTCGCCGCTGTTTGACCCGCAATGGGAAGCCAATGGCCACATGCATCGCGCGGCAGACCTGTTGGCCTCGTGGTGTAAACGTCAAAAAGTTAAAGGGCTTACCGTCGAAATCTTACAATTACCACAAAGAACACCGGTGTTGTTTGTGACGATCCCAGGCCAAGTTCCCGGCAACGTGTTGCTCTATGGCCACTTTGATAAGCAGCCGGAGTTCACGGGCTGGGATGAAGGCCTCAGCCCCTGGGAGCCCGTCGTCAAAGACGGCAAGCTGTATGGCCGCGGTGGCGCCGACGACGGTTACGCTATTTTCTCAAGTTTATTATCTATCTCATTGTTACAAAAGCATAATATCCCTCATGCCACTTGCCACATTTTGATCGAAGGCAGCGAAGAAAGCGGCAGCGTCGATCTGCCGGCCTACGTGGAGCATCTGGGCGCCCGTCTTGGTGAGCCGGATTTGGTGGTGTGCTTGGACGCGGAATGCGCCAATTACGATCAGTTCTGGCTGACCACCTCCTTGCGCGGCAACATGGTGGGAACCTTGCGCGTGTCGGTCCTTCGCGAGGGCGTCCACTCGGGCATGGCCACGGGCATTGCGCCGTCCTCCGTACGCATTTTGCGGGCCCTGTTGGAACGGGTCGAACACGCCTTGACTGGCGACATTGCGATTGAATCCTTATACAGCCCGATTCCCCCACAGCGCGTTGAAGAGGCCCAACAGGCGGCCGCCGTGCTCAAGGGGTCCGTGGCCGGCAAGCTGCCCTTTTTGGAAGGGGTGGAGGCGATTTCGGATAACCCGACGGAATTGCTGCTCAACAGCACCTGGAAGCCGACCTTGGCCGTTACCGGCGCCGAAGGCTTGCCACCGCTGCTGTCGGCAGGCAACGTGTTGTTGCCGGAAGTGGCCGTCAAACTGTCCCTGCGTCTCCCACCCACCTTGGACGCCGAGGCGGCCGCGGTTGCGGTCAAAACCGCACTGGAGACCGACCCCCCTTACAACGCCCACGTGTCGTTTAACGTCGAAAGCTCCTTGGCGGGCTGGCATGCGCCTGCGTTGAGCCCGTGGCTCAAAGAAGCGCTTGACGACGGTTCCCAGGCGTTTTTTGGCGCACCGGCCATGATGATGGGAACCGGTGGCAGCATTCCGTTCATCGGCATGTTGGGTCGACGTTATCCCCAAACGCAGTTTTTGGTCACGGGCGTGTTGGGCCCGCATTCCAATGCCCACGGGCCGAACGAGTTTTTACACCTTGATGCCGTCCGTAAACTCACCGGCTGTGTGGTGACCGTGCTGGCGCACCACGGCCAGCGGTCGGGTCAAGTCGCTTGATCGACGCAAAGCCCTATCGCGTGATTAAATCACGCGATGGGGGCTCGGCGTCGCTTGGGCTTTTAAGCGCGCCCACGATTCCAACCACTGGTCATTGAACGGCGATTTGCCGCCGTTCAACTCCGTGGACAACTCGGTCAACACCGATACCCAATGCGGACGACCTTTCGGGTACGTGGCGCCCACCGCAAAAATCACGCGCCCTTCCACAGGCACGTCTTCGGCAATCAACGAGCGAATGACGGCAATGCGATCGTACAAGGCGCTGAGGGGATTGGGGATCGTATGCCGCCCTTTGGCGTGCATCACCGTCCATTCCAACATCGACTCCGAGCCATAGATCATGCCGTCCCAGTCGCGAATGTCCAACACCACCAACCCCTGCTCGGTCAACAAGAGCGCGTCCAAATGAAACCACCCCTCCGCGCCATCGGGCAGGATGACGTTCCACAGCACGTCTCGAGCGGCCGCGGCAATGGTTTGCTTACGCCACTGGCGTTGGCGATACGGACGCCACCACCGCCACACCACGGCGAACACCACGGCCGCCACCACCACAACCGTGGCGGCCGCGATCCACACCGCACTGGGCACGGGGAACTTAAACACGCGCGTGCTCCATCATCACGTCCCTCATCGATTCAACTGCTCGAGCAACGCGGGCAACTCCGCGGCGATCTCGGTAACCGAACGCGGTCGATTCATCAACTCCGCCAAACTCGGCGGCACCGGAATCGCTTCGCCAATCAACGGCTCCACGATCTCGGGAAATTTTGCCGGATGCGCGGTCGCCACTAAAATCCATGGACCGTGATCTTTGTCGGCGGGCAGCAAGCGCTCATAGGCTTCGGCAGCGGTGGCGGTGTGCGGACACCAGATTTGTTCATAGTGTTTTAAATCGGCCACGATGCGACCCTGAATGGTGGCATCATCAATGCTCACCGCTTGGATCGCCTCGTTCATCAGCCCCACATCGGGGAACAAATGCCGCAAGCGTTCCATGTTGCTCGGATTGCCCACGTCCATCGCCGACGCCAAGGTGGACACACTGGATCGCGGCTGCCACTCGCCGGACTCCAAATAATCCACGACCGTCCGGTTGGCGTTAAACGCCAATTGCAAACGATCAATGGGCAAGCCCACTTTGCGCGCCCACACCGCCGCCAAGACGTTGCCCAAGTTGCCGGACGGCACCACGTAGTTGGCGGGCTTGCCGGTGCGCTTGAACGTTTCCAGGCTGGACTTCACGTAATAACACGCTTGCGGCAACAAGCGCCCAATGTTGATGCTGTTGGCCGAACTCAAGCGCCGCTGCGGCACCTGTGCCGCGTTGGCAAACGCCTCTTTCACCAACCGCTGACAATCGTCAAAGGTGCCCGCCACCGCCAACGTGCGCACGTTCTGGCCCCAACACGTCAGTTGCATCTCTTGCCGCGGCGACACCAACCCCTTCGGATACAAGACCACAACATCAATGTTGGGCACGCCGTAAAACGCCGCCGCCACCGCCCCACCGGTATCGCCCGATGTCGCCACCAATATGGTCAAGCGCTGCTCGCTCACTGGGGGCAAGCGTTTAAAACACGCCGCCAAAAAGCGCGCGCCCACGTCTTTAAACGCCGCGGTCGGGCCGTGAAACAACTCCAACACCGAAACGTCGTGCTCGCCCTTCAAGGGCACCAGAGGCAACGGAAAATTCAGCGCCTCGTCGACGATCGCGTCCAACGACTCCGCCAACGCGTCGTCGCTGAAAAAGGGTTTTAAAAACACCTTGGCCACCGCCTCGGTGGCGTGATCATAAAAGCGATCAAAACCCAAGGTCGGAAACCGCTGAGGCACCAACAAACCCCCGTCGGCCGCCAGGCCTTGCGCCAAGGCTTCCGACAAACTCAATAAGGTCGGATCCGATCGAGTCGATAGATAATTCATGAACGATTCACCACTCTGGCCCCGACGGGCTCAATTTTAGAAATCCAATGATCAGCCTGCAGTCCGTGGGCGTTAAACGCGCTCACCATCGCCTGTTCAATCCGCTGCGCATCATCCTCCATGCACCACGCGAAGATCGTCGGACCGGCGCCCGAAATGGAGCAGCCCAGGGCGCCACACGACATCGCCGCGTGTTTCACGTCGGCGAATCCCGGGATCAACACCTGACGCTGCCGCTCAATCACCACATCTTCAAACGCATCGCGAATCATCGCGAAGTCGTTGGTGTAACACGCCGAAATGAATCCGGCGAGGTTGGCGCACTGCCAAATCAAATCCGACATGTCGACGGTTTTGCTTAAAATCCGTCGCGCTTCTTTGGTCGATAAAAACATATGCGGATGCACCAACACGCAACGCACGTTTTCGGGTACGGGAATTTGCTTGGTGCGCGGGTGATCAATCCCCACCGTCAACACCAAACCGCCGAACAGACTCGGCGCAATGTTGTCCACGTGCACCGACCCACTCGCCACCGCCTCGCCTTTCATGGCGTACTTCAACAATTCCAAGGGCGTTAACGGTTGCTCCAAAAACGCGTTCCCCGCCACCACCGCCGCCACCGCCGACGCGGCCGACCCTCCCAAACCCGATCCCAAGGGGATGCCTTTCTCAATGACCATCGACAAGCCGAGGTGCGGCGCGTGGTCGGCCATCAAACTCAGCAAGGCTTGACCCGCGGTGTTGTCTTTGGGGGTTTTGGGCAAATCGGTTGCCGTCCCCACGATGTCCACGATCAGCAGCCCAGGCGTCTCGGTACGGGTGAGGTGCACCCGATCGCCGATGGCTTCCACCGCGTGGCCCAAAATATCGAATCCAATGGCGACGTTGGCTACCGTTGCCGGTGCGAACGCCGTTACCGTCTGTGCCATACCCCTCTCCCCTGCGTGGTTGCCCCACGGTCCTTATAAACGCGCGCCCAACGCGACGCACAGTCGCAGCACATCCCCAAACACGCCACCCGCGGTCACGTGTGGTCCTGCTCCAGGCCCTTGCACAATCAATGGATTTTGACTGTAACGCTTGGTCGCAAACCGAATTATATTGTCGGTGAGCGCAATGTGGGCGAAAGGATGCGATTTTTCTAATTCTAATAATCCCACGCTGGCCTCTCCCTGGGCCGTCAATCGTCCCACGTAGCGCAGAACCTTGTGGTTGCTCACCGCCTGCTGATAGCGCTTTTGCATGGCCTCATCGAATTTCGACATGCCCGCCAAGTAAGCCTCCATGCTCACGTCCACCAAGGACTCGGGAACCAAACTCTCCAATCGAATCGCTCCCAACTCCAACGGCAGACCGATCTCGCGCGCCAAAATGGTGAGCTTGCGCGCCACGTCCGTCCCCGACAGGTCATCTCGAGGGTCGGGCTCGGTAAACCCTTTGGCTTTGGCGTCTTTGACGATGTCCGAAAACGGCACCGTGCCATCGTACACATTAAACAGATAGGCCAACGTCCCAGAAAAAATACCTTCGATCGACACGATCTCGTCGCCGGTTTCCCGCAGATCGTAGAGGGTCTGAATGATGGGCAACCCCGCCCCCACCGTCGCCTCGTAATAATATTGAGATCCACCCTTGCGCCGCGCTGGCGTCAAGCGCGCGTAGGCCTCATAGGGCCCACTGTTGGCCTTTTTGTTCGGCGTCACCACGTGGATGCCCGCACTCAGCCACGACTCGTAGTGCGCTGCCACCTCACTGCTGGCGCTGCAATCAATGATGAGCGCGTGCGGCAAATGCGGGGCGTTCACGTGTTGCGTAAACCGCTTTAAGTCGAGTGCCTCACCATCGTGCGTCAAGCGCGCGCGTGGACTGGCAACCCACTCGGCGGAAAAATCCGCCTCGGTAAGCGCCATCCGCTGTGAACCCGCCAACGCGCGCACTCTCAAGTCGATCGCATAGCGCTCCATGAGTCGGGCGCGCTGCGACTCAATTTGTTCCAACAACGCCTGCCCCACAAGCCCAGGCCCAATCAACCCGATCGACACGGTGTGAGCGGATAAGTAAAAAGCGCTGTGCACCACATTGAGCGCGCGCTTGGCCTGCTCTTCATCGATCACCAACGAGATGTTGCGCTCACTCGACCCTTGGGCGATGGCGCGAATGTTGATGGCGGCATCGCCCAAGGTCTTGAAGACTTTTGCCGCCACGCCCGATTGACCGGCCATGCCATCGCCCACCACCGCGAGGATGGCGCACCGGCTGATGGTCTGGGTTGCGGCGATCAACCCCGCACTGCGCTCTTGCGCAAACGCGCGATCGATCGCGGACTCCGTTAAGGTGCGCTCGTGGTCGTGAACGGCGATGCAGATCGAATGCTCAGACGATCCTTGACTGATCAGAATGACCGACACCCCCGCTTCGCGCAACGCGCCAAACAAGCGTTGTGCCGTGCCCGGAACGCCAATCATGCCGGTGCCTTCGACGTTGATTAAAGCCACCGGCTCAATCGTGGTGATGCCCTTAACGGGTAGGCGCGCATCCGTCTCCGCCGCAATCACACTCCCCGCCGCGCTGGGATTAAAGGTGTTCTTAATGCGAATCGGAATCGCGCGTTCAATCGCAGGGGTCATGGTTTGCGGGTGGATGACTTTGGCCCCGAAGTAAGCCAACTCGATGGCCTCTTGATAACTCAACCGGGCGATGACCCGCGCGTTGGCAACCCGTCGCGGATCGGCGGACAACACCCCGTCCACATCCGTCCAAATGACGATCTCGTCCGCCCGCGCTAAGGCCCCAATGATCGATGCGGAATAATCCGACCCATTGCGACCTAAGGTGGTTTGCACCCCTTCCAGGGTGTTGGCCACAAATCCCGGCAAGACGAGGACGGAGCGCGTCGTTGACGGCACCAATGCATCCAGCGCATCAAATCGACGCTGCGAGGACGCCCACTCCACCACCGGACCCAACACTTGCCATTCCACGGTCAAAAAGCGGCGCGCATCCCACCACTGCACCGCACGCCCCTCACGCTGCCGCTGCTGTAAAAACGCGCTCAAAATCTGACTCGACCACAGTTCCCCGTAGCCCACGACGCGATCACGGATGGGCGCCGTCGCGGTGTGCACCAAGCGAACGCTGTGCAACAATCGCGTCAGATCGGCGACATCCGCCTCCAGTGTTTGGATCAACGGGTTGGCGAGCGCCGCGTCGGGGACGAGTTCGTTGATCAGCGCTTGATGTTGGGTTTGGAGTTCGGCCAGGGACGCTGACCAATCCGCGTCGGGGCGTTCCGCCGCCGCGACTAAGTCGAATAAGCGGTCGGTAACCCCTTTGAGCGCCGAGACAACGACCAGAACTCGCGAGGACGAATCGGACTCAACGACGTCGGCCACTCGACGCATGCACGCGGCGTCGGCGACGGACGACCCGCCAAATTTGTGCACAACCACCTGAGGAAGGTTAACCACAGTGACTCCATTGACCGCAAAGTCCTTACGCGACTGACTTTTTGGGTTGGGTCAATCCCAGTCCCACACGAACCACACCGGGCACATAAGCCAAACACAGCGCGATGACACCCAACCACAGCAGGCGCCGCGCCATCGCGACCCTTGGGTTGTATTGTAAACAACTTGTCATGGAAATATGACGCACTGCACACATTTTAATCGTCACGCCGTTGTGGTCGGGATTTATTCAACCGCGGCAGCGGCTTTCCCGCCGTCGGTGTGGCACGACCGGAGGCGGCGACTCGCCCACCGAGCTTGGGTCGAACCACCCCTTTCTGCCGCAAGTGCTGAGTTGCAAACCGCGCAGCACCGGTCAAGCGTTCGCCACCAGCCGCAGGCTGCCAGGCGGGAATCAGCTGGTGTTTGGCCGAGCCGATCAAGTCACGCCGTCCCATGGCCTGCAACGCCTCGCGCAGCAATGGCCAGTTGTTGGGGTCGTGGTAGCGCAAAAACGCTTTGTGCAACCGCCGCTGCGGCATGGACTTCGGCACGACCACGCGCGGGCTGTCCTGCCGGATGCGCTTGAGCGGATTGAAACCGGTGTGCCACATCGCCGTGGCGGTCGCCATGGGGCCTGGCAAAAAGGCTTGCACCTGATCGGCTCTAAAATTATTGCGCTTTAACCACAACGCGAGTTCCAGCATGTCCTCATCGGTGGTGCCGGGATGGGCAGCGATGAAATACGGAATCAAATACTGCTCTTTGCCGGCCTCCGCACTGAAGCGGTCAAAGAGGCTCTTAAACTGATCGTAGGTGCCGATGCCCGGCTTCATCATCATCGCCAGCGGGCCCGGCGAAATCGCCTCGGGCGCGATCTTCAAATACCCCCCGACGTGATGCGTGGCCAACTCTTTGACGTACTCGGGGGATTCGACCGCCAAGTCGTAACGCACGCCACTGGCGATGAGCACCTTTTTGATGCCCGGCAACGCGCGCGCTCGTCGGTACAGGTTGATGAGCGGTTGGTGGTTCGTGTTGAGGTTCGGACAGACCTGCGGGAACACGCAGGAGGGTTTGCGACAGGCCGCTTCGATTTCGGGGGATTTGCATTTGAGGCGATACATGTTCGCCGTGGGTCCCCCTAAGTCCGAAATGACACCAGTGAACCCCGGTTGTTGATCGCGAATCGCTTGCACCTCGCGAATGACCGAGTCTTCGGAGCGGTTCTGAATGATGCGCCCTTCGTGCTCGGTGATGGAACAAAAGGTACACCCACCAAAACAACCGCGTTGAATGGTCACGGAATACCGAATCATTTTAAACGCGGGAATTTCCGCGTTCTCGTAGCTGGGGTGCGGCACCCGTTGATAGGGCAATTCGTACACGCCATCCATTTCTTTGGAAGACAAAGGAATCGCCGGGGGATTGATCCACACCTGTTGCGCGCCGTGGGCTTGGACCAACGCGCGCGCGTTGTAAGGATTGGACTCCAAATGCAACACCCGCGACGCGTGCGCGTACAACGCTGGATCGTCCGCCACCCGCTCGTACGCAGGCAAGCGGATGACCGTTCGGTGTCGATCCTCCCCTTTGATCTGGCGCGCTTGTTTGACCACCGTCGCCTCCGCACTCATCGGTGCCGCGACGGGCGGCGACAACACGCCGGGACCCACTTCCATTTCATAGGGATTGGGCAGCGCCTGAATGGGACCAATGGCGTCCACGTCGCTGGCGTCCAATTCGATGAAGCCGTCTAAGGTGCGGTCGGTGAGAAAGGCGGTGCCGCGAATGTCGCGCATGGCGCTCAGTGGTTCTTTTTTGGCCAAGCGGTGCGCGATCTCGACGATCGGTCGCTCCGCATTGCCAAACACCAACACATCCGCTTGCGCGTCGACCAAAATCGACCGCCGCACTTTGTCTTGCCAATAATCGTAATGCGCGATGCGCCGCAAAGACGCCTCAATCCCCCCAATCACCAGCGGGATGTCGCCAAAGGCTTCGCGCACCCGTTGGGCGTACACCAACACCGCGCGATCCGGTCGGCGACCGGCCAAACCACCGGGCGTATAGGCGTCGTCGGAGCGCTTACGCCGATCGGAGGTGTAATGGTTAACCAACGAATCCATGTTGCCAGCGCTGATGCCCACAAACAGCTCGGGCCTGCCGAGTTTGACGAAGTCGCTCACATCTCGCCAATTGGGCTGAGACAAGATGGCCACGCGAAAACCCTGCGCTTCCAGCAACCGACCCACGATGGCCATGCCAAAACTGGGGTGATCGACGTACGCATCGCCAGTGACGAGCAACACGTCGATGCTGTCCCAGCCGAGGCGTTCGATTTCCTCAACCGACATGGGGAGAAACGGCGCCACGCCAAAGCGGTGCGCCCAGTATTTGCGATAGCTGAAAATCGACGGTGGATTGGTCATACGGTATTGTCGCTGATTTAAGGGCGAGCGCCTAGCGCTTGGCGACTATTTTACGCGCTCGCCGGTCGCGTCGCGTGAACCCGTCGAGGTCTTTAAAAGAAAAAACCCGCTGTGTTGCTACAGCGGGTCTTCTCGGTTCTCACACAGAGACTGGCGAAGCCAGCGTCTGTTTAGAACTTGTGACGCAAACCAACCGCGAAGGTGGTGATGTTGGGATTAGCAACACCAGCGGTTTGGAACGTGTCGTTTTGGTACATCACGCCCGTGTACGCGTCCGTCTTCTTCGACAGGTTGTAATCCAACACTGCGGAGTAGAAGTTCTGAGTGGCCGTACCGCCGCTGACGCCCGCCGTCGCGTTGTAACCCACGTTGTAGTAGGCCACGGCGAAGTTCAACTTGTCCGTCACCATGTAGTCACCACCGACCCAGTACAAGGTGTAAACCTTGTCGGCACCGGTGTAGGCGGTCAAGTTATTGAGCGCCGTGGTGCTGGTCGAATACGCAAACGCGTAACCGAACTCAGACAACGAACCGACCGAAGCGGCGGAGTCTGACGCGGCTTTACGCTTATATTGCTCGTAACCGGCTTTGAGGGTTAAGGTCTTGTTGGTGTACTTGGCACCCAAGATATAGCCTTCGGTGTTGTACATCGTGCCCGAAACGCCTTGCGGGTTGGTCGCCGAGTAAGCGGCACCACTGGTGGCCAACGCGTCGGTGTACGACGAATACGCGGCTTGGAAGCCGAACATGTCGTTTTCGTAACCCACGTTGACGCCGTAGCCTGAGCCGACGCTGCTCTTACCGGCTTGGTTGCCGAACTTGTAAATCGCGCGCACAACGACGCCGTTCACTTTGTTGCTGTACTTGATGCTGTTGTCGTTACGCAATAATTCGGTGTAACCCAACGCGCCACCTTCCGAGCCCGAGAAGCCCAATGGTGAGAACAGTTGTGAACCCTTTTGCGGGTCGTAGCCACCGATGACGTCATAACCCACGCCATAGTTACGACCGAAATCGATCGAACCCAATTCCTTCGACATTAAGCCGACGTGCGCGGTACGGTTGAACAATTGACCGCTCAACGAGCTGTCCACGTTGGTGATCGGGTTCGCGGCCGAGGCATTCTTGCCAATGGCTTGCGACAAGGCACCGTTGTTGGATTGGCCGGTCGGCAGGTTGAAACCCGACTCCAATTGGAAGGTCGCGGTCATGCCGTTGTCTAAGGCGTACTTGCCTTGGATGCCCCAACGTGAATCCGACAGACCGCCGTTGGTCATACCGGTGAATGAGCCCAAGTTATTGAAGCTGTTGGTCGTGCTGTTGTTGTCAATGCTGACCGGGAATGAATCGGAGGCGCTCTTCGATTGGTTTTGGGTGGCTACGGCCATGTCCACAATGCCGTAGAGCTGAACGCTGGCGTCTTCCGCACGGGCGACGTTCGCTAAAGCGGCGAGCACGCCTAATGCGATAAGCGATTTTTTCATGTCAAAAACTCCTTAAAAATGACTAAAGCAAATCGTTCTCAGACATACGGTACACACTCAACCTCAAATCCGGCGACACCACCGTGTCTACGCATTTGAATCCAAATCTGTACACTTTCTGGACAAAAGGAACCAATCCAGTTGTCGCTCAAACCCCGCATTATACGCCGAAGGCAAAAATTGCCAATCACCGACCGAGTTTTGAGTGTATCAAAAAAGCAACATGTCGTCGAACAGGCCACAATTATCCCGCTCATTCATGACAAAATTGTGACATTCCGCCACCGAATTGGCGGTTTCTAAAAAAATAATGATAAAAGGTTTAGGCGCCTCGACCAAACGGTGCTTTGCAGCAATCTCGACACGCGCTGTACGCGCCTGAACCACTGCTCCGTCCTCACACCCGAGGGGCGGCCTCTGACGTGCGTTGACGGTGAACCGGCCTTGCTCCCAACGCGTCGCTCATCGATCCGACCAAGCGATGACCGAGCACGGGCGCAATCACAGCTGAGCCCATTGCGAAACGAATGACCAGCGACGACGGACGGGGCGAACGAGGAGCGAATGGCGTTAAGAGCGATTCGCGGGGAAGAAATGGTGGGCCGTGATGGGATCGAACCATCGACCAACTGGTTAAAAGCCAGCTGCTCTACCGCTGAGCTAACGGCCCGAGGCGCGGCATTATAACCGAATTTATTTTTTAGGGGGGTTTACGAGGACGGATTGTTCGCTCAACGATCGCCCTACGATCGCGCCACACCCGCATGAACGTCTGGTCGACCCACCGCCCTCAACGGTAGCGCGTGGGATCCACTACGCCCGCATCGGCAAATCCTTTGGCGCGAATCCGACACGAATCGCATCGACCACACGCGCGTCCAGCGTCGTCCGCTTGATAACACGACACCGTGAGCGCGTAATCCACGCCCAGCGAATGGCCCAATTGAATAATCTGTGCCTTGCTCAAGGTGATCAGCGGCGTACAAAACGCAATGTTCAAGCCTTCCACACCGGTCTTGGTGGCCAACGCCGCCAAGGACCGAAAGGCGTCAATGTACTCCGGACGACAATCCGGATAGCCCGAGTAATCCACCGCATTCACGCCCAAATGAATCTCGTCGGCGCGCAACACTTCCGCCCAAGCCAAACACAAGGACAAGAAGACGGTGTTGCGTGCCGGCACGTACGTGATGGGAATCCCCGCACTCGGCGCTTCTGGCACCGCCATTGATAAATCCGTCAACGCCGATCCGCCGATGCCGGCCATATCCACGGTCATCACACGATGATCCTTAACCTTCAAGGCCGCCGCAATCCGTTGGGCCGCGGCCAACTCCACGCGATGACGCTGACCGTAGTCGATGCTGAGCGCATAACACTCGCGCCCATCGCGCAAGGCTTTGGCCAACACCGTCGCCGAATCGAGACCGCCCGACAGCAACACCACCGCCTTCGGCACGTATTCGGTACTCATCGTCCCGGCTCCCCGCCCCACAACACTTTGTGCAGTTGCAGTTGAAAGCGCACCGGCAGGCGATCCGCCACAATCCACTCGGCCAGCGTTTTCGCCTCGAGCCCTGGGGTCACGGGCGAAAACAACACCATGGCGCGTTCCGAAAGGCTTTCGGTCAGCACCCGCGCTTTCGCCCACTCGTAATCGCTGCGGTCGGTCAGCACAAACTTCAGTTGATCCACCCCGGGCTTGAGCCGCTCGAGATTGTCGGCCAAATTGCGGTCTTGCTCGCCCGAACGCGGCGCTTTGACGTCCAACACCACGTGCACCCGCGGGTCAACCGCCTCGGTGGAAATCGCGCCACTGGTTTCCAAACTCACGTGTAATCCCGCGTCGCACAGCCGAGTCATCAACCCGTGCACGCGTGGTTGCGCGAGGGGTTCTCCCCCGGTGACACAGACGTGGCGCAGGCCATGGGCCGTCACCGCCGCCATCACCTCATCCACCGTCATCCACTGCCCGCCCGTGAACGCGTAGGCCGTATCGCAATACGCACACCGCAACGGGCAGCCGGTGAGTCGCACAAACACCGTAGGCCAACCACTGGCGTCGGCTTCGCCTTGAATTGAGGCAAAGATCTCGGTAATTTTAAGACGATCCGCCATCGGTTATCGGCCAGCGTCGAGCGCTTTCAGACGCGTTTTGGCCTCGGGAATCACCGCCGCATCCGGATAATCTTTGATCAAGCGCTTCAACAACTCTTTGGCTTCCTTGGGGCGTTTCAAATCGCTTTCCGCGCGCGCCATCACCAACAAGGCGTCGGGAATCTTGCGCGAGTCTGGGTGCTCTTTGAGCAAACGACTCAGCGCGCTCATCGCCTCGCCCAAGTGATTATCCGAATAGCGACACGCGCCATTCCAAAACAACGCGTTGTCCATCAACGGGCTGTCGGGGTAGGTTTGCGTAAAGCTCTCAAACGCGTCCGCGCATTCGGCGTACGCTTTTTGTTTGAAAAAGCCTAAGGCCGTCTGATACGCGTCCTTATCCGACGCGGCGGGCGATTTGCCTTTGCCATCCCCCATCGGTGGGGCGTCGGCGGCTTTGGTTTCCAGGGCTTTGATGCGGTCTTCCAAGGCTTTCAGACGCGCGTCGGTGTCCGCACTGATCAACTGCCGCGCTTTGGCTTCGCTGCTCAGTTGGTGTCCCAATTCTTCGATCTGCCCATTCTGACTGCGCAACTGGGTTTTCAATTGATCGACGTCCTGAGCGATGGGCACCAATGCCTCGGCTTGGTTTTCCACCTTCACCACCCGCTCTTCCACCGCTACCGCTTTGCGAAAAGCCGGATGATCTTCCGGCTTTTCGGTTTCACAGCCAGCGAACAGCACGAGCGCGAACGACGCGCCGAGCCAGCCCAACGACGATCGCATTGATGATCTCATCTCAACCCCTGGCTGTGCCGCACTTCACCGCACGCCTTAGCGATTGGCGTCCACCAAATCCACGCGACGGTTCTTCGACCAGGCCTGTTCGTCGTGGCCTTGCGCCTGAGGACGCTCCGCACCGTAACTGACCGTGGCCAATTGATTGTCGCTGACGCCGCGCACCACCAGCGCGTGTTTGACGGCTTGCGCCCGACGCTCACCCAATCCAATGTTGTATTCCGCCGAACCACGTTCGTCGGTATTCCCTTCCAATCGCACTTTGGCGGTTTTGTTGGCCAACAAGCGTTTGGCCGTCGCGTCCAACAACGCGTTGTATTCGGAGCTGACCTCGGACGAGTCGTACGCGAAATACACCGCAGGACCGGTGTTCTCCGTGGCCATGCCCACCATGCCGCCGTTGGCGCCATTGGCATTCACCGAACGGGCGTTGGCATCCGAGCCAATGCGGGTGGGCGCTGAATTGGCGCTGTCCGTCGCGGCCTGAGTGGACGTGGCGCTGACCGGTTTTTGATGATGACAGGCGCCGAGCGCCATCACCAGCACTCCGATGCAGGCCACACTAATCGATCGCTTAATCCAGTTCGTCATCGCCATTCTCCTTCGTTTAAGATTTCATTATACCGAGCCTCACAGCGAATGCGCAGGGCACCAAACGGGATCCTTGAGATCGCCATCCCGCCCTTTAATCGCACTCACCACGCCATCCACGGACACAATATTCAATCCCGACCGCGCGCCCCGCTTCGACGCGTACACAATCATCTGCCCATTGGGCGCAAAACTCGGCGAGGTGTCCTGAACCCCATTGGTGAGGATTTTGAGTTGCTGCGTGGTTAAGTCCAGCACCCCCACCCGATAGCCACCCCCATCCAAACTGACCAACGTGACGCTCTGCCCGTCGGGGCTGAATCGCGCGCGCGCGTTGTACGGGCCTTCAAAACTCACTCGCGTGGGTTTGCCGCCTTGGGTCCAATCCACGCTGTACAACTGCGGACGACCCGCTCGGTCGGAGGTGAACACCAACTGCTTGCCCGTGGGGCTAAACGCCGCCTCCGTGTCGATCGCCGGATCGTCGGTCACCCGCGACAAACTTTGATTCTGGCGGTTGAACAAATACACGTCCAAATTGCCGTTGGGCTGAGACAAGGTAAACGCCATGAAGCGCCCATCCGGTGAAAACGCCGGTGCGCCGTTCACGCCGGCGTGATCCGACACCAAAACGCGTTCCCCCGTGGCGAGCTTTTGCACCCAAATCTGCGCGCGTTGGGACTCGAAACTCACGTACGCCAGTTCCGCGCCATCGGCGCTGAAATTCGGGCTCATCAAGGGTTGCGCGGAATCCAAGATCACCGCCGGATTCTCGCCATCGTAATCAGCAACGACCAAACGCCAGCGCTTTTTGCCGGAGACCGACTCCACGCTGACGTACGCAATTTTGGTGTCAAAGGCGCCCGCCAGGCCGGTGACTTTCTCAAACACCAGATTGGCAATGCGGTGCGCGTCGCGCCGAGGGTTTTGCGCGTTTTGCGCCAACACATAGTGAAATAAGGTTTGCCCCGTCAACACATTGACCGCGGCGAAATCGATCTCGCCCGCGGCACTGACCTGCCCCACCAAAACATAGTCCACCCGCATGTTTTTCCACGCCGATAGGTCGATCTCCCCCAGCGCGTGCGGCGTTTGCGGAAAGCGTGCTTTATCCAGCGCCGCAAATCGGCCACTGTGTTCTAGGTCTTGACCGACGATGGCCGCCGTATTGAGCGGGGTGTTGGCAAAATCGACCACCGCAATCGACAGTCGCGAACTCAAGCCTTGCGTGACCTGCACCGTCAGTGGTTCCGCCTGCAGCGTGCCGTAGGCGACGCCCACTCCCAACACCACGGTCGCCAGCCGACGCGGAACCGCCCACAGGCGTCCCGACCGCGCGATCCAACCCCAGCCGCCGTTCACACGCGGATGGCGTGACTTAACGGCCACGATGGCGTTAATGATCCGGCGCAAACACCACAGTAAATTCACGTTCGAAAACATTCATATCCTCCGGCGGGGGCAAGGGACTCGAGCGATAGACGGCTTGAATGATGGATTGTTCCACGGCGCCATCGCCGTTGCAGTGCGCTATTTTAACCGCAGTCACCACGCCTCCGGGCACCTGACTGACTTTTACTTCACAACTGAGTCCTTTGTGCGCTTGAGCGGGTCGAACCCAATTGCGTTCAAAGCGCGCGGACAACAACGCGGCGTAGCGCGCTTGGGCCCCGGTTGCCACAGCGCCACTGTGCGCTTCTTCGCGACTTAAGCTGTCCGACAACTCCGCCGCCCGCGCCGCTTTGGCTTTTTGAAGGTCAGCGCGCGCTTTGGCGTCGCGGGCGCTGGCGTCGTTCACCGCCTTCAAACGCGAGGCCTCTTCGGCAATCTTGGCCAACTCCTGCGCGCGATCTTTCTCCGAACGCTTGGGTTCGGGTTTGTCCACTTTCACACGCTCCGGCTTTTTGGACTCGTCCGGATGCGGCGCTGGCTTGGATTTAACCACCAGATCCTCAGGACGCACCGGTCGCACCGGCGGCGTAAGCTCTTTGGCCGCGGGTCGCGGTGGCGTGGGCTTATCGTTCGCCTCGGCGACCTCTGGCGCTGGTCGAGGCGGCGCACCGGCCGGCGCTTCGGCCAAATACGCCTGCATCGCGTGCACGCCGCTGGGCACGACCGGTTGCGACCAGTGTGAGGCCAAGACGATCACCAACAGCACGCCGATGTGACCGAGCCCAGAAATGAGCAATGGCGTCGATAAGGAGCTGTCCGCTCGCATGCCGTTACCCGAGCGGTGCGCGGAGGGTTTGGATCCGAGCTTGTGGACTGACCGTCTCTTTCACCGGCGGATCGGTGACAAAACCCACTTTGGAGGCGCCCAATTTTTGCAACAACACCATGACCGCCACGACGCGACCGTACGGCACCTTTTCATCCGCTTTGATGAGAATGGGCACATCGGGGGTTTTGTCTAAGGCCGCTTTGACCAACGGCGTCAATTGGCGCTCCGACAGCGCGGCGTGCGGATCACTCGCTTTGTTCAAATACAGCCGTCCCGCGACATCCACACTGATCAGCAGCGGCTCCTTTTGAGCATCCGGCAACGCTTCGGCCGCCGCTTTTGGCAACTGCACGTTAACCCCTTGGGTTAACAACGGCGTCGTCACCATAAAAATGATCAGCAGCACCAACATCACGTCGATGTACGGCACCACGTTAATTTCAGCCATCATGCGGGAACGCGCATTACGCATACTCAACCCGCCGACTTGCTGTTCGCGTGGCGTTGCAGGATCGTCGAAAATTCTTCAACGAAGGTATCAAACCGCAACTCCAAGCGCGCCACTTGGTTGGAGAAACGATTAAACGCCACCACCGCGGGAATGGCCGCCGCCAAGCCGATGGCCGTGGCAATCAACGCCTCCGAAATGCCCGGCGCCACCATCTGCAGCGTGGCCGTCTGCACGCCCGCGAGGCCGTGAAAGGCGTGCATGATGCCCCACACCGTGCCGAACAACCCAATGTACGGACTGATCGATCCGATGGTCGCCAACAACTCCAAGCGCAACTCCAAGCGATCCAGTTCGCGCAATTGCGCCACCCGCATCGCGCGTCGCGCGCCTTCCATCAACAGCGTCCCATCCATACGCGGCTGCTTGGCGAGTCGCGCAAATTCTCGGAACCCGAATTCAAAAATGCTTTCCAAGCCGCTGGCTTTGGCGCGATGGGCTTCCACTTTCTTATACAAATCCTCCAAGCTGCCACCCGACCAAAACAACTGTTCAAACTGCTTCGCGTCGTCGCGGGCGCGATTCAACTCACGACGCTTTTGCCAGATGACCGCCCAAGACACCAAGGACGCACTGACCAAGGTCAGAATCACGCCTTGCACCACGATGCTGGCATCCAGCACGCTTTGTAAATATAAGTTATCCATACGCCTTCATTTGACCAGTGACCACGCGACCATTGCCCTATTGTAAATCCATTGGCGCGGGCAGACGCTTGGGCTTGAAACTCACCGCGTCGACACACGCCACCACCACTTCCGCCGACACCAACAACTCCTCCGCTCGCCAAATGGACTGACGGAACACCATGCTGGCGCCTTTGCGGACTAGGATACCGGCGGTGACCTGCAATTCGTCGTCGTAAACGGCGGGTTTATGAAAACTTAATGTCATTTTGGCCACCACAAACTGCACGTTAAAGTCGCGTTTCAAAACCACTTGTGACCACCCGTGGTGGCGCAACCACTCCGACCGCGCGCGCTCCAAAAACGCCACGTACTGGGCGTGGTACACCACCCCACCCGCGTCGGTGTCCTCCCAATAGACGCGCACCGGCCAGCGAAAGTCCGTCATCGCACCCTCCTCGCCCGATCGCCGCTCACGGCCCACTTGGCTCACCGAATCCCGCCGTCGGGGTTTTCGGCGTGAGTCCCAAATGCGCGTACGCCAACGGCGTGGCCACACGACCGCGCGCCGTGCGGGTGATGAACCCTTGCTGGATTAAAAACGGTTCCACCACATCCTCTAACGTGCCACGCTCTTCGCCAATGGTCGCCGCCAAGGACTCAATGCCCACCGGCCCGCCATCGAACTTGTGCACGATGGCCTGCAAAAACGCGCGATCCAAGGGATCGAACCCACAGCGATCCACCTCAAGCAACTGCAACGCGGCGGTCACCAGCGGCGCGGTGATCCGGCCATCGCCTTTAACCTCGGCGTAATCGCGCACCCGGCGTAACAGCCGATTGGCGATGCGCGGCGTGCCACGCGAGCGCTCAGCGATGTGTAAAGCCGCAGCCGCCTCCATCGAAATCTGCAACAACTGCGCCGACCGCTCGACGATGCGCGCCAGATCCCCGGCGTTGTAAAACTCAAGTCGTTCCACAATCCCGAACCGGTCGCGCAAGGGCGCGGTCAACAAGCCAGCGCGGGTGGTGGCGCCGATTAAAGTGAACGGTGGCAAATCGATCTTGATCGAGCGCGCGGCAGGCCCTTCGCCAATCATCAAATCGATCTGATAGTCCTCCATCGCCGGATACAAAATTTCCTCCACCACGGGCGAGAGGCGATGGATCTCATCGATGAACAACACGTCGTTGGGCGCTAAGTTGGTTAACAACGCCGCCAAATCCCCAGCGCGCTCCAGAACGGGTCCGGAGGTCTGACGACAGTGCACGCCCATTTCGGCCGCCACGATGTGCGCCAAGGTGGTTTTGCCCAATCCCGGCGGACCAAAGACCAGCAGGTGATCCAAGGCCTGTTCGCGTTTGCGTGCCGCCTCAATAAAAATAGTGAGCTTATCCACCACCTTCGCTTGACCGGTGTACTCGGCTAAGGTTTTGGGACGGATCGCCCGATCTTGAGCCTCTTCCGAGGCGCGCGCGTGTTGACTGACCACGCGCTCATCTGTGTCGCGTTCACTCATGAGCGCAAGGTTCCTTTGAGACCGAGTCGAATTTGTTCTTGCGCCGGCAGCGTGGCGTCAATGGGTTTGAGCAATTCGTGAATCTCCGCGTCTTTATAGCCGAGCGCCACCAACGCGCTTTGCGCCTCACTGCGCGGTGAGGCGCCACCGTTCAGCGCATGGGGCTCGGTGGCTGCCAACACCGAACGATCCGCCAACTCGATCAAAATACGCTCCGCCGTCTTGCGACCAATGCCGGGCAAGCGCGTGAGGACCGCCGTGTCTTTGGCGTGCACCACCCGGGCTAAATCCTCCAAACTCAACCCCGACAGCACCGCCAGCGCAACTTTCGGACCGATGCCTGAAATTTTGATTAATAAACGAAAGGCGTGCCGTTCCGCCAAGCTCGCAAAGGCATACAAAAAATGACCGTCGTCGCGCACGGTGAAATGGGTGTACACCGTGACCACCGCGCCTTCATCGGGAAGGGCGTAAAAACTCGACAGTGGCGCTTCGCATTCATACCCCACACCCGCCACGTCGATGAAGAGATGGGGGGGGCGTTTGTGCAACAACACGCCGTGCAACCGTCCGATCATGCAGGCCTCTTAATCCGGTTCTGTGAGCGACCATTGTCGCATTTATTGGGGCGGTTTCCTATGCCGCTGACCAAACGCGATGGGCCGATCTTTAGGCGCTCGGCGCGGTTGAGCCGATCAACCCTCGTGGTATCGAGTCAGGGGCTCTTGATGGACATGGCACAAGGCCACGGCCAACGCATCCGCCTCGTCCGCCAGGAGGGGGTGGGTTAAGGTTAACCAGTGTCCCACCATGCGTTGGACCATTTCTTTGGACGCACCGCCCATGCCCGTGACGCTTTGTTTGACCGATCGCGGTGAATACTCAATCACTTTCACGTGACGCGAAAAAGCCGCCGCCATCACCACGCCGCGGACTTGACCCAATTTGAGTGCGCTATCGGAATTCTTACTCACAAAAGCGCGTTCGATGACCACTTCGTCGGGCTGCACGCGTTCGAACAAGGCGATGACTTGGTGGTTCAAATCCGCAACGCGTTGCAGATAATCGGTACCCACCGCTTTTAATGTGCCGCTGTCCACGTACGACGCCTCACGACCCCGCCACTCCAGCACGCCAAAACCCAACAGCTGCGATCCCGGATCGATGCCAACAATTTTAATCGGTTGGACGCGCTCCAGCGCCTGGGATGCGCGGCGCACCGACTCCGCGGGTCTGGATCGAACCGAGGGTTGGGCGAGTTTGGCTTTCACCGCCGCCTCCGTCAAAGATCGCCACGAGCGTCGCTTCGTCATCACCGTCTTCCCTAAAACACCGCATTTTTTCCAGCAATCATCATACCCACTTCAGTGCCGCAATACGACAAAATCGGCTATTCTGCCTTGAAGTAGAACGGAGAGCGCCGTTGTGGATCGATCGCCCTACGCCCACCACATTGAACACCGAGTCGCGCAGCTGTTGGCGCCGCTGGCGGTGGGTGGCCTTCCCCACGACCCCAAGACCGTGGAACAGGCGTTGTCGATCGCTCGGTGGATGGCGCAATTCGATCTGGAAGACGATGCCATTCAAGGCAGCTTGATTTACAAACTCTACTCCAAAAAAGACTGCGAAACCCTCCCCTGGCCCGCCGCCCTCGAGCCTGCAAAGCGCTTTGCCCTCGCGTTGATGGCGTTGGGCCACTTGGAATTCAAACCCCTGGTGCGTTGGTCCGGCGCGCAAGCGGAAACCATTCGGCGGATGTTGCTGGCCGTGGTGTCCGATCCGCGACTCGTGGTGGCGCGGGTGGCGGAACAATGGTGTTTGTTGCACGAGGCCAAACAGTGGGAAGAGCCCGCCAAACTGGCGTTGGCTCAACAAACGCGGGAAGTGTTCGCGCCATTGGCGGCACGGCTGGGGCTGCACACCATCAAGTGGGAGTTGGAAGATTGGGCGTTCCGCTACCTAGAGCCTGAGGAATACCACCGCATCGCCAAAGGCCTGAACGAACGACGCGTCGACCGCGAACACTATTTAGAGCAGTTCATGGCGACGCTGAGCCGTAAACTCACGGCCGCGGGCATTGCCCATGAGATCAGTGGCCGCGCCAAACACATCTTCAGCATTTGGCGCAAAATGGTCAAAAAAAATTATCCCTTGGAGCGGATTTTCGACATTCGAGCGGTCCGTCTTGTGGTGGATGATGTGCCCGCCTGCTACGCCGCGCTCAGCGTCGTGCACGAGCACTTTGAGTTTTTAAGCGCCGAGTTTGATGACTACATTGCCACCCCCAAAGCCAATGGGTATCGGTCCATCCACACCGCCGTGCTGGGCTCGGCGGAAAAAATCATCGAGATCCAAATCCGCACCCCGCAGATGCACGAACAAGCGGAACTGGGGTTTGCGGCGCACTGGCGGTATAAGGAAAACCGCCAAGCCAACCGCATGGATGAAAAAGTCGCGCTGTTGCGCGAACTGCTGAGCCCCAGTCACAATCCAGACGACGCCTTAGAACGGGTGAGTTCGACGCTGTTCAAAGACCACATCTATGTGCTGTCGCCGCAAGGGGATGTGATTGAATTGCCGCACGGTGCGACCGCTTTGGATTTTGCCTATCACGTGCACACCCAATTGGGTCACCGGGCACGGGGCGCGCTCATCGACGGCCACATGATGGCCTTAAGCACCCCTCTGGAGAATGGTCAACGGGTGGAAATCATCTCCCAAAAGCAAGCGCAGCCCAGTCGCGACTGGCTGTTGGACTCCTCGGCGTTCATCACCACCAAAAGCGCCAAAGCCAAAGTGCGTTCGTGGTTCAAAACCCACGACTACGCGCAACACCTCAAAGACGGCAAAGCCAGTTTACACGAGGCGCTCAACCGCAAATCCACCCTCACGGCTGAGGACGTGGCACTGGCGCTCAAATTCAAATCGGTCGACGATCTCGCCGCCGCCCTCGGGTCGGGCGTGTTGTCCAAAGACAAACTCGCCGCCGCCATTCTGCGCTTGCAATCGCCCGTCAAAGCCGACGCCAGCGACGAGATCGATCATCTGCCGAAACCCACCAGCGCACCAACGACCGCGGGCGGTTTGACGGTCATGGGCGTTAACGACCTGCTCTGTCACTTGGCGCGGTGTTGCAAACCGATCAAGCCCGAGCCGATTCAAGGGTACCTGACGGTGAGTCGCGGCGTGAGCTTGCATCGCGTGACGTGCAAAAACCTAGCGCAACTGTCCCGAAAATTCCCCGAGCGATTGATCCCGGTTCATTGGGGACAGTCGAATGAACGCTATGGGGTGGAAATCAGCGTGGTGGCGGTGGATCGCACCGGGTTGATTCGCGATTTGAGCGCGGTCTTAAGCGAGCATCACGTGTCAATTGAACGCATGAACACGCGCACCAGCAAACACTTGGCGGACGTTAATTGCACCCTCGCCGTCAACGACGTGAGCGCGCTGGCCATCGTGTTGGAGCGCCTGCGCTTGGTCGACGGCGTCGTCAGCGTGCGGCGGCTATAACGCCGCCCTCAGCCGCGACGCGCGGCCTGCGTTAACCGCGCGCCTTATTTGGAAAGTCAATGGCCAACCCATCGACCAACAGCGCCGCCTCGTGCAGCGCTTCGGACAGAGTGGGATGCGCGTGCATCGTGCGTTGCAGATCCTCGGCACTCGCGGAATATTCCATCGCCAACACCGCTTCGGCAATCAGTTCCCCCGCCATGGGACCAATGATGTACACGCCGAGTAATTCGTCGTTGTCCTTGGCAGCCACCACTTTCACAAACCCCTCGCTCGCCTCCATCGCCCGCGCGCGACCGCTGGCCATAAACGGAAACACACCGGTTTTGATGGCGCGTCCGGTCGCCACGGCGTCGGCTTCGCTCAACCCCACCCACGCCATCTCGGGATGGGTGTAAATCACGCTGGGGATCGCCTGATAGTTGACGTGGCCATACAACCCCGCGATGCGATCGGCCACCATCACGCCCTCTTCCTTGGCCTTGTGCGCCAACATCGCGCCACGCACGCAATCGCCCACCGCATACACGCCGGGCACCGAGGTTTCGCAGTGATCGTTGACGTCGATAAAGCCACGCGCGTTGACCGCAACGCCCGAGTCCGCACTCAAGACGCCCGCGGTGTGGGGTTTACGACCAACCGCGACGATCACTTTATCGACCTCAATGGACTCGGTTGCACCGGCCACTGTGGTGTAGCTGACCCGCTGACCTTTTGCCGCCGAGACGACGCCCGTGACCTTAGCGCCGCAGCGAATGTCCAATCCCTGCTTCTTAAATTGCTTTTGGGCCTCGGCCGCGAGTTGCCGATCGGCTAGCGGCAAAAAGTTCTCCATCGCCTCCAACAAGACCACGTCCGATCCCAATCGCGACCAAACGCTGCCCAATTCCAAACCAATCACCCCGGCACCAATGACCGCCAAACGTTTAGGCACGTGATCCAAATCCAGCGCATCCCACGAATCCAAAATCGCCTGATGGTCGAAGGGAATGTGCGGCAGTTCGACGGGGACCGATCCCACCGCAATCACCACCGCCCGTCGAGCCTGATGCGTCACCACGGAGCCGTCCGCCAAGGTCACGGCCACCTGGCGATCTTTCTGCAGTTGCGCCCGACCGTGCAGGCTTTGCACTTTGGCGGCTTTCAACAAGCCGTTGATTCCTTGCGTGGAGGCGCTGACGATTTTTTGCTTCCGATTTTGCATCACGCTCAAGTCAAATTGACTGGATCCCACCGCAATGCCGTGGGCAGCGCTTTGGTGATTGAGCTTATGCCACCACTCCGACGACTCCAGCAGCGCCTTCGAGGGAATGCAGCCGGCGTTTAAACAAGTGCCGCCCAAACTCGCCTTGCCGTCGCGGTTTTTCCAATCGTCCACACACAGCACGGATAACCCGCGTTGGGCCGCCCGCAGTGCCGCGGGATAACCGGCAGGACCTGCACCGATGACGATGACGTCGACTGTTTCCATGAACCCGCTCCTTTTAAGCTGCGCAGCGGGCGAACCGCCCGCTTGACGATCACTCTCAAATTAGACTTGCAACAACAACCGTGTGGGATCTTCCAAGCAATCCTTCATGGTCACCAAAAACTGCACCGCTTCTTTGCCGTCGATGATGCGATGATCGTAGGTCAGCGCCAAATACATCATGGGCCGAATCACGATCTGGCCGTTGACCACCACCGGTCGCTCTTGGATCTTATGCATGCCCAAGATGGCGCTCTGCGGGCTGTTCACAATGGGGGTCGAGAGCAAGGAACCAAATACCCCCCCGTTGGTGATCGAGAACGTTCCGCCGCTCAAATCGTCCAACGTGATGGTGCCTTCGCGCCCTTTCTTGGCGTAGTTGGCAATGGCTTTTTCAACACCCGCAAAACTCAGTTGATCCACATCCCGCAACACCGGCACAATCAACCCGCGGTCGGTGGACACGGCGACGCCAATGTCGTAAAAATCGTGGTACAGGATATCGCCCCCATCCACATACGCGTTGATCACCGGAAAACGCTTGAGCGCCTCCACGGCGGCTTTGATGAAAAACGACATAAAGCCCAAACGCACTTGGTGTTGCTTCTCAAACGCTTCTTTATAGGTCGAGCGCGCTTGCATGAGCGCGTGCATATCGACTTCATTAAAGGTGGTCAACAACGCCTGCGTGGACTGCGCTTCCACCAACCGACTGGCGATGCGCGCCCGCAACCGCGTCATCGGCACACGACGCGGTTGACGGCTGGCTTGCGGTGCGGTCACGGCACTCGTTGCGCTGGCCTTCGGCGCCTCCAGCGCTTTTTCCAACTGCTGCTTGCTCACGCGATCCGCTGAGCCTGCCACCTGCGCCGGATCCAGATGATGTTCTTCGGCCACACGCTTAGCCGCCGGGCCCAATTTCACTGCACCCGACGTTGTCGTCGAACTGGTGGAGCTGGACGCAGTCGGCACGCTGGCCGGCGTGGCTGCGCTGGCCGGACTAACGGAACTGGCGGAACTGGCGGAACTAGCTGAACTGGCGCTCGCCACCTCACCCGCTTCAATGAGCGCAAGGATGGTGCCGGAAGTCACCGTCGTGCCCGCCGCGATTAACTGAGTGCCCATGACGCCGTTGACCGGCGCGGGCACTTCGAGCACGACTTTATCGGTCTCGAGATCCGCGAGGTTTTCATCGCGACGCACGGGGTCGCCAGGCTTTTTATGCCAGGTCACCAACGTGGCGTCTTGAACGGATTCAGGCAGTGAGGGAACTTTAACTTCCGTACTCATGATTTTTTCCTAGGGGAAGGCGTGGTCGATTTTTTAGAGGCCTCTTTTTCAGAGGATTTGGGGGATTGCGTTAACCGCTTGGTTGAGCTGGCGGTGGTTTCCGTCCGCGTGGCGTGCAACGCCGCGCTGACCAACGCTTTTTGCTGTTGGACGTGCAGATCGTGTAAGCCGGTGGCCGGTGCCGCCGCACCCGCACGCCCCGCGTACAACAGGGTTTGATCGGCGCGCAGATACTCTTGTAAGCGATGACGAATTTGATACCAAGCGCCTTGGTTTTGTGGCTCTTCCTGACACCACACCACCTCGCTGGCGTGCGGATAGCGCTGAATGATCGCCTGATACTCGTGGGCGGGGAATGGGTACAACTGCTCCAAACGCACGAGTGCAACGTCTTTGAGGTTGTCGGCACGGCGCTGTTCCAACAGGTCGTAGTACACTTTGCCGGAGCAAAACACCACGCGCCGGATTTGATCGGCGACCATCTCATCGGTCTCGGGGATGAGGGTTTGGAAACGACCGTTGGTCAGACTCCCCAGCTCCGATACCGCCCACTTGTGGCGCAACAGGCTTTTTGGGGTCATGACGATGAGCGGTTTGCGCAAATCGCGGAGCATTTGTCGACGCAGCATGTGGAACATTTGCGCCGGGGTTGACGGCACACACACTTGCATGTTGTTCTCCGCGCACAGCTGTAAGAAGCGCTCCAAGCGCGCCGAACTGTGCTCCGGCCCCTGCCCCTCGTAACCGTGGGGCAGCAATAAGGTGAGGCCGGACACGCGACCCCATTTCGACTCGCCCGAGGAAATGAACTGATCGATGATGACCTGAGCGCCGTTCGCAAAATCGCCGAACTGGCCTTCCCAAATCACCAAATGATCGGGCACGGTGGTCGAGTAGCCGTACTCAAACCCCATCACCGCCTCTTCCGACAACACGGAATCGGTGATGCGAATGAGAGGATTGCGGGTCACGCGTGCCAGGGGCAAGTCGATTCGATCCGAATTTTGGTCGTGCAAGACGGCGTGGCGATGGAAAAAGGTGCCACGGCCACAATCCTGACCCGTGATGCGAATGCCGTACCCTTGATCCAAGAGACTGGCGTAAGCCAACAACTCCGCCGCTCCCCAGTCGAGCGCTTGCTCGCCGGCGTACATCTTTTTGCGGTCGTCGTAAATTTTTTGAACGCGAGGGTGTAAAACAAAATCAGGCGCGACGGCCAGAACTTTTTGCGCCAAGGCCTTTAAAGTCTCGGACGGCACGGCGGTTTTGACCACCTCATCCGGATCGGCCTTGAGATACTTGCTCCAATCCACCGTGTAGCGGTTGCCGATCAATCCCAATGCGGCGCGCGCCTGTGGTTTGCCGGCGTCCAACCCATCGCGGTAATCTTTGGCCATTTGTTCCGCATCCGCGGGCGAGCACACACCTTGGCTCACGAGCGTGTTGGTGTACAACTCGCGCACCGTTGGCATTTTGCGAATGGTTTGGTACATGAGGGGTTGGGTGGCGGCCGGCTCGTCGGCTTCGTTGTGGCCGTGACGGCGATAACACACCAAGTCGATCACCACGTCTTTTTGAAAGCGCATGCGGTATTCAAAGGCGATGCGCGTGACAAACGCGCAAGCTTCGGGATCGTCGCCATTGACGTGGAAGATCGGCGCTTCGATCATCTTGGCCACATCGGAACAATACAACGTCGAGCGCGCGTCTTGCGGATCGGAGGTGGTGAACCCCACCTGATTGTTGATGACGATGTGCACCGTGCCACCGGTGTAAAACCCGCGCGCTTGCGACAACTGGAGGGTTTCCATCACCACGCCCTGACCGGCGAAGGCGGCATCACCGTGAATCAATACCGGCAACACCAAGCGACCCTTGCTGTCCTCGCGGCGATCTTGCCTTGCTCGGGCAGACCCTTCGACGACCGGATTGACCACTTCCAAATGCGAGGGGTTAAAGGCCAAGACGACGTGGACGTTGCCCGCGTCGGTGCGCAAATCCGCGGAATACCCTTTGTGGTATTTGACGTCGCCGGAGCCTTTTAAGCGCTCGAGGTCGTAATGACCCTCAAATTCATGAAACAAATCTTGCGGCGATTTGCCCAACAGATTAACCAAGACATTGAGACGCCCACGGTGAGCCATGCCGATGATGCACTCTTCCACACCACAGCTGCCGCCGATTTGCACGAGGTGATCGAGCATCGGCATCAACGAGTCGCCGCCTTCTAGAGAAAATCGCTTTTGGCCCACATACCGAGTGTGCAAATAACGCTCCAATCCTTCCGCCGCGGTCAGGCTCCACAAGATGTCGCGCTTTTCCTTGGCGCTGAAACTCTGCCGCAAACGTCCCGCCTGAAAGGTGTCCTGCAACCACAGGCGCTCCTCACTCGCAGACACGTGCGCAAATTCAGCGCCAATCGTGCCGCAGTAGACGTGTTCTAAGGTGTGAATGATGTCTTTGAGCTTTTGCTTCGCGGGCACCGCGTCGTTGCGCGAGCCGGTGAAAAACTCCTGCTCCAAATCCGCGCTCGACAATCCAAAATAATCCAAACTCAACACGCTCGGGCGAGGCCGATCCATGCGCTTTAACGGATCAATGTTGGCCACGAGGTGACCGCGATTGGCGTACACCTGAATCATGCGCGAGACCGCGCCTTGTTTGGCAACCGAGGCGCTGGTGCCTTCGGCCACCGCAACCGTGCGTTTGGATTGGCGTGAGGACGCCAGCAATTCGGCAACGATTGGACCATGGGCAATTTCCACGGTGCCGGACGGTTTGATGCTTTTGAAGTAATCGCGCCAATCGGCGCTGACCGATTCCGGATTGGCTAAAAACTGTTCGTACAAGTCTTCAACAAACGCCGCGTTGCCGCCACTTATCGGGGACACGCTCAAATCGGAGTTGGCCATAATCACTCTCGCGCTCTTAAGGTTTCCGTTCAGTGTACCGAATTGAATTAAAAAACAATAGAGGTTTTTAGAACGATCGTATTATTCTTATCGCCGTTGAATTTGCAATTTAAAGCACGGTTGTACTATTTTAACCCAGTTACTCGCTCGGACCGAATCGACGTTGGCGCCCCGAACAGGAGTTGAACCTGTGACCTCGCCCTTAGGAGGGGCGCGCTCTATCCAGCTGAGCTACCGGGGCCTAGGCCGCATTGTAGGCAATAACCATGACGGATGTAACCCACAGTTGGATTAAAGCGTAGCCACTCCCGACGCAGGCCGCCCACCCTGCTCAAACTCCCGCTCATCACAGGGTACGTCGACGCAGCTCAGGCCGACCCAGTGACCTTCATCACCACGGCTAAATAAAGACGAAAAAATTACAACGGCACGCTCTGTCGCAGGACGGTCGAAACATGAAGGGGATGTCATATTAAGAGCGCGTAACGAAGGTAAACATTGGTCTTGATCCGCCGTTAACCGCTATTTGGTTCACACGGAAGTTCAAACCAGTCATGCAGCGCGTTCCATTGAAGGCCAAGTCCGACGGTGAGGTCAACGGTTATCACCCGTTTCCCATCGACTGGCGCTTTTTACCAGAACCGCTATTGGCGATGAAAGATCACCTGCGTCAGGCCTTTCTAAAGCACTTAAAACGGGTGGGCCAACAGCCAATCGGCCAGTCGATCCTCACGCGATTCTTGGTGGATCATTATTTTAAGAATTCCATTTTCAACGGCAAAATCTATATCCATATCCCCAAAACCGGTGGATCGTCCATTTATTACGCCCTGCACCGCCGTAATTACCCGCATTTCACAGTCCGCGATTGGCAACGCTTTGCTCCCGACCTGTGGGCCTCGAGTGAGGCCTTCACGGTCATCCGTCACCCCATCGATCGCTTCGTTTCCGCCTATCATTTTTTAAAAAATGGCGGCACCGCGTTAATGGCCGCCGATCGCGCGGAACGCAGTCGCTTTGATTGGTCTTTGGAGATCAACGCCTTTGTCGACGACCTCTACCGTCATCCGGACAAACGGCATCGGGCATTGGCGTTTGAACCGCAGAGTCGTTTTATCACGAGCGACAGCCCCAACTCCGTCAAGCGATTTCCCTTTTCAGCCCACACGTTTGGTGTGCAATTACCACACTATTTGGGTGTGGCAGCCATCCCGCAATTGAACGCCACTCACTCCAAAACCTCGCCCGCGCTCAGCGCCCGCGCCCTGCATCAAATAAGAAGTTGTACGCCGAGGACATGGACCTGTATCAGAACCTGCCCTCGGCCGATTGACTCCGCCTAAAAGCGCTTGTGCACTCTAAGCCCCACCACGCGTCCTGGTGCCAACAAACGACGATCCGGCACCGCCACTGAACCCGCGCCGCGCGCGTCCCACACGTACGCTCGGTTGAAGGCGTTATCCACTTCCAACGTCCATTGCAGTTGCGCGCGCGAATCCGTCAACGCCCATCGCAACGTGAGATCGTTGTTGGCCGCCGCGGCGTCCGCCAGGTTCGCAGGCGTCACAAAATAATAGCCCGATTGAACCCGCCACTGCGCCCAGACTTGTTGTTCAAAACGATCGATGGACGGCAAGGTCCAGTCGAGTTTCGCAACCGCCGTCCAACGCGGCGACAACGGCAAACTGGAGTCCGCGACAACCGTTCCGTTCGGCGCCAGATACGTGCCGTCGACTTCGACGCCCATCGTCTCGGTGACCGCCTCGTGCAGTCGGCCCGTCACCCCCAGCGATTTGGCTCGCCCCAAGTCCGCTAACCCACACTGCCCCAACCCCGCAACCGCCAACGGACAGCTGGGGACGCGATTGCCGTCCAGCGCACTCAAGGCGCTATAGAACACCTCAATCGATTGATTGACACGATCCATCGCACCAACGTGATCAACACCCCACGCCACCGACTGCGACTTCGGGGTGCTTAGCGCGAATGGAAAGGCGTACAAGGACGCGGCACGTTGGTCGACCACCAAGGCACCAGGCAATCCACTGCCGGTGTACCCACTGTCCCACTTCACATAACTTCCCACAGCCGCATTGAAGTTGGCGCGGATCAGCGCGTGTCCCGACACCGCGTTTTGCGATTGATCCTGCGCCAACAAACTCGATGCCCCGTAGACCGACGGAGCGATCGCGGGCGTGATGGACCCCACGTTCGAGTAGGTGTAATGCAAGTGCGCATCGCGCACCCCCAACTCCCACTCCAACGCGTCGCTCCAATGCCCATTCGCTCGAGCAAACACCGCCAAGGTATCGGTGGCTTGAATCATCAAATTGGACACCAGCGGCCAAGGCCCTGTGGCCCCTTGGGCGTTCGGATCAAACACCACGGCTTCGGAGTCGTTGATGCGATCGTGACCATAATGCGCACCCACGCGCCAGGACCAGGCCGCCGCGCGATTGGGTTGCGAACCCAATTGCACGTCTTCGGCAAAGGTGTTCGATTCGACGTTGCCGTTTTGATCGCCCACCGCCACCACCGAGCCCGCGCTTTGGCCGATGTACCGGTTGATGTAGCGCCAGCTGGTGATCGTCTGCAGCTCTTCCTGCGGCAAATTCAACTGGGTTTTAAATACCAAACCATAGGCGTGCGTGACATTTCGATCCCCTAAGGAAAACACCCCACTCGCGCTGTGCAACGACTCCGTATCCACCGCCACCGCGTTCCACGCGCCACTCCCCCCACTGGTGGCGCAACCGGATGCGAGCGGCATCACACATTGCCCATTAATCGAACGCTGACCCAAGCTTTGATAAGCCAACGTAGGTCCGCTTGCGCTCGTGCCATCGACCACCAACGTGCTATTGAAATACGTCGCCGGCTGCCAAACGCTCGACACGCGCAACGACAAAATATTACCGCGCGCCGGATCCGTCGTCGTGAGTCCAAATGGACCCAACGCGACCTCCTTTTGAGTCGACCCTTCGTTTTGTTCAAACAACGCCACGCGGTAGCCCACCTCCTCATTGAGATGGTCTTCGTACACCGCGCGCACCGTCGCCGCCGAAGGGTTCGCAACCCGAACCTCAACGTCGCGTTCGGATTTAAAAGACGGCAACGCAGACTCGACGTTGATCACCCCGGCCACGGCACCCCGCCCCATGGTGACGCCATCGGAGCCGCCCTGATAACGCACCTCGGCCAAATCAAATAGGGGCGTAATCAAATACGCCGAATACGGCAGTTCCACGCCATCCCAACGCACTGCCACCACGGGGTTTTGATTGGAAGCCTGCGTGTTTAAACTCGCCCCGCGTGCCGCCAACTGCGGCGAGCCATCGGGTCCCTCTTGCATGGTCAATTCCGAAAAACTCGGAATCAGCGCCGTCCACGTGGTGGCGTCCAAAAGGCGCAAGTCGTCGCTGGATAGCGTTTGCACGGGTTCGGCGTGCGAGAGAACGGCGTAACCCAAACAGGACCACGCCACACCCAGCGTGATGGGGGTGAGGCGAGCGCGTGACTGATGATTGTTCGACATAAAAGCATCCTTCGTTTTGAGCGCATCATACGACACTCCCACCAACGGGGTGCGTGGTTTACTGCGCTCGGGGTCCCACCAACAACGCGGCACCATCTCGCGCGTCGGTCATGTCCCACAAATTGTAACGTCGTGCAAGCATGGCGCCACCATCTTTGTAATACACTTCCCAATTGAAACTGGCCACCGATTTGGAGGGCCCATTTAACAGCGCATCAAAGGGAATGCTGAAGTAAATCCCGCGATCCGAGCCACCCTCGGTGAAATCAATGGAAGGCATATTGGTTTTGGTGACGTACGCCCCGATGCGCATCCCGTTTTGGAAACGACGCGATAAATCCAACGTACCGCCGCGGTCCCCGGCCAGATATTTACCCAGCGATAACTTGGCGCGCCAACCGCCATCGTCGGTTTCCCACACCCCAACGCCGTGCCCCGTGGTGACGTCGTACGTCGGTTTTAAGAAACCAAAGTCTTGTTTAAAGTCGCGCTGTTCCACCCGATTGAGGTTGGCCCCCAATCCCCAGTGCGCGCCGACTGGCCGATACAAATACTCAGCGCCCACACCGGCAAACATCCATTCCAAGTACCCCGCGTACACGCTGAGGAACTGACTGTCGGAGAGTTGCTTGACTTGGGTTAATTGCAACTCGCGCAACGTCACCCCGCTGCCATCCAGTAGATAGTCGGATAAATGTCGGCGGACGTATTGATAATTGCCGGGATTGCCAGCCCCATTGTAAGTGAATACATAATGACCAAAATTATTGGGGCCTCGCAAACTCAACGTCGTACTGGCAAAGGCACCGCTCCACAAATCGGCACGGGCATTAAGGTCCAGGTTCGTGTCATAGACCGGACCGAAGCCATTGGGACCCGCGATGATTTCTTGGTACCCTACCCCCAGGTTCCAATCAAAGGGCTGACGGCGGCCATAATCCAGCAGGGTGTTTGAGGGATTCAAGGCATCGTCGACGGGGGCCAACACCGGTGCGGTTTGCAGCAACACCGGCGGCTCGACCTCGTGTGGTGGCAATAAGACACTATGACGTTGCTGCCAGCGCTCCCGATCGATCGGATAGTCGGCGACGGTCATGCCTTCGTTATGCACCTCGACGGTAAACAAGCGTACGGTTGGTGGCGCGTAGCGATCCAACACTTCTGCAACTCGGATTAAGCGTTCTTGAATAAAACTGCCCGCGCCATCGGTCACCGTCAAGCGCCACTCGTCACCAGTTTCCACCAACTTCAGGGGTTGCCAACCAGTGGCGGTGGCGATTTGCTGCGACAGCGCTGCTTTGATCGACGCGAGGGCGTCGCTCGTTTTAAACGCCTCAACCACTGGGGTTGATTCCAACTGGTCCGCCATCGGTTCCCAGTGGCGTGTTGAAGTGCCCAACTTCGATAAATTCCCGTGATAATTAAAATTCACCGCCAACGCGTTGCCGCGCTCTAACGCGGCGGTGATTTCTACGTGGGGAAGTTGGTAGGTTAATCCAATGTTCACCGGGGTGTTTTTGCCCAACGGCGAATTCACGACAAAGGCATTGCCCAGCGACTCGTGTTGGTAATTGTTGCCCTCGGCCTCTAGTTTGAGCGATAGCCCGGGAATGGGGGTTTGGTAATTCACGCCACCGAATAAGGCCCCAGGTCCGGTAAACCAGGCGTTGTAGTTAATAATCGACCCCAAAAATCCATGCGCCGGCTCCTGCCGCTCTTTAAAGTGCGACCCCAAGAACGACAGCGGATGATTGAGATTGGCGCGTTCACCAAAATAGCCAAACCCCATCCCCAAACTGAAATCAAACGCATTAACCCGCTTACTCGCCACCACGTATTCGCCCGAGAACAAGCCGGTGCCTAAAAGGTCGTTCATGCCCAAGGCGATTTGCGGGGTCCATTCGGATTCTTGGTGAATCTTCAACTTCAGGGTGGTTGATTTATCTTCATAACAAAAATTAATGGGGCGATCGGCTGGCCCACCAAAAGTCCGATTACAGATTCGGGTATACCGAAAGCCCCCTTCCATCCAGTCGGAGCGCTGAAACATAAAATTCGTACGCTCATAGGGATAGACCACGTTGCCCACAAACGCCACGTCGCCCGCTTCCGTTTGGCGTGCGGTGGGCGTCTCCAACAACCCAACCAACCCAAGATCGTTTCGCGTCGCCGGTGGCACCATTGGGTCTTGAGCGGACGAACTGGTTGCACGGAGATCCGCCTGGAGACCAGTACCGGTGCCGGCAGTTGCGGCCAGCGTGGTGGTCGAAGAGTCGAGTCCTTCCCCACTCTGCTGGGTGGCATTCAGCGCACCAAACACCTCAGCAACGCGTGGTTCATCCCATTGTGTCGAGAGCCACCAGAGAATATCGCGGGATTGGGCATCGGTGAGCTTGTGTTGCATCACGGGTGCAAAAATCCACGCTCCCGGTGTGGGGTACACCAAACGACTCGCGTTAAACCGCGCGATGCCCTGAACGTCGATCGCTTGGTTGGGATTGGCAACCCATAACGCAACCACGGACGACGACAATGCCTCCCACGTCCTCGATGGCGCGGGTGCGCCGTGCGCGCGCTCACACCAGTGCCAATACGCCGAGGCATCGGCGTGCGAATCAAAAGGCACTACGCAATAGCGCCCATCCGAAGACACCACGTGCACGCCGGGAGGATGAAGATTGATCACCACTTGATCCCCGACCGCAAGTCGCGGGTCGTGCTCTGGGTGCGCCATTAACCAATATCGATCGGTGCTGACGAGCGATGCGCGTCCGGTCGCCGGCAATTCGCTCAACGCTTGCGCAAAGCGCAGCAGCGACTCCGAAGCCGGATTGGGTCGCGCCCCGCCCAATGGCTTGGGCAACCACGCGGACAGTGGGGCGTGCTGCTGAGTGAGCGCTTTGAGGTCGTATAAAATACGGCTTTGACGCTCGCTCTGAACACCCACTTCATTGGCAGTGATCCAACTGACCGCCCACAGAGGGATGACCGGATCTTCCGCCGTACGCTCGTACCCCTGCTCTGCCAGCGCGTCGCTGAAACGTTGCCCTTTACCCGACAGAAACACCGGCGTGGACGCGGGCTCGTTGACGCCCGCCGCACCGCAGACGGTGGCGTTCATCAACATTACACCCACCACCACGAGCGAAGATACCGCCCAGCGATTGGCGGCGCGAGCCAACGCGTGGAACAGCACACAAGACAAGAGTGGGGGTTGATGCATGACGACTCTCAAATTCTATTCATTACGGTGCGTCGACCGTTGCTGCCGGCACAAACTGCCAGGCGATGCAAAAATCCGTCGATAGGCATTGATAGCCCGCCACGACGACCCACGCGTCTCGCTGCGTTCGCGCGTACCCATACGCGCCCTTAAGCACGGTTTTCGAACCCGGTTCAAACGACTGCTCCTCCACCCACCGCAAGGGCATCCGACGCAGGGACCGCAATCGGCGGGGCGGGTGAGTCACCTCATGCGCCTGAACGGTTAGGGAAACGCCGACGCGTGCGGGCGAGGACACTCGGATCACCCTTGCCCACGGAGTCGATCCCAGGGGATCCACTGGTCGCGCTTCCGACTCCTGATCAAAATTGACATCAAACCCCTGCGCACTGACCAAATGACCAGCGTTTGTTTTGATCATCGCCCCGTCGTGACTGACCCACACCTGGGTGGCCCCAGCCGAATCCGCCAATGCCCACACACTCACATTGCCTGCGGACCACACTTTTAATGATGGCGCGGTGGACTTTTGGAGCAGCCGATCGGCCTTGGACTCTTGCCACTCGAAACTGGGTTTAACGGTGCGATACGTGGTCGTCCACAAATTGGTGCACGCGGCACAACCCAAGGCGAGCACCGCCAACAGCAGCGAACGAGGTACGCGCACCTTAACCCCCGGCACAGAAATTGGAGCCGTTGGCGCCGGTAAAGGTTGCCGCTGCGCCATCGTTGCTGTTGTTGTTCATGATGACCGCAATCCCCAAGAGGATGGCCTGAGGTTTGGTCAGAGGCGCAACGCGGGCATTGCCCTGTGCGACTTTGAGCGCCGCCTGCATTTTGGTGCGCTGATCCGTGATCGACGTCACCGGCGACGAATTGGCTTGTTCATCGTGGGAGTGCTGAGACGACGTCGACGTGGCCTTGGGCCGATCGGCGTCACTGGCCCACACCCGAGCGGTGCCCAAGACCATCAACACCAACCCTACAAATACCCTACTCCGCATCATGCCACTCACCCACTGTTCCCACCGATTCGTTAAAGGGTCGTCCCTTATTCCACACTCTGCGACATTTTAGCAGCAAATAGTGGCCCAAAAGGACCAAACACGTTAAGGATTAGCGCAATGAACCCCATTTCCACTATGGCTCTCGCGTTCCACTAGATTAATGGGTGGACTGTGTGGTCTGTCGAAACGAAAACCAGCGATGGAACACATAACTTAAAATGACCGTCAGCGTGGTTACCAAAAATCCGCCCACCAACGGCGAAATTCCAAACCCCTGCACCAGTACCGGTAGCGCCAAAAGCCCAAAGCCCAACGACCCGAGGTAGCTGAGGTTAAACCGAACAAATTCCTTTAACCAGGGCGCCTTGGACTGAAACGTCAAGCGTCGGTGGCCCACAAACGCATAAATCACACTGACGGCGTGCGACATGAGTTGAATGAACGTGTAATGCAGCCGTTGACCCAGTAGGACGTACAGCAACGCGAACACCCCGTATCCAAACAAAGTGTTGGTGGCACCGACCACCAAAAACCGCAGCTTTTGATGCGAGGTCCACTGGGTTTTAAGATACGAGAGCACCGTTGACATGGGGAGGCATCCTACCCCAAATCCCGACTCCCGCGCGCGTAACCGACAGGCCAGCGAGTCAACGATGCCTAAATTTACGTGGGGGTCTGCGCGTTGTCAGCCAATCCGCTCGACTATCGTTCAATCGGGGCAGATTCAACCTGTGGCCTGCCGAGAGGGCCTCCCATCTCGGCGCGTTTGCCGTGGACCGAAGGCGGTGGTTTATTCAAAAACTTCATATTTTTAAAGGGTTTACATTAATTCCAAAACCTGCTAACGTGCCGATTCAAACCCAAACACCCCCATTTCCGACCCTTTTGTGGAGCTCATTACGTGAGAGTATCTGAATACATCGCCAAACGATTGGCTGAGGCTGGCATTCAACACGTGTTCATGCTCACCGGCGGTGGAGCGATGTTCTTAAACGACGCCTTAACCCACCAAGCGGGCATCACGCCCGTTTACAACCACCACGAGCAAGCCTGCGCCATCGCCGCCGAAGGCTACGCCCGAATTTCCAACAGACCCGGCGCCATCAACGTCACCACCGGCCCGGGTGCGATTAACGCCATGAACGGGGTTTTTGGGGCGTGGACCGATTCGGTTCCGATGATCGTGATTTCAGGTCAAGTCAAACGCGAAACCTGCATCACCAGCTACGATTTGCCTGATTTGCGTCAACTGGGCGATCAGGAAGGTCCCACCATCGAGATGGTCAAACCCATCACCAAATATGCGGCAACGGTCAACGACGCCAACGACATCGCCAAACACCTCGACCGGGCATTATTTTTGGCGACGCACGGTCGACCAGGGCCCGTCTGGCTCGACGTGCCCATCGACGTCCAATCGGCCAACATCGATCCCGATCAATTGCCACGGGACACGCAACTTGCCGTCAAAGCGTCCGAACAACCCGACCCAAGTCAATTGGAAGCGCACGCAACCTTCATTCTCGACAAACTCGCCAATGCCAAACGGCCGGTCATCATGGCCGGTTCCGGTGTCCGCATCGGCGACGCGTTGGCCGAGTTCGAGACGTTGATTCGCGCGCTCAACATCCCCGTGGTCACGGCCTGGACCCACGACCTGATTGATTCGGACGATCCCTTGTTCTGCGGTCGCCCCGGAACCATTGGCACCCGTGCGGGCAATTTTACGGTGCAAAACGCCGATGTGTTGTTGGTGTTGGGCAGCCGCTTGAACATTCGTCAGACCAGCTACAACTACAGCGCCTTTGCCCAACACGCGTTTAAAATTCAAGTCGATGTCGACTCCGCGGAGTTGGCCAAACCCACCGTTCAAGTAGACCACCAAATTCACGCCGATGTGAAAGCGTTGATGAGCACCTTAAACGCCCATCTGGCTCGGTCTGCGTTTGCGTCCCAACAGCACCGCGACTGGTTGGCCTGGTGCAAACAACGCTTGCAAAAATATCCGACGGTGCTTGAAAAGCACCGCCAGTTTAATGGCAAAATCAATCCCTACCACTTTATCGAACGACTGTTCAGCCACTTGAACGCCACCGACATCGTGGCCTGCGGCAACGCCACCGCCTGCATTGTGCCTTTTCAAGTGGCGCACCTGAAGAAAGGCCAGCGGCTGTTCTCAAACTCGGGATCCGCGTCCATGGGCTACGATTTGCCGGCCGCCATGGGTGCCCATTTTGCAGCCACGGCGACGCGCGGGCAGCAGGCGCGCACTCTGTGTCTGGCGGGCGACGGCAGCCTGATGTTGAATGTGCAAGAACTGCAAACGCTGGCCAGTTACCAAATTCCCGTCAAAGTAATCGTTTTAAACAACGCCGGGTATCTATCCATCCGCACCTCCCAGCAGAATTTCTTCAAACGCCTGGCGGGCGCGGGACCGGAATCGGGGGTGGAGTTTCCGGATTTTGTGAAAGTGGCGAACAGTTTTGGCATTCCAGCATGTCGTTTGGATTCCGCCGATTTTGATAACGCACTCAAAGCATTCCTAGAGGCCCCTGGACCGGGGTTATGCGACGTTATTTTGGACCCCCTCCAGGGTTTTGAGCCGCGCATGAGTTCACGGCAGTTGGAAGATGGCCGGATTGTGACCCCGCCGTTAGAGGATATGTTCCCCTTTTTGGACCGGGACGAACTCGCGAGCAACGTTTTGTATTAAAATAGTCGGCTTTTAAGTTAGGACTGTTTGAAAAATGCAACACCACGACCTGTTTAACGATTTATTCGTTCTAGAATTGGCGAACAATCATTGGGGTCGCGTTGAGCGCGGTTTAAAGATCATTGAAGACTTCGCGCCGTACGTTAAGCAGTACGGCATCAAAGCCTCGATAAAACTGCAAATCCGTGACGTCGAGAAGTTTATTCACAAAGACTTCTTACACCGCGACGACATCCGGTACATCAAAAAAACCCGCGACACCAAATTGAGCCGTGAGCACATGGCGACGTTGGTGCAGGCGGTCAAAAGCCATGGTTTGATCCCGATGGCCACCGCTTTCGATGAGGCGTCGGTGGATTTGTGCATGGAATTGGGCATTGAGGTGCTCAAAATCGCCAGTTCCGATCTCAGTGACAAAATCTTAATCAACAAAATCATCAAGATGAATGTGCCCACCATCGTATCCACCGGTGGCTCACAGTTGGCGGACATCGATCATTTGGTGGAACGGTTTGCCAAGGCGAATATTCCCCTCGCGGTCAATCATTGCGTCTCGCTCTATCCGTCCGAGGATCGCGAATTGGAGATCAATCAGGTGGACTTTTTGGTCAACCGATATCCCAATAACGTCATTGGGTTCTCCACCCACGAATACCACGACTGGTCATCGTCCGTCATGATCGCCTACGCCAAGGGCGCGCGCACCTTTGAGCGCCACATTGATATCGAGGCGGACGGCATTCCCGTTTCTCCCTACTGCACCTTGCCGCATCAAGCGGGGGAATGGTTTAAAGCCTTCCGCAAAGCGCAAGAAATGTGTGGGGGCCCCAGTCACGTTAAACGCGTACCGCCGCAACGTGAAGTGGAGTATTTGGATGCTCTGGTGCGCGGCACGTATGCCAAACGCGATTTGCCGGTCGGCCACACGCTGAGCCACGACGACGTGTACTTTGCGGTGCCCCTGCAACAAGGGCAAATCTCGTCTCGTGAATTTTCGGCTGGGGAAGTGTTAGCCTCGCCGGTAATAGCCGATGCGCCGCTGCTGATCAACGAACTCAACTGTCATTACAAGACGGACGAGGTCGTTGAGAAGATTGCGAAACGTGGGTTGGCTCGTGAGCTGGGCGCAAGTCCAGCCGCCAAGCGCGCCATCGGCTAAGGCTCAACGCCCCTACGACCGAGACTCAAACGGGTACGCTAGTGCGCCGTGATTTGATCGCCTCGATTAAAGACTCCAACGCCAACAGTGTGGGGATCAGCATAATGATCCCCGGACGCAATTCTTGGCCAATGGCCACCCCGAGATCCAAACTGATGGCTTTGCCGGCGTAAAATCCCTCGTAATAAAGCGGTGGGACGGAGTTGATCACCCAATCCGCCGGTATTGCCAGCAGATAAGCGCCAATAATGGCCAGGCGTTGAAACACGCCCTGCCCTTTTTCCATCAGCGCCAAAAAGATCAACAAGGCGCTGGAATAGCCGAGCAACTCCACGGTGATCAGTGTGAAGCCATAAACCAACAAGGCCGCGCGATGACGCGACATGGGCACCCGCCAGACCGTGCACAGAAAGCAGGCGGCAAAAATAATGACCTGCGACAACACCGTCAGCGTCGGAATGAGCACTTCGGCGATCTCGGTTTTGGTGGAGCCGACCGCGGAAATAATGGGATACGGACCGTAAATCAAGCTTAAGATGGGTTTGTAGGTGGTGGTGTACCAAATGTCCCACACGTTAACCGACTGGGAAAAAGAAAATGAAACGGTGTTATCAATCAAGGTTTTCGGGGAACCGTACCCAAAGCAAAACCACGAGAACAGATACAACGCCAACGTCATGAGCAGCATGCTGAGCATGGGCTTGAACCGATGGCGAATCAGATCCACCACCACCAGCGGCAGCACATACGTCTTGAGGTTAATCGCGATGGCCAAATTCGCCCACCGCGCTCGAGCGGACTGCAATACCTCACCGAACGATAAGAACAAGAAAAAATACGTCACGAACACCAAGTTCCCGCGATCGACGGCAAACAACATTGGCAAACCTAACCACACCGCAATGGTGCGCGGAATCATCGTGGTCGGATCACGTTTGCGATACACCCAAAACGCCACCAGGCCATTCAACACCCAAAAACTCGCCATCGTCACGTAGCTCAGCCAGTCGTGATAACGCCCAAAATAACGCGGATCGGTCGTGTCGTAATAGGAGCCAATGGTGAACAACTTCATAAAAATGAAGGCAAACGGCGGATAAATGGTCGCCCAAAAATCGTAGGCGTCCTGCGGGTGGTGGGCGTAATACGCGGTGTAAAACCAGTCGGTGAAGGTGTCCGACGCGTCAAAGAAAAACGGTTGCGGGAGGTACAGGTTTTCGGCTAAAAACTGCAGCGCGTTAACCACCATCGCCAAAATAAAGAGCGCGAAACCATACTCGAGGGTTCTGAATAATCGCACCGAGCCTACACTGGAGTGGGACATGACGTCACTCGAAGTTCGTGCGGTGTTTCTCGACCACGAGTGGCGTCTGCCGCACCCGCTCCCCGATGAGTCGCACTTGATCTCCCAACAAGCCCACGAAGATGAATAAAATCGCAAAGTTGAGTTCCAATAACGCCGCCCAACCCCAGGGCCCCAACTCGTGATGAACCACCACATCCACCAACAAAGTGGGTAGCGCCAACAACATCAACACCACACCCAAATAAGTGGAGTAGCGAATAAACCGTTTGGCCGAACTGGACACCGCGGAGATGGAAAAATCAACCAAGGTGAAAAAGTTATTATTCGAACGCCCACCCGCTCGCTCAGGGCGGTGAAATTCGATCAGCTTGTAGGGCCAACCAAATTCCAAAAGCAAGGTTCGCATCAAGGGTTCTGGTTCTTTGAGGGTTTTTAACACCTCCAACACCGCGCGATCGTGCAAGCCAAACCCGGTGGCATTGGCCACCAAAGGTTGATCAAATACGCGTTGCGCAAACCAATATCCCAAGGATCGCAATTGACGGTGCATCCACGTGTTGCCCACCTCAACTTTGCGCACCCCCAACACCACGGGGTATCCCTCGCGCCAGCCCTCAATAAAGGCTGGTATCAACTCGGGAGGATCCTGAAAATCCGCGCACATGCCAATCACCACATCCCCCGTCGCTTGAAACAGCGCGTGGACGGGCGATCGCAATTGGCCAAAATTGCCTTGGTTTTCGATTAACTTAACTCGTGGGTCTAGGGCGCATTGCGCTTTGACCAATTCCACCGTTCGATCAACCGAGGCGTTATCGATGTAGATGAGTTCAAAGTCTAAGCCCAAGGCATCCAATTGATGACGGACGGCTTGAGTCATGGCCACCACATTATCTTCTTCATTGCGGCAGCCAATGACCACCGACACTTTGGGATTCGACTTGGTCATGAGTTAACGTTTTCTGAACACAACAATCAAAATCTCTTGCAAGAGGAGCGCCAAAAGCAACCCCATCGGCAACCAGTTAAACTCAAGGCTGGGGTCAATGTGCGCCGGCTCCAAGACCCGCAAATTCAATCCCGACACCAACACTTCAAGACTCGTGCCTTCCATGAGTTTTTGATACGACACATAGAGTCCTCGAGCAAACTCCAAATCGCGAATGAGGTATCCCAACTCAGTGGTCTTGGGAATAACCGTATCCAAGGCAATTTGCGACTGGGCATTTGGCGACTTCGCCGCGGCGATTTGCCGGTCGATTTCACTGATCTCCGCCAACACCGACTGCGCTTCAAAGCTCTTGTTGGTTTGGAACTGCTGCAACACCGCCAATTGCATCTCTTTGGAACGGCGCATCTCAACCAACGCCGGCAAACGCGTGGACGCTTCTAAGAACGCACTCACCGGCTCCGGCGTGGCGTTGTTGCGTCGAAATTCATCCAACCGATTTTCAGCAGCCTTCATCTTCTGATAGGCATCGGTCATCAAATCGTTGAGCAATCGACGCTTGATTTGAGTTTGCTGTTGCGATAACTCGGCTAAGCGCGCCTGTATCGCGGGGCCATACGCATCGACGATCTTGATTGCAAAATCGGGATCAAAGCCCTTCACCTCAATCATCAATATACCACCGCGTGCGGTGCGCACGTTGACCGTGTTGCCTAAGCGATACTCGAGGTACGCGAGGTTGTTGGAGTGCCAATATTCATTCAATTTGAGCTTGTCGATGACGAGCTTACGTACTTCCACACTCCGTGCAACCCGCAGTTGCACCTCGGAAATGTTCTGACCACTCATATAAGACGAGACCGCGCCCAATGCCCCCAACGCTGGCGCAAGACCAGCCGCAGGCTCCATCGGCGTCATTGACGTCACCGCGAGATCGGGCTGCGGAAACACACTCAACACCAAGAGCATCGCGCCCAGCAGTACCGCCAGTCGACGCCGTCGAGCATCCTCCTCATACAACGCGTGAACCCAAGCCCACACGAGATTGAATCGCGACATCATGGGAACACCGCGTGAATGGCAGCAATGGAAATCCCCAAGCCAGTTAACAGCGAACTGATTCCCGTCACCCGAGCCCAGGCGTTGACGTTTTCCGTCTTCACGGGCACGAAAATCAAATCGCCCGGTAAGGCGGTTTTCGATAAGCCACCGTCTTTACTCGACACCACCTCGCCATTGGCGTGGACCACAAAGATGCCGCCTTTATTTGCCGACTGTTGTGGGCCGCCCGCGAACTTCAGATAGGAGGCGACTTTAGAATCGGTTGTGAATTCAAACGAACCCGGTCGGTAAACGTTGCCGAAAACGCCCACGGTGGTGGGCTCCGGTGGAATGTATATGCGATCGTTGTTCTCCAGCACAAACCCCACCGGAAGCGCCTTTGACTCTGGCTTCAAATTGAGCACCACGCGCCCATCGGGCTCCTGCGCTTTGAGCTGATCGACCACTTCTTTGGCCGCTTTTAACTGGGCCTCTTTCGCCGCCGCCTCCAGGGCCGATCCCGAGGTCAACGGCGATGCGGTCAACGACATTTGAATCTGATCAATCGCCTCGCGATAGCTTTGTCGCTGCTGTTCGCGCACCGACAAACGTTCCAAACGCGTGCCATACACAAACGCGCGAGGGGTTAAACCACCCGCCTGCTCCAACACGGTTCCCAACGGGGTATTCGGTGGAACGTAATAGTCGCCCGGATGAGCAACCTCGCCTTCCAAGCGCACCAAAATGGCTTGCTTCTCAATCGGTCGGCGCGAGGCGCCAATCGACAGCACCTGCACAATATCCCCCGCCTCGGCCACCACCGACTTTGCGGCCTGCGCGCTCACGGTGATGCTGCCCTCGTGATCAATGTCTTTTAAGTGATACACAATGACGCGATTGGGATCCGAGGTCGAATTAAAGCCGCCAGCAGCGGTTTCGATCAAATGACCGATGGTTTCACCGGGCTTTGCCTCGTACACCGCTTGCGAGTTTACGGATCCGGCAATAGCCACTTGAATGCCGACCGGCGGAATCACCAAGACATCGTCGTTTTGCAGCAGCACGTCTTTCGAACGATCGCCGTTTCGCAACAAATCGTACAAATCGAAATCGCTGATCAGTTTGCCCTTACGGTACAACTTAATGGAACGGAAGCTGCCGCCAGACGATGGCCCACCAGCCGCCATGACCGCAGTCACCAGCGTCGATAAGCTGTGCACCGCGTAGGAGCCCGGAATGGCCGCAAAGCCGGTGACGTAGACGCGAATGCCGCTCAACTGCTTAATGTGTACCGCAACGTCAATATTTTTATAACGAGTGCCAATGGCCTCGGTGATCACCGATTGCAAACGATCATAACGAACGCCGGCTAAAGACACCTTGCCCACACGGGGAATAAAGATCGCACCTTCATTGTTCAAGACAAAATCGTCGTTGAGCAAATAAAGGCCAACGGTTTGAATCGAGACGGTGTCGCCCGGGTTTAACTCATAAGCGGCTGGGATCGCGCTGGTGGCGGGCACCGAAAAGTCACGGGTCTCTTGGGTCAACAAATTCGAACCAAAGCGCGGCAACACGGTGCCGATTCGGCGCGTGACGTAGTCATCAAACTCGCTGCGCGCCATCGGATGGTCGCGTTCCACCACCACGGGATGCGCCGCATCGGGTGTGCCGCCGGGAGAACCATTGAGTAAATTGATTGACACTGGAGGGGTTGGTGAGGCATTACTGGCCATGGGCGCCAAACTGTTCCCCACACCGCTTTGCAGCGCGGCTTGACTGCCGAGACCCGCGGTGGGCGTTGCCGAGTTGTTGTTATTGCTGTTGTTTTGTTGGGATGAGTTACCGAAATAATCTTGGGTCGACGAGTTCGGTGATCCGTACAGATACTGTTGAGCCGATACCGAGAAGGACAGCAACAAGGAGAGGCACAGCACGCCTTGAGTTAACCGCACTGGACCACATTTCAAACTCTTCACTAACTTCATTGCCCTCAACCTCTCATTAATCAACCCAGTCGCTGACTGGCAGAGCCCACTAGCCGCGCATACACATCCGCGATGGCCGACTGGGCGGTAGCAAATTCCAAACCAAGACCCAACTCCCGCTGGGCTTTTTGAATACTGGGGATGTATCGGTCCACCGCGTCCACGTCCCAAGGACGTGCAACCACCAACGATCCACTCACATCCGACACAATCTTGGCCATTTCGTTCACGGTCACCGCATCGTCCGCGCCCACATTGTACACGGACGCTTGGGGAGTCGCCGCGGCGCACAGCGCCAATAACCAGCGGGACAAATCATCCGCGTGCATCACGCTGCGATAAACGGGGTGACGGGCGTTGACGGTGATGGGACGGCGATGCAGGCCATCGGCCAAAAAATTACCCACCGCAAAATGCTGGTCGCGCGGCAGATAATGGCCCACAAAGGCAAAACACCGCGCGATGGTGATGGCGATGCCGTTGTTGCCCAATTGCCGCGCGATGAGTTCACAGCGTCGCTTGGCCGTGGCGTAAACGATTTTACTGTCCGAAAGGCCCTCGAGCGAACGCTCCGCCATCGTTTCCGCCCACCCCGCCAACTCGGCTGGCTGGGTCCCGTAGACCGCCCCACTGCTGGCAAAAACGATCTGACTGCCGCGCAGATCGGTCTGGGCGATGGACGCAAAATTCTCCATCGCCGCCACCATATTGCGCGTCTCCCCCAGCGGATCGGTTTGGTAGCGGCGCGCATCGGTAGCGGCTGCGGCGTGGATGACCCAATCGGCTTTGGGCAGCGATTGGACCGAACCCACATCCGCGTCAAAGGCGGTAATCGCCGGATGCTGAAACTCCGAATGATCCTTCAAAAAACGCGTCGCATGGCGGGACACCACCGTTATTGAACCCAGTTCAAATGCACCCAATTGTCCGCGACAAAACGCATCCAGGAGGGATTTGCCAAAAAACCCGCTGCCGCCAATAATCATTAACGAACGTGATGCCATAAAGCACAACCAACCGCGCTTGAGAGGATAACCAGGTCCCTATTGTAAAGGACAAGCACACTCGAACCCCAGCCGATGACCGGTTTTTCATCGGGTAATCAACTCTTGAGCTGCATCAGTTGACCACAATCGCGCTCACGTCGACGTTTGAGATTTTCGCATCCGACGGCTCCACAACCCAAACACGCCGATCATCCGCACCCTCGACGGTTCTTTGCCAAGACTTAACAAAAATTAACCCCTGACCTCTTGCACTATTTAAACTTAACAATCCCTGTTCCTGATCTTCGAATTGCGTTGCGTTTAATCAAAAAAACCATTAAAATCACTGGTTTAACGCCATCACTGGTCTCCGCTGTGCCCACCGTTACCTTAGCCAACCAACACTCCTTCACCACCACCGCTGGTCAGTCCATATTGGATGCGGGCGTTGCCGCGGGTGTGGTGTTGGATCACAGTTGCCGCGATGGGCGATGTGGCCAATGCCGAACAACCGTTGTGCACGGTGCGACCAAACCCTTGAGACCAGAGTTGGTTGCGGATTTGAATCCCGGCGAAATTCTGACCTGCGTGCGCGAGGCGGTCTCGGATGTGGTGCTCAATTGTGAAGATTTGGGCGCATTGGCGCACATTCAATCCGTGGTGTTGCCTGCGCGCATTGATGTGATTGAGACGGTTTCCAACGACATTCGCGTAATCACGTTGCGTACGCCGCCTTCGGACCCCTTAACATTCCTCCCTGGGCAGTATGTGGAGTTGGTCGTCAAAGGGGTGGAACGCAGTTACTCACTGGCCAACGCACCCCGGGCGGACGGAAAACTGCGGTTGGTGATTCGCCGATACCCCGGCGGTCGGTTGAGCCAATATTGGTTCGACGACGCCAAAGTCAACGATTTGGTGCGAATCAAAGGACCAAGAGGCACCTTTATCCTCAAAGAACCGCTTGCGTCGCACACGGTACTGGTGGCCACCGGCACCGGCATCGCCCCCATTTGGGCGCTGTTGGAACAAACCACACTGCGCCAAGCCGATCATGTGACCGTCATTTGGGGCAATCGCCGTCCTGAGGATTTTTTTGGGGCCTTTTGTGCCGACATCACCCGACTGGTCCCCCATGCGCGTTTTTTCAAAGCCCTATCCGCCCCAACAGAAGGGTTTGAGGGCTCCTTCGGGTATGTGCAGGATGTGCTGAAAGCGCAGTTTACCGATCTGAGTCAAGTCAGTATCTACGCTTGCGGCCTCGATCGTATGATTTATGATTTAAAATCGACGGCGTTGGGCTTAGGTCTGAATCCCTCGCGATTTTACTCGGATGCGTTTTTACCCGCGCCCACCACACAGCAATAAGGATTATCCATGAAAGCGGTTATTTTGGCGGGTGGACTTGGGACGCGACTGAGCGAAGAAACTTCCGTCCGCCCCAAACCGATGGTGGAAATCGGGGGCAAACCCATTTTGTGGCACATCATGAAAATCTACTCCCATTATGGGATCAATGATTTCATTGTTTGCTTAGGCTACAAAGGCTATTACATCAAAGAATACTTTGCCAACTATGCACTACACATGTCGGACGTGACGTTTGATATGAACAGTAATCAGTTGACGGTACACGACCAACGCGTAGAACCCTGGACGGTAACGTTGGTGGATACTGGCGACAACTCCATGACGGGTGGCCGCATCAAACGCATCCAAAAATACATAGATCCCAATGAGTCGTTTTGTTTAACCTACGGCGATGGGGTGGCTGATATTGATATTAATGCCCTTCTGACGTTCCATCAGCAACACGGCAAAGCGGCGACTCTGACCGCGACTTACCCCCCAGGGCGCTTCGGCGCGCTGCATTTGGAGGGGGATCGCATCACCCACTTTCAAGAAAAGCCGATGGGGGATGGTGCGGTGATTAACGGTGGGTTCTTTGTGTTAGAGCCTAAAATATTCTCCTACCTCAAAGACGACCAAACCATCTGGGAACAAGATCCCTTACAACAGTTGGCCTTAGACGGCGAACTGATGGCCTACACGCACAAGTCGTTCTGGCAACCGATGGACACCTTACGCGATAAGGATTACTTAAATCAGTTGTGGGATTCGGGCAAAGCGCCGTGGAAGGTGTGGTCATGACGCCAACGTTTTGGAACAACAAAACGGTTTTTTTGACCGGGCACACTGGTTTTAAAGGCAGTTGGCTCAGTCTGTGGTTAAGCCAGTTGGGCGCCAAGGTTCACGGCTACAGTTTAGCGCCACCCACCCAACCCAGCCTATTCGAGACCGCCGGCGTACAAGATTGCCTCGCCGGTCATACCATTGCCGATGTTCGTGATGGCGGTCGCGTCAAGACTGCACTCGTTCAGTCGAAGGCCGACGTCGTGATACACATGGCCGCACAACCGTTGGTGCGTTTTTCCTACGAGGACCCCATCGCGACCTACGAGACCAACGTGTTAGGAACGGCCCATGTTTTAGAAGCGTGCCGCGCCAGTCCGTCCGTCAAAGCCATCGTCAACGTCACCACCGACAAGTGTTATGAGAACCGGGGTTGGGTATGGGGCTATCGCGAGGACGAAGCGATGGGCGGCTACGATCCCTACTCCTCCAGCAAAGGCTGTGCAGAATTAGTCACCAGCGCCTATCGACGCTCATTCCTAGCAAGCACTGAAAAAGCCTTAGCCTCAGCGCGGGCCGGCAACGTCATCGGGGGTGGGGACTGGGCCAGTGATCGACTCATCCCAGATATATTGCGCGCCTTTGAACAGAACCAACCGGTGGTGATCCGACATCCCAAAGCGGTCAGACCTTGGCAGCACGTGCTGGAACCGCTCTCCGGCTACTTAACCTTAGCCGAACGCCTGTATACCGATGGTCAAGCGTTTGCGGAAGGATTTAATTTTGGCCCTCGCGACGACGACGCGAAGCCGGTCGAGTGGATTGTGGAGCACTTGGTTCAGTTGTGGGGAGAACAGGCCTCGTGGCAATTGGAGCACGTGCCTCAGCCTCACGAAGCGGCGATGCTGAAGTTGGACATCTCTAAGGCAGCACACCGCCTTCAATGGCAGCCACGCTGGACTCTACTGACCGCGCTTGAGCGCATTGTTGAATGGCATCGGGTTTATTTAAACCGCGGTGATGTGCGCGCCCTCTGCCTTGACCAAATTGCGAGGTATCAATCCGGAGCCTAAGTTGTCCGGCTCTAACCTCTGATCCGCAGACCAAACATTACACTTTTCGTTTTAAGACACTTTTTGGAAACATCATGACCACTCCACAATCCCTCCGTCACGACATTCGCGCCTTAGTTCAACAATTTGCCGCCGTGTCGTTGGCTCCTAAGCCCTTCATCCCAGGCGAATCCCCGGTTCCGGTGTCGGGCAAAGTGATCGGCTCCGAAGAACTCGAACTCATGGTCGAGGCCTCCTTGGACGGCTGGTTGACCACGGGTCGGTTCAACGACGAGTTTGAAGCGTCACTCGCAAAATTCATTGGCATCGAGCATTTGATCACCGTGAACTCGGGTTCAAGCGCCAATCTTGTGGCCTTCACCACCCTCACCTCCCCCAAGCTCGGCAACCGAGCCATTAAACCCGGCGATGAGGTGATTGGCGTCGCGGCGGGATTTCCGACTACCGTAAACCCCATATTGCAGTGCAATGCGATCCCAGTGTTAATTGATGTGGAAATCCCCACCTACAACATCGACGTGTCGAAGATTGAGGCGGCGATCACCCCCAAAACCAAGGCCATCATGCTGGCCCACACCTTGGGCAATCCATTTAACCTAGACGCGATCACGGCGTTGTGTAAAAAGCACAACCTGTGGTTGGTTGAAGATTGTTGCGACGCACTGGGCTCCACCTATAAAGGACAAAATGTAGGCACCTTTGGCGATATTGGCACCTTAAGTTTTTACCCTGCTCACCACATCACCATGGGAGAAGGTGGCGCCGTATTCACCAAGCACGCGGAACTAAAGACGATTGCCGAATCCATTCGCGACTGGGGACGAGATTGCTATTGCAAACCTGGGGTCGATAACACCTGTAACAAGCGCTTTTGCTGGAAACTAGGGACCCTTCCGGAAGGATACGATCACAAGTACACCTACTCGCACTTGGGTTACAACCTAAAGATCTCCGACATGCAAGCGGCCTGCGGCGTTGCACAATTAAAGAATGCCCAAACCTTCATTGAAAAACGTCGGCAAAACTTTAACTATCTGAGTGAACGCCTAAAGTCCTGTGAGGACCAATTGATTCTCCCCAAAGCCGCCGAGCACTCAAATCCCTCTTGGTTTGGGTTTCCAGTAACCTTACGCGAAGGCAGCGGCATCAAGCGAGTCGATCTTCTGCAATATTTGGATCAGAAAAAAATAGGCACCCGGCTATTGTTTGCCGGCAACCTCACCCGTCAGCCTTATATGATTGGACGTAACTTTAAGATACATGGCGAACTCACTCAAACCGATCGAATCATGAACGACACGTTTTGGCTTGGGGTGTACCCCGGATTAACCGATGAACACTTGAACTATGTGGCTGAAAGAATCGAAAATTTCTTAGGCATCGATTTTTGATAAAAAAATATATTACTCGACGCCCCCCTTACCCGGGGGCGTGGTCGGCAACTCGTCCGTTATTATAAAACTTTGCATAATTTTAAAAACTATAACTAACGCTAACGAGCCATAAAACAGTCAAATTATAACTAACGCTAACATTACATAAAATGATTAATCGCTAAAAGCTAGCAACTCGAGAGCCGTAAACACGTCAAAACCGTGCAATCCGTTAAACAACAGTCAATTGCACAGAAAAATATAGAACTACCAATCATATAACGCTATGATTGTAGATATATCATTTAAGGTCCGCGTAACACTAACGACCAAATTGTGCAATTCAACATATGAAGCAAAAACCACATAGCAAAATCGAATGGGTCATCGTGCAAGCCGGCGGTCGTGGAAGTAGACTACGGCACCACACCTGGAACAAGCCCAAGTGTCTTGTGTCCATTGATGGAAAACCTATTCTCTACCACATTTTTGACAAATTTCCACAATCAAAATTTATAGTCATTGGAGACTATAAACTAGATTTGCTAAAAAAATATCTAAACTATAATAAACCTAATGTTGATGTGCTCCTTATAAAAGCAGAACAACAAGGGACTCTATCAGGCATGAGAGACGCTCTCAAACTGATCACCGAAAAGCAAAACCTATTAATAGTCTGGAGTGACCTCTATCTTAAGAATTCCAAAATACCGGAAGCAATCAGGGACAAATCGGCTATCTACTTAACAAATGAACTAACTTGTCGATGGTCGGTAACGGCTGAGAATGAAATAATTGAAAGACCTTCGACGGAACGTGGAATACCTGGAATATTTTATTTCTCCAGCAAAAAAGCATTGAGTGAAATACCTGACTCTGGCGAGTTCGTAAAATGGGCACAAAGTAACTTAAGAAATCCGACATTTCCAGTAATTGAAAACTTAATGGAACTCGGAGATTTTGAGAAAATTGAACTAACAAATAACCAAGCAGGCTTCTCTCGCTTTTTCAATAAAGTAGAAATAGAGAGAGACGTTGTCAAGAAAACCGTCATTGACAAGAAATTTCTCGATGTTCATGCCAATGAGGTAAATTGGTATAAAGAAATAAAAAAACTCAAATTCCGAAACATCCCAGATATAGTAAGCCTAAAGCCCCTAATAATGAGGCGAATTGAAGGCAATCACATATTCGACATAAAAGATTTATCGGATCGTGAAAAAACTTCATTTTTAAGCAGCTGCATCGAAATGCTACTTGAGCTGCACAACAAATCCCACAGCAAAACATCAACGAATGAGCTATATGATGTTTATGTAAATAAAACCGTCAACCGAGTAAACAGCGTTAAAGACCTAATCCCACACTTCCAAAAACAAAGCTTCACAATCAATGGCAAAAAATGCAAAAATATATTTGCAGACAGTGCTTCTGATTTTTTAAAGCAATCGACGTCCCCCCTGCTTGAGTAGCGGAGGGATCTAAAGTCTTCCGGGCATTGTAACGACCTTTTCGGTCAAAGTTTTTGCATAGGCTGTGGGGGTTAACCCGCCCAGTTGTTTCTTCGGTCTTTCCTCGTTGTACTCCCTCCGCCATCTTTCGATCAAGACCCTTGCGTGCTGCAGACTGGTGAACCAATGCTCGTTCAAGCATTCATCGCGAAGT
>Ga0208872_1000105_pt1 | contig 83847 bp, 99 predicted proteins | sample CryBogCBH12Aug08_FD_185508 | JGI IMG/M metagenome (GOLD analysis project Ga0208872, IMG submission 185508) | Freshwater microbial communities from Crystal Bog, Wisconsin, USA - CBH12Aug08 (SPAdes) | ecosystem: Environmental > Aquatic > Freshwater > Lake | place: Crystal Bog, Wisconsin, USA...
TTCAAGAGTGCCCTTTGCGCGGTGGTTGCAGAAGAGTTATACAAGTTCCCCGGCTGATTTTGCATAATAAAACTATAAGGCGAACCAGAACCAGTGGGTCCTCTGGTGTTGTTTCCTAAAGACATTGTGAAATTATTTGTAGCAAAAAATTGTTCAACATATTGAGGCTGAAGTAAAAGATATACCCACATTGATGCTGATATAGCAGTTCCTGTGGGAAATGATGATATTGCGTATTGAATAGATGTATTACTTAATGCCTGACCATATTGCCCAGAAGTTGTATAATTATTTGAAAATTGAGATTGTATAGTATACGCAACTTCACTATTATTAGTGCCTGTATATGGGCTAAGTGAATAGGGGGTAGATGCGTTGGAAAATGTTGCCGATGTGATTGGCGTACCACCAATTATTATCCGTAAATCTGATATATATCCGGTCATTGATGCTAAATTCGTATCACCGCCAATATACCAGTTGCCAGGTGTGTTATTAACTGTACCAGAAAATGTATTAAACCCCTGTGATCCGCCATCTGTCCATACAAATATAGTATTTGATGTTGCCGTATTCTGCTGATATGTAAATGCGACATTCGCCCAAGTTCCAATACTTACAGGGGTTCCTATACAATTTGCGCTTAGCTGAACACCTCCCGCATATACGTTTGCGCTAAAATAACCCTGACTATTAAACCCGCACCACAATTGTGCAGTTGCAAGGGGAGGACCCTGAATTGCGATTGTGCACGGGAAAGAATTTACATAGACTAATGCTTCTACAAATATATTGGAAGATCCTGCAGATTGAATTAGAGTCCAATTGAGGCCTGTATTGATTCGCGTACTTGCTGCCCCACCTGTAAATGATGCGACATTTGTTGAACCACCAGGTGGCAAGTTAGTTCCAAGATTTGTTATATAAGAAACACTTCCGTTAAGTTGCCCAGGGCCTAGATTTGTACCTTGTAGACCTCCCATAGCCACCGTCGTTCCATCAAATGTCCACGCATACTGCGGACTCGGCAGCCCCCCCGAAACCGGAACCATGGTCAGATTCGGAGGAATTCCCCGAGATTGATAAATGCCGTAAATCTGGGCAGGGGTCAAAACTGATTTGTATATGCGGACATCTTGTATCTGAACAGTCGATGCCTTGGAATTATATACTTGATTTCCTAAAACCAAATATTTCATATAGTTTGGAAATGCCGAAGTCGTGTAAGTGTTGCCAGGTATCGTGTTAGCAATTGCTGTACCAGGATTAATAAGTGTAGGCGAGGCCCCTCCATATGAACATACGATAGTTGAACCAGAGGGGGGCGAACTTATAGTAACTGTGCCATATCCTGACGGGAGTCCGATAATCTGCATTCCGTTCGTAAAAGTAGACAAGGATGCCACGGTTAAGGTCACGGTACCACCCGAACCAGTTACTGAACCAGTTGTTGTTGTGTACGAACCGACTTGATTCGTTGTAACACTTCCAACTTGTACTCCATTCATATATAAAATAAAATTTCCCGACGAATCTATAGTATACGCAAAATGCGCCCATTTATTCAATACTAACGGCAAATTAAATATTGAAGTATTTAAACTCATATAGACTGAACCAGTTGCTGTACTTGTAAAAGGAAAACCAGTATAGGAAGTATATAGCCCGGCATCTCCCATAAAAATATAGGACTGACTATTCACGCCATCCAAGAGAAGTGGCAGATACCACATAGATACCGTAAAAATTTTCAAATTAAGAGCGGTGACATCATACGTTGAACATACATTGGCACCCACTGGAGCTGTACTATTATAAAAATAAGCAGACTGACCATATAGACCCTGCGTGTACGTTGGCGGTATAGGTGTGGCAGCAGAATAACTTATTGGTTGAATTCCAGATATAGAATCTACATTTGAAGACTGTAAAGGTAAAAAGAATACTGGCTGGGGCGCTGATGCCATCTAATACTCTGTGAGGAAACTTAATTTTGATAAATAATTACGTATCCATCCTGTCCAGGAGCGGTCGCCGAACCATTCCCCGTGACTGAATTTCCAGCGGAGGCAACCGTAAATGTCGTCATGCAGTAACTATTTCCCGTCCGAGCGGGAGAAGAAGACGAGGGCGTGCCTCCATATCCTCCATAAAATCCTCCGCCACTCCCTGGTATCTGAGATGAATTTGCGTTCCCTGCACGGCCTCCGCCACCCCACCCACCTGAGCTCGTCAGGCCTGCCGCCGCCCCCATTCTTGGAGTAAATCCTCCATTCGGGACGTTTTCGGCCATCCATGAGCTGGCTCTCCCTGGTTGAGCATATATACCAGAACCAGTATTTGTTGCGTTGTAAGGCTGGGTCGAAGTGGGCTGAAGACCTGTTAAGCATGTGTTGACGTCAATTCCATGCGTTCCAGCAGTTCCGCCCCCACCCGCGCCTCCCGCGGCGCATATGAGCGGAAACCCAATGTATCCATTTGTGGCACTAACATCCGAGTAAGGAAAGTAGTTTGAAGTACATCCGTTTCTATGTACCGTAGTCATTCCGCCACCTCCGCCAGGCGTGGCCCCTCCTTGACCGACTGTAATTATAAGTATTTCTCCTATGTTTAGAGAAACTGTAGTCGCGATAGAAACTCCGTTTGAACTATTCGATAAACCTAAGTATCCAGTGGCCCCACTCGCCCCTACGGCCGTTATTGTGTACTTGGCTGTATATGGCACTATCCACGCCTGGTAGCCTTGGCGGTACGCGAAGAAGAACGGAACCAGATAATTTACGAGTGCTGGCTGAGCGAGATATTGAACATTGCTTGAAACGGCTGCCCACGTAGGCGCCGTCCCTGGCGTGGTTATCGCGGTCGCTCCGCAAGTCGTAAATGTGATTGTAAAATTTGAATAAAGAGGTGTTACTTTCTGTAAATAAACCATACCGTTAACTATATCACTATTATCTCCTGGATTTCTGTCCGTTGCGTAATTACCATATATAGGCGAGACGGCGGCATTGGAGCTCGTCGATGTAAGACAATAAGACCATCCGCCCGCTCCTCCCCTATTGGCCGCATATGAATAGTAAGGGGGATCATAGTCGAAATTCCCATTACAAGCTGCGCCGCCTCCAATCCAACCGCCGCCGCCTCCGCCTATTTCACTCGTGGCCGCTATAAGACCTCCAGACCCGCCACCGCCCCAGCCTCCCGAATTTTGTGTCCCTGAATTTGTACCAATCTGACTTGTGTTGTCCCCTCCCTTGAATCCACTCGCAAATCCCTGGGCGCCGATTGGGGCCGTAGAGACATCCACACCCCATCCAGCCCCAGCGTTATTCGTCGCGGCCCCCGAGGTATCCCGGCCCGCCGCGGATGGAATATCACTCGATGTTACAAAATGGGCCGCACGTCCACCGCCCTGTGTCGTCGACGATACAAAACATGGCGCACCGCCGCCTCCAGCCGCCACAAGTATTGGAACCGACAAATTGGCCGCATCTACTATACATGTCATTCCGCCACCACCCCTCCCTGGATTGGCATAGGCCGTTGGGGGCGCCGTAAGACCCTTTGAATCTCCAGTTTGACCTATGCACAGTATAAGTTGTTGCCCGGCCGTAAACTGAAAAGATCCGGCCAGTATAGCGGCGAACCCACCATAACTAAAAGCGGAAGGAGTTACAGTTGTCTCTGGGCCTATAGTGCCTCCTGGTGCGCCCGCGGCTATTACGGCATAGGTTCCAGTCGTTGTTAAAGTTACCTTCTGATATCCAGATTGATTATTATATAAAGACCAATTTGATGACCATGTTTGTGTAGTTGGATTACTGTAAAATGTAGTGGGAATAATAACTTTCTGAGCCAGTGCTGTATAAGATGGCGGCGTCTGGAATTGAGATAAAGTGGCCGCCGTATTTCCATACACATTTGAAGAATTGAATAAAAAACTGGTTAAAATCACTGGAGCGGGGGATACCCAAAATTGTACTTTATTTCCTGATGCCGCTGACCAAAATTGTACTTGATTCATTGAACCCGAACTGAAAAAACCGACGGACATTCTATTATCGGGCGGTATTAAGTTTCAGTGTATATACCATTGTTGTTTAACGTGAAGTATAATATTCCGTTTGTAAAATAAGGGAAACCGTTATAATCGCTCGCCCCGCTTGAACCTATGGGATACGACTGCGTTCCCCAATTCGTTCCTGTTCCCGATATATATTGAAGGCTGGCCGACCCGAACGTGTTGTTACATGATATATATATTACATTATTCGTAAGATCCATGCTCATTTGAATTATTCCAAATGGGAAAGTATAAGCAGTTGTAAGCGGTGTAATCGTGGCTGTGTATGGCGGGGGAATTACATACATATATTGAGAACCTCGGCCGGCAACATCCCCTATTAACATATTTGAATTTTTATCAAATACCATACCACCTATAAGTGTAATAGCAGTTGTGCCAACAATAGTATTTAGGAGAACTGATACACCAGTCGTCGGGTTAAGAGAATATATCTTTTTCCCGATGGATATGTATATGAGACCATTTAGATATTTAGAATCATATGATTCGGAGCCGGCAGTTGACAAGGGGCCTGAAATGGCGACCTCTGTTAGTGTTTTATTAAGGACATCAATAACAAGTAATACGGGTCCTCCAGTACCCGTCGCCAGTCCTGCGACTGTCCATCCATACCGAACGCCATCGGTTGGTATAGGCCCGTTGCTCTGCTGGGGAATTATAGCCCGGCCACGCGTTGCTGTGTATGGAAAGGTTACATTCCATGTATCCGTTGAACTCGTATATAACGAGTCATTGACGACTGGGGGGCCCAGTCCGCCGCCGCCCCACCAAAAATAAACAGTTCCTATTAGGGCCCACCCGTCATAGGAATTACAAACCGTACTATCAACCAAATTTATAGTTGAAATATTGTTTTTAAGATTGAAAGTTATCGGAGAGGCTCCTGGCAAGCTTGCCGTAACGGCTGTAGAAGCAAAACCTGGGCCTATTCCTATCTGAAGAGTGCTCGACGTTCCTACCTGAGTTACACCACTCGGCAAACCCGTAAAATTCCAGACTCCACCAGTCCCTTGTGACGATGTGAGCGTAAGTGTCTGAGTCTTATTAATAGAATTAAAGTACGTCTGCGTTGGCTGATATATCACAAGTGGTGAGGGCACGGGCTGTAACCACGATTGAATAGTCTGGCTACTTCCTTGTGAATAAATGCGTATACCTTGTGTACCTCCTATTGAGTTGTAAACCTGCATCTACTATTCGGCCAGTTTAAAAACTCGCTCTTTATTAGATGTCCGCCTACTTTACTAGGACTGGTGGCGCCCCCACCGCCTTTGGGGCGGCCGGCGCCGTCAAGACAGGTCTTGTGGCCAATTACCAGGTACAAGGAATCGACTTTTACATAGGAGTCAATGGCCCAGGAGTCACTGTTACCCTCCCTCCCAGCTCTCAGATATACCCCGGAAAGTCTTTCTATATAAAGGATGAGTCAGGTCTGGCTGGCACCGTGAACGCCATCACCCTCTCAGGCGGTGGAGCCAATATAGATAAATCAGCCTCAATGACCATGCAGGCCAACTTCATCTCCTTGCAGGTCCTCTGGACTGGAACGTTCTGGTCTATTATATAAGGTCTTAGTAAGGATGACTTATATTCCGGCAGTCGTAGCCAACGTCTCTACTGTCAACTCGACGACTGCGGCCCTTCCGCCCGGAGGGGTCTTTACCGGAACTCCCGAGGATGTATCTCAGTACGCATCCTTGAGTGTTTCGTACTATGTGCAGCCTCCAACGGCCACTGGAAATATTATTATACAATTTTCAAACACAAGCTCTGTGACCAACTGGATCCCTATATCCAACACGATCAGCCCCGTCCTTCCCCTCACGGCCAACGGTTTTACTCTCGACACAACCATGACCCTGCAGTACTTCCGGGCCCTGTATGTGAACGACTCTACTCAGCAGACGCAGCTTACCGTCTCGACTGTCTACCATCCTCAGGCGCGCGTGGCCCAAAAGTCCAACCGTTTCGCAGAGACTCCGACCGACACCACGGACGCTATGAATACCCGAGCCTACATCTGGGCCAAGACGACGGGTTCGGGAATCTACGAATCAATCGCAGGAAACGGTGAAAACTCTTTGGTCACGGCCATTGCCGACCCCCGCACAGCCTTTGGAGAGATTAATGTCGCTGAAAAGATGCCAGTTTCTCAGATTGACTTTGTCTACGGAATTAACACGACCATAACAAATAGCGTAGTTATCAACTCGGCCACGATCGGGGCGACCAACGGAGTCCTTTCCATAACGTCTGGGACTTCCGGGTCAGTAGGCACCCCCGCAGTTGGAGTCTTTTGTACTAAAAAGTACGCCAAGTATCGCCCGGGCCAGGGAGTCGAGACCGTCTTCACGGCCGCGTTCAGCGCCGGACAGTCCTCTACCATCCAGTTTGCGGGGGCGGGCTTTGTCACAAACTCCTTCGGAAGCCTTCCAGTAAGCAACATCGTCGATGGGATCGGAGCCGGATACAACGGAACCTCTTTTGGTTTCGCATGGTACGAACACGGCACGGCTCACTGGGTTCCTCAGGCCACTTTCAACTTTGACCGCCTGGACGGTTCGAATACAGTCAACAACAAATCTGGATTTAACATAGTTCCCGCAAACATCAATCTTTATAAGGTGAAGTTTCAATATCTAGGAGGGGGGAATATGTTTTACTATGTGATGAATCCAGTCAACGGGCGGTGGATCTTGGCCCATATCATACAACTCGCAGGAACCAGGACTGTTCCGGTATTTGCAAACCCCACAATGCCCATAATGTACTATGCAAATAGCTACTCGGCATCGACCGTAACGGTCAGCGGAGCCTCTGCCGCTCAGTTTCTCGAAGGTTTGCGTTCTTTTTTGGGCCCCAAGGGTGGGTTTGATTATAATCAAAATGTAGGCGCTGGGACACAGGGATCCCCTTCGCTTGTTTTTGCCCTTCAGAATGCTATAACTTTCAACGGGCAACCGAACCGTTCGCAAGTACGTATTCGAACATTAGCATGCAGTTCAGCCGGTTCCTCATCTTCACAAAACGTCTTTAATATGAGAGCCATCAGGAACCCTTCAACAAGTCTGACTGGTTGGACAGCCTACAACGGGACGTGGTCTTCTGGAAATATCGTGACTGGACAGTCAACCGTGAGCAACTGTATACAGTCGACCACGATAACGGGCGGGGCGACAGGCTTCACAACGGCTCTAGGAATAGGAGCCTGCCAGATTATTGACATTCAGAATTATGATATAGTGTTGTATCCTGGAGATATTTTGGCTTTTTGTGCATATTCCTCCACGGGAGCGGGGTATGTGGATGTGGCCGTCACGTGGGTCGAGGACATCTAGTGCGTCCCACTTTCTAAAAAATAAAACAAAATAAATTTAATGTTTCTGACATGGATGGGCTCAGAGCTAACAGTCATTGACGAGTCGGACGGGTCAGTCTGCCATGTGTTCGAGCGGGGTGATGAGCCCCGACACTCTTACAAATACATGGCATCCTGGATTGAGAAAAACTGGTCTGGTGACTTTATTGGTGCGTGGGACAGGGCCAAGCAGGTCTGGTCCAACGTGGATGTCCAGAACCAGATGGCTCTGTGGTCAATTGATCAGCAAAAAGAACAAAACTTTAAAGATATTCGAGAGGGACTCTTGGCCACCCTGAAGGAGTACCAGGGAACCCCGGAAGTCAAGCGGCTTTTTGAGGAGGCCCTGAAGGATTTGAACTACTGATCAGAAACCATAAGCCACATCAGATGGCACAACAGAACATACACAAGTGCATGCAGGAGGACGCCCATCTGAGTAGGCCGTCCTGTAGCATCCGCGACCCGAGGACCGAACACCTTGCCTGTCAGCATAAACATCCGAGGGTTGGCGATAAGAAAGAAGGCGAGGAAAGGAATGATCTTCTTGCTAGTCATTTATAATAGTAGTAGATAATAATGTCGACTCCGACCATCTGGTACTACGGGGACCAGACGATAACAGGAAACTACACACAAAATCAAAGTTTGACTCTCTCCGGACAGACACCAATCTTCCTAACGTATGCTAACGTGACAACCGCAAGCGCCACATCAAATGTAGGCTCGGCTGGAACTCCCTGGTCGGTTCTTTATTCCAAAGGGGCGAACGTAACTGTCATGAATGTAACAAGTGTCGGACAGCTTTACGTGAATTTAGTAGGACCTATTCCTGGGCTATGGGCTGAACTCGGTTTCAATTCAAGCACTCCAGTTGATTTGGCAGGTTTAGGGAACTGGAGACCTCCTGGATCTTGGTCGGGGTCACTTATTTCATCCGGAGGGCCTGGTAACGGTCCTTACATAAGATATACAAATCCCAATGTCCAAGGCCCTATTCTCCAAAATTTTGCATTTTATAATTTCGCATCAACAGGAATTTCTATATCTGTGTGGATACGATACGAAGCAGCGTCGACTGATATGACGGTGGCCGAGTTAGACTTCAGGGACGGAGCCCTTGCTTTTAATCTTTTTAGCCAAAAATTCGTATTCGCCGGGATTACGGGAGCCTCTGCTGCAGTCAACACCTGGTATAATCTTGTTGGTGTTGTAACCCCTTCTCGCATTGCATATTTTTATATAAATGGCGTTTTTCAGGGGGCGGGTTCTTATTCAGGAGGTCTTTTAAATCTTGGTGGAATACTGCTTGTAAATGGTTCTACCGTAACAAATTATACAGATATGCGGCTGTATTCTTCTGTACTGGGCCTCGGAGATGTTTCGGCCATTTATGCGGGTCTGGCAGTCCCATCTTCACCACCTATTGGAGGTCCTGCCAACATCCTGGGAAACATCTTCACGAGCAATTCGGTCACGGCTCAGACAGTCAACGCCACGACCATGAATACAGGAACTCTTTCTATTGTAACTATTGCCGGGACTCTAGGCATCGGCACAGCGACTCCTCCCGCCGCGACTCTCTACGTTGGTGGGAACATATTTATAAGTTCTGATTTTGGAACTCAAAACATATGGTCCACATCAATAAATACCCAAAGTCTTAACGCTTCTACAATCGTCACATCGTCAAACATAGGAGGAACCCGTGCGAATTTATACATTTCTGGAAATGCCATCTTCACCAATGCCCTGACCGTAGGAAACATCTTCGCAACTTCCGCGAATATAAGCCTGAACGTGACGGCGGGTAACCTAACAACCTCTGGCCTCTTTTCAAACATAAATACTTATTCACTAAATACAGTCAGTCTTTTGACTGGCACGTTATCTGTAGGAACCTATGACCCCTTTACCTCTCTGAATATCATCGGAAACGCCTATGTGAGTAATGCCCTCACGACGGCCAACATCTACGCGACACTAATGAATGTCTCGGGAGTTTCAAACATCGGATATATCACCGGCCCCGCGGGACTTAACACACCCGGGAATAAGCAGACAGGGGCTCTCATTTCTGGGAACATTTTTGTTTCTAATTCTGTCCAGACTACAACTGTTTATGCGGCAGGGCTGTCGCCACCCGTGGCCAATATTGGGTCTATTCAATCTTTAAATCCTATTAATTATTCTATATATAAAGCAACTCCGCCATCAGTCACGGGTGGTTCTCTGGCGGGTTCTATAGCAACATTCACTACTGTAGGATCTGGGTCTATAACTTTCCCTGTACCTATTTTGGCTCAGGTTTTAGTGGTTGCTGGAGGTGGAGGTGGCGGGCCACCCACGGGAGCAGGCGGAGGCGGAGGAGGTCTTATTTATCAGGCATCACAATACATTCCTGCAGGTACCTATACAGTCACTGTCGGTTCTGGAGGCGTGGGAAGTTCTGCTGCAAATACTCCAAACCAGCAGGGCGGGAATTCACTTATATCTGGTACAGGAGTTTCCATTGTGGCAATCGGTGGCGGAGCAGGCTCGCCATCTTATGGAGCGGGTGGAACGGGTGGGTCGGGCGGCGGAGGAGGGGCCGGGACGGCTGGAGGTGCTGGTACGGCAGGACAGGGTAACTCTGGAGGTGCGGGGGCGGGAGGCTCCAATTATCCTGGTGGAGGCGGAGGTGGCGCTGGAGGAGCCGGAGGCGACGCAACGACCAGCGCTCCAGGAAATGGCGGAGTTGGCTTGCAGTATTCAATAAGTGGTACGGCCAAATATTATTCAGGAGGTGGTGGCGGCGGATGGAACGGGAGCACATCAGGAGGGACAGGAGGGCAGGGCGGCGGCGGGGCGGGAGGTTCTCCCGCAACAGCAGGCACGCCAAACACAGGTGGAGGAGGCGGAGGTGGCAATAATAATGGCGGCTTGTACCCTGGAGCAGCAGGAGGTTCCGGGATCGTTATAATTTCAATAACTCAATATTTGCCTTCGGCGTCGCCCGCCATACCTGGAAATGTCTACGTGAGCAACTCCCTGACTACCACAAACGTCATAGCCACTGTAGCCAACAGCACGACCCTGAATGTCTCGAGCATCGCCTCGCCACTCGGAATAGGGACCACAAACCCGACGGGAACAAGTCTGTATTTTCAAGGAAATGCATACGTGACGAGCAATCTGACAGCCGTGAATATTTACGCATCAAACGCAAATGCCTTGACTACTTTCATCACGAGCACTACTGGTCTTCTCAACTTGGGCACGGGTGGGGCCACAGTGACTCTGCCGGGCAACGCTTTCGTTTCCAACGCGCTCACGACTACTAATATCTATGTAACAACTACGAACACCTATACCATAAATGCACCAACTCTTATAGTCCCGGTCAACATAGGAGGAACTCGGGCCAATCTATTCGTATCTGGAAATGTCTACGTGAGTAACTCCCTCACGGCGACGAATGTGTACGCAACGACCCTGAACACCACAAGTCTCAACGTGCTGAGCATCTACGGGCCGGTTGGCGTCGGAACAGCAACCACACCGACCGCAAATCTCTTCATAGTTGGAAACTTGTATATCAGTGGAGACCTCACAACGGTGGCCCTATTTTCTGGAATCATCAATACTTCCGTTATCAACATGACCCAGACTCTCATACCTGGTGCCATCGGCGGAACTTTGGCAAACCTTTACGTTATAGGAAATGCCTTTGTGTCTAACGCTCTCTCTACGACTAATCTCTTTGCGACCACGGCAAATACTTTAAAAATAAATAGTCCAAGTTTTTTCATACCTGGGGCCATCGGTGGAACTGCGGCCAACCTTTACATCCAAGGGAACGTCTTTGTGTCTAACGCCCTCTCTACGACTAATATATTTAGTAATTCAGTTTATAGCCAGACGATTAATACGGCGAGCGCTGTGATCGCGGCTGTCCCTATCCAATATCTGACGCCAGTGATGACATCCGACACTACTCCATCTGGATATAGCACGGGTGGGACTTTTATCGGTGGACGATGGCGTGCGTTTGATCGTGATGATACGTCATATACTTACACTCCCTCGAATTATGCAGGTGGGTACAATGGAACCAATACAACAACTGTTTCAGGTGTTTCATATGGTGGAGAGACTTTATCAATAACATATCCAGATTCTCGGACGGCTCTATCTTACAGAATGAAGACGTATACGACGAACCTCCCTGGGTCATGGGTTATAGGCGGGTCAAATAATGGAGGGGCCACATGGACTTTTGTTGATACTGATTCACAATCAACAGCGCAGTGGACGGCCGGGGGGTTTGTATATACTAAAATTATTTCTTCTCCTTCAAGTTATAGTAGTTATATTCTTATTGTCCTTACGGCTTCATCTGCGGACACGGGTTCATTCTTATATTACGCGAGTTGGGATTTGTCAAGCCCGGCGACAGCCTGGACCCCGGTGAGCAGTACCCTTAACATCCTAGGAAACGCTATAGTATCCAACGCCCTCTCTACAACCAACGTCTTTGTCACGGGAACTTCAAATATAAATTCAATTAATACTGCTTATTTTTACACAAATAAGGTGGGTTCCACGGGGGCCGCTTTGGGAGTTCAAGGGAACGCTTACGTGTCTAATGCCCTGACGACTACGAATATCTTTGTTTCAGGAACTCTAACGGCAGCCACTATAAATACGGCGGGTCAAATCTTCCTTTCAAATGCATCGGTCGGTTCCAGTCCTCAAGGTGCAACCCTGTACATACAAGGAAACGCGTTCATTTCCAATGCACTAACGGTTACAAATGTCTACGCGACGGGAACTCTCAATGCGGCCACGATAAATACAACGACCCTCGTAGTCACGGGCAATCTAGGAGTCGGCACTGCGAGTGCGCAGGGAGCCAATCTCTTTGTTCAAGGTAACATCTACATATCGAACGCCCTGACTATCAACAATGTATATGTTTCAGGAACTCTCAATGTGAACTCGCTAAATACTTTTAGTGTTATTTTCAATAGCAATCTTGCCATAGGGACAACAAGTGCTGGCACTACCAATTTGTATGTACAGGGGAATGTCTTCGTAACGGGGACTGTAGGTGGTTCAAATATAACAACGACAAATCTAATTTATACAGTTGAAGATCTGACTCTGCGTTCTCCTCACCTAGTTCCGAACTCCATCAATGGCCCTGTGATTCAAGCATGGATATCTGGAACATGTAATGCCTCGAGTCAGCCGCAGCGCTCCTTCTGGCCGACTTCACAAAAACCAAATTTTTCAAACGCAACTACTATCTCAAAAGGATATCAGGGTAGCGTCCTTCTGCCAGATGGCCGAGTTCTCTTTGTCCCATATTACGCGCAAGTAGCTGGATTTTACCAACCCACAACTCAGTTCTTTTCAACAGCACCTGTTACAGGTATGACAAGCGGTAACTTCTCATACGGAGTTCTTCTGCCTACGGGAAATGTTATATTCTGTCCACAAGTTTCAAATGTAGGTATGTACAACCCACTAACTTCCACCTTTTCAAATGCCGCCTCACTTCCAGGGGGGTCTTACTCGGGATCTCTCGACCCATCTGGGAACGTTATATTCACTCCGATGGGTACTCCATCGAATATAGTTCACTACAACTACACAACCGGGAACCAGACGAACTGTTACGCCTTGAATTCTGCAACGCCTCCGGCCAATCCTTGGTCATCATTTTCATCCCTTCTCCCCCAGACTTCCAACTTGGTAGGAATCGCATGGTCTCCTCAGCTCGGGATATTTTGTGCAGTATCTACAAATGCGCCTTCGGCCATAAGCCCCGATGGTATCAATTGGAAAGTTGGCACATCCACGGTCTACGCAGCTATTAATGTTGAGTGGTCTCCTGCGCTCGGCGTCTTTTGTATGCGTGTCTGGCAGACGACGAGTACGGCCACGAGCCGCGATGGTCTCACGTGGACCCTGGGTTCCGCACAGTCTACTGTATTTTCTCAATATGCTCCATCAGTTACAACCTGGTCGCCTCAATTGTCTCTTTTTTGTGCAGCAAGTACAAATTCTCAAACTCCCGGAGGGGCGGCGACGAGTCGAGACGGCCTCAATTGGACCCTGGGTTCTCTGGCAACCAATAACTGGGAAGGTATAGCGTGGTCTCCTCAACTTGGTATATTCTGCGTCGTGAGTAATAATTCTTATCCAACGACAGCAACGAGCCGCGATGGCCTCACGTGGACAACGAGCACGAGTCTTCCGCAGGACCACTGGGACTCGGTCGCTTGGTCTCCTCAACTCGGGCTTTTCTGTGCTGTGTGCTATGTGGCGCCAAATTTGAGTGTAGGAAACAAGTCTGCTACTAGTCGCGATGGCGTAACATGGTCTACTACAAGCGTAAACTTGGCTCGACAGCAGTGGCAGGCGGTGTCGTGGTCTCCTCAACTTGGAATGTTTTGCGCAGTTGTAAATAATGTGGGTTTTTCTGGTTCGGCGTGTTCTGCCCTTAGCCCAGATGGAGTGAACTGGACGGGATATGTCAACTTGCCAGCGAGCACTATAAGTTTGAACGATTTGGCCTGGTCCCCTCAACTCGGCGTTTTTTGTACGGTGGGGGTGAACGCTCCAACCTTCACAACCGCTGGTTCAGCCATAACTTCTGGTTTGCGTTCGGCCATACAGTCCGGATCGCTTCTTTTGCCTACTGGAAATATCATCGCCGCCTCTCCTGGTTCTTCTAACGTGATCCAGTACAATCCATCAACCCGAACAGGCTCGAACCTATATGTGGGTACGGCCGGATTTAACGGCCTTGTATTGGCCCCGAACGGCAATGTCATAGGGGTCCCTCAAAACTCAAATATCATAGTCATAAATCCGAGCAACTTTACATCTTCAAACATTCAGGTCCCACTGTCTAACGCCAACTGCGTCACATTCTTTGGAGGCGGCTGCTTGACGCCATCAGGCAACATCATCTTCTCGCCATCCCTCACATCGACGGCAAACGTGGGTTCTTCAAATGTGGGTATGTTTGATCCCTCTGCTATGACCTACTCTAATTCTTCTGCGGCGGGTTTGGGGTTTTCAGGCGCGACCCTTGTTCCCAGCGGCCAGGTCATCTTTTGTCCTGGAACATCTAATCTAGGCGTGTTTAATACCATGACCCCAGTATCAAGAGAATTCTGCCTTTCACCATATCTTAATAAATTCTAGACATCTATTAGATGGTACTGATTACCAATTTCGGCGACGTGACGACGACTGGAAATATGACAGTTTATAACAATTTAACAGTTCTCGGCGCCTTCACGTCATTTACAAACGTGTTGGTGGGAGGCACTGCTCCTTTGAGTATAGGAACTGCAGCAAGTCCTTTTAGTCAGGTCTTCGCGGCCACCTTGACAGGCACAACAGCCAATGTGACCAGCATATATGGAACCCTGGGTTCCGTGGGAGTAGGCACCACAAATTCAGGACAGGCCGCCTTGTTTGTTCAGGGAAACCTCTTTGTGAGTAACGCCATCCAAACGACCAATCTCTACGCGATCACGATAAATGCCACAACTGTAAATGCTCTTTTTATAGTAAATTCATCTGGTTCTTTGGGTATCGGTACAACCAACCCCCAAGGAGCAAACTTGTATGTTCAAGGGAACGTGTTCGCAAGCAATGCCCTGAGCACTCCTAATATCTTTGCCGTATCTATAAACACTTATTCAATAAACACAAGTACGCTTATTGTTTCTTCAAATATTGGAATAGGAGTATTCCCAGGTCTGGCCAACCTCTATGTCTCTGGAAATGCCATTGTGACTAATGCCCTGACCACTACCAATATATTCGCCAGTAATCTGACGGTTCTTGGGAATCTTTACGTAGGAGGGTTTGTGAATGCTCCGAACGTGACTGCGACCCTGGCCAACTTAACTACTGTTAATACGGCGACCGTGGTAGCCTCTGGGAACGTGGGTATAGGAACGGTCCCTACTCTTGCAAATTTATATGTGCAGGGGAATGCTTTCGTGAGCAATGCCCTGACCACAACAAATATCTTTGCGACGTCAATAAACACAACAACAATTAACCTTACAAGTCTATTTACCCAGAGTGGATTCTTGGGTATAGGAACGGCCAGCCCATCACAGACGACTCTATATGTCCAAGGTAATATATATGCTTCAAATGCCTTGACCACAACGAATATATACGCCACAACCGCCAATGTGGGCTTTTTAAACGTTGTGTCTCTCTATGTAACTACCAATATAGGTATTGGCTCCAATCCGGGAAATACAAATCTTTACGTCCAGGGCAATGTCTTCATCAGCAACGCTCTTCAGACGACCAACGTCTTTGCCCAGACTCTAAATGTAACAACTCTCAATACCGCAAGTATATTCGGGCAATTTGGTTTTATAGGTATTGGAACGACCAACCCTGGAACCACGACACTTTATGTTGCGGGAAATATTTATGCTTCTAACGCAGTTACAGCCACAAACATCTTCGCAACTACTCTGAATGTGACGACTCTTAATACTCTTTCACTATTTGCCTCAAGTAATGTCGGAATTGGAACATCCAGTGCGGGAACAACAAACCTCTATGTACAGGGGAACGTTTTCGTGAGCAACTCCTTGACAGCCACAAACATCTTTGCGACTACTTTAAATACTACGACTATAAATACAGTCTCTCTAGTAGTCACAAGTAATATTGGAATAGGAACGGCCCCTAGTCTCGCCAACCTCTATGTTCTTGGAAACGTCTTGATAAGCAACTCCTTGACCGTGACCAACGTGTATGCTACAAGCGTGAACGTCACAACGGCTAATCTCACAAGCATCTATGGCCCCATAGGGTATGTTGGAATAAATACAAATAACCCGCAGGGTTTTCCTTTGTGGGTTCAGGGAAACGTCTTTGTTTCGAGTAACTTGACGGCAACCAACATATTTTCAACAAGTATTAATACTTTGGCCGTGAATACACTGAGTCTTGTGGCCACAAGCAACATCGGTATAGGGACGGCCAGTGTTCAAGGGGCCAACTTATATGTCCAAGGAAATGTTTACATAAGTAACGCCCTGACTACAACGAATGTCTTTGTCACTGGTTCTCTTAATGTAACAACAATTAACACTGTTAGTTTTTTTGCCTCGAGCAACATAGGCGTAGGGGCTCCTCCGAATCTCGCGAATCTGTATGTCCAGGGGAACGTATTCGTGAGTAACGCACTGAGTACCACAAACCTCTTTGTAACAGGAACTCTTAATGCGGCGACTATAACTACAGTCTCTCTAGTAGTCACAAGTAATATCGGAATAGGAACGGCCCCTGGTCTAGCAAACCTTTACGTCCAAGGTAACGCAATTGTGAGTAATGCGCTCAGTACAACGAATCTTTTTGTTACTGGAACTTTGAACACTTACACAGTGAACACAGTTTCTCTTGTTCTGAGTAGTAACCTGGGAATAGGGGCTGCTCCAGGCCTTGCCAACTTGTATGTCCAAGGCAATGCGTTTGTGAGTAACGCACTGAGCACAACAAATCTCTTTGTAACAGGAACTCTTAACGCTGCCACAATAAACACATCAGCCCTTGTGCTTTCCAGTAACCTCGGAATAGGGGCTGCTCCAGGTCTTGCCAACTTGTATGTCCAGGGCAATGTGGTTGTAAGTAATTCACTGAGTACCACGAACATCTTCGCAACTACTCTAACTGTGGGAACAATAAATACTTACAGTCTGATATTCACAAGTAACGTTGGTATAGGCACGGGCAGTGCCCAAGGAGCGAATCTTTACGTTCAGGGAAATGTCTATGTCAGTAACGCATTGACCGTGAACAACATTTTCGCAACCACGATAAATGCCATAACTATAAATACTAATAGTTTCCTATTTTCAACCGTGGGAATAGGTGCCTCCCCAGGAACAACAAACCTCTATGTTCAGGGAAATGTTTACGTAAGTGGAAACTTGTACTCTACAAATATTTCTTCACAAACAATTTACTATGGCGAGGACATATTCAAACGCGGATTGTACCTCACGCCCTCAGCCGCAAACGGACCAGCAATTCAGGCCTGGATTTCCGCCACGTGTAACGCCTCTTCACAGCCGACTCGGAGCTGGTGGGCCACGAGTCAGACGCCTTCTTTTGGGAACGTTGCCTACACTGGAGGACAGAGTCAGGGGGGCGTGTTTCTTCCAGATGGCCGTGTTGTCATGGTTCCATACAGCGGAACAACTGTCGGGTTCTTCAATCCAGTGACTGGTCTTGCTTCACGGGTTACACCGACGGGTACTGCTATTTCTGGATCCTATGCGGGTGGCGTATTGGCGCCAAATGGCAACGTCTTCTTTATTCCCCAAGGAGCATCTGTGGTCGGATGTTTCAATCCTCAGACAAGTACATATTCGGCCGTGACCGGGGCCGCCACTGGATTCTTTGGAGGGTGCTATTCAGCGACGGGAAAGATTATTATGGCACCGAATGGTGCGTCTGTAGTAGGTACCGTTGATCCAGTTGCTCTCACTTACGCATCATCAGGAGTTTCGGCGACGGGCTATGCTGGAACAGTGTTATTGCCCTCTGGGAATATAGTTTTAGTGCCCTGGACAGCAAGTACTGTAGCCGTGTACAATCCAGCAACGCCCGCGATAGTCACTACGACGGCTCATGGTCAGGCTAGTTCGGCATTTGCAAGCGGCGTTCTTCTTCCGAACGGGAATGTGGTTCTTATTCCGGCAAATTCAGTAAATATAATTGTTTTCAATCCAGCGACGCCCGCGATAGTCACTACGACGGCTCATGGTCAGGCGACGCCCGCCTTTTTTGGAGGCGTTTTGTTACCATCTGGGAACGTCGTCATGATGGCCCATTCTTCTTCGTACTTTGGGATGTTCGATCCAGTAGCCGCAACCTTCTCAACATTCGGGGATGCGAATGCGACTAATACAAAATACGTTGGAGGGACTTTGCTCCCAGATGGTCGGGTAGTATGCGTCCCATTTGTAAATTCAAATGTTGGGGTTATAAGCACGATGGTCCCAGTCGACCCAGCATTCTGTCTCAGCCCTTACTTTAATAAGTACTAGTTCATGGAATTAAGTTCTTTGAACTTAATAGAGAATGTCCTCAACGACTTTTTACAACTCCCAGAATCTGGTGGGAATTGGAAGCGTCGGCATTGGGACGACAAACCCTTCATATCCTCTTGAAGTTCAAACAGACACCGGGTCTGTGAATTCAACCGACACAGGTCTGAGAATTTTTTCGGGGGCCTTTGCGACTGGCACGTCAAACACGGCAGTTCGTATAGAAAAGGGCTCAGGATACGGCGGAATAATCAGCGGATACCTTTCACAAGGAGTTGGCTCGGGCTTGATGTTTTCCACACTCAATGGAGGAACTCAACAAGATATCCTTTATTTAACAAATTCCGGAAACGTAGGCATCGGGACGACTAATCCTGCGACAACTTTACAGATTTATAATTCTACTAGCGCTAGTTCCGTTGCATTTTCTGTTGCTAGTCCATTTACCGCTTCGGGTTCTGGGGTTTATTCATGGTTTGGAGTTGCTAATTCAAATTATCAATCCGGTCAAATAAATTTTCTTAATAAGGGTTCAGATACGACGAATGTTTTTCAGATTGCCTTGGCCGGGTCTACTGCTTCTGCAGTCAATATAAGACAAAATGGTGTAGGCATCGGGACGACGATTCCAGGAGCGCCACTTGCCATATACAACACAGGAGGTCATACGTCAACTTACACGGCCTATTTTCAATTACAGAACTCACCTAGTGGTTCGGCCGGTTCTACTGCTGCTATGTATATGAAAAGCGATTATCTTGGGTTTGATGTATCTGATAATGTATCAAATACCGGCGCAAATAAAAAAAATGTAATATTTGGTGAATATGGCGGAAACGTAGGCATCGGGACTGTGGCTCCTGGTTACCCACTCGATGTCGTCGGGATCGCTCGGTTTTATTCGGCAGGGTCAGGTACGGCAGGATCCAGCTTAATAATATCAGGAACCAACGGGAACTATGTATATTTGGACACGGCAACAGGAGTTGGTATGGGGTTATATACCGGTGGAGTCCAGCGTCTGGATGTGAGGAGCACCGGAGTAACAATAGCCTCACTAGCTGGTTCAGGAAATCGCGCTGTTTACTCTGATGCAAATGGCCTTCTAACAAATACAGCATCCGATCGCACATTGAAAACGAATGTCAACTCGCTCACTTACGGTCTAGAAGTTGTGTCCGAACTCGTTCCAGTATCTTTCAACTGGATAGATACAGAAAGATTCGGAACTCAGAAAGAGATTGGTTTCTTGGCCCAAGATGTTCAGAATCACATCCCTGAAGTCATAGGAACAAACTCGGATGGCACGCTTTCACTGGACTATTCAAAATTGACGTCTGTACTCGTCAAATCAATTCAAGAACTATCCGCAAAGAACACTGATCTCGAGAGCCTACTAGAGACGGCCCAGAATGATATAGATCTGCTAGAGACGCGGCTCGCTGTACTCGAGTCCATTGTCCGGGCAAGTATACCAGCCGCAGTTGTGGATCCCTCGGTGAGCCGTTCAGCCGCCTTGCTCGCACAAGCTAATTAAGTTCTTCGCCTTTTAATAGAAATGGCCGCCAAAGAGATTCTCCTTTATGGCAGCTCACAGAGCAGAGATATGACTCTCTATCCTTCAGGGAACTCGTACACCATCTTTTTGTCGAGTCCCGTGAAGAATATAGAACGTGTGGATCTAGTTAGCGCCCGGGTTCCTAACTCGATGTATAACCTAACGAATGGAGTGAGTTGCCTGATCATAGGGGGCACTACAGTCAGCCTCAACCCTGGCTTCTACGGAGTCTATGACATGGCTACGGCTCTGACCAACACAGGACTCGTCACCTGTACATACCTCACTTTTGAAGGAAAATTCATCTTTAGTTCAGCCAGCGCCTTTGGAATTCAGATTAATTCGAATGAGCTCTCGAACATCGTCGGCATACCCATTACCACAACGGCCATAGCCGCCACGCAAGTCGCCGCTTCTGGCTCAACATGGCCGACTTACGCCAACCAGTACATCTTGACCTCTAATGTGGTTGTGAATGCCTCTGTCGGAGAACAGATTTTCCTGGATATCGATGAGCTCAAGACGCCGCGGCACATCTTTACGGGAGGGCTTCAGTACGTGCAAATGCAGTCCGGTGCGACCAAATACACGACCCAACTCACTGCTGGAGATGGTCCGAGCCGAGCCTTTGCTCCGATAACACTTGACGTCAACTCTGGATTTATCAAGAACTTTCATGAAAATAAAGATTACAGAATTTCTGTTTTTTACCCTGAACCGATCAACTCCCTACAGCGACTAACTGTCAGATGGGTTGACATCCATGGCCAACCCCTTATATTCAATGGTCTTGAGCAAAACTCTTTCATTTTGCGTCTACACGTGCGGGCCAAGGTCATGGAACCGACCGAGGAAGAGAATGAACTCGAGCGCCGTGTTGCGGAGCTTGAGATTAAACGATTTATTGAGGATGTGGAAAACAAGGCTGATCCGCCCCCTCCTCCGCAGAAGACGCGCTTCGGAAGGTGGACGGTTGTCTTGCTGGCCCTTCTTGGGATTTTAGGATATGTAGTATATAAGAGATTTATCGTGCCAAATCCAGTAGGCGAATTTGGGCCTGTAGGCGTCTAAGTCCGACGGACTTAGCGAGTGACTGCGTAGACCTGGCCTGGCTTGTTGATGACAACATTGCGAGCCATAGTCTTAATGAGCATATAGACTACCACCGATAGGAGTGTTGTCAGTAGGGCAGTGATCAAGAAGAACTGGGTGGTATCCTTGGGAACCTGGACGATCATTGCCACGATGGCTCGGACAAAGTCGAGCCAGCTGAGGGAGGCGGTCAGGGCAAGAGAACCTACTATGGCGTTGAGAGCAAAAGACTCGACCTCGACTGCAACGGCACTGGCCATTTACTGTAGGTTGAGAAATTATTTAAATGCTGCCATTCCCAGGCCAATGACGGACAGGGACGTCGTGACGAGCAGGACGCGCTCACGCCAGTCCTGGGCACAGCCGCACTTCTGGCGCTGAATGGTCCAGAGCGAACTGGCCAGTGCGAAGAAAGCCACCAGGCCAAAGAGACCCAGAATCTTGGTCAGGAACATAGGTGGCTTGAGAATAAATACAACAAGGGGCCAGAGCAGAGTCAGGAAGTACCAGTACTTCAGGACCTTGCGCCGCCAATCGTTAGCACACGGGCAACCTGTTCGCTCGAGGTTAAGGATCCAACTGAGGGCCATGATATTGAGCAGAGTCCCAACGATGGCGACGCTTGGATGGAGCATTGTTACTATGAGTCAAGAAATTTTCACTCAGAGTCGTAGTCTGACTCGTCGGGCTGAATAGTTGAAAACTTTTTGAATAAATCGTCATCGTCATCAGAGTCACTCAATTGAAAAATACTAAATTTTGTTTTTTCAAATGGGCGGGGATCCCTGATGACGGCGTAGAATACACAAAATGAGTCCCCGCCTGGGTCAAACGGCTCCAGGGACTCCGTCCCGTCGCAACTTCGTTGCGCCATCTACTATTTCAGTCCTTTTCTAAAGTTATATTTTAGCGCAACTCAGGGCAAGTAAACAAGATATCCATTGTCCCCCTTTCCGTCAAATAAGTTTTTGATAGTCTTGAATCCATTAATTTCCAGAAAAGTATAGTGTCTGGCCCATATAGTCAGGATCCGGTCTGATGGGCTTCTCCACGAGGGCATTGGTTGTAAAAAGAAATCAAAATATTGATTTTTTATTCTTCCAAGGTTTACTGATCCAGCGGGTTTTGGATTTTCAGGATCAAGTGAAAAGGAGTACATATAAAATGGCTTCGTAGGTACTCGGGTGTGATAGTCTATGAACTGCGTCGTCCCAAGGTAGATGCTGGTAGCCCATAACGGGTCCACGCGGCGGATACCTTCGAAATATATACCCATCGAATTGAGTTGATTTATGTTTGAATATGTATTTGACCAGTACTGACTGCTCGTCCCTCCCTGTGCAGTATTTGAATAGTCAAACCAGTAATCTGGTACAATCGAAGAACTGTTGCGAATTGTAAAAAAGATTTCTTTTACTGGGTGAAGAAAGTCAGTCACGCACCGAACATTGGCGCTCTGGTTCGTCACGTCAAACTGCGCGATTTCAACGCTTTCACCCAAGTATATAACAGGCCCTCTGTTTTTGATAAAGTTCTTTTCTGGTTCGCTCAGGACTACAAATTCTGTATAAAAATTAAATTGCATTGATGGAATGAAAGATGGGATAGATGTTCCCGACAAGAAAGAAGACGGTGGATTGAGAGATATGCGGAAATTCATTCCAGGAACAAGGGGAAGCCCGTGTCGGAGGCACTGAAAAGGAAGGGGCACTGTGAATTTGAAAGGCGCCATCGACCAGTTTGCTGGAGTAAAAGTCGATGTGGGAGTTCCGCCACCGATTATGCTTGTGAGAGCCGCCTGCTTGCTTGTGGGGATCTGGCACTCGTTAAGAATACCTATATATTCTCCCCATAGTCTTTCTATGAGTTCTGTTCCCGAATAAAGTTCAACGTAATCTATCATAAGAATTCCCGCCTGGGCATTGAAGGATACGCCGAGGTTGGTTCCGAAAGTGAACGCCAAGTACATGGATGTCATGAGGTCTCCATTAAGTGGTATTTCAGTAGACACCTCATCTCCAAATGTAGGAACATTCTTAAAAGGAACATCTATGACTCGGCTCGCGTATAGCCCCTGGGCAGGATAAGCCTCCTTGAAAAAGGTTATTTCAGGTTTACCCGACAAGACAATGTCCTCCTGACCAAGTTGGGACAAAAGTTGCCGCCCAGCCATCTACTACTACTGATACATAATTCCAGACAGCCCATTTTCAACACGGAGAATATTATAGTTTACAGCGAATATCCGAACGGTCTTTGTAGCCAGGGATGTCAGCTCTGGTAATGTAAACTGAATATTCTTTTGATATATTCTGCTCATATTGACTGAACCAGTGGGTCTTGCGTTAAGGGGATTCCTGCACAAGGGTATCACGTATAGATTGCGTGTGGGCTGACGGGCATACTTCTCAATGGGCCCTACAAATCTCATGAAATTATCATCCATTGTACTCGCGTCTATGTAGTCTTCGCCGTTGAAGTTTATGGACACTCCGATTCCAGTATCTGTATCATAGACGTATGGACCGTCTGCCGCGTCCTGGATGATGAAATAGATCTCGCGAACAGATCCTTGAAAGTTCAAAGGGAAAGTAAGACCCGCATTCAGGCGAAACTCCGAATACTGCAATTGTCTAATTATATACTCCTGACGATGTCTAATAAACCAGTTAATCTCTGGATCTGATAAGTAAGCATAATCTACGACTACTGATGTCGTGATGGCTGCTGGAGTCGGCAGGATTCCAGGCTGTACGAGTAAACTCTGGAAGTCATTGAATGTTACCCATACTTCTAGATCCTGGAGGGGCAAGGCACAGATGGGCAAGGACAACTCGGCAGACCCGTAGAAAAAGAAGGGCAAGTTTATGTAATATGTTCGAGGATTATACACAATTGATGAATCTTTTTTCCCCGTGAGAAGCGTTAGACCTGGCTGGTTTTCTTGAGGAACAAATAAATCATTATAAATTTCAATCATCTCACCAGTCAGCGTCTGGATGGATTGCCCGCCCATCCGTAGTTCAGCACTCTGCACGAGATAAGTTCCGACCGAGTCTACGTAAGAATAAGAAATAGTAGAACCCGTGCTCGTCATGCCGACTATAGTAAAGTATGTATTTGCTGTAACATTTGTGTATATTTGACCAGCGTAAGATCCTGTAAAACCGACTCGTATCTGGTAATTATTGGCCACTTCAGCAGATGTAGGAACAGGTATTATAAGATCTGTAGTGTAGCCTCCTTGTAGACCCACGGGCAGTATTCTCGATGCTACGAGGGCAGCCTGACTCGCGTTAGCAGGGACGAGAGACGCCGCCAAGATGGCATCAGTCGCTCCCGACCATACTGTAATATTTGATACATATGCATTACTCGTTTCAACATAAGCACCTATCCTGTACTGAGACACGTTACTAAAATTTAGGTTTCCTCCTCCAGTAACGGATGTATGAAAAGAGTTCCCATAAGTATTGGAAATTGAATAAAGATTTATGTTTGAAGTACTTAATTTGTAGTTTGCCGCGTAAGTGTTACTCGCCCTTACGAGGAGGCCGTTTTGCCTAAAGTCATTTTGTTGAGAAATCTTTGGAAAAGTATTTGAACCAAAATATTCTATTCCAAAACTTGTTGTTGATATGGCGTTACCAAGGGCATTCGTATCATTTGTGGAAACAATTATAGAATAATTATTTTGACTAGGGCTGACGACTTGCACGGGGAGCGTGAAGCTGACGCTCGGACTCGATGCCTGGGGACTGTTCCACTGGGAAACCACATTAGCCTGACCAAACTTGTTGAGCCCTATGAGTTGTTGCTCAATGAGGGCTACGGAACTAATTGTGTTTGCTGAATTTACAGAAAGGGTTCCAAAAATATTATAAAGTCCAGTCGTTCCAAATGCGAAAGTATTACTCAATGTATTTGCTGTGACCTGTTGGGTGATCCCGTTTCTCGCAAGATTTGAAAAGGGTAGAGTATTATTTATAATTGCAGCATTTGCGCCAACTGTCCAAAACTCGTTCAGATCTTCCACAAGAACTTCCATATCGGCACCAATAGCACCCAAGGTGGCACCTTCAAATTCTACAAAATAATATTGAGTAGGATCTGTTACATTGACTGGTAATACAGCCTTTGTATTTTGGCCCGAGAACTGCACGTTATAAGTATAAATATAGTCGTAATCATATCCAATGGCGTATCTAGAATCAGTGGATATATGACCAATTCCTATACGGGTAGGAGCGCCAAGGCCAGTAGCGGTAATAGTAACCGCGTAAGTTCCTGGATATTTAAACTGAAGATTTCCCACTCTGGGCGTATATGAGATGAAAGAGCTCACACCTATAACATTTGAAAAATTCTGAAATTTAATGTATATAGGAGTTGTAAACTGAGCGAGTGGGTCTGTTTTGGGCTGATTAACGGGAATACCTTGGGCAACCGCAGAACCCGAGGATTTACTAGGGCCAACGAACAACAGGGAGTTGGATGCGTTCGTAGTAGCGGATGCATTGTAGGGTTTCCAGCCAGACTGAAGAACTGTAAAGTTTGTAGGTCCTCCGCCATTAAAATTCCAGTATGTTGCTGGTTTGTTATTAATAGTCCCTGTACTAGAGAATCCATTGGGATCTAGGCCCCAAAATACACCTATTGTAGTCACATCTGATGTGTAGACAGCCACACTCGTAACGGACGCCGCCAACTTAAATTGCCCCAATGAAGAGCTATATGAAATATATGGCGACAGGTCCGAGCCAAACCAAGAAGGAGATGGGGGAGGCGCAATGAAAAAAGTCTGAACGCCTGCCGAAGTATTTGACTGTGTAGTGCTTCCATTTATAAAAAGATAGGGCTGGGGATTCATGTTCTGAACGGGCTGATTCCACTGGAATTGGGTGATTGCTGGGAAAATCTGAGGTAAAGTGACTGAAAGGGTCGTGGACTGTATCATGTCACCTTTAAAGGGAATGCGGCAGATGGCCTGGCTTCCCCAATTAATTTGTTGATTTTGAAAAGGAATATTGAACGATTGAACACTAAAAGGAGTGTGCCGTCTATACACTCCCCTGAAGTATGTAACTTGTGGGGCGCCTGTAAGGTAGGCGTCTTGCATTCCGAGAGCGGCGAGTTGAACCTCTCCTGCACTCATTCTACTAACTTGCTTGGAAAAAAGGAGGCTCGGGGGGCTGCGGTCTCCTGGGCCGCGAAATATGTCCGCAACTCCCAGGATGACTGTTCAATTGAGAAAATTCGACCCCAGAACAATGGCGGATGACAAGGTCTGTATTTTCATCGGTAAGCGTGGTACTGGAAAGACGAGTCTCGTTACGGATATCCTCTGGCACAAGAAGCACTTGCCAGCGGGCATCGCCATGTCAGGCACCGAGGAGGGTAATGGTCACTACCGCAACTTCATCCCCGACCTCTTTGTGTATGGAGAGTACAACAAGTCGGCTATAGAAAAGATTATAGATAGACAAAAAAGAAATATAGCCGCCGGCAAGGTCTCGCCCGTCTTTATTCTTATGGACGATTGCATGTATGACCGAGCATTTATGAGAGACTCGTGTATACGCCAACTCTTTATGAATGGCCGTCACTGGAAGATATTCTTCATGATGACAACTCAGTACTGCATGGATATGACTCCTATGATTCGGACCAACGTGGACTATGTCTTTGTTCTTCGAGACAACGTTCGTCAGAATCGTGAAAATCTTTACAAGGCTTTTTTTGGAGTTTTCCCAACATTTGACCAGTTCTGTCAGGTGATGGATGCCTGTACGGAGAACTACGAGTGCCTAGTCCTGGACAACACCTCTAAGAGTAACGATGTTCAAAACTGCGTCTTTTATTATAAAGCAACTCTTAGGAAGAATTTCCGCTGTGGTTCGGCGGCCCTTTGGGACTTTCACCGTCGGCACTACAACCCCAAGCACGGTCTGGCTGGCTCCAAGCCAGGAGGACTAGCCAGGAAGCCTACGAATACTATAGTCGTAAAGAAGGTCTAGAGACGAGTCCTAAGGACTCGGATCCCAGGCCCCGCGGCCCACTGTGTTCAAAAAATTAAAAGACAACCATAAATGGAGCCATATGATGCGAATGGTTCTACTGAAATATCGTCTGTTATTCCCCAAGGTCTCCTCGAGACGCCGCTGAATCCGCCGGAAAAAAACGTTGGAGAATCTCAAATGGCGGAGTTCTCTACGTCACTTGACGAGATCGTTCCCCCTGGCGGGCAGATGCAAATGCAGAATATGGTGATGGGTCAGGTCCCTCCCCCATCCGCACCTATCCAGCAACAGCAACAGCAGGCCCATCACGGTAAGATTCCATTCAATATGTCCCCAGAGCAGTACATGGCAGCCCTGGCTGGTCTGGCGGCCGTCGTGGCGGGGTCCAAGCAGGTCCAGGAGCGCATAGGATCCTTCTTTCCCAATATCGAGGAGGGCTCGATGACGGCTATGCTCATCACGGCCCTTGTGGCGGCCCTGGTTTTCTATGCAGCTCAGAAGTTCTTATAAAGAAATAAACTAAAATATTTTCATGACGACTTGTGACAAATATATACATTATGTAGAAACTTCATTAAATAATGCATTTTCACAGAAATCCAAAGTTGTTCCGGAAATTCTAGAAATGGAGGGAATGTCTGGCCGACTCACTCGGCACCTTTACAATAATTTACTTGGCATGGATAATGCAAGATATCTGGAAATTGGCGTATGGCTAGGTTCCTCCACGTGTGCAGCCATGTGTGGTAACAGGGCCAACGTTGTTTGTATTGATAATTGGTCAGAATTTGGCAAGGCAAAAGAATCTTTCATGAATAGTTTTAATAAATATAAAGGTCAAAATAACGCGATTTTTATAGAAGACGATTGTTTTAACGTGGATGTATCGACACTTCCAAAGTTCAATATATATTTATATGATGGAAATCATGAGAAAGAGTATCATTACAAAGCGCTTTCTCACTATTACAATTGCCTAGATGATATTTTTATTTATATTGTTGATGACTGGAATTGGCTCCATGTGCGAGAAGGTACAATGGATGCAATTAGACAGTTAAACTTGAATATATTGTGGGGCCGTGAAGTTAAGACAACGGATGATGATACGCATCCACCGTGGGGAAGTCCTGAACAACTGGCGTGGCACAATGGATGTCTTATAGCCGTAATTTTGAAGGAACCTAGGGTCTGATATCCTCCCCGCAGTAGGGCCCGACGTCGCCCATAGTATACAGCCCATGCTCTGAGCAGTACTGCTTGAAATCTTTAAAGTTTTTCCAAAAGTTGGACGAGTGCTCGTATTCCGATACGGACGAGTGACACAACTCGTGAATTAGTACATGCATCGCTGTATTGACCCTGGTTTCTGGGTCAATACTCGGATCCATATCCATACATATGTAAATTTCGTATCCTTTGTTGACGTTAAATCCTATTGCCCCCTTGGACTTGTTCCAGCCATTCATGGCCGTGAGGATGACGCGATTCTTTATTGGCTCCCAGCGCGGGTCGAGGTTGGCGTCCGTGTGGAGTGTCCAGAGGAGCCTCTCGTATCTCTGCTTGATCTGAACCAAAAGTGGGGGCTGATCATTGAGGACAAGGATCGCCACAAGGAGTCCCAAGAGCAGCATGGCTACAACGCCCTTCATCTATTATACCTTTCGAAAAGAAAACTTGGTGTACAAATCTGAAATGAGACCATTAGGCCTGGGGATCATGGGCTCCCACATCAGAACCTCGAATCCGAGCCTCTCTATAAATTCAGGGCCATCGAGCATAGGCTCTTCACGCGGGCCATCTGCATAGAAAGGGCCGTCGGCCAAGTTGACCCAGAGTCGGTCTCCTCGGATTTCAAGGGTATTGCCGAGGCGGTCACTCCATGGCTGACCATTTGTAAGCATCTCGGCCCTGGCCTTTTCAGGAACTATACCTATGAGAAGACCTCCAGGAGGCAGAACACGCCTGATAGCCTCCAGGGACTCTTCGAAACAGTCAACTATGTAGTGTAGTGAAAAGTTGTAGCACACAATGTCAAAAGCCCCTTCTACGTGACGAATATCTCCAGGACCGATAATCTGGACCTGACTCCGGCTCTCCAGGGCCCGAACCCTCGCTTCTCTGAGAGATTCTTCATCGGGATCGATTGCTACGACTTCAGCCTGTTTTAACATTTTCCACTTATGAAGATCGCCTCCACGGCCACAGCCGCAGTCGAGGACGCGAGCTCCAGGCCAGACATAGTTTCCTATGATATCTCTTTTGCACTTGTTGTGCAGTTTACGCATCTCTTGCGTCATTTTACTTAAAAAATAAGAGCCCCTTACTTTTAAATGGGTTCTCTCGAGCCAGACTACCTGACGATCCCCGGCCAACTCTTTGCCTGCATTTCGTTCGTCGGCCCCGACCAGCCACAGAAGAATGACCTCCTGGGCATGAAGATTCGTGGGTGCTTCCCGACCCGTGATGAGGCCGCGAGCCACGCCAAGCGCCTCCAGAAGGAGGATGGCCTGTGTGACATCTATGTCGTTGACATGTACAAGTGGCTCCTGATCCCACCGAATCGCGACCAGATTGATAATGTCCACTATGCCAACGAGAAGCTCGAGGAGATTATGGTCAAATATCGTGAGAATCAGTCGCAGGCCGCCTCCATGTTCGAGAAGCGCAAGCGCGATATGATGGCCAAGCCCCTTGACGGCCCGTATCCCTACGCCGATCCTTCGGATGAGAACTCTGTGTACTATAACCGTCCCGATGTACCCCCAATTCCTCACCCTGCAGAAATCTTTGATAAGCTCAAGGAGGAGTTCCCTGAGAAGGATGAGGAGGTCCTACGTCGTATGGCTGCTGCCGAGGTAAGCCTTGAGATCGCCAAGCGCAAGAAGGAGGATGAGGAGCGGCGCTTGGCTGGAGCGGAGAACCCAAAACTCCAGTCACAGAATACAAAGGATGGTGACCCAGCGGTTCCCATCGACGAGGTATCCCCAAATCCTGCATTTAAATTCTAAGTAAGTTAGTAGATGTGGCTCACTCTTATAAGCCTGGCCATAGTCCTGTGGCTGCTTTCAACTGCCTATGGACTTTTACCTATGCTCAAACCTCCCGCGTGGGATAATCCTTTTGCGAAAACCCCATACTACGACTATGATTACATGAAAGATGTAACGGACTCTACCAGACGTGAAGGGGCCTGGGTCGGCTTTCTTCAGGAAGATGTCTATAAAAACAGAACTGGACCAATCGGAGAATTCGTGGGAAACGATTCTCCGAGTAATAAAGCGCCATTGTATTTTATTAATAAAGACACTACTCCTCAAAACACGACGGCGGCGCTGGCTTCGGCGCAGTTCCGAGTTTTCGCACACTACACACAACCTGGGGAATAGCCTCGCATTTTACTTTCCATGAATGACCATAGGTCTCATCGTCATTAAGACTCCCATGACGATAACTCCTATAGCAATGCCTATAATTAACTTGTTGTCAACAAAACTACTGCTTCTTTCCTCGAACTGGAACCTTGGTTGGTACCTTACGGGCGGGGGTTCTGGGGGCGGCTCTGGATCCAGCCACTGTGGGGTGTACTCCACTGGAGGAGGCGTCGGAATCCGAGTCTGTTCCTGATCCATTATCATCCTCGTTGCTCTCGTCTCTATCTGGAACAACGAAGCCATCAAGGTCACTGTCGTCATCTTCTGCCTCTAATTCAGAGTCACTGTACTCTATACCCGAGCCAATCTCTGACTCATCCTCGTCATAGTCATCAGACCCATAATCATCCTCAACTTTCTCTATCGGCTCATAGCGAACTGGCGCACGTACTGCACGGCCATAGCGCGTGCGGGCCTCAGGCGCGGGTGTGGCCTCCAAGGGCGTCGAAATGGGGGCTGCGTCCAATGGGGTTGACATCTATGGTAAACATGGGTTTTGAATCGTTTAAGTAGAGTGTTTGCGGCTGATCTGGGATGACTTCATTCAAATATCTTGGCCTAAATACTGTCCCATTCGTCATGGCCCGCTGATTCAATAGGACCTCTCCTTCATATCCTAAGCGGTCCGCTAGATTATTAACCTCATCCGTAAAGTTTGTATTCATAAGGCCGAGATTCCGTGCGTGATCCACGGCTCTATAGAGAGGACATGGCTCTAGATTCTTGTCAAACTCCCGTAGGCTCGTCTGGAACAACATCCATTCGTCTGGGTCCAGACCCGAATACTTGTGAAACTTCTGTTCGAATTCCCGGAAACGTCCCGCGCCAGGCCTCGGGAAGAAGATCCACAAGACTAGGACGAGTAGGAGTATCCACACAAACAGATTCATTACTAATAGATGGCGGGAGAAAATGCTCACGACCAGAAAACTCGAAACACTCTTCGTTGAGGCACTTTTGGACTATACTTTTACCATTTATGTAAAACCAGATGTGATTCGACTTGTGAGATCCCCTGATGCGCTCGCACCACTTCGAATCCGTCTCTACGCAGAGACCCTTGCCCTCCCCCTTTTTGGTCCTTCGAACAGCCCTGACCCTGGAGTTCTCTTGACCCTCCATATTGTTCTGAATAAACTGCTCGAGACGTGAAGAATCTGTTGCGAATGAAGCCGCCTTGACCCGCCCCGTCTCTCCGCCAGTCGTACGGACAGAAAAGAGCTTGAGCGCATCGAGACAAGGTGCCGCGTTAAGAGATTTTCCGTCTGGGATAGAACGCCACGGCACGTAGGCTCCATTCGCCCCCTTCTTCAGAGACCACAAGCAGCGAAGTCCCGCCCCTCTGTATACGCTCGCATCTATCGTCTCGGGCCAGTGATCTTCTTCGAGATTCATAAGAATCTGGGTCCTCAGAGAAACAGCCTCTGTCTTGGTGACCACGAGATCTGGCCAGTGCATATGTATCCCTGACTTGACCTGGCCTTTGTCTTCACGGGCAGGGGCCCGTGCCACGAGACAGCGGCCTCCCTCCCCAACGGAATCATAAATCTTCCGACAGAGTTCGAGCGTCTCGTCATCCGCGAGAGATTTCTCCGCTCGATAGTCAATATCAACAAAAAACCGGAACTTTTCAGTTTTTTGTTCGACGACAAAGAGTTTCTTACCACACGCAAGGTCCGAGAGGTAGGCCCTCCAGAACGCGTCGAGGTCGCGTTCTGGGACGTGAAGCTGGCCGCCATTCATAAGAACATGGGTCGGAGCCTCGTTATCCTTGCGATTCCATTTTAGAATTTGCATCTTACTAAGAAAGAGATTATTTCCTCTAAGAGACCGAGGCTGGGCTGCAAGCCCAGAGTCTCGTGACCCGGTCCTTCGGACCGAACTCGGTTTACTTCCACCCAAAAAAGTCATCAAAGGCACTGCGAGTTTTCTGAACGGGAGGCTCGACCTCTGCGACAGCCACCTCTTGCTTCATAGCCTCGCGCTTCTCCTCCTCAACCTCAATAAAGTGATAAATTTGCTGAATAGAATATTTTAGAAAGTCTGATGGCGGCGTAGAGTCATCACCACGAAGATTCAAAAGGCGGACGATCAACTGATCCTTCTTTTGAGTCATTTGTTTTAAACTATTTTTTTATTTTTTTTAATTTAACCCATTATGGGTCCAAAGGGGGCCTTGAATCCATCGAACATGTTCGTCTGTGTTCCGTAGAAAAATACAGGGAACATCATGCCTGGGTAGGTCCCTTGGAAAGTTCCCGTCAGGGTCTCGGGAAGAAAGTTACACATTGCGAATGTCATTACCAAGATTGTAAAGAGCTGGAAAATAGCCCAGAAGAATTTATTCCACCTTGATTTCAGTTTCAGGACGAGAAGCCCAAAAAGAGCATTTACGCACAGACCCAAGACAAGCCCAAACGTAGCCAGAACCACCATGGCCCACATTTCTCTCTTGACCGAGTGACTCTGGCCATTGTTTCCGAGGCGATTCCCCGTGCCGAGGCTGGCCCGACCAAATAACTCGGACCATTTTGGCGGGGCTAGTACCGCCTTTACTTTGTTTAAAGTCCCAGAGGGCTGGGGCGCCTGCATCTACTAAGGGCGTATAAAAAAAGGTTGTTTTTCTGGTTTTGCCAGAAACTTTTGAAACTGTGGATTCCTGAGAACATGGGTCCGTATCATGTCCCAGAGGTCTCGCCGCCCCGTGATTCCTTCGAGTGTATCAAACTCGCACGAATCATTCTCATCGTAGTTTTTTCGGAAAGGAACTTGGCGGCCATCCATCTTTGCCTTTTCCTCATTGAAGCGAGTAACTATGTGACTTTGCTCAGTCTCAGTCATATGTACGTCAAAGACATATACGTGATACACGTTATTTACGCCCTCCGAGTCTTTGAAGGAAAAACTGAAATAGGAATATGTTCCCTTTTTCAGATTTATGATCCCACGAGTCTCTTCTTCTAGCTCGCGAACTGCACAGCGTAGAGGATTGAAGATTTCACGGCGGCGACATCCGCCCGTTACAAATGTCCATTCTTTGTATCTTCGGTCGTGGACCAGTAGGAACTTGGCGGGATCCCCGTTCACAGAACTACTCACAGGTATCGCTATACTCTTATGCCTTTCGTGCGGAAGGTCGTTCCGCCTCGGTGATGGATCCATCACGCTCTACTACTGGGCTGTCAAAATAATTGGCCAGGTTACGCGAGCCGGGATCGTAACTAATCAAAAAAACGAGTCCCAAAAGGAGGATCCATGGCCACATCTGCATCCTTAGTATCCATCGAAGAAAAGATGTTCGAAAGTAATTTCGCGGTCGGGGGTCTGATATACCCGAGTTTTTAGAACCTCGAGTCGCTTGGCCCATGGTCTCTTCCTGATTTACGGTTTTTAGCCGTCTTCAAGCGTCACTTGAGACATTGCACGAGCGACCAAATTTATCGAGGAACTCGGGCTCTGCCTGAGGTGCCCGAGAACACGAAGTACATTTTTGTGTAGACATTTTGAGATGGGCACATTTCTTTGTGTAAAGAAAAAGATCAGTTAGCGTACATGACGCTCCCCATGCCCTTCTGGAGACGGAGCACGTTGTAGTTGACTGCGTAGAGGTATGGGGTTCCCTTCTGAGTGGCGCTGATTGGTGCCACGCCTGGATATCCAGAACCGGTGGCCGTAAGATCGAAGGTTTGGTAGTTCACAAGGGCCTGGAGACCGTTCGTCAGGCCGTTAGGGACGACGAGGCGGTACGTGTCAAGCCGAGAGAAGTTGAGCGTTCCGGTTGGCTGAAGCTTGGAGGTGTCGAGGCAGTAAGGAATTATAAGAATGGGGGTTTCGCCTCCGTTGGCGTCATAACCCCATGGTGTGTGGTAGTATTGGTTTGCGTTCGTCCAGCACGGAAGTGGGCGCGACTCACCGACATCCACTCCGTTAATCTGGACCTTGAGCTGATAATTGGCGGCGGTGGCAGACCCACTGCCAAAAGTTCCAGACGCGGCAGACGATGAATAGAGCGGACCGTACGGAAGACACTGGAAGGCTAGGAACTTGACAGGCTGGGCCAGAGCGAGCTCCTGAACTGCGTTCTGGCCGATGGGAACCCGCTGAACCTGAGTAATGAGGAGGTCGTGCGTCGCCTGGGCGAAGTACTCGCGCTCGGCCTGATCAAGGTACACAAAGTTGCACCAGCACTGATAGTTGAGAGCAGCGTACGTGGTTCCCGCATTTGGAGCCTGAAGAGCGGGAGAAAGAGTATTATTGAGATTGGGTGCCCAGGTGATGCGAATCTCCACATCGTGATACTGCAGGGCCACCAGGGGTAGGCTCACGGACCAGTCCTTGCAGAAGAAAAACTTGAACGGATAAAATGAAGACTTCTTGTTACTGGGTTTGTAGTTATCTATAGTTCCAGTGCTGTTCAAGTAGCGCTGGGACCAATTCGAGCCGCCGACGACCGGCTCGACATCTAGGTCGTAATTTACATCGTGCAGATCAATCACCTGGCCGCCGATGAGCAACTCAATCTTATCAATTACCTGAGTCCAATCAAGATTGGGAACCTGGGCTCCGTTGGTGTCACGGGCCGTCAGATACATGTAGGACAACAGATCACCTTTCTTCTCGATACGGATGGTCGAAATAGACCCTGGGAAAGGAATACCCTGGATCGTCTGGCGCTCTGGAGCCGCTGCGTAGTGAGTGTACCGCTTGTAGTTGGAACGGAAAAAGGAAATTTCAGGCTTGCCCGAAAGCCAAGTATCCTGAGCACCGGTAGCGACGAGCTGGACAATACCTCCACTCATTTACTAAGGACATCTAGTTTTTTCACACAGTCGCCCACGCGGGGATCGCCAGGGGGTTATTGACCACCTGGTTCCGGGCAATGTTGAGGTTGCGCTGAGAGGCTAGAGGGTTCGGCTCGCTCTTGTTGTTGTTGAGATTCCAGTTCTCTGGAGGCTTGTATGGCCCGGCGCCTCCTGCAGCGTGGAGATCCATCGGACCTGGCCGGAGAGGAATAGACTCGGCGCGCGTGCGAGTCGCCGCCCCGTTTGCTCCCTGGGGATCGGCTCGAACATTCATACGGCCGCCATTTCCAGCCCGATCAGGATTCACGCGATTACCAGTCGAATGAGGCAGAGAAGTGTCCATGACGTCCGGGTTGTACGCCTGATAAACTGCAGCGTACTGGCCTGGACCCATCTCCAGGCCGTCTCCTGAGCGCATTCCAGTCTCCTGGCGAATAGTCGTCTTACGGGTCTTGATTTGATCTGGACGTCCCTCTGGAGCCCTGATAACACCTTGACCCTGACCACTGTTCTGGGCAGGCGGGCGGGTCCAGGTCTTTGTTACCTTGGCCTGGTGGCTCATCTGGCCGTTAATAAGACCCTTGTCTGGGAAGGCGACACCTCCGCTCTGGACGAAATAGCTGGCTGGTCCCTCTCCACCTGGCAGGGTAACGAGCTTCTCTTCATTCACATTGTTGGGCAAAGCGCGGAAGAACTGCTGGAAACCGCCAATGGCTGGAACATTGGGGGCGGCGCCCAAGCCAGGGCCGACGCGAATCCGTTCCATTGGCTGGAGGTTATTCATCTTGTTCGTAACGTTCTCACGGTCATACAAGTCATAGACTGGCTGACCATGCGGGTACCTATTAGCCATTGGGGAGAAATCCTGAAGAGAGGGCACGGCCTCTTTGGGAGGAAGATAGGCATCCCCTATCCGACGACCGAAAAAGGGGTTGATCGGCCGAAGACCGAAAGCATCCGCACGCATACCAGGAGCGCCACCGGACGCCAGATCTGTATCGAGACGGGTCACCTGATGAGGGGTCATCATAATGGGTACAGTGGTTGCAGGAGCAGCAGATTCAGAATCACTGAATCTCTGACCCGCAAACACAAGACCGACAATTGCTGCTAGAGCCAATGGGTCCATATTACTTTTAGTTTATATTTTAACCCACGTACTTCACCCTGCCTGGACCAGACATTGCGGCCCAGGGGCTTGGGCGAAGATTAAGGTAAGGGACGACGGTGGGGTTGCGCTGGTTAAAACGACTGTTCTGGTCATTGCTGTAGGTGCTGATAGGGTCAAACAGGCGAACTGGGAAAGGGTCCCCGCCAATGTACAGATTCGGGAAATCATACGGTGTCTCACAATACTGGTTCTTCCACGTGGAGGTGGTCTGTGACCGCAGACGGTCATCCACCTTGACCACATCTGCAAGCATAATTTGCGCTGGCCCCTGCCAGATTCGAGGCTGGAGGGTCAGCTGGTCGGTCATAAGGTTTCGGCCCATTACTGATTGCAGAGGTTTTTTTCTCAAGTGCATAGCACTTCCCTTAACGCCCATTACCCGCGCGCATCTGTGGCCGCTCTGGGAAGTGGAAGCGGTCGCTGTCCAGGTCGGCGACACCTGAACCATCTTTGGCGAATGGTGCGAACTTGGCTCCAAAAGAACCCTCGGCGAAGGCATTCTGGTCGTTCGGAATGGTCGTACTGGCTGGACTATAAAAGTTGCGCTGAGCCTCCTTCTTGTTCTCGAAAGGATGAATAAAGTCCCAAGCAGTATCAGTTTGGGGCTTGACGCTCGCGGCCCAGGCTGCTGGGGGGCGGTCGGGATTATCCACATAGTCCGTTAGTAGCACATTACCCATTGGGTTATCTATTGTAGGCATCGTCACTGTATCACGGGCCCAGTACGGGGCGCGACCCTCTGTCTGTGTCGGACGAATCTTTCCATCTGGAATCTGGTTATTTGTATACAAAAAATAGAGGACGGCCAAAACAAGGATACCTAGGGCGAGTATTCGTGCATCCCGCTTAATAAGATACAAAATACTCATCGCGTAAACGACAAAACGAGTTGTGGCCGCAACCCGATCCTTGGCCGACTGAAAGGACGTTGGCCAAAACTCAAGAAGTTTGTCCTTGCGAAATATCTCGTGAGGATCCATCTACTATTTACTTCTTACTTTTTTTCTGACGAGAGCCGCTTGCTACACGGCGCTGGGGCTGAGGACGGGGCGCGCCCATTCCGGGGAAGCCACCGCCGCCCATCATACCTGATAGAAGACCACTCAGGGCTGAAGGGTCAAAAGCACCGCTCTCGGCGCACTTCTTGGCCGCTGCCTCGATGGCGCTGAGAGTCTCGGGCGGGAACATCGAAAGGGTCATTCCAATCATGTACATACCATTCAGGTGGTTCCAGATGGCCTGCTTGGTCTGGTCGGATGCGCCATCCCATACTGGCGCAAAAGATAGTTGCTTGATGAAGGCTGGGTCACGGGCCGTCAGACCCTTGGCGTCAATCTTCATAAAGGCATCGAGTGGGCCACGGACAGAAGACTCACGAGCAGTCACAAACTCCACCTTGAAAGCCTTCACGGATTCGTCATCAGGGAAGGCACCTTCAAGATCACCGATAAAGTCAGAGTATAGCTCGTTAAATGCATCCAGGGAACTCATTTAATAAAGGGTTTGCTTTACTTTTAACTAAATGAGCGCAGGAGCACTTGATACAGAAACAAATGAATATGTTCTCCCTCGTGATGCCCTGAAGGAAAGGAGGTATCACTGCGTGGACTGTGGAGACCGCGTCATACCCAGGCAGGGAGACGTCCGTGTACACCACTTTGCCCATAATGTAAAAAATAATTGTACATATTTTGAACACCCTAACGAAAGTCAGGTACACAAGGACGCCAAGTATCGCCTGGCCGAAATGTTAAAACAAAAGAAAAAAATAGAAATTGGCTGGGAATGCCAGGCCGACAGATGTCAAGGTTCAAATTATGATGAGATTAATGTGTTGTATACAGATGGTGACGAAGTCAGGGTGGAGTTCAGGGGACCTGGGGGATCTTATGTAGCAGACGTGGCTCTAGTGAATGGCGGAAATCCTAGATATATTTTTGAAATAAAAAATACTCATGCGACAACCACTGAACGGCCCGAACCATGGTACGAGTTTGACGCAAAAGATTTATTAAAAGATGAATTGGATACTCTATATTGTCGACGACCTGGGAGAGAATGCTTGGGTTGTAGGACTCTCAAGGAAGTATGGATCTATAAAGTACCTACTATTTATCCTGCAAAATTTTGTAAAGATAATTGGGAACAAAATAAAAAATGCATATTATGTGACCGCATTAGATATTCGCCAGTTTTCGCTGCGCGAAAATATCGCGCCTTGTGTAAAATCTGTCTAGAAGAAACAGATGAACTGAAAAAGAGATTTTCATATTCATCTCAAATTGAAAATCAAATTTCTTCTAAAAAATGGCTTTTAGATGACTAGAACGGATCTAAACTCACAGACTCCCTGTGTCCAGAACCTTGTGCGACTATGAAGTAGACGAGAATCGCCACAAGCATGGCTGGCTTGGCATACTCCGAGTTTGGTGCGTTGGTCTTTCCGTTCAACTTGTTCTTTCCCATGAGGTAGACGACGGTGACGACTCCAGCAATGGCGGCCGCGCTAATAGGCTGACGAAGGTACTGATCCATTCTTATTGTTGTGCAGGATTTTTCATAGTCTCTGGCGCGCTCGGAAAGAGCTCCTCCCTGTGAGGCGTTTGATTGATTGGCGTGACATTTATGGTTTTGGAGCCCCCAGGAGTCTCATCGGGATTAGGCAACTCTGACTCGTCAAGAGGTGTGCCTGCGGGCGGGGGGCCCTCAGAAGCCTCGAGCGCCGCTTCCATATCGGGCTCCTGGTGTGTATCCTGTATCAGGTCCTCGCCGGGCTCCTCTTCTGGCTCGTCGTCATCCTGGCCCATATTGAAATCATCAATATTCTTCGGGAAATAGTTGTCCATTATTGCTTCAAGCGGAACCAGGTTCTCGATAGTCTCGCGGATGCACTTGGTGAAACGCCTCGTCAGGTCCTCGCGACGCTCGCTCATAGTCTTTTCATCCGTGATAATGTATGGGTCCTCGTAGAGATCCCGGGCACACTCGATAAAAGACGTATGGACGAACACGTCATTGCTCGGCAACTTTAAATTTATTTTCTTTGAATTTTTATCGATCCTGATCGCACTCAGTATCTTTACGTGTATGACGAACACGGCCGCTATAAGTCGCGGGAACAGAGGGCAGGCCTTGAGGATGTTTGACACGTGCTCCTTGACCTTGACGTTTGACCATTCACCCTTAATCTTACGGAGATTCTGACGGTAGTTTTCCAGGAACTTTCTGTCCTTGGTCTCCTTCTTCGTATCCTCCCACATGGTCACGAGAACCTCAATGATTTCTGGGAGCATAGCATCCACGAGTTTCCTCGAGTAGCGTCTCTCTGCGTCATTGAGAACTTCCATTAATAATCAACTACATGAAAATGTTTCAGCGTAAACGCGATGTCTGCGAGTAGACCCACCAGGCTGAAGAGTAATAAAACTTTTTCTAAAATATTTTTATTTTTCTTTTCATAAAAATATTTCAGACTGAGGGCAAAAAAAGGAACTGCTAGGATGTCACCTAGGTGACTGACTTCCATGCTTACTACTTACCACGGAGTTTTGCCGCCACCTTTTGCATGTTGGCCAGTCCTGAGAAGAGATCATCTCCTGGTTCGGGCACTGGCGCCACGTCCAGGCGTTGTGATCTTACGGGAGCAGTCTTCGCGGCGCGGTCCCACCTGACGATGTACTGTCCTGGTTCAAGTCCCTGTTCAACCTGATATCCTGCAAGCACCAGTTGGCGCCGCAGGTACCAGAGAGCCTCATCGTAAGGATACATGGGAAATCCTAGAACCATCGGCGGCACCTGAAGAGTCGCCGACTTTTCGCGGCGTTCTGCCGCCGCCTGAACTTTTCTTGAAAATTGTTCAAGAATATGTTTATAAGTATTCTTGCGTATGGCATTTCTGGCCCGATCCCTCTCTGCGATATCTCCTGCAGATATCATTGCTACTCATGGCTCTTACTTTCTGTTGACCAAGTCTACGCAAGAACCTTGGTTGTCCCAGGCAACTCGTGAAACTGCTTCAGAGACTCTTTCATCTGAACATTAAGAGAATCTCGGATATCTGAGTAGGCCTGGTACTTGTCGGCGACAAAGCGCTCGAAGGGTCCATCTGCAGATGGGGAGCTGGTATGAGTGTTCTTCAGGAGGTTTACAGTTCCCTCAGGTGCTACAGTAGCTGTAACATCATACTGCTCTCCAAAAAATCCACGCGTGTCCAGGAACATGAAACGGGCATTGTAACTCGTACCTCCCTGGGGGCTGGAAATTGGATTTATGTATACAGTATTTATCGGCTGAAGCCATGGAGCCCCTGCCTGTATCTTTTCTACTATCGCCTGTATTATGCTACGAGGCACTGATGGAATGTTACTGGGAGCAACAGGGTCTGCATATGTCGCCGTCAGCGACGAGGTGTTCCAGAAGAGGTAAGCGGTCACGAGGGCTACGGCTCCCAGAATAGCCACATCTGCCTTCATGTGTTAATAATGGCTTTTAAAAAAAATACAAAAGATCAATGGCACTCTTGGTGTTTAGCGATAAGTGCCAATATTCTTTTGAACTTTTGAACTTTATAAAATCCAACCCCACCTTGGGGCCAATGATAAAGTACCATAATGTATCAACGCACGGCCGCCCAGCAAACCCCAATGTCAAACGCGTTCCAACATTAGTTACATCCGATGGCAATATCCTAGTAGGCGGCGAGGTTCGCAATTGGCTCGAGTCCATGATACCTTCGGAAATTGAGAACTGGTCTTCAGGTGGGATACTTGCCGCGAGTCTTGATGGGGGTGACGGCGGCCCGGAGATGTTTTCACTTGATTCATACGGAACAAGTATGCAGCCAATGCTCACACCTGAACTCAAGGCCAAGATGAGCAAAGATGTCAAGGATGCTTATTCTTCGGGTGTTGGTAGTTAAAAGATATAATTACTTCCCTGCAAGGATGCATCTACGAACCATTCAGGCAAATGCTATTAAAGGTATTTTTGAGGTTCTAAAGGACATTATCAATGATGTGAATGTTTATTTTAGTCCAGAAGGTCTCAAGATTCTGACTCTCGACACGGCCCGAGTTACCCTCGTCCACATGAATCTAGCGGCCGAAAACTTTGAAGAGTATTCTTGTCCTACCGAGATTACGGCCGGATTGAACATGGCGAATACCTTCAAGCTTCTCAAGTCGGTCGGTCCTACAGACACCCTAACTATGAATATCAATGGGTCTGAACTCCTGGAATTTATTATTGAAAATACGACCAAAAAGTCCAAGACAACCTTTAGTCTCAAACTTTTAGATATAAATGAAGATATTCTTGATGTTCCCGAGATTTCGATGGATGTTATAACGACCATGCCAAGTATCGACTTTCAGCGCATCGCGCGCGACATGGGCAACTTGGCCACTGATATGGACGTGTACCGAGAGGATATGCGGCTGGAGCTCTCATGCGAGGGGGACTTTGCGAACCAAAAGACGGTCCTCGAGTTCCCTGATTCTTTCCCCAATAGGATAGGAGCCACATACAATTTGCGGTACATAAATATGTTCACCAAGGCGACCGGGCTCTGCTCATCTGTTCAGCTTATGCAGGACTCTTCGGATGAAAATATGCCTATAGTTTTTAGATATGGAATTGCAAACTTGGGTGACGTAAAGTTCTACTTGGCTCCACGAGTTGACGAGTCTTAAACAATTGGCCAGATTTTCCGATAATGGAAGCCAGATTTAATGAAAAGGTGCGTGAGTTTCAGGCCCGTATAGAATCAGCACAGAGTTCGGAAAGGGGACGAATAGAAAGTGAAATGTATGAGTACATGGCGCAATCGGCGCCCTTTATCAGGGAGTACCATCATGGGGAGGCGTCTGGGGAGGCGAGCACAAAAAGGGTTGCGGGAGTACAGGTCTCGTCACGTAAGGGGGTCCAGAGAGAGGATATATATAATGCTTACCTTATTCAGGTAGAGGGCGAGTACGACAAAAAGACAAAGGTGCGTTGTAATATTCCAGACCCCATGTGTAAGGGCTGTGGAAAGAAGTTTACAAAGTATTTAGATGAGAGCCAGAGCGATGAAGTGTGTCAGAATTGTGGGATGACGGAGTATGTACTTGGTGAAGAGGTTGGCTTCAAGGAAGAGCAAGAGATGGAGAAGAACATAGTCTACTCTTACAAGCGAGAGAATCACTTTAACGAATGGGTCAGCCAGTTCCAGGCCAAGGAGTCAACGAGCGTCCCTCCAGATGTCGTAGACGAACTTAGGCTCGAGTTTAAGAAGCAAAAGGTCAAAGATCTTTCAGAAATTACTCACGAGAAAGTCAAGGCTCTCCTCAAGAAGCTGGGCCGCTCGCGCTTTTATGAGCACGTGCCTTACATAACGACGATTCTCAATGGGATACAACCTCCAACAATGAGTCAGGCGCTCGAAGCCAAGCTCCGACTCATGTTTCATCAGATCCAGAAACCCTTTGAGAAACATCGGCCAAAAGACCGAAAAAACTTTTTGTCTTATTCCTATGTGTTGTATAAATTCTGTGAATTGCTCGGAGAGGATGATTTCTTGCCTTGTTTTCCCCTTTTGAAATCAAAAGAAAAGTTGTACCGTCAAGATGAAATCTGGAAGGGAATATGTGAAGAACTCAAATGGGGGTTCTACAAAACAATTTAGCGCAGAGCCTTCCGTGAAGTCCTCTTGGACGTCCGCTTCTTCGACCGCCCAGCCATGGCGACATATGTCGTCGCCGCAATGGCCGCGGACTGCAGCGGCTTTTTAATAATTGCAGTTCCCGTATTTTTCAGGAGTTTTACCATCGAGGTCCCTAGATGTCCTGAAAAATTTGCAGCGAAACGCTTTCCATAGGCATTTGCAGTCAGATAGACTGGCATCCCCATGGCCTGCTGAGCCGCCCGAAAGAATTGGGCGATGTAGTAAAGAATGAGATACTTTGTAGAGTTGGAGTTGGCAGAACCCTTGATGTGCTTATCTACGAGTTTGCCAGCCCCGCTAGTAAAAGAGTTCCAATAGGTGCTGTTCTGTTTTATAAGCATGGTCTGCATGATACCAGCCGCCCCCATGAATGTCACGTACCAGAAGAACGTGACGGCGGCCGAGGAGGCGTTGCGGCGGCGGACAGCCCCGTAGAGGGTCGGGATCGCTGCACACAGGCTCACAGTAAGCTGGGGATAGAAGTACGCTCCTGGCATGAGCGTCTCCAGGCCATGGAGGATCGCAAAAGTCGTTCCATGGAAAGCCCCCGATTTTATGATTCGCCGAGTCCGAGAAAACCGTAGCTTTGGCCGGGTCGCGCCCACGTTCCCCGCCGCCGCGTTGGCCAGCAGGTCGAGGGCTCGAGTGTTTGGGGCGTTCCTCGTGATCATAGCCATTTACTTTTTAACAACTTTATATTTAGGATCCGTCTTGAAGCGGCTCGCAAACTTGGTGCGAATAAACTTGGCGTCTTGCTTGTAGATACGGCTGGCCCGTGGCAGGTGGCCCTTGGTCAGCGTGCTGATGGCCACGAGGCGACGCACCACGGCCCGTGGCTCCTCTTTGCCCACATGCACCGCCTTGCTGAGCGCCTTGTGACGGTCCTTGGTCGCCTCGACTGGGTGGTAGCCATAGCGAGTAAGCATACCCTTCTTGAGGGGGCCGATACGACGCAGGGGCTGACCAGCAGTGCCGACATCATAGGCTGGTACTGCCTTGATGCGCGTCTTGCTCGCCTTCCGTATGTAAGAGTAAGCCTTCCGTCCCTTGCTCGCCTTCACATATATGCGTTTCGAGCCGTTCTTCCGTACGTGTCCAGTTCGGATTGTGTGCTGCATTTATTAGTGGACAAGATTTTTGTCCGTCACAGAAGAGACGGAGGCGATCGGAGCCAAAATCAAATACATCAATATTTGAAGTATCGAACCGGTACGACTGGACATTGAACTTGTGACGCAGTCGGAGTGCAGAACTGAAAAGATTCATGACAAAAGTTGAAAGATTTTTGGTTGGTTTCGGAGGTGCTGGGCAAGTCTGAAGGGCGAGAGTATCACCTGGACTCTCTCCTATAAAGGGCATTGCTGGAATCTCCTCTTGAACACCGCCATCTACATAACGCCAAGGACCTATCATCACGGTTGAAAAGATAAGAGGCACAGCTATTGACGCACTAACAACATCCAATATAGACTGCTCTGGATGAGACTTCCATGAAAAATAAACAGTCTCGCACCTATCGACACAAAATGCCGAAATGTAAAGATCAATAGGTCTGACCTTGTGGAGTTCACCAAAGGTCATGTCATTCTTTCCAAAACTTTTTAAAAATATTGTTTGTAAAATTTTTTGAACGCGTTCAAGTGGAACCAATCCAAAGTTTAACAAAAAGTTTTTAATATTTGGTTTCATGAGATTCTTTATAGGCACTTTGAGTGAAAAGTCGAGCATTTTTGGAATGTCTCCTTTGAAGACAACCCAGAGAAGCGCGAGAATTGAGCCCGAACTACACCCGCTCAAGGCCCTGACTTCGGACAAGTCAAGTTGTGAAAGTTTTCCGAGAAATACATAAAAAGCCATGGCTCCTGGACCTATAATGAGGTTCTGAGGTTTCATGGTCTAATAGTACTGGGGAAACAAAATACGAAGATAAGAAAACACCACGAGGAAGGCGAGGCCCTTGGTGACGACGGCGGTGGGCATCTCGAGGGGAAGACGGATCATTCCGAGAATCAGGGTGAGAATTCCAGGAACAACTATATCTGCGGACGTCACGTTGTTCTTAAGAACGAAGCGAATGACGACCCATGAAAGAAGAGGCACCAGTAGAAAACCCAAGCCACCAGCCATTGGCAGCACCTGACTAATCATAAACAGTGTGGCGGGGATGGCCACCTTGGGGGCGGCGAGATCGGGAAGCATTTACTTTAGTTCAATATAATATTGTAGCCAGTTCTGGAAGCTCTGAGGATCAAAGAGTTCCTTGAAGTGGAGGCGGCGGTACAAACGCATCACATCCATGCGAATCACGCAATCAGACCAGAAGCGGTCAGACTCGTGAATAATACGAGTATACTCTACGACCCCATAGCGGTGCTTGACGCGATGGTAGCCGTCGTTGACAAACTCTTGAATAAGCACTACATCTGTATAAATCTCATCACTGTACAAGGCCTCAAAATCCTCTGGATGTAAAGGCTCCTCGCTCTCTTCACAGTCAGAGTCGGATGTGTGAGCATCTTGGTCTGGCCGCCTGAACAGGGCGTCACGCGAGTACTCGTCTCCGAGTCCCATTTCTAGTTAATTTTGTAGCGCCTCTCATCTTTAATAACCAATGTCCATACACACCCGTTTAGGACGCTGTTGTGGTGGTGTCCCACTTGGCGCCGGGAATGAAGTAGATGGGCGAGCAAACGAATGCGTGCGCCAATTCCAACGAGGGTTCGCCATCTTCGTCTTTCGCCAACACTTTTTCTCAGCGCGGTCCATTACAAAACCAACGCAGCCTGGCGCATTATTACAAGCCTTGGCGCATTCCTGACGATTCTTGACGGTAATCATTCCAATGTCATTTCCGGGATAGTCGCGAATCCACGCGCGCTGAGTATACGCCATGGCCGGGTATTTAGCAGACGCGGCTGGAGCTGTAGAAGCGATTTTCATGGAACTCACGGCAGCAACCGTGCCCGGAGCGGCCACGCCACGCATAGAAGCGGGCAAGTCATAGTAGCCTGATGACCGACCTAAGGTCATCGACGCTAGTACGAGAACGAGTCCGAAAATTACCCAAGGGAGAATCTTACTGGACTTCATTATTATTTACAATTTATTTTTATTAGAGCCTATGGGAACCTAATGCCTTTTTCAACGCCTTCTTCGCCGCCCTCCTCTCCGCCTTCTTCGCCTCCTCGACGGGATCATACCCCTTACCTGCGGATCTCTGTGCATATCCTGATAATCCTAGAGTCATCCACGCTAAAATTATAACAAGACCCAGGATTACCCACGGTAGGAACTTACTGGCCTTCATTATATTTATTAACTATTTTTTCTCAGTCTTGAGACCAGTGACGCTAACAGATGTAACATCCTTGGTTGGCTGGGCTGCCTCAATGGCCTCAATGGCTTGATCGACCCGAGCGCCATCATTATTAAAGTAGTTCAGTAGACCCGTGCGAATTACCTGCTTCGTGATGGCACCCTTTGACTTTTTCTTCTTCAGGTTCACCTTGACCGTATCCTTGACCTTGACCGTGTCAATGTCATTCGTGTCCATGTGTTGAGTAATTTGCGCCTTTAGTTCCTTTTCGCGCTTGTTGAGTGCAGAAAGGTCCTGACGAGCGTTGGCCAGCGTGAGCTTTAGACCGATCCATTCCTTCATGGCTTCAGAGAAATCCATTTGTTATTGTTTTGGATTTATTTGGTCCTGATGAAGCGCATTCCAGAACTATTGATACTCGGGAGAAATCTCAAAATGAGGGCGCATGGTATCTGGAGGAATGGTGCTGAGGTTAAAGATGGACACGGGCGTCCGTGGGTTAATTGGCTCCGAGCGGAAGTCGCGGTTCGCGTTACGAAGAACACCGCCAATCGTCTCTGGGTAACCTATCTGGCTACGTGGGTCTAGGTAGTTCTGGCCCTTGAGGATGGCGTCTGGGGCGAACTTACCAAAGTCCTCCATGACCGTAATCTCACGGGGGATAAGCCCTGCTGCGCTCACGTCATAATCCATGCCATTTGCCGCCATAGGCCCTGCGGCGGCGGCATTGTAGGTTGCTCCAGGGCGATCAAGGTCAGCGCCTGAAGGGCCAGCGTAGTAACTCATTGAGGGGTAGAAAAGGGCGACCAAAAGTACCACAAGCAGGACAATCGCCACTACAGTCTTGCGGGGAGGCATTTGTTATTATGTGCATACTTTTTTCTGGGGCTAGTCGACATAGTCGGCTGGATCCTCCTCCTCGGCCTCGACCTCATCCTCAAACATGTACTGAGTAGGGAAGGAGGGGGGTCGGGCACCGCCGCGGACACGGGCCTGGATCACACGCCAGACGGGGCCAAAGGACTTCTTGAGGAACCACAGACCCGCCAGCTCGACAAACAGGTCGCACTGAGCGCCTGGCTCTACTGCCGAGAGTTCAATGGCCTCCTTCTGGCTGTTGAATGCCTTGGTTACCACCTCGCCCTTGAGTTTGGCCAGGCTAGCACTCAGGCACCCATCCGTAACGCTGCCCTGAAAGGCGGCCTGGATGGTCTCGTCACTGAGCTCGCGCCCAAACCACTCCACCTTGGATTCCTTGGCCTTGGCGACAATCTCTTCATCAATAGCCGAGAACTTATCCTCCTGGACCTCGATGGTCAAAGAAGACGTGAGCCCCTCCTGGACCTTGACATTATTCAACTGCAACATCTGGCCAGTGATCTTCAGAAAGTAACGACCATCGGGCAACTTCTGGGGAGATGAGAACTGCATTATGTTTTAGTAACTAAAATATTCTTTAAGATTAATGTGCAGTATAGACTGTCAATGTTTGCTAGGTCCTACTGGAACATTCTGCGGCTGGATAGGAAAGGCGGATGGAATAGTCCGTCCATGTGATCCTGGGTGCTGTCAGCCCAAATGCGATGGTCCACCCCCTTCAGACCTTAGTCAGTACCAAGCGACGACTGGAGTTGGCCTCCCTCCTGGGTTTGGCCAGGACCTGATGACGAGCGAGAGAGCCACGAAATTCAAACTCGAGTCAGATTTTGAAAACCTTCCGCCCAACTACGGGCCTCCTTATCATACTCGCTTCTTCTGGTTACTTTTTCTCGTAGGAGTGATGGTTCTCATGTCCCTGTTCCTCATATAAAGAATGGGTTCCCGTATATAATAGAAATGGCCACTCTTGACTCTCTTGCTCTTGATATCTCTGCTGTGCAGAAGGACCTGAAGGCCCTGCGGAAGATGGTCCGCAAGGTAATCGGGGACATTGAGGACCCTACTGGTGAGAAGAAAGAGGCTCGCACAAAGAACAACGGCTTCAACAAGCCCCAGGTTGTAACGGATGCCCTGCGCTCTTTCCTGAACCTTGGGGCCGATGAGCTGATCTCTCGGTCTCAGGTTACCAGGGCGGTGAATGCTTACGTTACCGAGAAGGAGCTGAAGAAGGGCCAGAATATCACTCTGGATGCCCCTCTGCAGGCCCTGCTGAGCCCTCCAGAGGGCACTCAGATTACCTTCCTGAACATTCAGAAGTTCCTGAATCAGCACTACGTAAAGCAGGAGGTACCCAAGGAGGTGAAGGCGCCCAAGGAGCCCGTAGTTGCGGAGAAGCCTGCGCGCCCAAAGGTGAAGAAGGCGGCTTGCTGAATCTAGTGCTACGCACTGCCTTCCCTGGCTTAAAAATATAGATTGTGTAATAATAAACGATGGAGGTTCCAACCGGTCCTCCCAGAAGTGCCTTGGACGCACTTGTGGGAACTAAGGTGAAAAATACAGAATATTATCTCCGTGCATTTACCCATAAATCAGCGCTCAAAAGGTACGAGGGGCTCAAGTCTTCGTATGAAACGCTCGAATTTATGGGTGATTCTGTGCTAGGTTTTGTAGTTACAAAGTGGCTCTTTGATCGTCACGAGAAGGAGCAAGAGGGCTTTCTGACAAAGGCTCGCACGAAGATGGTCCGTGGGACAACTCTGTGCGAGATAGCCAAGGAACTCTGCTTCGACAAGTGGATCCTCATGGATGAGAAGGGTATCCGCAACGGATGGAACACCAATCCTAAGATTCTTGAAGACGTGTTCGAGGCCTTTGTGGGTGCCATCTATCTTGATCTTGGAATGGTCTATGCAAAACAATTTATTTTAAAATCTTTTGAAAAAATCGAGACTGATGTGAACTTTGACGACAACTACAAGGATCAGCTCATGCGCTGGTGCCAGGCGGAAAAGATAGACCTTCCCGAGTATAAAGTTGAGGGAAATGTGAATGGAATATTTGCAGTGTCACTAATAGTAGATGGCGCAAAAATGGGTTGTGGGTACTCCAGTACGAAAAAGCAGGCCGAACAAAACGCAGCAGAACTCTTACTTAAGACAGACAAGCGGTTTAAGAGGAATGGAGGCTCCGCTCCCAAAAGTACAGGAACTCCTGAACCGCAAATACTTCGAGCAGAGAAGTGATGAATGGCTTGCACTTCGCGAGAATATGCTCACCGCCAGTGATGTGGCGAGCGCACTTGGGCACAATCGCTATGAAAAGCCAGATGATCTCTTAGTAAAAAAGGTACTGAAGAAGGCTTGGGCTGGAAATGCGGCCACGGCCCACGGGACTCTCTTGGAGCCAGTCGCACGGGACTTGTACGACGCAAGAACGGGCCGCAAAACACACGAGATTGGCCTTGTGCAGCACCCCAAGTATCCCTTTCTAGGAGGATCCGCCGATGGCATCACCGAGGATGGTCTCTTGGTAGAGATCAAGTGCCCTTTGACTCGCAAAATTGAGGACAAAGTTCCTGAGCATTATCTTCCTCAGATTCAACTTTTGCTAGAGATTTTGGACTTTGAAGACTGTGACTTTGTGCAGTACAGGCCCGCTTCCGTCAAGTACGTGAAGACCAAAGGGCCATGTGAAGAGGATGGTAACATCCCACGAGATGCTGAAATCCCAGTTCCTGAGATATTCATGGTGACCAGAGTTACCCGGGATCGCGCCTGGTTTGAACAACATATCAAGACTATGCAGACCTTTTGGGATCGCGTCGAGGGGGCTCGGAAAAACGGGTTATGTGAGGTTGAGTGGGACGAGCCACCCACGCAACAAATACATTGTGAAGTTATAGAAGATGCTCCGCAAGACTGCACCAAGCCTTGGGTGGAAATGCCCGCACAAGCCCAAGTTTCTTACATGCAAGGAATGCGCGGGGAACTTTTGTGCGAGGTGCATTCAGCTTGAGGTGCATTATTGCCCCAATCTGGAAACACGTGCTAAAAATGAAAAAGATGCGCTGTCATCAAAACTGGTCAAGGTGGTTGCTCCCAAGGTCCTCAAGATCTGAGTGCTTCGCACTCGTCTCTAACGCTTCATGCGCGTGACGGCGTAGGCTATAACGGCCAGGACAGCCACTAAAAGCACGGGATTCCCGCCCGAGGCGCCGCGTCGCCGCCTGATGTAGTCTGGCAACTTCTGCGACCCGATAAAGTCTTTATCGTAGACGTAATTGAAGTTGATATCAGGACGAACCCAAGATGCTGAGCCGTCCCAGTTCTGGTACTTGCGCGCTGGAAAAGCGGGGAAAGGGGCGGTGGGCTTGCCAGGCATCGTGTTGAACCACATATTACTCGCGTCATTAAGGGCCATTACGTCAAAGTGCTTCAGGTCGCGGTTCGTGTCGAGGCGGTCGGATCCAGCCGAGGTGTCGTATGGGCGCGTGAAGGTGCCGTCTGGCTGCCAGTTGTGCGACCCATCACTGGACACTCCGTATGTACCAGTCCACGTGTATGGATTGAAGCGATTCATGCTTAGGTCATCGTCTTGCATAAGCGCCGTGGCCATTAATAGACGCCGACATTTTCTTTGTAGATCTTGCCCTGGACCTTTTCACGGTGAAGGGACCACATCTGGTCAAGATCAATATTAAGCATACCCGCAAGTTGGAAGAGGTAACTGAAGACGTCTCCCATCTCCTGAGTCACGTCAGTTCCCTTGTCTTTCTTGAGCCCGGTCTTGCGATAGGTCCTTAGCATTTGACGTATCGCGCTGGCCAACTCGCCACTTTCCTCCGTGTAAAGCATCCATACCGTACTTATCGTCGCCTTGTCCCATCCCTTGTGCTTGCACATCTGCATAGTCTCATCTCGATACTGATTCATCTTGGATTTTTAGGTCACATCTTGTTTATCTGGGACAGAGGCTTCCTGAACCTAATGACGAGGAATATGCACGCGAAAAGGAGGACCATCTCCGTGCCAAGCTTCCAGTTTTCCACAGTCTCCTTGCTGGCTCCACGGGCCGTCACCCGTGGCTCGACGACGGCGTTACTGAAGAGGCGTATGGCCCGATCAATAGCGAAGAAAATGAAAAATCCTATGAGGATATCATCGAGGGCCTTCATGTATTAGAATCCAAACTTAAAATTCTGAGGGAGCTTGTTGCCGTATGTGCTGGTGCTGGTCGGTCGAGGGTCGGGCACGGGGTTGGCCATAATGTCCCGAATATAGACGAGCTGCTGGAGAACGCCTGACTCGACCGTCTGCGCCGCCTCCGTCACTACCGCGCGATTCATGGCATCGAGTTGAAACTTGACGTTGGTGTTTGGGTCTCCTCGCATATTCACAAAGACTTTCTTCATCAGGGACTGAAGGTCTGGGTCACTCTGACGATCTATAGTATAGCCCGTACTTGCCTTGACCTTCTGGATGATTCCCCGATGTATTTGCTCTCGGTTGAATTCAGAAAAAAATGCCGTGTCTAGCGGCGTGGGAAGATACTTGGTCGCCATTACTAAAGGGCGGCATAAAAAAATAGACAACTTGTAATGCAAATGAAAGTCTTCAAGCGTGATGGTTCTGTGGAAGAGATGCTCTTTGACAAGGTCACTTCGCGGATCCGAAAGTTGTGCCAAGGACTGGATGTAGCCCCTGATCGGGTCGCCCAAAAGGTTTTTTCAAACATGTATGATGGAATTCACACGAGTGAGATTGATGCGCTGAGTGCCGATGTTGCCATTGATTTGATGACTGAGAATCCAGACTATGAAACCTTAGCGACTCGCCTGACCGTCTCCAACATGCACAAGACAAGCCCCAAGTGCTTTTCAGATTGCGCGCTGGCTCTTCACGCCAAGGGTCTTGTGAGCACCGAGTTTATGAAGAATATTACTCTAAATCTAGACAGTGTGATCAATCATGATAATGATTACTCTTACGGGTTTTTCGGACTCAAGACTCTTCAGAGGAGCTATCTTCTTCCAGGAGAAACCCCACAGTACATGCTTATGCGGGTTGCTCTAGGTATTCATGGAGGGGACTTTGAGAGGGTCAAAGAGTCTTACAAACTCATGTCGGCCAAGTATTTTACTCACGCCACCCCGACCCTTTTCAATGCTGGGACCCAGAGGCCCCAGATGAGCTCGTGTTTCCTGGTGGCTATGAAGGATGACTCGATTGAGGGAATCTACGACACTCTCAAAGAGTGCGCCCAGATCTCCAAGTGGTCAGGCGGGATAGGCATCCATTGCTCGAATGTACGGGCGCGTGGTACTCCCATCAAGGGGACTAATGGAGTGGCCGATGGTCTCATTCCGATGCTCCGAGTATTCAACAACACTGCTCGGTATGTGAACCAAGGAGGAGGGAAGCGCAAGGGTTCGTTCGCCGTCTACCTGGAGCCTTGGCACGCAGATATTCTAGAGTTTCTGGATCTTCGGCTGAACCAGGGTGACGAGGAGTCAAGGTGCCGTGATCTCTTCACGGCCTTGTGGATCTCTGATCCGTTTATGAATTCAGTAGAAAAGGACCAAGACTGGTGGCTCATGTGCCCTCACGAGTGCCCAGGTCTTCAGGATGTCTATGGGGCAGAGTTCGAAGAGTTGTACGCCAAGTATGTCTTACAGGGAAAGTTCCGCAAGGTTCTCAAGGCGCGCCAGATATGGGACGCCATTCTCAGGTCCCAGATTGAGACAGGGACGCCTTACATGTGCTACAAGGACTCTGTGAACGCCAAGTCAAACCAGAAGAACATAGGCACAATTAAATCCAGCAATTTGTGCACAGAAATTATGGAAGTTTCTGGGCCTGATGAGACGGCTGTATGTAATCTGGCCAGCATCTCCTTGCCCGCTTTTGTTAAGAGTTCCGGTGATTACGACTACAATAAGCTCCATGAAGTGACCCGTGTGATTACTCGGAACCTGAACCGAGTTATAGATCGGAACTACTACCCAACAGAGGCTGCTCGCAAGTCTAACCTCCGTCACCGTCCTATTGCCATAGGCGTGCAGGGCCTGGCCGACGTCTATATGATGCTTGGTCTAACCTTTGATGAACCGCACGCTCGGCAGTTGAACAAGGCTATATTCGAGATAATCTATCACGCGGCCCTGACAGAGTCGTGCGAATTGGCCAAGGAGGAGGGCCCATACGAAACCTATGAAGGTTCTCCCGCCTCGCAAGGAATCCTACAGTTGGACATGTGGGGGGCCGAACCGAGCATGTACAACTGGAATGCCCTCAAAGACAAGATTGAAGTCTGTGGCCTCCGAAACTCACTTTTGGTCGCACCTATGCCAACCGCCTCTACCGCCCAAATTCTAGGGAACAACGAAGCATTTGAGCCTTACACAACCAACCTGTATCTCAGGCGGACTTTGGCGGGAGAGTTTGTGATGATCAACAAACACTTGGTCCGTGACCTGCAGAAACTCGGCGTATGGACGAAGGGAGTCAAGGATCAGATTATCGCGGCCAACGGTTCGGTTCAGGACCTCCCGGGCCTTCCGGCTCGCCTCAAAGAGATTTACAGAACATCTTGGGAGATTTCTCAGAAGAGTATTTTGGATATGGCGGCTGACCGCGGGGCCTTCATAGACCAGTCACAGTCTCTGAACATCTTCATGGAGAGCCCCACCACGGCCAAACTCAGTTCTATGCATATGTACGGGTGGAAGAAAGGGCTCAAGACGGGAATGTACTACCTGCGGACCCGATCCAAGGCCCAGCCCATTAAGTTTACTATAGATCCGGCCATGCAAGTGGCGGCCCTTGCGTGTTCGCGTGAAAATCCAGAGAGTTGTGTGATGTGTTCAGGCTGAGCCTGAACACGGGGGTGCGTTCAGGCTGAGCCTGAACACGGGGGTGCGTTCTGGTTAAAATATTAGTAAGTAGTAAATGAATTTCAAGAGAACTCGTGCTTTTTTCAATAAAATCCGTGGAAAAAAGACGGCGACTGGACTACCCATTAATAGCCATGGTAAAACCCCTAACGGAACCGCCGTGAATGGAATTAATAAGAATGGCCGTCCTGTGACTACCAATAAGATAACTAATATCAATCACAAGACTAATCCTAATGCTTATGGGGCAAACTGGACAGTGAACAGTCGGGGAGAGGTGATTCCAAGACACAGTATATAAACAAAAGAATTATAAATAAAAAATGGACAGGTGCTGGAAGAATCTTCCGAATGATCTTGTTCTAAAGATCATAGACATGTCGGGGGATATTGACCTTCGTCGAGCTTTCGGCTTCAAGCCTCGAAAGCTCGACGAGAGCCGCGCATGGCGTCTCTGGTACTTGCTGAAATCTCATGATGGTCTGATTTACAACTTGGAGACCAAGTCTCTGCACATACTTCGGATCCCGGGATGCCACGTCATCAGGCGGCCGATAGATCTGGACTATGTAGATAGATGGGCTTGGATTTTCAATCAGGAACGCAAGTCTCACACTGTAGAGATTACAACCTCCGCGGGAAAGTACTGTTTTATTCCCGATGCGAATGATTATTTTCATACAGAACTCAAGGTTCTTTTAAAGGGTTCGGGTCTTGCGAGAATGATTAATTTCTCTGGGACAACTTTTTGATTTCAGAGTTGTAGTGGTTGACCATCTTGGCGTACTGATTACGGATTTGTATAGCATGAGCCTTCTTGGCCTCTAGGACATTCCTGGCACTGTTGCGCGGACTCGCGCGAGGGGCGCGGGGAGGGCGACCCGCGGAGGGCCGTCCAGTTGAGCGCGCGGCGCGGCGCGCCGTCATCAAGTTATTTAATTCTTTTCTTACTTTTTCACAATGAGCCTTGTGTGGTGCGTACCATTCCATAAAGTCCTTGTTGAAAAGCACCACTAACGCGTTCTGCCCTGCCCGCGACTTGGCCTCCCGATACGCCTTGCGATACCCCGCAATCTTTTTCTCAAAAGAACTTATGGAACTATTCGGCACGCGGGCCCATGTACAAACCGTCTTCCACGCGTTCCCCCCGTGAAGTAGAGTGTTTCTGGCATTAAACTTGTTGTTGGCCCCTGCTAGCATACTTAAAACCAGCAAACAAAATAAATATAAAGATGCCTAAGTGGAATGAGGTGAACATGGAGTACTTGGAAGTGGAAACTGGTCGTGGGCGGCCAAAGTTTGGATTGGGCGGGGGTCCTTTAAAGTTCCAACTGCCCCGCGCAATTTGCCAATGGGGATACAACCCCGAGTACAAGTCCTTTCAGGTGAGTATTTGTGATGGCGCCTTTATCGAGTGGTTCAGGTCTCTTGAACAGAAGCTATGCACTGATGTTCCCTATCGATCAAACCTGAAAGATGGTCAGTTGCGCCTGAAGGCGGACGATTCAACGTTGTTTTTCGGCCCTGATGGGGTCCTTTTGGCTGACGGGCCAGAACGCATGAAAGGGGCGGATGTTTCATGTATTATGGAAATTTCTGGATCTTATTTTTTTCAGGATATTTACGGCCTAACATGCCGTGCTAATCAAGTGCGCATCTGGAATGAGGGAGGCGCGCAGGTATTTGGTACAGAGAGCGAGATGGGTTCGCCGCCTGCTGTTGTTAGTCGGAGAGTGCTTTTGGATGATGACTGAGTTACATCATAGCCTTGGCCGTCTTGTAAAGCTCTGAGCCCTTCTTGGGGAAGGCCATCTCTCCCTTGGCGATGCCCAGCTCCTTCTTCGCCTTCATGACCGCCTTTATCCATGGATTGGCCTTGGCGCCCTTGGCCTTGTCCTTGCTCACAATCTCGCCCGTCTTGGGATTGCGCTTGAGGTCCTTCTTCACGAGACCACCCGCCGTGTGATGAGCCGTACCATTCATGACCTGAGCGCGGGATCCTACTGCCTGAGTGTGCGACATTTATTACTTATGCACATTATTTTCTGAATAGTCTGTCCATTAGGGACTTTTTCACTGGTGACTTTTTCTTTGGACTAAACAATTTTTTTAATTTGTTTTTATTTTTAGCGGACATCATGGAGTTGTTATTCGCAAGACGCCGCATGGCCCGGGCAATCATATTATTACGGGCCTTTATCAAGGCTGCATTTCGCCTTGTGGTCCCTGGCGATGTCTTCATTTACTTTATACCAACTTTAATTAGGGGCCCAAGGATGGTTCAGAACTGACGCGGCATCACCAGCCCATCGGAAGCGGTCACTCATGTCCTCGGGTGGATATGAAACAACATAGCCCGACTTGCTCATGAGTGTAAAATATACTAGGAGAAGGACAAGAGATATGACTATAATCCTCATTACAATTACACACTAAAAATCTTGCGGACCGCCCTGGCGGTGACTCCACCCTTGAGCGTGGTGGGCAGTTGTAGCCTGAGGCGCTCGTCCTTGAGGACGTCTGCGCAAACCGCCGACTTGTGCCCCTGGAGATCGATGATCGACTGCTCTATACTCGGCAAACCTTCAACCTCCGCGTAGATGAGTTTTTTGACCCATACCTTTCCAGTCTGCCCGTTGCGGTGCGCTCGGCAGATGGCCTGAAGCTCGGTCGCAGGATTCCAGGCTGGGCAGGTGATGTAGACCCTTGTGGCCGACTGCAGGTTCAGACCAACACCGCCCGCCTTTATCTGAATAAGGAACACGGGCGCGGGTCTTGCCTCGCTTGTTTGGAACTGAGCGATACGCTCGGCCCGCTTGGCCGTGTCGATAGAACCGTCTATTCTGTAGACCGGGACGCCTGCCTTGTGTAACCGCTCGTGGATCTCATCCATCTCTCCCATAAACTGGCCGAAAACCAGAGTTTTTTCTTCAGGATGCTCGGAAATCATCCGCATCAGGGTCTCAATCTTGACCGAGCCGCCAGTCCAAGCCACAGGGTCGCTGCTCTCTTTGATAGCCATACCATCCAAGTAGAGCTGAGGCCAGGCCATAACCTGCCTGACTCGCAAGAGGCACTCAATCAGCTCCATCTGGTGAATATTCGCGTTTCCTTCCGCGAAAATCTCTTCGACCGTCTCTTGGCTTCTTCTGTAGACCTCGCGGTACAGTTGAGCCTCCTCGGTATTCATCGGGAGTTCTACCGTTTCGATGTCGCACGGCGGAAGAGTGAAGCGCTCGCAGTCTTGCTTTGTACGGCGCAATAGGTACTTTTCCCGAATATCATTTGTGTAGCACTGAATGTGACTCTTGGGAATGCCCACGAATGCACCCAGAGTCACGAAATCTCGTATAGAGTTGAAGATGGGCGTGCCTGTAACGACCCAGCGGATACGGGCTGGCAGGACACGGGCCGCCACAGTCGACTTGGCCTTTTGGTTCCGAATCTCGTGGCCCTCGTCTAGGATAATTCGATTCCACTCTACCGATATCAGAGGGCATATCGGGCCGCCCTTGCGCTGAGCCAGGACAGAGTAAGGGGCGATAGTCACTTGAGCCGTTAGATCCACGTGGCGATTTGGGCCATCGAACAAGTGAACCGTCAGGTGCGGGGCAAACTTTGCTATCTCAGACTGCCACTGTGTTACGATAGACTTTGGTACGATAATGAGAGTCCGAGGAACCGGGTTGGCTATCATAGTTGCCACGAGTTGGACGGTCTTTCCCAGGCCCATCTCGTCACAGAGAAACCCGCCTGGGTAGTCGTTTGCGCGCTCACGCGCCAGGAGCCACTTGACGCCCTCGCGTTGGTGCTTGAGAAGGCGACCTTGGAGAGCCATGGTCGAGTGTGTTTTTGAGAGACTTCATTAGCCTCTGGAACAACCTTGGGCACAAAACCTTTTTTCCCTGACCCTAGTAGGATGGCTGACGATAGAGGCCTAGTTAAACTTTTGGCTCAGAAGTTCAAAAATCTCACGGGTAGTCAGGTCACAAAGGAGGTTCTGAACGCCCCGCCTGCCACGCAGGCCGCGGCCGCCGCAGCGGCCGGCACTGTTCTTCCAAAAACAAATTATACAAATCTTTTGAGGAGAATTCGAGGTAAAATGGCCGCATCTCTAAAACTTTTACTTTCCAAGGGTTCTCCTGCGACACCGCAGGCACAAGAGGCTGGTGCCGCAGCCACCCTGGAGGCTGCGGCCACTGGTCCTTCACGAACGAGTCGTGCTGCTTGCGCAGTTACAGGACTCGTCGCAAAAGTATATGGAACAATACATGAGGCCCTTGGCCACTTACCAGCGCTATCTATACTTGGCCAGACCTCGGCTAGAGTGCCTATCTGGAGCGAGCGTTATGGACGCGTCACGCCCAAGCTTGTCCAATCTCTTATAGACAAGTTTGGTGCGGCAAAAGCCTCAGCGCTAATAGGTAAAATAGAAAACAGACGGTTCGCACGGGTTACACCCTTCCCAGAGAGGTACACGCAACACGACATGAGCGCCCTCTCATCTGCCCTACCACCTAATGTTTTCAAAAATTTACAAAAATATATTCTTTTAAAAACTCCCCGTGTCTCAGTGAACAACTCGCGTTATAATAGCCAGTCAGAATCCCTTCTCAAAAAATTTTTATCAGCAGGTGTGCCCTTTGACGTGGCCACCCGTGCATCCCACGTACTTTCGTCGAGTGGTGCCCGCACGAACTGGTCCAGACCCAGTGGCTCATCAATAAAAAACTTGCCTAGCATTAGTATAATGGGGTCCTTCCGAACCGCGTTAAATATGATTTCACATGCCCGCACGAAAGCTAGTATACTGGCGGGTCTGAAAGAGCTTGAAAATAAGGGAGTGCGGCCAGTGTGGATTTCCGCAATCAAGCTACGCCTGCGCACCGCCAAGTCACCGCAAAACTTTGAGAAAATTTCCAATGATTTCGCAAAAGCAATAGAGGCTCAGGCATCGGGGAACTCTTCGGGGGCGGCTGCAGCTGCATCGCGGCCCAACGGGGGACCGGTGGGCGCTGGAGTGCCAGTGGCCTTTGGCGGGAAAACAAATCAGAATTGGGAAAAGAATGTTAGAAATAAAAGCCTGGATAATATGTCCCTAGAAACCCTTGTGAGCCTGCGTCGCAAGTACCCGTCAAAGAAGGAGGAGATTGACCAGGCCCTAGGACCCAAGGTTGAGAGCTTGCTGAGCCGCAACAGCCGTTACGGAACAAGTGGGATTAAAACTATTCTTAAATTTTTGAAGAATGCCCCGAACCTTCCAGGGAAGGATCGCGTGTTTGACCTTGTCGAGCAGCGTATACAAGAAATAGAGTATGATGCGCGTAATAATCCCGTCACGGCCAAGGAAAAGCTACGGCGGTTCAGGTCGGCCATAGGCTACAGTGGAGGTCTCTTCGGAAACCGCAATATAGGCCGCATTTTCTCCAATGCCGAACGGGAGTACAACAGAAAAATCGCAGATAATAGGAGGAGAAAGATGAATGAGAACCGTAACCGTCGTGGCCTGCCACCCCTTCCCCCACCCCTGCTTAATAACAGGCGCCCCGCGAACAACTACGGCGCCCCGCGTGGAAATATGGGTGTTTTCCGCCCTCCCGCCAACCAGGCCGCGCCAAATCTACGGGCCCCGCCCAACCTTGGCCCTCCCCTGAACATGGGGGAGACTCGGGCTATAAATAACATAGGCGGTCCTAACAAGGCTCTGAACCTCGTTCAGAATGCGGGAGGCCCGAACAATGTGCTCCGCGCTGCCAACCAGCTCAAGGAGGCGGGTGGTTCTCCAGAACTGGCAGTCGCAAAGGGGGCGAATGCCAAGAACGTGAAGATTGTTCTTCAACTTGGCGGAGCAAATAATGCGGCCAAGGTGGCGACGGCCGTTCCTAAGCTCCGAAAGCGCCGTCGCTCCAAGAAAGCCAAGAAGGCCAAGACGAAGGGGCGTCCCAAGGTAACGGCCATAAAGAAACTTCTGCGGTCCCTGCCCAAGAAGAAGCTTCTGGCCATCCTACCCAAGTCAAATAAGAACGCTCTGAACGGAAAGAACAAGGCCAATGTAGCGACTCGCGTCACCAGCTATCTGACTGGCCGGACTAAGAAAAAGTAGGTCCTGTGACCAGGGGGCTTAAAGCCCTGAACCGTTGTTTAAGTAACAAGAAGATGGAAGACACCTTCCGCTACATCCTCACGCTCGACGAGGTCAAGAAGGCTCACCCCGAGTCTTCTTGGGTCCGTATCACGACCGTGACGATGATTGCCAAATTTGAGAGGGACCTTGACCTGCCCTCATTTCGCGAAAACTTCAAACCAATCAGGATCCGAACCAAGGGTTCTTCTTTCGGCGGTTTTGAGTGGAACCTGAAAAAGACTACGTTCTACAACCAAGTAACCATCTTCACGCGTGACCAATACTCGAACAAGAGCATCAAGCTCTTTCCCAACGGCTCCGTACAGGTCGCGGGCTGCTCGGATCTTCTCGACTGCCAGCGGATAGCCCGTGAGGTGAACTTTATCGTGGGTCAGGTCTTGCCGACTGATGTTCCGAATCGCCTGCTCCCCGAGACCATCAGCGTGAAGATGATAAACACAAACTTTTCTCTCAACTCGGCGGTCAATCTGACCAAGGTTATCCAGGTGTTCAGTCAGGCAAAGATCACCTCCCGCGAGCCCGATGAGGCTCCGGGGATGTTCCTCGTTACTTTCGACCCCGATCGTTACAGCGCCGTCAAGGTCAAGTTCTGTCCAGCGCCAGGCATGAAGCGGGTCACGGCCAGCATATTTTCCACTGGTAAAATCATTGTCACGGGGGCACAGACACTCAAGGAGATTGCTCTGGCCTACAAGATCATCAATCAGATCCTAGCGCCAGCATCCGTACGTCTGGGTGCATCAGACAAGAAGGACAATTTTGAGACAATCCTCGGTCACAAGTTTAGCGAGTGGGTCCCGAAGCTTCAGGCGGACGGGCGGAAGGCATGGTCGGCGTAGTTTTTTCCCTCGCCTACTAGTAAATGTCTACGCGACTTGGAATGGGCGAGGGCCGCTGCCTCACATCCTACCTTTCGAACAAGCAATCGAATGATGTCATCATGGCCCGTAACGGCATCCAGTTCGAGGACAACTACCACTACCGCCAATTCCTGCAGAACGGCGGCATCCAGGCGCTGAACATGCCGTTCCGCAATGCCGCATGTGGCGCACCTGTTCCAGTAGGCACGGCGGCTTTAAAAAATGGCAACCTTAATCTTAAATGAAGATCGTGATCGACGGGAACATAGGAGCAGGCAAGACGACCCAGTTGAACCTTTTGAAGCGCCTTGGCGCGAGGGTGTTCAAGGAGCCGATCGAGGAGTGGCCTCTCAAGGAGTTTTATGAAAATCCCAAGAAGGGGATATTTCCTTTGCAAATGGCCGTCCTCAGAACTGTCTGTGACCAGGGGCCAGGCATCTATGAGCGCTCACTCCTCAGCTCGCGGTGGGTATTTTGGGAGTGGGCCAAGACACGAGAACTAGTAGAACATGTCAAGACCTATGAATATTTTTATGATAAACATGCGTGGTCTCCCGATCTATACATATACTTAGACAAGTCCCCAGATGAGTGCTATCTTCACATTAGCGGCCGGCGTCAGACGGGTGACGACAAGGTAACCTTGGGTTATCTGAAGGAGCTTGATTCTTTGTACAAACAACTTCACGGGAGGATTTCGTGTAAAATACACATCATAGATGCCTCGCGCAAACCTGAGGAAATCCATGCCGAAATTTTACATATTATAAATAATAATGAGCGCTCTGAGGTGCTCTTCTGTGACAACCCAGGGGACGAAGTGCAAGAACCTGGCGACCCACGAAGGAAAGTGCAACGCACATCTTGCCCAAACGTGTGCCGTGTGTCTTGAAGACATCTCTAGAAGTTCTCAGAAACGCCTGTCATGTAAGCATGTGTTTCATACCAAGTGCATTTTCACCTGGTTTGAAACGTCCGATGAGTGTCCACTCTGCAAGTCCGAGCAGGATGCCGACCCCATCATAGTCTTTAAGCGCCATGTAGAGGAGAACCTCCGCCTCAAGTACAAGGACGCGATCAAGTCTCTCGAATCAGAACTCGCCCGATCGCGGCGAGCCTAGAAAAACATAATAAAAGATATATTTCATGGAAACGTGCCTAGGTGTAACTGCGGCTGGGTCTCGGTGTAAGAACCAGCCAGGCACGGGCCAAACCAAGTGCCACATGCACAGGGATGATGGGACGCAGTGTTCGGTCTGTTTACAGTCCCTCGCCCGTGCGACCCGGACCTTGCCGTGTGGCCACGAGTTTCATCTTAAGTGCGTAGACCGTTGGAAGCGCTCCTGCAGGGGTGACCCGACTTGTCCGATGTGCCGCACTCCCTTTGATCTTCCAAAATATAGAGTACGTATAGTTGTTGACAGGGTCGCAGAAGGGACACACGAGGTTCGGTCTTATGTCACTTCGAACATCCACACCATTCGTGAAGAGTTTGGTCTGGATCTTCGAGTTCTCGAAGCGCATGAAGAAGCAAGTATGAATATACTTTTTGAACTTGAAGATCATGAAAATATTGAAGAAGTTTTTAGGTCTTTGGGCGTGCCCGGTTAGCCCGAGGGGGCGCGTTCACGGATCCGTTTGCCCGATTAGTTCGGTTAGTAGGAGACCCAGTAGTGACCGCCCCTCTCCTTACGGCATAGGCACTGCAAAACTTTGTATAGTGAAAACCTGGATGCCATCGTCGATCCGACTTTCTCGGATCGACAATGGTTCGGCCCTTGGCGTCAATCATCAGGGGACCTGATGCGTGCCCTTGCTTGTGAGACCATAGATTAACGGCAAAGCGAATAATCCTCCCAGGAACAAGCTTGGGGGCTCCCGCGATGTTACGAGCAGCCAACATACGAACTTCTTTATTATTTGTAGCAATTTTTCCATCAGAGTTGCTCAGGGGACGACTTGACTTGGCCGCGGCAGCCGCCACGACTGCAGGGCGCACGTGGAAAAACTTGGCCAGTTTAGCCACAGTATCCCCAATCTTGACCTTGTAACGCACCGAGCCCATCTGCACATACCAGTGAAAATCTCCAGAAGAATTTCCAAAGTCATTTGTTGGCGCAACAAAGCACATGACCTTGTAGAATCCTGCAGGCGCCTTCCCGTTCGGGTTACGCATCTTGCGGACAGACCCAGGATTATCGGCCAGGACCCGCTTCACTATACCATCACAATTGCGGAAGTTGAGGCCGTTCGAAGATATGCCACTCTTGTTTCCAGGGACGCTCTTGGATATCCGGGTCGCGCTGAAACTCCCAAAGGCGTAGTCATAGCAGTTGTCGTGAACGACCCCCTTCGAGCCCCACGGATCCCAGGTGAACTCGCGCTCCCAGCCCGATTTCGGCAAGGCCCGAGAACTCGTCGAGTCCATTATTATCTACAAATATATTATAATGCTGACTATCATTTACTCTCGCGACCGTCGTGAGCGCTTGTATAGCCTCCTTGTATTCATCATATACGTAATTTTCTGGACGTTTTTCCTCAAGTTTCTTTGGAACAAGACCCTCGTGCCTCACATCAGCGTCTTCAAGCCCGTAGGCTCGCTCTTGGACACCTTCCTGCTTGCCGTGGGTCTGGCCGCATTCAGATTGTGAAGTTTCGGAAGTCCTGGGTAAGATCTCAGTCCGTACTTGAGGCGGCCCTCACGGGTATAGCGGTCGTTAAATCCACGATATCCAACAGGTACCCAAACGTCCAGACGGGCCATGGTCTTCTTGAATTTGGGATATCTTGATAAAAGCGTTCGCATCTCTTTCAGGAAGAGGTGAGAGTCGTAGCGGGCGTCGGTGCGAGGTCCTATCCCATAGACTCCCGCAGTTCCGTTCTCAACAGCTGTATTTACCGCGGGATTGTTTCCCCCCGAGCGGGATAATCGTGACCAGCCAAAGTCAATAATTTTAGCCCGACCCCCAACTATCATCACATTGTCAAGATGTAAATCATTGTGACGAAAGTTTGGATACTTTTTCGATATAGCCTTCAGAGTCGCCAAGACTTGCCGAACGGCCCGCATGACTTGGGCGTCCGTAAGGGTCATGTGCTTCTCTTCGACCCAGTCACGTATAGAGATCCCCTTGATCTTTTCCATGGTTAATATGCTCTGTTCGTGAAAATTTTTATGTTTATTTTTATTTTCTTTTATATTCTTTTTAAGATCCGAGACAAAATCCTTCTGTGTGGAAAAGCCGAGAACCTTGGGGACCCCTCCACGGGCCACCTTTTGCACGGCCGCATGAATCTTGTATTCAACAAGTGCGGGCTGATTTTCGCCGCGTTTTACAGCAGACAAGTCTCGTGGGCTCACCTTGAGAGCCACGGGACCTGCGTTATAGACGACACCCTGACGACCAGATCCGAGGACCTTCATACTAATAGTAATTCAGATATTTATTACACTGGTATTCTAAGTCTTGACCCTATTCACTCCTCCTCCTCCTCGTCCTCCTCTTCCTCTACCTCATCCTCAGACTCAACCAGAGCGCGGCTCGGGAGCTTGTTGGCCGCGCTGAACTTGACCTGGTGAACGCGGAAAGTGGCTCCGAAACCAGCGGGCGTGCGCCAGATCTGGCTGAGCTCTACCAGGGTCGTGACCAACTGACCCTTCTCGAGCGAGTCCAGGGGCACATCAGTACCAGTCGAGTCGTAGGACTCAGTCTTGATAGCACCAGACCCAGGGTCAGTAATCACCTTGAGGTTCAGGAGCGGCGAGTAGCCCTCCTTGGCGGCGGGCTTGAAGGGCGACTTGTACATCTCAGTCAAAGTATCACGGCTCATCTTCTTGCCCATGATCTCCTCACAGTGGTCATAGACAAAGTTCAGGACAGCCTTGTTGATCTCATCAAGACGCGACGCCACGGCTGCGTTGTCTACACTCAAGGGCAGGTTGGTGCTGGTCACCTTGCCGGAGTTCTCGTCAGTGAAGGTGCTCAGGCCGAAGGGGGCCTTGAGGGCAGGGAGCTTCAGCATCAGTTTGCCACCCGACTTGTGGTTTAGGTAGACCATCTTGCCACCCTTGGAATTCTTGCGCACATCGCTGAACTTGATGTCGGAGACAGAGAGGTCGGAAATCTTGGTGATTGACAGAGCCATTTGTAGTGCTTTCTACTTATACAGTGGGGCTGGTCTTTAGGCCAGGACACGGGACCAACTTTTTTGTGTGCGTCTCGTAAGGTATGGCCGTCGCGTTTACCAGCAACTTAAACGCGAATACCGAGGCCGTCGCAAGAGCCATTTGGTCTAAAATTCAGAACAAAACTAGAATAAATAATGCGCCAAACAACCTTAAGAATCTGTGGACCCTGAAGAGCCGCGTAAATCACAATGCTACGGTTAATTATAATCAAAAATTTTATAAGAAACTTAATGCGCCGCTGGCATCTTCTAATAATAAACAAAAATTTCCAGATGTAGCGGAAACCATTCCTAAAAAAAGTTTTGCAAGAATTCTGAAATTAAGTAGGACAAAACAATTTTCTGCTATAAATGAACTGTCGGCCCTTCAAAGAAATGCCGCCAAGGCTAAAAAAATAGCTGCTAATAGGGCTGCGTCTAACACTAAGATTGAGGCCATCAAGAAAAAAAGAATAACAAACCTAGTAAGGTTGTTGAAACTTAATAATCTTAAAAATGATCCTATCGAAGCTGGTCACAAAATAAACAATCTCAGGCCCGGACAGCGGTTTATAAATAAAACACCTCTCCTACGAGCATTAACAAATCAAGATATAAAGAATTTGAGAGAATTTTGGCGCCAGGCTAAACCCTCTGAAAAGAAAAATATAACATCTATTTTGAGGTCAGAGGCTAATAACCTCAGAAACCGCCGGGCCGCCGCCAACGCAGCCGCTCTCGCATCTGCAAGCGCCCGTGCCAATCAAGTTCGGGCCAACAATGCTGCCGCTCTACGGAACAAACGCAACCGCATCACAACCCTTGGGAATGATATTCTAAAGCAAGTTGGCGGGTTTGGGAAAGGAACGTATTTTAGGGCCACCCCTGGAGCATACAACAGAACCGCGGCCAGATTTAAGAACAGAATAAATGGCGTGAACAAAAAGGCTCTTACTAATTATATCAATAGCCTAAAGATAACTAACAAGTGGAAGGGCAAGAATAATGGCAACGCGAACCGAGCCAAGGCCGTCATAAACATACTCTTCCCTTCAAAAAACTAGCACAGCCCGCCTCCACAAGTCAACCCACGGCGGGCAATGGAAACAAAGGACTTTCTTCAACGGCTCCACCATCTTCTAATAAATTTTCTAAATTTTTACAAAATATAAATTCAGCTAATTCGCCTGGAACGCTAACCATGCTTGAGCAGCGCCTTGCCAAGAAAACAGGCGAAGCCTTTACTGAAAATCAAAGGAATAATGCACGTTTCGCCATAATGGAAAAACGCAAATTATTTGAAAAGCCTCTTACAAGAGGCCAGGCCCTAATTGCCCAGCCGAATTCCTTCTGGGAGACGAATTCAGGAAGGCTCCTAAACAGTCCAAGGTTTCAAAATATTTTGAAGAGGACAACAAATAAGGAACCTCGATTTCAGATTGGGTTTGGCCCCAAGTCTATAGATCCTGGCAAGGCCCAGTTTAATGCCTTTCGGATGAAGAAGGGGAACAAGTACTACGGAAATCTCAACGTGTGGAGTAGTCCCAAACTTGTGGAAAATATACGCAAGTCTAAAAATTTAACAAGTCTTCAGCAGGAGGCTCTCAGCCGCATGATCCGTTCAGTCAAGTTGAATAAGAACGGGGCTCCTCGCATTGGAAAAAACCGCATAAAACTCACGTCTAAATTGATGAGCATTACAAACAATGCGGCCCTGAAGAATGCTATTAAAAAGCAGATTGAAGAGGAGGCGGCAAGGGCCGCCTATACATCACAGTCTTCAAATAGCAACGGGGCCAGGCCCAAAATACCAAATACGCCAGTAAGCTCTAGCTCGAACAATAATGCTCGTACAGCATACAAGAGTCATCTCAGCAATTATGGCAACTACTAGTAAATGATCGCCCTCTTCTTCCTCTTTGCCTTGCTGGCCAGCCCATTGGCCTTCAAGACCATCAGGAGCATCCTGGGAACGTGGGTTGCGTCGGCCGAGGGCCTTCCCACCTTCGCAGGAGTCTTCTTGCACGCGTTCGTCTTCGTGCTGACCCTTCGGCTCCTCAAGTACCGCCCAGGAATGCGGGCAAACTATGAGGAGCGGACCATCTACGATCCCAGTGTTTCCAGGGTGACCGACTATGGCTCGCGCCTGGCCTCCAAGGGGCCAGATGACATGAATAAATTTTAGTTGGCTATAATAAATGTGGATGAAGATGCTAATTGTTGTCCTTCTTTTCTTTATCATCGCAAACCCAGCCCTATATAAGGTGACCCGGGCCCTTGGCGGCTGGGTCGCCAGCCCAGAGGGCCTGCCCAAGACGGGCGGTCTCCTGCTCCACGGCATTGTGTTCGCAGTGGTTTGCCGCATGGTCATGCGCATGCTGTACCGCCGCAAGATGCGCAAGTACTACTCTCAGTACGAGGACGAGAAGTACGAGGACGAGAAGTACGGTGAGGACTATGAGGACGAGAAGTATGGCGAGCCCGAGGCCTATGATGAGAAGAAGGAGGAGTAAATAAAAAAATCTGTAAAGAGTAAATGCTGGTCAAGATTCTAATATACATGATCCTCTTTTTCCTGGTTGCCAGCCCAGCAACTTTCAAGCTTATGCGCAAGCTCCTCGGCGGCTGGGTTGCCAGCGCGGAGGGCATCCCCCACGCCCCAGGTCTCCTGCTCCACTCGGCCGTCTATGTGCTCCTGGCCTGCTACATTCCAGCAAAGCTCGTGTCTAGCTTTGCCGAGGACTTCGAGGACGAGAAGTACGAGGACGAGAAGTACGAGGACGAGAAGTACGAGGACGAGAAGTACGTCGCTGGCAAATACTCCAGCAACGCCAAGGGACCCAATACTCAGGCGTTCTATGGCGTGAATGACTCGCCCGGTCTCTTCTAAAACTCCTCATCAAACCTGACCGAGTCGCCCTCTTCAGCCATCCGCTTTGAATAGTCCCCGACTCTCTTTTCAAAAAAGTTCGTCTTTCCCTCGAGACTAATAGTCTCCATCCAGGCAAAAGGGTTCTCGGCCCCAAAGATGGGCTGCTGGCCCAGCTGCTTCATCAGGCGATCACCAACGTAACGAATATATTGTTTCATTTGTTCGGCATCCATACCTATCAAACGGCATGGAAGCGCCTCCGTGATGAAACTTTCCTCAATTTCTACTGCGCTCTGAACAATCTTGTGAATATCTTTCGAGTTGCACTTCTCCTGCAGATGCTGATACAGAGCCACAGCAAATTCAAGGTGCGACCCCTCGTCCCTGCTGATGAGCTCGTTGCTGAAGCACAGGCCAGGCATAATACCACGCTTCTTGAGCCAAAAGATGGCGCAGAAGGAGCCAGAGAAGAAGATGCCCTCGACGCACATGAAGGCGACTAGGCGCTGGGCGAATGGGGCGTCCTTGTTGAGCCAGTCGAGCGCCCAGTCCGCCTTTTCCTTGATGGCTGGTACGTGATCTATACTCTTCAGCAAGAGGGCCTCCTCCGCCGAGTCCCTGACGAGCTTGTTAATCATAAGAGAATAGGTCTCTGAGTGAATAGACTCGTTGAATCCCTGATATGCGTAAAAAGACCTGGCCTCGGCAATCTGGACCTCAGAGCTAAAGTTGACGTCTATGTTTTCCATGACTATACCGTCCGAGGCGGCGAAAAAGGCCAGTACCATTTTGATAAAGTGCCTCTCATCATTGTTAAGAGCATCCCAGTCCTTGAGGTCCGTGCTTAGGTCAATCTCTTCGACGGTCCAAAAGGACCCGACTGCTTTCTTATAGAGTGCCCACAAGTCAGGGTACCGTATAGGGAAGGTGGTGAACCGATCTGTGCTCGGTGTAAGTAGTTGCTCCATTGTATTACTAGCGGACTATTTCTTTAGAGGCTGGCGTAAAGTTTTCCAAGAGATGTGACAGGGCCCAGTGTTGATTAGTGCTGGACCGTTGGAGGACCACCGCTTAACATCACTGAGGGCGCGAGCTTCGAGTCCATCTGGTTAAAGTCAGAGTCTTTGAAATGGATGTTCGCCTCGCGTGCATTGAGGACATCGAGGTTTGCGATTTGTGATTTGAAAGACGTGTATTCTTCACCCTTTCTCCACGCAAGTATGATGAGTAGAGCGAGGATAGCTGCGATGAGACTATCCTCCATTATGATCTAGAAGGAAGTTTATTATTTGTGATTTCAATTTGTTTGGAAATGGGTAGGCTATCCCAGACGGATAGTTCTGCTGGGCTGAGCCATGATGGCGGTGGGAGATTCTGAGATGTTCCAACGTAGGTTGGAGAACTGGATTGACTGACCCAGGTAGGACGAGGGATACTCTGAGATGGGAGAAGGGCCGTTGCGGCATTTGTAACAGTTGAGGTTACTGCTGGAACGGGCGCCGGAGTTGTGGACACGGCATTTGTAACAGTTGAGGTTACTGCTGGAACGGGAGTTGTGGACACAGACGCAGGAGTCGCCGGAGTTGTGGACACAGTCGCCGGAGTCGCCGGAGTTGTGGACACAGTCGCCGGAGTTGTGGACACAGCCGCCGGAGTTGTGGACACAGCCGTTGCGGCATTTGTAACAGTTGAGGTTACTGCTGGAACGGGAGTTGTGGACACAGTCGCAGGAGTCGCCGGAGTTGTGGACACAGTCGCCGGAGTTGTGGACACAGTCGCCGGAGTTGTGGACACAGTCGCCGGAGTCGGGGATGGTGTCGGCTTTGGATGCGCGTTCGGCCCAGTCCCGCCTCCGCCTCCGCTTTTCTGAGCATATTCGCTAACTTCAAATCTAAAAAATAAAATTAAAATTGTTAGTGCGAGTATAGATGCGATAAGACTATCCTCCATATTATGTTTGTATAAAATAGTATGGCCTCAACCCAGATAAATGGCTTCTATGCAGCCTCGAAAACAGTGGCCAACGTAATCACTTTTTACGTCCAAACACCCATGCCATCAGGTATTCAATATGGCTGGACGCTAACTGGACTATCTGGTATTCAAGGAGATACCCGAGTCGTAGCTACAACCCTTCAGCAGGGGAACTTTCCTCAAAATGGGCCCTACAACGCCACTATAGATTTCCAGGTAAACGCTCCTCAGACTATTCAAGGGGTTCAGCAAGCCGCTGCAGTAACCGTGGCTCCAACACAAATCATAGCGCCTCCGCCTCCTCCCACCCTGACGGGAGCTTACTTTACTCAAATGGGTCTAGTTGTATTTTATTCAAGTGTTCCTTTGCCTCCGGCGGTCGCGCCTGGTTGGACAATCTCAGGCCTCCCGGGTATGCCTTTTAGTCTGAACGTCGCATCAGTCTCTTTTCAGTCGGGAGTTATTGGCCGAGTATCTTACAATGGCATACTCACGGCCACACCAATACCACCTCAGCCCCTGTCATCTCCTCCCGACCCTTCAGCTCTTCAGAAACTCATGTCGGTTCTGCGCCAAGTCGCCGCCTTAGCCGAGGTGCTAGGTGGAAAGATGCTGGGCCTAAGTTCGTACGTTTTCAGTGACCCAGACAAGCTCTCCAGTTACCTATCTCAGTCAGGAAATCTTTTAAATTTTTTTGTTTCTAAAACTGGACTAACATCAGACTCTATTCTCGCCGACCCCACGCAGCTCAAGGGAGTTCTGTCCAGTCTCCCTGAAATTACAAATGCTATTGGGTTCCGAATGAAGGTAGGACGAAATAAATTGGTAGATGGCTTTCTTAATGATAAAATAATGCTCATGGCATTGGGTCAAGGTCAGGTGCTCGTGCCAATGCTCCCATCCACGGATGCGTATCCAAATGGGGTTCCAGTAAATGCTCAAGGTGGTCTGTTCAACCCCAATATCTCGACAGCCTTTGTACCTGCCCAAGTTTCCACAGTACAGCCGCTCGTCAGGGCCCCTATCGAGGACTCAAACTTCAAGGTTCTTCCGAATCACATGCGTGATCTGGATGAGAATGTTCCAGTCCCGCCCTTGGCTCCAGAGCCCCTCACGGAAAAACGCAATCTAGGCTTCAATGCAGGCGGCGTGTTATCCCTTGAAGCATTTGGCCCTCAAGAACAATATATTTCAAATATTCACAACTTTACAGAGAGCCAGTGGACTCCAAAATACGAACAATACACAAACTCTGTTCTGTACCAAGATTACCTAAATTTAACACCTATCGCATCTAATACCTTTATTCAGGCATCTGCGCCTGGCACGTGTATTGTTCAAATACAGCCAAAAAATCAGGGCGATCTGTTGGCGAACATGTTCCTTCAGTGCACCTTGCCTGGCTTACCAGCCGGTAGCAGCTACACCAATCAGATAGGTCGGGCCATTATTCAGCAGGTTGATTTTATTATTGACGATGTTGTTGTAGAGTCTATATACGATGACTGGCTCTTTATCAAAGATCAGGTATTCCTTGATTATGATGAGCAGATAGGTATGTTTAACCAGGTCAATGGAGGTCAGCCAACTGGTACAACTGGTATATCTCCAACAACTCAAGTGCCGCTTACCATACCTCTCGAGTTCTTCTTTTGTAGAAGGCACAGTGGTGGAAATAAAGGACGTGAGCGCCTCCGAAAACCCTTCTTCCCCTTGTGTGCCCTTTGGGGAGGACAAAGAGTTTATATAAAATTTACTTTTAGACCTCAATACTGGTTTACAAACTATTCAGGAACTCTGGATATACAGAACCCTATACTTTTGATTGAGTACGTGAAGATTACGGATTCTGAGAGAATGTATTACAGAAACTCACCCCTCCGGTATATAGTTCCTGTCGTCAAGCGCGATGGCACGGCACCCTATGCAGGTACAGTGACTACAAATATCAGCGCAAATTTTCCAGTACAAATGATTGCCTGGTTTATTCGAAACCAAAACTACGAGTCGACTTCCGCGGCATACTACTCTGTCAGATACTTGTACGGATACGCCACACAATATCAGACGGCGGCTATTCCACTAAACTTTGGAGCAGCATCACAGACCACTTCAGTCAATTACACAGATGTTATCCAGACGGTAAAGATTACAATTAATAATCAGGATATTCTAGACACATTCGCAAACGGGCCTTACACATCCTTTCTGCAGCCTATGCAGCACGGTCTGTCCGTTCCTCAAAAGAATATTTACATGTACTCATTCGGATTGAATATAACAGAATACAATTCGGGTGGGTATCTAAATTTTTCAAAAATTAATTCACAAACTTCCAATCTGACAATTACATTCTTACCACAGTATGCCACGGCGCTTCAGAGTTACAATCTGTACCTTTTCTACTATGGGTTCTCGGTTTTACAGTTTAAGAATGGTTTTGCGGGCGTATCTTATCTTTAATCATGTAGTCAATGATGCCATTGGTCAGGCACCACTTGATAAAATTAAGTTGGGCTACGGTCGTGCTAAGGCCCTGAAACTCTATGCGCTCCGTCCTACAAAAAGGATCAAAAAGTTTCTTAGAGTATCCGTCAAGACTCGACTTATAAGCAACATGGACAGTGAAGGGTCGGCCTGTAGGGGAGTCGTATGTCACGTGGCGATTCTTTGAATAGTTTGTCACGAACCACTCAAGATTCCTAAGGGAAATTCCTTGTGACTTGGTCGTGAGGATATCTTTGAGATTTGTCGAGTTCTCGGGCTCAGAGTAAAACTTCGTGAGAGACTCGAGCAGAAGCTCTGAGCGACCTTGACTCATTAGTTAGTAGGGCCCTCAAATGTTTAAGCCTGGAGCCTCAAGCCGAAGGCTTGGTCTCGTGAAATCACGAGAAAGAGGCCCCGAGGGCCTCCCTCGGTCTAAATGTTTAAGCCTGGAGCCTCAAGCCGAAGGCTTGGTCTCGTGAAATCACGAGAAAGAGGCCCCGAGGGCCTCCCTCGGTCTAAATGTTTAAGCCTGGAGCCTCACGAGAAAGAGGCCCCGAGGGCCTCCCTCGGTCTAAATGTTTAAGCGAGGGCGTGAAGAAACCTTTTCACACGCAGGACAACCCGCCAGGAAAAATGGAGGTAATGTATGCGTGTGAGGAGTGACCACCCCTGCATGGTCGAGACCAGGCTCGTCTTTCATCCTCACAATTGGCTTTTGGTCCCTGTGTGACTTGCAGTAGCCCTCGAACCTCGCGTGCCGTGTACACCTCTTGCCCGAGCCAATCAGGCCGAGACACTGACCAGTAGTAACCTCAAGGGTCGCCGTCTCCTTCATCAGTTTCTCATAGGAGAGCCGATATGTTTTTGAGATGTGATGCAAGACAACCGCCAGACGATCAGAGACCCGGCGGTCGACCTCTGTCTCAACGGCTTGCATGATTGTTTGTTCCATCTCCTTACTCATGACTCGACCGCCTTCTTAAAATAAGAATCTATACTTTTCATCTTGGAATCGTACGTGCCTTTTTTGTTGCCCGCCGTTGCCGCCCCAAATATGAGACGCTCGGGACAAGCACCCACAAGGGGTTCAAGCAGGTCACATATGGGCTTCTTCATCTGGTTCAAGAAATAGTATTGGTAGTCGATCGGAACGCCCTTCTCTTTGGCCCATTCAGGGTCCTCCGCCTTCTCATAGAGCTTTCCTGGGCCCTTGGCAGCCACAAAGGCAACACGGTCACCTTGCTGAGGCTCCGAGCCTGGTGCTCTAGAGCGAATTTTGTCCCTTACGGCCACATGCGGCATAGGAACCTTGTAGTCGGAACCAAGCTGCTTGCTCATCAGAAGCTTATCGACTGTGACCTTCCCGGAGGAGAGATCCTCAGAAGCCTGGCGAGCGAATGCTATGACGGGCCTCGGGTCGCTACTCTCGAGCATCATATCTAGAAGCTTCTTGAGCGTCTCGCGGACAAAGGGGCAACTATCTCTCCGAACAACCTGGAGACCCTTGATGTCCACCTTTTTGAAGACGACAACCGTTGAGCCGTCTGGCCGTGTCTTTCCCTCCCACATCTTGGCTGCGTAGCGCTTCTTGCTGTACAGAAAGTAGGGACAGTAGACCTTCTCGAGCTCTAGATCATTCGGCGCCTTGAAGAGTTTCGTACACTGTTCGGCTGCCAGCAGACCTTGCTCCCACGAGTAGTCTATAGCCTCTTGACCTGTACGCCCCTGTACATCAAATTCAACCATTACTGAGTCAGTATCTCCGTACCTTACGTTCGCCCCTGGAAAGTGAGATTCCACGTAGTTTTTCGTCTCCTCAATCATCTGACGACCTCTCATCGTCACGGTACTCGCGATTGCGATCAGAGGGAGCATCCCCTTGCCGGCCCCAGTAAAACCGTAAATGGAATTCATACTGATCTTGTAGGCGAGCTGCTGGCCGTTATAGACCGCCTCCATCGGCGTCCCCTCTGCAGCCGCCATCAGTTTCTTGGCCTTTTTGCGGAAGGCTTTGAGGTCCGTGAGAATAGAAGGCAGTAGGCTGACTACTGGATTTCCGTCCGCATCCGTCTGCGCAAAGGTGTGCTCTCCGTACTTTTCGTAAGTAACCCCTGGCAGGTTCGCGTAGCGCTTGTCCATCACGAGTGTCGAGTAGCACAGGTTGTGTGCGACCATGATACTCGGATACAGAGAGGCAAAGTCCAGTGCCGTGATGGGAGTGTAGTATGCGCCAGTCTGCGCCTCCAGAACCGTCGCGCCCTCATAGCCATCCACTGGACCTTCGGGTCGCCGAATGGTCGGGATGAGAAAGCCGAGCTGACGGGCCTTGTACGCCATCTGGCTGAAGACCTTGATCTGCTGGCCTCGCTCGCTCAAGAAAGACAGAGGGACCCAGCACGCCTTGGCCATCTCGATCTGGTTCTGAAGCTGGCAGACCTTGGCCATAATCTTGTGAGGCAGGACCGTATCCTTGATGCAGTACTCGGCCACCTCGCCGAGACGCTTGGGGTCTCCCTCTAGAAATCGGGAAAAGATCTCCTTGACGGGCATATCCATCTTTTGGTCCTTGAGGAAGTGCTTGGCACAGGCATTCAGTGAGTAGGACTCGAGTTTGTGCTCGCGCTTGATGTCCTGGAAAAGGTCAAAGACGTAGCGGCCAACCATAGGGACCATCTTGAGCTCGTTGCTACCCAGAGCGCTCGAGGCCAGATGCTTGATTGTGAGTTCTGAGGGCAAGTCTGTGCGGCGGCCCCAGAGCGTCTCGACGCCGAGACGATTTGCACGGACAAAGAGAAACTCGAGATCGAACCCGAATATGTTCCAGCCCGTGATGATATCTGGGTCAATCTCTGCTAGATACTTGCCGAAAGCCTCGAGGAGTTCTCGCTCAGTCTCAAAGGACTCGCAGTCGAGCCCGTCAGTCTGCTTGAGGCAAAGGCACTTGCGCTCACTGATCTCCTGGCCAAAATGGGCAGTCGTCATACCAATCTGAAATACACAGTCTCCTGGAATCTTGGGATCGGGAAAGTTTCCCGTGCTCGAGTAACACTCAATATCAAACGACATCACCTTCAGGGGGGCGATCGAGTCCTTGTCCTTCACGGGAGTAAAGGTTCCACGGAAGTTCAGGTCACAGCGTGTATCTGGGTCATCCATATCTTCAGAAACCTGAATCCAGCCTGTGCTGGTACAGCCAGACACGTGCATGAAGCGTAGGACTGGGTCAAGATTTGCCTCGTAAATCTTCCATTTTTCGCGCTGAAGAGAATACATTGCCGAGCGAAACTCTTTGAAGGTGCGGAATGTCAGTTTGGCAAAGCGTGTGCGGGCACCGTTCTGAAAGCCCCACAGATCCTTGGCGCTAAGGTACTCGATCTTGGCTCCACGAACTTCTGGAATATCAGATCGCATTTTTACAAAAAAGTACGGTTCGAAGACGGTACTGGCAGCCACTGACTTGCCGTCTTCGGTCCGACCATAGGCCCGTACGATGTACTGACCGGCCTCATCATCGTATCCTTCCCAGGCGATTGCTTGAAAGGTTACCATTTTGTTTATTTTTTAGAGTTTGTTCTTTCTAAGCCCCCGTGGACCCAAAGCCGCCATCGCCGCGCTCTGTCTGAGCGAGGTTCTCGTTGGCCACCTCGACCACATCAGGGGTCACGCATGACTCGAGAATGAGTTGAGCGATCCGGTATCCGGGGCGGATCACAAAGGGCTGACGGATGTCGAGGTTCTGCAGGACCACCTTAATCTCACCCTGATAATCTGGGTCGATGACTCCAGCCAGTGTGTCCAGACCGTGCTTTACGGCAAGTCCAGAGCGAGGTGCAATACGTCCATAAGTTCCCTGTGGGAGCTGGATGCTAATGCCGGTCGCGACAACGACCCTATGACCAGGAAGGACGACATAGTTGTCAATACTGAATAGGTCATAACCAACCGCTCCGGGGGTGGAACGGACTGGAAGAGTTGCGTGAGTAACAAGACGTTGAACATTGAGGGCCATTCTAATAGTTAAGGATCTCTGATCTTTATATAATAGATGGCCAGTTTCCACACCAAGACTTTTACAAAACACGATGACTACATGACACCCAAGTCAGCATGGGAGGCTGTCAAGCAGTTTATTCCAAAAGACAAGGTCATCTGGGAGCCCTTTTATGGCGATGGGCGCTCGGGCCAGCTTCTGCGCGAGATTGGCTTTCAGGTTATCCACGAGGACGAGGACTTTTTTCAGACCAACAAGGGAGACATTATAGTGAGTAATCCGCCATTTACGATGGTTCCAGACGTTCTCAAGCGCCTGGTCGAGATCGGCAAGCCTTTCATGCTCATTATGCCAAGTCCAAAAATCTGCACGCAGTACATGCGCTCGCTATTCGCCAAGACCGAAGACCCTATCCAAATCATCATCCCTCGCAAGCGCATCCAGTTTGTGAAATTGGTCAACGGGGAAGTTCCAGAGAATTATGAAAGTAAATGCAACTTTGATTGTTTTTATTACTGCTGGAAGATGGGACTTAAGAGGGACATTATATGGCTAGATAATTAGGATGTCACGATGTCTTCTTCTAGATGTTGACGGCGTTTTGTTGCGTAACAAACCTCTCATCGAGCATGTGAAGCATAATGCAGTGCGTTATGTCGCCAAAAAGTTGCCCGATTGTCCTGACCCTGAAGAGACGAACAAAGTATTGTATTTATCACACGGACACACAGCCAGGGGTCTAAGGAGCGCGTTTGGCATAGACGCTTCAGATTTTAACGATTTCGTCTATGACAAGAATCTGATGACCCACCTTATGGATGTTATCGGATCTAATGAGTTTCGGCTCGATGCCGAAACGGTCCATTCCCTGACTGAACGTGGATGGCCAGTGACTCTGTTTTCAAACGCGCCTTATCAGTGGGTTCGTCCAGTCGCTCTTGCCATAAATGACCAAGTCAGCATTCGGTGCCCAGGACCCGACACTTCCGTGGCCAACTTCAAGCCGGACCCGTCTTTTTACAAAGAGTTTGACTCGGCGTGTGATTCTTATTACTATGTAGACGACTCTCTTAAGAACCTCGGGGCGGTGCGCGCCTTTCCGAACTGGCGCCCGATCCACTTCACCGAACGCAAAGATGTGCGCCTCTGGTGTCCGCAGGTGAGCTCATTGCCCGAGTTGGCCCTTAGCCTAGGGACCCTCTCCTCACGGGGCTAATGCGTTTCATTTTTTTTATAATATTTCCAAGAACATTTCGAGGAAGAATATTTCCAAGCTGATGGATTGTGGCGGCTATACGGCGATTCATAATTGGTTTACGCAGACGGACTGCTGCTTTGCGCGTGAGACTATTAACGCGCGCGGTCCGTGAAGGACTCGTGCGGCGGGCGTACCGCCTCGCATTTTCGCTATAAACCCGGCGCTCAGCCTGTTCGTAAAATCTTTGAACATTAGCCGCTGGCCAGCGCCTCTTGAGATTATTTAATTCTCGGTTAATTTGAGCAAAGGTATTCTGATTCGCATTGCCCCTCGCGTTATATACGCGGCGGGCCAAATTCACAATCATGCGTTTTGTATTTGGGTTCAACGCCATTTACTCTAAGACAATAAAATTGTCCCACCGACAACAGCACCAATCCCCGCAATCTGTTTGAGCCCAATACTCTCCTTCAAAATGAGGACCGCCAGGGCTGCTACAAAGACGGGGACTGTTGAGGTCAGTGCAGTTACTAGTGATATTTCACCATGATGAATAAGACTAAAATAAAGAATGTTGGCCAGAAAGCCAAAGACTGTCGCGGCCAAGATGGCCAAGACTACTGGCACGGCCAGACTTCGCATCTCTGTACTTAGGTGTTCGCTATGCCACCCTATGTACATAAGTGTCAAGGCAAAATATATTACTGAAGAAATTACTAAAATCATGTGGTGGCTAAGATTCTTGACGGCGTGTTTCTGTATCACGACCTGAAGAGCCGTTAGGGCCGCAACTGTCAAAGCAGGTATAACGATGACATTAACCATTAAGTTTTACAAAGTTTATTTTTCTATACATTATCACATTCGCCATGTTACCCAAGATGTGAACCATACAGTGAAGTATGATAGTCTGATAATATCTATTTATAATGTAACACATAATTGCTAAATATGTTAAAACTAAAAAATACAATTGATTCGAAGAGTAAAAAGATGTGTAGGTGTTTAGAACACTACACGACGAAACCGTTGCTATATCCATGTTACGCCTGAATCCATACACGGGATATCTCCAGTAGTTTAGGGAAGTACCAACTATGGCCAATGAACACAAAGCGCCCTTCATGTCCCCTTTCCATGCGGCCGCGACGGTGGTTAATAACGTGAGTAAACTCGTCTTGAGAAAGACATCACTTTGTTCCTTGGAACAAGTCCGCATTGTCTTTTACAATCCCAAAAACTTTATAATTTGACTCCGAGTGCATGCGAGCCAGTGAAAAATCTCACCCACGATGAATGTCCAGATCATGACAATCCAAAAACTTTTAAAATTAAATATTTTGAAAATTCCAAAAGCCAAGAGAACCGTCATCACCGTGTCGACAAGGGCGATGTTGAGAATAGGGATCCGCCACCGATGGACACCCGTTCCTGGCGCGCCAAAAATATTCTTATATGGGCACTTTCCCATTATTATTATACGAGTAGATAATAGATGGGCAACTGGTATCAGTTGTTTTCATACTGGGGATATGGCCTAGGACTTCTCTGGGCTGCAGGCCTTCCTGTTCCAAGTCCAAAATTAATTTTATTTTTAAATTTTTTGTTTACAGTTTTTGCAGGGATTGTGCGTTTGTTGATGCGCAAGCGGATGGACCCTGGAGTTTCGGCTTTTATTCTTGTGACTCACGGTTTGGCAGCATGGCTCGTGCGCAAGGCACCCATAGATATCCAGGGATCTTTGATTGTTTTCCTTTTGTACAATTTGAGTCTGATCCCTCAAGGAACAAGCCTTATTGGCCAGTGGCGTGAACTATGGGTCGAGCCACCAAAGAGTTTAGGAGATTACCTAAAGAGTAGGGGTCTTTTGTAAGTAACTATGTGCGGAATCTACATGTGTACCGCAGGCACAAAGCCCCCTGAGCACGTCCTCAAGCACCGAGGGCCAGACCAGTATGTAAATATGGACGGAATGGTCATCTGGCGACTGGCCGTAAATGGCGGTCTAGAGGGTCTTCAGCCAATTGAGCACAACGGCAAGTGGATTGTAGCCAACGCAGAAATCTATAATTATCTTGAACTTGGTGGATTTGAGGGCCTCTCCGACTGCGAGGTGATCCTGCCCGTTATTGAGGAGTATGGACTTTCCCGGGCCTGTGATCTCTTCCGGGGCGACTTTGCCTTTGTGTATACGGATGGTGTTGACACCTGGGCAGCACGCGACTCGGTCGGTATCCGCCCCTTGTTCTACTGTCGTCACGCCAAGGGCATCGCGTTCGCCTCTGAGGCCAAGGCGCTGCTCCAGTTCCACCGCCGAATCGACATCTTTCCACCCGGTCACTTGTATGATTCCCGTCTAGACAAGTTTATTTGCTGGTCTCCTAATTACTGGCCTTGCCCGCGCGATGACACCGACGAAGCCTTTGTACAGTCTCATATTCGTCACCTCTTGACGGAGGCGGTCGATCTGCGGGTCCATGCGGGCCGACCGGTGGGTTTCTTTTTGAGTGGGGGGCTGGACTCTTCGATAGTGGCTGCTCTAGGAGCGCAGAAACTTGGGAAGATCAAGACTTTTTCCATTGGACTGGAAGGAGCCCCAGACCTCTTGGCCGCGCGTGAGATGGCCAAATTTATCGCCTCTGATCACACCGAGGTTCACTTCACGGTCGAGGTGGGTCTCAAGGCGCTCAAGGAGGTCATCTGGCACCTGGAGACTTATGATACGACGACCATCCGAGCCTCCGTGCCGATGTATCTCTTGAGTAAGTATATCAAGGAGAATACTGATATTCGAGTCATTCTGAGCGGAGAAGGCTCGGACGAACTCTTTGGAGGCTATCTGTACTTCCACTCGGCACCGAGTGTCGACAAGTTTCGGACTGAGACGAATCGCCTTGTTCAGGATGTACATATGTTCGATGTTCTCCGGGCCGACCGCACAACGGCCGCACATGGCCTGGAACTCCGAGTCCCCTTCTTCGATCGGGACGTGATAGACTATGTGATGGATGGTTTCAGCACGGAGATGAAGATGCCCCGGGACGGCTACGAAAAGTACCTCTTGCGCAAGGCGTTCGAGGACTTGTTGCCCCGAGAGATTGCCTGGCGCCAGAAGAACGGTATGAGTGATGCCGTTGGTTATGAGTGGGCCACGGCCCTCCGAAAACTCGGAGAGGCCAAGTACCAAGAGATTTTTAGTTCTCACTTCAAGGGATCCTTGGACCATCTGGTTCCCTACAAGTGGATGCCGCGGTGGGTAGAGGCGACTGACCCAAGCGGCGCTCTGCTCCCTGTATTTCATCCATAGTGAGCCGTTGATAAAATTAATATAGTAATACAGAAAGAACAAGCAAAAACATCTCTAAAAAAATGATGATTTCTAACTGGGACGATGACGGGCACGAAAACCTGACTCTCGACATCCTGGACCATTCTGAGATTTTCGTGCGCCGCCCTACACATCGGGCACGAAAGTTTCACCTTCATACACTTCACAAGACACTCCACGTGCATAATCTTCTTACAGCACCCGAGCGTCGCAAGAGTTCCATCAAGTTCAGACGTACATATAGGGCACTCGTCATGCTCCATATACTAAAGACTGTGATCTTATTTTTAATAAGATGGATATGTTTCCTCGCTCAGAGGAAGGTCATATCATAGAGTTATACCAGTTGGGAGACTTTTGTAAAGATCTTGATAAAAAACGGAGAATCAATCCAATGGGAGAGAATGTATACCTTTTACCCGACGGACGTATCGTCCGTGATGAGGACAAAATAATAGCGGCCCAAGAGATATGGAAGGAGCGGGCCTATGCGCCCCCTGGAACACTTTTCGCCAAGAGAGGATACATGTACAACAAAACTTTTAAAAACTTTATTAATAATAAGAATGAACATTCATAACGCCGCATGGAATGGCGACATGAATAGGGTTAGGACTCTTTTGAACCAGGGAGTCAGCCTGAATTCTGTGAACCGGGTCCACAATCACACCCCTCTTGTGATTGCGGCGAAGCGTGGCCATTTGAACCTTGTGAAATACCTTGTCGGCAAAAACGCATCAAGAAAAAAGAATATTCAAGATGCTTTTGTAGCAGCCCTCGGGCGCGTCTACTTTCCAAACAACAAGAAGATTGCTTGGGAAAATCACATTGCTATAATCAAATACTTGATTAACAAAGGTGCGAACGTGAATGCGAAGAATGGCACCATGAATCACACGCCGCTCCTGGTTGCAGTGACGCGTGGTCGGTCAAACATGCCTGTAAAAAAAATTAATGAATTACTTGATATACTCGTTAGGGCGAAGGCGAAAAACATGAGCTATCTCAAGAACTATCCTAATAGTTCTGAAAGGAAGTTGATAGATAACGCAATCATGAGAAACAAAAAGCGAAAAAACTCTCGTAGTGAGGCGATTTTGACCCTTCTGAGTTTCAAGGGTAACCACGGGCGAATGGATCCCCATGTTGCGCATTTGATTGCCAAGACGGCTGGATATTAAAGATTTCTTACGCATAGTAGGTATGGAGGGTTGGATCGCCGTGACCCGTACGCCAACTCTCGGCCAGAAGCCTCGGCGTGTAACTCTAAAGAATAAGAATTATGTAGTTTGGCGCGATGATAAACACACCCCGCGCATTCAATCAGATGCGTGCAGGCATCGCGGTGCGTCTCTGTCAGGCGGAAAGGTCCGTGATGGTTGCGTGGAGTGTCCGTACCATGGCTGGAAATATACAGAATCATCTGTCACCCAGCCATGGTCCAGCACGCCCGAGTATTTCCTGAATGAATTCAACACGTGGGAAAAGAATGGACTTTTGTGGGTCCGTCCAGTTGGTCTTCAGGGTCCAGAGCCGCCTGATATTCCACACATGACTGAACTTGGATTCAACACTGCCTGGTTTGAGACGACTATCAAGCAATCGGCCCAGTTGATCATCGAAAATGGTATAGACCCCTGCCATGCTTCGTGGGTCCACGCAAACCCTCTTGGATTTGGGAGCGACTCTGAGAGGCCAACGAATGTAATTCATGAAGGAAATACCATAGAGTTTGATTATATACCGAACAAGGATGGAATTTCTACCAAGCTCTTTGGTCTTGACACGACCAAGAATTTCCACAAGTTTGTCTTGCCCTATACGACCTGGTCCGACGTGATTATCCATGGCGGGAAGATCCTCACGACGTACGTGACGCTGTGTCCGGTATCAGATACTGAGACGAAGATGTTTGTAGGATTTTCACAAAACTTTGGGGTTCCTTCGGATCTCTTCATTCTCATGGGCAAGGCGATCGTAGAGCAAGACCGCGCAATTCTTGAAAATATAGACCCTTCTTATAGGCACAAGGGCATCCCGGGAGAGCATGATGACCTGGTTGAGGTCTACCGCAAGTCTCTCCAAGGGCTAGTGTTTCGTTAGAGACCCCGAAGGCGTGCAATGTACCTGTTGTACTGCTTCATATTTGCGGACTTTTTCGCGGCCGAAGCACCAAGGCGCGTAGGTTTTATAGCGACCATAATAGTCCCGTTAGGATTTATGACAGTTCGGAACTTATTTTTAGGAAGGTGTTTCTGGCGCGCCAACCAGCCGCGCAGGGCTGCCTGAATCCTCTTGGAGGCTGTGTTTTTTTGTAAGTTGGCGTTATTAAACAACGGCTGACGAAGAACTGGAGAACGACGGATCGGTGACGGCGGTGAGCGCCGTGGGCGATTCCTTGGGCGCATAGCATTCTGTCT